>Ga0272442_10001719_pt1 | contig 32649 bp, 28 predicted proteins | sample SSMForm2O_FD_200262 | JGI IMG/M metagenome (GOLD analysis project Ga0272442, IMG submission 200262) | Marine sediment archaeal communities from Little Sippewissett salt marsh, Falmouth, MA, United States - SSM-Form-2O | ecosystem: Environmental > Aquatic > Marine > Wetlands > Sediment ... | reverse complement strand
TGTTGACGGACGAGGAGGAGGGGCGCGAGCGGGAGTACAAGCTTGCGACGTACTTCCAGATATTCGACGGTGTGAAGAAGCATTACGAGACGGTCGAGTCGCTCCTCGGCTCCGAAGATGATTAGACTGTCGTATTTTTGAAAGGTTGATTTGCCATGGCTTCGGGCAACTGTTTCGCATGCGGTTCATCACTGGAAGTAAAAAGTCCAGGCAGGGCGGACTGCAGTAATCCATCCTGTCCGGGAGGCAGAGCCTTTTCATTCTGCGGTTTCTGCAAGCAGTATTCGTTTGCTCTGGACAAATCGTACTGCTTCAATCCGGACTGCAGGATGTTCAATATCAAGAGGACCGACTGCCCCATATGCAACAGGATGAGCGTGATATCGGTTCAAGGCAGGCCGCTTTGCATCAACAGGGAGTGTCCGTCGAACAAGAAGATAGTGACGGATTGCTATTTCTGCAAGAACCGTTCGTTCCTGAACAGTCCCGGAGCGATGTTCTGCACCAAGGGGGATTGCCAGTACCTGCTTCAATCCGTACACAAATGCTTTTCATGCGGTGAATTGTCCTTCGATGTGTCGACAAACGCATGCAAGAACCAGGATTGCCAGTATTTCAACGTAGAGATGAGCAAATGCGAGAAGTGCAGCGAGACGGCTTTTGTGATTGAAAGCGCACACAGCGAGTTTCAACGTTGCATCAACGACAAATGCGAACTCAACAAGCCGGGCACGGCACAACGCCCTGTTGGCGAGGTGAAGGCCAAGCAACTGGAAGGAATGATAAGGGATACGCTGGCGCTGCCCATGGACATGATACATGGGCACGGAGATGTAGATGACACCACTTCTCCACCGCAGATAAAGGAAGAAGAGCCGGCACTGCCCTCTGAAATGAAGACCGTACCTGTTGAGGAGCATGATAAAAAGCCGCCGGTTCCGGAGCCTATGGCCACTCTTGAATTGCCGAAGGAAGAGCCACCAGCGGTGGAGAGGCCCGCGCCCGTGAAGACGCCCGAGTCTGAGATTATTCCAGACCCCGAGCCGATCGATGAGGCTCCGGCCAAACCTCGGGAAGCGATGGAAACGGACAAGCAACCGGAACTCGAACCGGTACCTCCAATACCCGAGGCGATAAAGAATGAAATTGAAAGTATAGAAGAAGAATCTACCGGAGACCTTATTATAGAAGAACCCGAGCTTGAGAAATTTGACAAACCGCAGCAAGTTGTTTCGACTCCGGTCGAGATAGAAAAGCATGAAGACGACCTTGACCTTCTTGCGAGTCCGAGTCTTGCTTCTGAAATAAGCGGAGAAGAAATCTCAAGCGGAGGGTTCGAGGTCGAGGCATCGGCAAGGGAAGGGGATTTGAAATCGCCCCCTCCGCAGTCGGCGTTTTTCGGAGACAAGCCCGCTACGGGGAAAAGGTCTGAGAAAGGGTTCAGCGTAAGCGGCGCCATACCCTCTATTTCCGAAGTCTTTGATTTTGTAAACGACTACATACTCAAAGATGAAAAAGGCCAGAGGTATCCTCTCTATCTGGTAATAGGCCTTTCGGGAAGCGGGAAAACAACCTACCTTACCATGCTCGGAGACATACTGGCAAACAAGTCGATGAAATACTATTTTCCGTACGAGGGAGTCGATGTAAAGCGAACGGTAATCGAGACGATATTCGAGCAGTCGGGCGGTCTGAAAAGCTCCGGGCCGAAGCTGCTTGAAGCCCTGAAAATAAGGGTCAGAGACCTCGTTTATGATTTTGCGCAGAAACACTATACGAATTATATTGGAAAGATGCAGTGGTCGCCCGCGACGGCGCGCGAACGCAAGGATATCGAATCAGCGGATGAAGTTTCGACATATTTCCTTGTGACCGAGCTTCGCAGGTACAATCGCACCCTTGCCAAGATTGTTACGATTGAAACTTCCGGCGAAGATTACGAAGAGATTATCAAAGGCATCCTTCAATACAAGCAGGCGGAAAAAAGCGGCAGCCCGCTTCAGAAAGTCCTGATAGAAATGATGGACCATGCGCAGGGTTTCGTGGTGCTCGTGGACCCCGCAAACGAAGGTAACGACGGACTTTACCAGGACATGTTTCTCGTGCTCAAGGAATCACTTGAGCCGAGGGCTTTGAATTGCCTCAGCGAGCTGGTAGGTAAAAAAATCGAGAAGCTGACCGAAGATGCCGGCGACAGGATGGAGCAGGATGATCTCAGGCAGGCCATCGCCGAGATGAAGAAATCCCGGGAGCAGCAAGAGAAACGACAAAAAGATATCGAAGAGCTCAAGACAAAGCTGATTGAAAGACTGAACAAAACTGCCGAGCGTTTTGAGCAGGAAGGGCTAGAGTACCTTCTCGGCGAGGAAGGCGACTTTATCAGGAAACTCGAGAAAATATTCGCGTCTTTGTCACCCGAAGCGGCGCAGGCCGTCAAGCAAAGGGTGGAAGAGCGCAAGCAGGACCCGAAAATACTGAAAAGTTATTATGCCGGGATGATCAAGCAGTGTCAGAATAACGTTGATGCGATAGCGGAGTTCCAGTACAAGCTGCATCACAAGGGCGAAACCGGATTGCATAAGGCCGGAGAACTTATCAGGATTGCGATTAAGGAAGTATACGGCGAACTGGGCATCCCGGAATCATTCAAGCTCGAACTCGATGATGACCTGAACTCCAACAGGGCAGTGCACCGGTTCCAGAATCTGAAGTATCTTGCCGTGGCAATCACAAAAAGCGATATGTATCCGATTGTTTATCCGCCGGATAAATACCCGGAGAAGAAACTTGCCAAATCGAAGAGGCACCTTGCCGCGGTGGAGAATTACCTGAAACTATGCGATGGAGAAGTGAGGTACTATAATACCTCGGCGACGGGCTATTCCGTACTGAAAGATACGCTTTTCTATCCAGGCAAGGAAAATACGCATAGTCCGATTAATGTAATAGAACCTATTTTCGACATGTTGCATATTTCATAAGGCACGGCATGGGCGAGATACAGCTTTTACATCATGTATACACTTCGATCAGCGGATATAAGACAGTATACTCCTCGCCGGAGATTAAGCCGAACGTGCTAACGGCGCTTGAGGCGTTCTCCGACACCATTTATCCGAGGGTGCGGCAGAAAACGCTACGTTCAATATACCATCCTTCGCCGGAACATATATGTATATCCCGCGTATTTCGCTCGAGCGCCGACCATGCCGGACGACAGAGGTCGTGCGTGCATAACATACTTGTATCCAAGAAGGACTTGTTTGAATCGCGCTATATAAATCCTTTCGAATTGCCGGAATCCCTCTTTCTGAATACTGCGCCGGAGGCCGCGTTCATACCATCCCTGAAAAAGAGATTGCCGAACAAACTCGCTCTTGGCTCTCCCTCTGTTGCGGACCTTAAAATAGACGATTCCGTTTTTACAACGCCCCTTGGTCAAACAATATTTTCTGCGGTAACTTCGAACCATGATATGGCAATCATCTCGCCTTCCTACGACTGTTATGACTTCCTTGCTGCCGCCGGCGATATGCTGCCGCCTTTTTTAAGACTCTCAACCGCAGTAGTTTCGGGGACCATATACAGATCTGCCTACACCGAAGGAGCTACCGCTTATCAGCTTACGCCAGGATACGATACGGAGATGCTTACGACCGAAGGTGTCATCACATATGATACTACTTCAGGACGGACGGCAAACCTTCCGGCACCTAACAAGTACTTTGCATTTATAGCCTCGAATATTGACGAAAATAATGAGCTTGTTCGCAAGCTTGTGGCAGTCATCCACAAGTATCCGCTTTCCCGTATAAGCACGAACGATATGTATCACAACCTGGTCAGGGCTTTTACCGAGACTTCGGGCTGTTTTGACGATGATGGTTCCGTCTGCCCCGTATCCGATATGGATGCGATTCTGAAATATCTGCTTGCTTTCTATCAATCGGGGCATACAAGCATAGTTATTGATGTTCTGCGACAGGCTTTTAATGACCTTGAGAAAAAGGGCGAAATTTCCGGTTCAGCGGAAATCCTCAAACAACTTGAAACATCTCTTGACGACCCCCAGGTGCAGCTTGCACAGAAGGAAGCTGCAATCAGCAGGCTTTCGGGCTGGCTTGCCCGCACTTATTCCAAAAGCCAGTAAAACTTGGCTACGTACGAAAGCGGTTCAAGTGTTGAAATGCAAGTCGCTGATTTTATCACACGTTGATTTGTAAAGAACACGCCCGGGAGGATTCGAACCTCCAACCGTTGGATTCGAAGTCCGTTTCTGAGGGTTTTCGTAGGTCCCGGCCTGACATAGACTTCGGGCCGGGGCCTTTATTTTTAGCGGCTTTGCGCCCGGTTGTGAACGGTTATGAACGGTTGACAAACTACGCCAAAGGTCGCGGGCGTCGTGCCGAAATCGTACCGTTTAGCACATTCACGCAGGACTATAATCGTACATAATTCGTACATATTCTAATCGCACTTCTAGGATTTAGTATGGAACAATGCAAGTGCAAAAGCATCCTTCGGGTTTTTGCCTTTAAGTGACATTCGCAGGTGAATTTAGTTTGCTAAAGTGCGGTTATTCCTGTAAGTTCTTGCCATATGACTCTGCGATGACGCAGGCATGTTTCATCTTGGAAATTACGCGGTGGATTCAAAGAAACAGGTTGTCTCAAAGAAAAGAGTCGCAGACCACGGCGAAGTCTATACGGCTAGCCGTGAAGTCAATGCAATGCTCGACCTTGTGAAGCAGGAAACCGAGCGGATTGAATCTCGGTTCCTGGAGCCCGCCTGCGGTACAGGTAATTTCCTGACTGAAATCCTGGAGCGCAAACTGCACGTCGTTGAGAACCGCTATTCCAAAAGCCAGTTGGAATTTGAGATGTATTCGGTTATAGCCATATCCAGCGTCTACGGCATTGACATTCTGGAAGACAATGCAGTGGAATGCCGCAAACGGCTTTTTGTCATCTTCGACCAACACTACAGCAGTCTTTTCAAAGCGGCGGCAAAGGAAGGATGTAGAAAGTCTGTCAGATATATTCTTGACAGGAATATCATCCATGGAGACGCGCTGACGTTGAATACAGTGGGCGAGAACCCGCAACCGATTGTGTTTTCCGAGTGGTCTCCTGTTAACGGCAGCATGCTCAAACGCCGGGATTTTACTTTTGATGAACTTCTTTCCCATGCAAAAATAAAAGCTTTGCCGCTTTTTTCCGACCTTGGGGAGGAGGCATTCATCCCCTCTCCCGTGAAGGAATATCCGTTGACTCACTTTACGAGGGTTGCTGATGCTGAGAATCAGTGATTATAATCCAGACGTCTTATCCTGTATAGCGAATTTGAGCAGCGACGAGGTATTCACGCCGCCAAAACTTGTGAATGAAATCCTCGATATGCTCCCAAAGAAAATCTGGAAAGATAAGAAAGCTACATTCCTTGATCCCGTCTGTAAAACAGGTGTGTTTCTCAGGGAAATCACAAAGAGGTTAGACGCTGGTCTAAAGAAGATAATCCCTGATAAGCAGAAGCGGGTAAACCACATTTTCAAGAATCAAGTCTTCGGCATCGCCATTACAGAGCTTACGGCACTGATTTCACGAAGGTCTGTTTACTGCTCCAAGGTAGCAAACGGGCAATACTCCGTATGTGAAGCATTCAATGATGAACAGGGCAATATCCGGTTCAAGCGGATTAAGCATTCATGGAAAAAGGGAAGGTGTCAATTCTGCGGCGCAAACAAGGAAGCTTATGACCGAGGCAAAGAACTCGAGACGCATGCTTACCAATTTATCCATACACGAAAACCGAAGGAGTTATTCAAAATGAAATTCGACGTGATTGTCGGAAATCCGCCGTATCAGTTAAGTGATGGTGGCTTTGGCAAAAGTGCAACCCCCATATACCAGAATTTCGTACACCAGGCCAAGAAACTCAATCCTCGGTTTCTTACGATGATTATTCCGTCTCGCTGGTTTGCGGGTGGCAAAGGCTTGAACGACTTCCGTAAGGAGATGCTGAACGATAGCCGGATAAGGAAGATAGTCGACTTTGAGGATGCCAATGAGTGTTTTCCCGGTGTGGATATCGCTGGTGGCATCTGCTATTTCCTGTGGGAACGGGATTCATCTGGCCCGTGCGAAATTGTAAACATGCGAAACGGAACTGAGTCAATTTCAACTAGGTCATTGAATGAGTTCAAGACATTCATACGGCATGGGCAGGCAGTGCCTATTGTCAGAAAGGTTCTGGCAAAAGATGAAAAGCGTATGAATGAGCAGGTATCATCCTACAAGCCTTTTGGCCTACGAACGTTCATCAAGCCGCAAAAGACAGGCGATATTATTCTGCACTGGCAGAAAGGAGAAGGCCCTTACAACCGTAAAGACATAACTGTTGGCGTTGAGATTATTGACAAATGGAAAGTCATTTCGTCACGTTCTGGACACGAACATGCTGGCAATCCAAGCAAAGATGGCAGGCGTAGAGTTCTGGCAAAAATCGAAGTATTGCCTCCTGGGACTATTTGTACCGAAACATACCTTGTGATAGGCAGCTATCCAAAAGAAAAGCAGGCACGGAACTTAGTAGAATATATGCGAACGCGGTTCTTCAGATTCCTATTGTCTCTATTCATGTACTCACACAGCATTACAAAAGATACTTATGCCTTCGTCCCCATTCTCGACATGACCCAGAAGTGGACCGACGAACAGCTCTACAAACGATATGACCTTTCAAAAGAAGAAATCGCCTTTATTAAATCTAAAATCCGCCCGATGGAGTTGGACAATGAATAGAGAGTTATTCCCGAAGAAACCAGACTCCACACCCACTATTTATGCTTACACAGATACAAATCCCCAATACGACGGACTACTCAAAATTGGTTATACCACGTTGGATGTCCAAAAACGTGTTGCACAGCAGTACCCAACAAAACGTCCTGGTGGTCCCCCATATAAAATTGTACTTGAAGAATCGGCCATGTGCAATGACGGAACTTCTTTTAAAGACCACGATGTTCACCGATATTTAAGAGAAAAAGGAATCAGAAATCCAGAAGGGGAATGGTTTAAATGTAAAGTCACAGATGTAAAGGCTGCCATTCTTGCCATAAAAACTGGGGACTTGAATGAAGAAGACAGAACACTCGAATTTAGGATGCGGCCCGAGCAAGAGGATGCTGTAGAAAAGACATCCCTTTATTTTGCCAGTTACTGGAAAGAGAACCCTGACACAACGCCCCGTTTTCTATGGAACGCCAAAATGCGCTTCGGCAAAACTTTTGCCGCTTACAAACTCGCGCAGAAGATGAACTGGACGAAGGTGCTTGTGCTGACTTTCAAACCCGCAGTCCAAAGCGCATGGGAATCGGACTTGAAATCACATATTGACTTCAAAGGATGGCAATTTATTTCCCGCAAAGGTCTTACTTATGAAGATGCAGATATAAGCAAGCCTTTTGTCTGCTTCGGCTCTTTTCAGGATTATCTTGGTAAGAATTCTGCTGGAGGAATAAAACCGAAAAACGAATGGGTCCATACCATCAACTGGGACTGTGTCATACTTGACGAATATCACTTTGGAGCATGGAGAGAAAGAGCGCAAGACCTTTTTGAGGCTGAAGAAAAGAAAGAAAGAGAATTTCAGGAAGGCGAAGGACTAAGTTATTTTGATGAAGATGTTATGCCTATTACAACAAATGCCTATCTTTATCTTTCCGGCACTCCTTTCAGGGCGATAAATACAGGCGAATTTATTGAAGATCAGATATATAACTGGACTTATTCAGATGAACAGAATGCCAAAGAAGCCTGGGAGGGGAATGACAATCCATACACCATGATGCCTGGAATGGTACTTCTTACTTACCAGCTTCCTGATTCTATTCGAGAAATCGCCATGAAGGGTGAGTTCGATGAGTTCGATTTGAATGTATTCTTCTCCGCTGAAGGAGAAGGGAAAAAAGCTACGTTTGTTTATCAGGAAGAAGTCCAGAAATGGCTGAATTTGATTCGCGGTGCATACGCTCCCACTACTAATGATAATTTGAAAATGGGGGGTAAAAAACCTCCCATGCCTTTTTCGGATGTTCGTCTTCTTAACCTGTTATCCCATACTTTCTGGTTTCTTCCGAGAATAAACTCCTGCCATGCTATGAGAAACCTCCTCAAGCAGCGACAAAACAAATTCTATCATGATTATGAAATAATGGTTGCCGCAGGCCCTCAGGCAGGCATCGGCCTCGATGCATTGCCGCCAGTATTTTATGCAATGGACGCCCCATTGCAAACAAAGACAATCACGCTTTCCTGTGGAAAGCTGACAACCGGGGTGACCGTCAGGCCGTGGACTGGCATTTTCATGCTGCGGAATTTGTCAAGCCCTGAAACATATTTCCAAGCGGCATTCCGTGTTCAATCGCCTTGGACAGTGCCCGATAGCGCATCTCCTAACAAGGAGCAAATTATAAAGGAAGCTTGTTATGTATTTGACTTTGCTCCTGACAGGGCTTTACGGCAAATTGCCAGTTATAGCTGCGACCTAAATCCTGATGAATTGAATCCCGAAAAGAATGTTGCCGAATTCATTAAATTTCTGCCAGTTCTTGCATATGATGGCTTTTCAATGAAACAGGTAGATGCTGCTGGTATTCTTGAAATGGTAATGAGTGGCACTACGGCAACTCTTCTTGCGAGAAGGTGGGAAAGTGCATTATTGGTCAATGTTGACAATGGTACTTTGAAGAAATTGATGGACAATCAGCAAGCAATGAATGCTCTTATGAGCATAGAAGGATTCAGGAACTTGAATCAGGATATTGAAACAATAATCAATAAATCAGAGGCGGTTAAAAAAACCAAAAGGGATGCCAACGAAAGAGACCTTACTAAAAAGGAAAAAAGAGAACTTACCCAGGAAGAGAAAGAATATAAGAGTAAAAGAAAGAAGATACAGGAAAAGCTCATAAAATTCGCAACTCGAATTCCTGTTTTTATGTATCTCACCGATTACCGTGAGAAGACATTGGATGATGTTATTACAAAATTAGAACCAGGATTATTCAAAAAAGTCACTGGATTAGAAGTTAAGGATTTTGAATTGCTAAAAAATCTTGGCGTTTTCAATAATGCAAAGATGAATGAAGCAGTATTTGGATTCAAGAGGTACGAAGACGCCAGTTTGGTTTATACCGGAATAAACAGGCACGAAGGTGACGAGGGTATTGGACTATATGATACTGTTCTAAGCCCGGGAGATTACCCGACATTTGAAAATCAGTCAGACGAATGACGAGCATGCGTAAAGGATGATAAACAGCAATGGTTTGGTCGACATATTTGTTATTCTTAATTCTTGTAGTCGTCTTAGGTTTAATTCTGCCTATTTTTTCACCAATAGTGTACTATTGGTGTAGTAAGAAAAAGCCAAAGCAATTCCCTGACCCGGAACGACAGAATCGTAGAGATATAGTCAAGGCGAAGAGGAAATTCAAACGTTTTGGGTTATTCTGGAAGCTTATCTACGTAGCAGTCGAGTTATGGCATAAGTATTATGCTATGGCTCTAGTGCGCTGGATACAGCGAATTATCGCCAGAAGAAAAGTTGGAAAAAAAACTGCTAGGGCACCTTATCACCCCGAAGATATTGAGTTGTATATCGCATTTTGGATCTTCCTTGAGGTGGTATTATTTTTTGGATTCTCTAAGTGCAGTTTCTCAATCCTCTTAGTATCTCTATCAATAGTGTCGGTACTTCGAATAGCAGAGATAATAGCGAACACGACAAGAGCAATGGTAGTAAACGAGCCAGTAGATCCATATCGGTCTTTTTTCTACGTACTACTAGCCTATGTTGAATTGATTTTTCTCTTCGCAATCATATATTCAGTTATGGACAGATACGAGCACGGTATCACAAACCCTTTTGTAGCTCTCTATTCGAGTGCTTGCGTGCTCGCAAGCAAAAGCGGAAGCACTTGGGCATTACCCATTCTTACTTCTTCAATACAGGCAGTTGTCAGTCTATTTTTTATTGCTGTCATAATAAGCCGCTTCGTTCAACAGTTAAGACCCATGGCTGACAAGCTTCCAAGCAGTTCAGCAGAACTGCAGCAGGTTTCTGAAGACTTAGATAAGGATCCTCCTTCTTTGGTCTTTACTAGACGGGTTTGGAAAAGGCCAATTTTCTTGATTCTGGTCGGATTGCTTACGGGAGTTTTACTGTGCTTGGCTGTCTCGTATTGGGCACGAGAGTTCTTTCAGGGAGGTTCAATTACTACGTTAGGATTTGTTGCAGCTGCTGTTACAGCCTTGATTGCTGTTATTCGTTTACTATCCGAAGAAAAACGTTGGGAAGCTGAATTATATCGAGGCCCGAAGCTTAATTCTGTAAGAAGATTATACGAAGGTCTTATGGATTATCGATATATTATAGCAAACATATTTGGAGAAATCTCTGTGGCATTAGCAACGGATCCAGATAATGAAAAACATTTAATCGACGAAGGAAGGGAACTTATCCCTAAGGCCGAAATTCTTGTGCTTAAAACCTTTGCATATCTTGATACGTGGGAAGAAAGAATGAATGCCCGTAGAGCGATCAATTGCTTTCAAATTCTCATGGATCTAGCTCAACTTGCATTATTTGACAAATACTCCGGCTTGCGCATAGATAACGAAGCGGAGATGAAAAGACTGGGAGAAGTAAAGAAAAACTGGACTCTCAAGAAAGCAAACGAGGAATTTGCACATTCTATGGCTCAATTGGAAGTAATCATAAATCCGCGGCACCAAAGGAACCCTAAGCATACCCAAACAGATTGGTGAGACTTCCATTTTTCATTTCCAAGCTGTTGTAGCGAAAGTCTGTAGTTCTGCATTACTGAATCTTCGCAAAATATTTTACTGGCTCTCTTGCGGCTCTTTGGCCGGCTTTTCGCCGGCTTTTATACGGCTTTTGACCGGCGTTTTAACCGGTGTGTAGCCAGGTGTGTAGCCAGGTGTGTAGCCAGGTGTGTAGCCAGGTGTGACACCAGGCTTGACACCAAGCTTAGGACCGACTTAGCACCGACTTAGCACCAGGAAGCTCCCCAATTTGGAATTCAACTCTTAAATGAAATTCCAGAACTCTTAGCCGGGCCTTTATTGTCAGCAATGCAACTATGCCCTGATAGTATGCTGAGACGTCGTAAAAACGTCTGTTAGCTTTTCGTGAGACTAAGCCGGTGTCTATCCTTGCAGTAACTGCACGTCTTTAGTAAAATCCAACTAAATGTGTTTGAGCCCGAGGTCCTTTATGAAGACCTGTTTACTACATATTGATCCTTTGTACAAGAAGCTTCATTCTGGTTTGGAGCAGGTCCAGGATCTCAAACTCGTTTCTTGGTCGTCGATGGGCAGCCTTGGCAGTATGAAAGAGAAATTTCTAGACTTCGATCTGATACTGTGCGCTCCATACTATAACACCCCACAGCTGGTGAAAGTTGAGCCTCCGAAATTAGATCTTAATAGTGCAAGGAACAACTTAATTGCCACGGTGCAAATACTCAAAGAATTGCTGCATTACAATAAAGTCATATTCTTTCTATTGCCATCGAGATTGTATCAACTTGAAATGCAGGCTAGGTTAATAGCTCAAGTTAAGTCCTGGTCACTTGATGCGCACAGCGCCAAATTACTTGTTCTGTATGCGAATCCAGCTTTATTCGAAAGAGGTAGGAACTTAATGTCAAGTGAGGATGTGCAAAAACTATATGCAAAACATTCAGAAGCAATAGAATATCTTTCCGCACGTACAAAAAGTAATGAGGCATTAGTCCCAGAGGATGCGACAGACCCATATTCTCCTACTATCGGTTTGATCGAAACTGTTCTAAACAGTAACGCAGAGAATCGAGAACCCTTTCGTGTAGAGGAAAATAAAATACCGTTTGCAGGAATAGAGGGGGAGACGAAAAGAATAGAGAGGCTTTTCAAGATACATTACGGATGCGTCAAATCTCCTCCCCATGTACTACAGAGAATTGACAAAAGCTGGGAACTATTGTGCCGAAGTGGCAAAGGATCTGAATACTGTCTGCTATTGTACAAGAATGTACATAAAGCTTTGATCCTGGTGATGCCTCTTGACATTGACATAAATCCTAGAATGACAAAGCTTATCTCACTTATTGCTAGGGAAGCCAAAAAGTATATTGAAAAGAAGAGAAAGAAGCCTGCTAAGAGTGCGGGCAGGAAAAAAGATAGAAACAAGAACGCAAAAAGGCAATATCAGAGACAAGGAGTTTTTCGCTTCACTCAAAAGGACCTAGGCAAGATCTTGGGTAAGCAACCTCGGACCATCCGGGATTGGCTGAACAAGTGTGCATGTGCCGGTGCGTGGAAAGATCACCAGAATGACCCCGTTTTCTGCATGCTCCTCGGTGTTCTCCTCGCTTGGCATATGTTGATGGGCGATAAACGCGATGAAGCAGTAGCCAAATTGAAACATCTTGCACGGGATCGGAATATCCTTACGAATCTTAAGACACTCCTTAAAGATGCTTCTGACCATGACTATGGAGTTCTACCAAACAAGTTCAGACCTGATGTATCATTATTAGCTTTGTTTGGCCTATGAATCTAACAGGGCTTGCCATAGTATTGCCGCCACTAATGGGTTTATCCTACTCAAATTGCCGCAGGCAATAAAATTCTTATTATATGTGCAACTCTTTATAGAATAATCACTTAAGCCGCAGCGGTTTTCGTCAAACACACTTCGATTTCTTGATTATTGCCGCATATTAGCATTCTTTATAGAACGTCCGCGAGTGTGCAATATGAACCAATAAACTCAACAGAGCTCGCCCGGTTTCTTCCGCAAACCATTTCGCATGGCTCGCGGCGTTCTGCCGGGCGAGCTCCTTTTTGAGGACTTCATGGATCCTGAGCGGACTTTTACCAAATATGAACTCATGCAACTTGGGGGATGGGGGCCAGCCTTGAATTTAGTAGACCAAGCGAAAAACCTTAAATCTGGACCAAAGCTAGTTTACCGTATTATGCTTTCCAGTCTATACGGGCCGAATGAATCGGTATGCGACTACACACTTGAGGAAATTGCTAATAAGATCAATCTCTCAACGCGAATGGTAAAGATACATTTGGAAATACTCATCAGCGTCAAGCTCATAGTCAGGAAGAAGAAAGGTAGACGCAATATCTACCTCTTCTTGAATCCTGAGCATGCAAAATTGACAGAAGACGAAACCAAAAAGGGGAAACTGATTGCTGATAAAAAGGGGAAGCAGATTTCCCCTATTGACGAGTCCTTCCTTATTAAAGAAAATCCAAAGACAAGTACTTATAAAACAGCAGTAACGCAGGAAACGGATTTCCCCTTTTCACACCAGAATCCAACAGAGCGTGCTGCTGCTGCTTTCTTGCATAACAATTTTTCTTCAAAGACTGCAGAGAACCTGCTGAAAAAATACAATCCTGGCAAAGTGCTGGCAGTCAAACGTAGGTTCGATGGTAAGAAGAAGAAATCCAAGAATCCTGCTGGGCTTATCATAAGAATGCTAGAAGACCCCATACCAGCGGGTGAGGTAGCAGGAGCAGCACCAGAAATGCGGGAGGAATATCTGAAAAAGGAACGAGTATATGAAGAGCGTCGGCGTGCTCAATCCCTCAATACCTGGCTTAATAGTCTACCCAAAGAGGAAAGGCTTGCGGTCAGAGAACGTGCTGAGAGGCACGTCAGTTTTTTATTAAAGGGTCAGAAAACGAATAAGGATCTAACATTAACAATGCTAAGGGGCACCTTATGGAAAGAGTATGATAAGTGGAAACAGCAGAGACCACCGGGAAAAACAATCGGTGAAGTACTGCAAGGTAAAAAGGAGATGCTTTGAAGGTTGCAATTTATTGCAGAGTGTCAACAAGTGAACAGGTTGTTGACTCACAGCTCCAGGAGTTGCGAGAGTATGCATACAAGCGAGGTTATGAGACCTATAGAGAGTATACAGACCATGGTTTTTCTGGGGCAAATGATAACCGTCCTGCTTTAAATGCCCTGATCTTAGATGCAAGAAAACGCAAGTTCGATGTCGTATTAGTCAGTGCGTTTGATCGCTTTGGTCGTTCACTTCAGTTTCTGGTTAATACGCTCGAAGAATTCCATAGCCTAAGGATCGACTTCATAAGTTACCGACAGCAAGTGGATACAACTACTCCAACAGGCAAGATAACATTTGCAATCATATCTGCAATGGCTGAATTCGAACGGGCCTTGATCTCTGAAAGAGTAAAGGCCGGCATGTTCCGAGCAGCAGAGCAAGGTAAGAGAATAGGCAGGCCTCCTCTGGAAGAAGACATAACCCGGGAGGTTCTGCAAATGAAACAGCAAGGGCTGTCATACAGAAAAATTGCGGAACGAGTTGATCGAACTTACGGATCGGTAGCAGGCATATGTTACAGGGCCTCTCAAAAAGGTTCCGAAAAAGACACTCTGGAACCCGCAGAAAATAAGGACCATGAAAGCAAAAACCAAGTGTCTCAAAATGATTACTTTTTGAGACAGCAAAATCGAAAGCTTGAGAATAAGAAGAAAAGCGCGGAGGATACGAGTGCCAGATAACGGCAAACATCCTGGCTTAGACTTGTTGACCGCAGACGAAGTGATAAAGTTGCTCCGCCTGGACCAGCTCGGCCTGAAGCAGCCGCGAGAAGCCCTCCGAAACCTGCGCAGAACTCGCCGACTCGGTTACGTCGAAATCAACAGGCGAATACTATATCCCCGGTCCGATGTCGAGGAATACCTCGATAAACAGCACCATCCTGCTACTCGATGAGGAAGAATTTGACTTTTAGCCGGCAGCATCGTATACTCTACACCGACACACGGAGTGAACTGACAATGTTCACAAACAAATTAAGCCCTGGGGACAGTGCAAGCCTTTTAGGTTCGCTCTGTGTGTCAACCCCGGGGCTGATTTTTTGGAGGGCAGCCGGATGAGGAAGTGGAGGAAGGTATGGCTGATAAAACGCCAGCGAAAGCGGGGCTCAAGCTACGCTTTGCGCTGGTATGATGAAAATGGTGATATGCGTTCAGAGGGAGTAGGGCCCGACCGGAAGCTGGCCGAGTCGCTGCGGCGGCGCCGGGAATACGAGATAAATTCCCCGGACCACGTAGAGGTGCAACGCATCGCTTCGGACAAGTTTGCTGCGGAGTTCCTTATATCCGAGCGCGGTAAAGTGGCCGAGAGCACTCTCAAGCAGGTTGATATCGTGCTCCGGCATTTCTTCGGGCAGATAGGGGTTAAGTACCTGTGCGATGTCAGAATCAAGCATGTTGAGGACTATCGTACACAGCGATTGCAGGAAGGAAGGTCACCACATACCGTCAACAAGGAAGTCCGTCACCTCAAGGCCATTTTTAATAAAGCTCTCAAGCTCGGATACCTGTCAAAGAATCCCTGTGAAGGTTTGAGGCATCTTCCCGCTCCAATCAAACAGATTCGCGTGCTTAGCCACGAGGAGGTCAGGGCGCTCTTCGCCGAAGTGAGTCAGGACCTGAGATGGTCTCTCTTGTTAAGGCTCCTTGTCGAAACCGGCGCGCGCATAGGGGAGATTCTGGCTCTTGAGTTTTCTAATATCAATCTAGATCAGGGCGTTGTTTCGATAAGCCCCAAGGAAGGCTGGACTCCGAAAAGCAGGAAAGCGCGCCTTGTCTATATCTCGAAGAAAACCTGCGAGTTGCTCTGTGAGTACAAGAAAACCACTATGTGGTCATACGTATTCACCACGCGCAGCGGTGCGCAGCAGCAGGATGTATACCATCAGTTCAAGAGGATTGTGAAACGAGCCGGGATTAGAGACTGTACTTTGCATGACCTGCGCAGGACGGTTATCTCGCAGTTAGCTGAGCTGGGTATCAACCAGGTTGTCACTCAGCAGCTTGCAGGTCACTATTCCATGGATACCACTGTGAAGTTTTATACAAGCATTGCTAATCAGGCGGTAAGAAGGGCGGTTGAGAGATTGCCCTGGTGGGGGCAGGAATGAAATCGTGCCGAAATCGTGCCGCCTCTGTTTCCCAGCGAAATTCCTCCCATGGGACACGAATTCACGTTGTTGCTCTAACTTCTTCAGGATTCAGGAGTTGTGAGCGGTGGGTGCCTCTGAAAAAAGCGCGCCCGGGAGGATTCGAACCTCCAACCGTTGGATTCGAAGTCCACTACTCTATCCGTTGAGCTACGGGCGCATGCAATTATTCTACAGATATTGTGGAATAAATTCAAGGAAAACAGGGTGCTGGCAGGTAACTGGAAAAAAGGAAGTAAAAAGGGAGGAGCTGGACAGCAGGTGCGAGCCTGTAATTTTTAAATAAAGATTCACCACTTCTGGCTCCTCCCTTTATTTATTCAGCCTTTTGACGACGCTCATGTGTATATGTTGCAGAAAAAATAAGAAATCGGGTTATGTTCCGGCACAATGAGGTGCAATCATACATTATTACGGGGGCGGCTAATCCGTTTTATCAAACTTTTCAAGCAGTTCTTTCTGCCTGTCCGAGAGTTTCTTGGGAACTGATATCATGATTTTCGCAAGATGGTCACCATGTTTCCCCGAACGAGCTTTAATACCCTGACCCGAAAGGCGCAGCGACTGGCCTGATTGAACCCCTTTGGGGATTTTCAATGTTGCATTGCCGTGAACCGTTTTTATCTGGGTTTCACCGCCGAGAGCGGCCGTTGTGAAGGGTATCTTGACGGTGGATTTGATATTCAAGCCCTTGCGTTCGAAATCGGGATGCGCTTGAACATTTACGATAACGTAGAGATCGCCCGAAGCTCCGCCGCGAAGACCCGGTTCGCCCTGGCCGGCGACTCTAAGTTTCTGACCCGATCTTATCCCGGGCGGTATCGTGAGGTCTATTGTCCTCGGTTTGGCGATATGCCCTTTTCCGCCGCATGCGAAACAGGCCGGTCCTTTTTTCACGCCGGAACCGCCGCAAACGCTACAGGGCTGGCTTACGCTGAAGAAACCACCCATCTGCTTCGCCTGCCTGCTTTGGTACCCGGAACCTCCGCATGCGCTGCAGGTTGAGGATTCTCCGGTGGAGCCATGACCGCCACAGGTCTCGCATGCAACGGGGGTTTCGACTTTTAACTGCACCTTATAACCTTGGACGGCTTGCATGAAAGGGATGTTAATGGCGTATTGAAAATCGCGGCCTTTTCTGGGCTGAGCAGCTGCTTGCCTATGAAATCTCGGGCCGAACAAGTCACTGAATATGTCTCCGAAACTCGAATAAATATCTTCGGTGGAATGAAAACCATCCCATCCCATGTCATGGAGTCCGGCCTGGCCCCGGGTGTCATATGCTTTTCGTTTTTCTTCATCAGACAACACTTCGTATGCTTCCGAAGCATCTTTGAATTTTTCTTCGGCTGCCTTGTCGCCCGGATTTTTGTCAGGGTGATATTTTAGAGCGAGTTTGCGGTAAGCTTTTTTTATCTCGTCCTTTGACGCGTCTTTTTTTACGCCGAGGATTTCGTAAAAATCTTTAGCCAAGTTGCTTTACTCCTCGTTGCGCGGTTTGCGCGCAAGCTTGATTTCAAGTATGCCATCACCGTACTGCAAATCGATATTCTGGATGTCGTATTCTTCAGGCAACTGAATGCGCCGCTCGAAGTAGCCGTACCGGCACTCGTTGAAAAACCTGCTTCCTTCCATTATATCGAAAGGCGGCGCAGATTCCCCCCTGATAACAAGCGCGTCTTTTTCGAGAGTTACGTCAATATCTTCTTCCATAACTCCGGGCAGGGCGGCGCGTATGACAAGAAATTTCTCCGATTTATACATGTCCAGCGCGGGCGAGAAGGAAGGAATTCTCGGCTGGCTTTTGTCGTTAAACGATGCGAAAAACTCGTCGAGCATTTCGTTGAAATGCTGCTGAATCTCGGCGAAACGATTCCACGGTTCCCATCGCTCGATATTCATGAAAAACCTTTCTTCTGTTGAAGTAATCAGATTATAAAATTAAGTTTCGAATCAGTCAAGCATGAGAACCGGCACCTGCAATCAGGGTTTCTTAAGAATCACGAAAAGCGAAAGACCGAATGGCATTGGCATCAGAGAAAGCGCGCGCCGTTCGGCTCCGAAAACGGCTGCAAGGAGCCTGTTAATACCGCGAGGCGGCATTAAGAAGTCGTCCCGAGATGACCTCGAACGATAGAACCGTCTTGACAATAGTCGCCATGCTGCCGCGATTGGAAAAAGAATTGTATTGAAATAACCGCTTTTGACAATCTCGAAGCCTGTGTCTCTGCATAGCTTCTGGAATTCGCTACGACTATAGCGGCGAAGATGCATTTCGGATTCATCGTGAGCCGACCATAGCGATGCAAACGCAGGCGCCGTCACGAGTGCATAGCCTCCGGGCACAAGGACGCGATGCGCTTCCGCAAGAGCCAGCCAGTCGTTCCTGATATGTTCTATTACATCAAGCAAAAAGGCCCGGTAAAAGAAATTGTCCGGAAAAGGGAGCTCTTCGGCATCGGCGAGGACTGGAAATATGCCGCCTTTAGCACGGGTGTTTTGCAGCGTTGCGAGGTCTATGTCTACGGCCATATGAAGGGTGTTATCATTGAAAGAAGGTCCGCAGTATCCACAGCCGATATTGAGAGCCGGTCCAGAGGGGAAACCGGATATAAGCATGTCGATGATAAGGCGTCTGCCGACGTACCACCAGTGAGATTCTTCAATTTTGCGTCTGCTTGCTCGTAAGGGCAATTTGATTCCTCGCGACATTCAATTGAACTGCGATTCTAAGCGTTATCCCCCAAGCATTCAAGCTTCAGAACCGTGATTCGTAAAGGAGATTGACAATGCCCGCCCCCTGATGTAGAGTAGAATGAAAGAGATAGCACGCATACCGGGAGCTTTGGTTGCATGAACTTCGTGTTGGATTTTTTTGTGGACAAGCAGTCGCATCCCTTCGATATCAAGGAGATGAGATTATTGTTCGCATCCTCGCTTTATTTCTACGAAAAACTGCAATCCCACAAATCGCCCACTTGGAGAATAGCGAGGGAGTTCGTTTTTGACGACGGAAATACGGGCGTCCATTTCACTCTAAGATATAACAGACCGGAGAAGTTCGACCTGACTGTAGGAAAATTTTCATTCAGCGGGCTATGTCTCGAAATGGAACTGCCCAAGCCCAGCTTCTTCGGCTATGAAGCGATGAAGGTGGTTGCCGAAGTCATGAAGAGCCTCAACCTGCTTGCCGCCTGCTCGTCGCATATGTCCGACACTCCCGAACCGCCTCAACGTTTCAGTTATGACGAACTCGTTGCGCTATGGCTCAAGGCTAACGCGCAGGAAGTTTTGGATGAAACCGAGAAGCAGGATGAACTGCTTTACGCTGACCGCAACAAGATGCTCTACTGGTGGCGATATACCTCGGAACGATTCAGGCTTCAATTGAAAATGAAAGAAAGCAATGTCGAAGTGCCTGAGATTACTTTCTATTGCAGGAAGAACGGCAATGAAGCTGCCACGGTCTGCGAGTGGATTGGAATGAAAAAAAGCGTGATACCGGTAGTGGATTACGTGGTAATCGACAGGAAGAGCAGACCTGCCTCCCGGAGGCTGCAACGCTCCGGTCCGAGGACTTCGAGCCGCCTTACAGTCGGTACGAAGAATCCCGCGCGGGGAATGGCTCCTTTCGGAGAAATTATTAAAGCTTTAAAGGGAAGCTACGAGCAGGTTGACAAACCGCTGCCATATATCGTTTTTTCAAAGGGACTGATAACGGTTCAAATGAAGCGCAGGCTTATGGATATCGACCTGATTCCCGCCTCGCAGTTTGATTTGGTTGGGCCGGATGAAATCGTGGATGTTCGCCCTGAAGCTCATAACAACGCTGCAAAAAATGTTTCATAAATAAGCAAGAACCGTGCTTCAACTCCTTGACAAACCTTATTTAAACTGATTAAATACATGTTTCCGGCAATATACAGGACAGGCTTCATAATGAAGGTAAAGAAAAGAAAAAGCAGCGTTAAGGAAAAAGTTCACGGATTCCGGGCACGCATGTCATCCAAGGGCGGTCGCAGGATAATAAGCAGCAGGCGTCGTAAGGGCAAAAAAAAGCTGTCTCACTAAGCTGCAGCCTATATTTCGCACGCGTATGCGGTTTCCCTGAAATCACCGCGAAACGACACTATGAAACAAGGCGAAGGCGAACAAGCCGCATATGAAACACCAGTGGTGGATTTTCACGTTCACGTTCTTTCACGTCGCGAAGACTGGAACGAAGAAGCTCACAAGCTAATTCAAAGATACAATCCTTCTTTTTATGAGAATTTAGACAAAAACACTACCGCAGCCGGCGTACTCGCCGAAATGGACCTTGCCGGCATCGATTCGGCCGTCATCTTGCCAGAATACGCGCCCCTTACGCACGGGACAATTACAAACGAGTTCGTGGCCGAACTCTGCTCCGAAAGCGAACGGCTGATACCTTTCTGCAATATCAATCCCTGCATAGTGGACGATACGGGACGGCACTTGGCGAAGCTTGTCGAAGAATTCGATTTCAAGGGCGTTAAGCTTATTCCGACCTACAACCATTTCTATGCCAATGAGCAGAGATTGTATCCCTTGTATTCGGAGGCACGTGATAGAGGCATACCTGTTCTTGTTCACACGGGTTCTTCCGTTTTCAAAAACGCGAAACTAAAATACGGTGACCCTCTGATTCTCGACGAAGTGGCGGTGGATTTCCCCGGTCTGAAAATCGTCATGGCGCACGGTGGTCGAGGGTTCTGGTATGACAGGGCTGAGTTCCTCTGCCGCTTGCACGAGAACGTTTTTATTGACCTGTCGGGCTTGCCGCCTTCGAACTATCTCAAGTATTATCCGGATTTTGGAAAAATAATCGACAAGCTTGTTTACGGCTCTGACTGGCCGACGACTCCGAGTCGACGAAAAACGATTGATACGATAAAATCGCTCAACATAAGCGAGGATGCGAAAAAGAAGATACTTGGACTGACGGCGGCGAAGCTGCTCGATATGTTATGAAAGCAGGATGCTCCCGATGACTAATACGGACCTTCATGGCAAGGGATTCAAGCTGTTTACGCTTGGCTGCAAGGTAAACCAGTGCGAAACTCAACTTCTGAGGGAGAGGCTTGAAGCTGCAGGCCTGCGTGAGTCGGAACCGGGGAAAACTGCCAGCCTCTGCATTGTAAACACGTGCGCCGTTACATCGGTGGCTCAGGGCAAGTCTGCCAGGGCTCTCAGGAAGATGAAAAAAGAGAATCCCGGCGCAATTATGGTTGCGATCGGTTGCGGAGTCTCGGCCGCCCCTGAAAGGTTCGATGAAGCGGATATGGTTATTGAGCAGAAAGACAAGGACGGAGCGGTCGAGCGTATTCTCGGCGTATCCAACACCTTGCTTGTGACCAGTCGCTTTGAAGGTCACGCGAGGGCTTTTTTAAAAATACAGGATGGTTGCGACTCGTTTTGCAGCTATTGCATCGTGCCGTACTTGAGAGGAGAACCGCGTTCCAAAACGCTCGAACTGATTCTGGAGGAGGCCCGCAACATTGCCGGGAAAGGCTACGGAGAGCTTGTCCTCACCGGGATTCACCTTGGTATTTACGGAAGGGATATTGGAACCTGTCCCAGTCTTGCGGGCGTGGTGCGCAGGCTTCTCGATGAAAACTTATTTCCGAGAATACGCCTTTCCGGCGTCGAATGTACCGAAGTAACGGACGAGCTTATTTCACTGATTACTTCTGATAACGCGCTTTGCCCCCATCTTCATATCGCTCTGCAAAGCGGGTCGGCGAAAGTTCTCGGTGATATGAATCGTGGCTACTCCCCCGGTGATTATATTGCGGTGATAAGAAAAATAAGAGAAAAAGCTCCCATGACTGCAATAACGACGGATATAATAACTGGTTTCCCTGCTGAATCGGAGGCTGATTTCACCGAGACGCTGGATATCTGCGAAAAGGTGGAATTTTCAAGGATTCATGTTTTTCCCTACAGTAGAAGGGGCGGAACTGCCGCGGCGCAAAGGTGGAAATCTGGTTCGGGCAGGCAGGCTTCGATTCGTGCGAGCAGATTGAGGGAAAAGGCTCGGGAACTTGCAGAAATTTACGCGCGGCAGTTCGTGGGCGAGAAAGTCAGGGTGCTCGTGGAGTCAAAAAGTCGTGGCCGGTCGGTTGAAGGCTATACGGACCATTACGTCAGGGCCCGGATTGATAACTTTGTTGTTGATGCCGGCACTCTTGTCGAGGGGATTGCAAGTGGCGTATCGGAAGGGTTGTTGGTATTGGATAAAGAGAACATAACTATCGGAGAACGCTCGTGACTCATTTGAACGGGAAAAAAGAGACATGGCATGAAGCTGACGAAGTTATTGCCGCCATTAAAGAACATGACAGTTTTCTCATTACGAGCCATATCTCGATTGACGGGGATGCTATTTCCAGCGAGTTAGCGCTTTCGAAGGTGCTTGAAAAACTCGGCAAGAAATCGTGGATAGTCAACGAAAGCCGGGTGCCGCATATACTCGATTTCCTTCCGGGACTGGACAGGATGAAGCAATGGCCTGAAATGCCCTCGGAGAAATGGGATGCGGTTTTCATTCTGGACCTCGGGAAGTGGACTCGCATGGGACGCGTGCAGGAGGCGATATCCAAGGACTCGGAATTCATAATAGATATCGACCATCACCGCTCCACGACGGGTTGCGGCACGGTATCGCTTATCGACTCGACGATGAGCTCTACGGGAGAGCTTTTATACGAGTTTTTCAGGTATGCGGGCTTTCAAATCGATGCGGACATAGCCTTGCTGCTTTACGTCGCCGTGGTGACTGATACGGGCCGGTTTTCATTCGACAACACCACAGTCAGGACTCACCGCAACGTTGCGGAACTCATGGAGTGCGGCGTTGACACTCAGTACGTTACAAATATGATTTATCGCCGCCAGAAGCTGGCCCAGTTCAGGCTTTTCGAAAGAGCGCTTTCCAGCCTTTCGGTCAACCGTAGCGGCGAGATTGCCTGGATTGTGCTTCGCAAAAAAGATTTCGAAGAAACAGGCACAAGCGCCCTTATGACACAGGAATTCATTGAAACCCCGAGGTCTATTGAAGGGATAAAGCTGGGCATCTTTTTCAGGGAGATGGACGAACCGGGCAAAGTCAAGGTTTCAATGCGCTCTAATATCGGCTTCGATTTGAACAATTTCTCCGCTCCTTATGGCGGAGGCGGGCACGCGGCTGCGGCGGGTATCTCTCTGAAAGCTTCTATAGAAGAGGCGATTGACACGATAATCCCCGCTCTCGAAACCGCGCTTGCCGGATTGTAAAAATATTGTATACCATCTTACAATCGCCTTTCACGTGCGTATCAAGATGTGAAAGCCGAATCTGGAGTCTCGCCGGATGATTGATTCAGGATATCTAACGTATAGGCGAAATCTCTCGGCTAAGCGGAAAATACAGCCAGTTGTTTGAACGGGAATGAAACAAGAATGAAATTGGTACGAGGCTTGTTTAATGGAGGTGCAGTTGTGAAGAAGTTTGTTGTTGCGTTTTTGCTGGCATTGTTTCTCGCGGTGACATCCGTCTCCGTTGCGGACACTATTGTTACCAGGGATGGAAAGAAATGGGAAGGGACCATAACTGAGCAGACGGACGAATATGTAAGGCTCAAGACCGGCTTCGGCGAGCTTAACATACCTCGTTCCGAGATTGAGGCAATCAAGATTTCCTCATCCCAGATACACCTCAAAGATGGCCGCATAATGGAAGGTATCATCACCGAGGAATCTTCGACCGAGATTAAACTGAGGACGAAGTACGGCGAACTTACCATACCCAGGTCTTCAATCGAAAAAATCGACAGAAGCGGCTTTATTTCGAGCGATCCCGGGAAAAAGACAGCTCCTTCCAGGGAAAAGCTTACTCCGGAACAGATTGCCCAGTTGAGGCAGCAGGGCATGGAACTCCTGCAGGCAAGGAAGCTTGACGAGGCTATCGCCATATATGATAAGTTGGCGGCAAGCAACCTCGACGATGCTACTGCAAATATTGTCCAGTACAATAGAGCATGCGCTCATTCGCTCAAGGGCAACCTTGACAAGGCTATGGATGCCCTCGAGGCTTCCATTGATGCCGGTTACAGCGATTTCGCGCATATGGAACAGGATACCGACCTTGACAATATAAGAAGCCACTCCCGATACAAAAGCCTGCTGGCACGAAAAGAAGAAATCCAGAAGCAGGGCGCTCAAAAAACGGTAGAACAGCTTAAGAAGCTCTTCAATGAAAGATATAAGTTCAGCCAGGAATGCATGTTCGAGATAGACGAAGAGCGCAAGATTATCTATGCCACAAACCAGTCAAGAGCGATTCTCGAAGAGCTTAAAAACGCCTTGAACGAATATGCCGACGCCCAGTGGAAGACCCTTTTTGACAACAAGCCGACGTATTACATAACAATCGTCTGCCCGAGCCAGGAAGATTTCAGGAAAATGGTTCCGAACCGCGGCGTGGGCGGCTATTATAACCCGCAGCAGAAAATTCTTGTCTGCGGCGGTATTGGCATGACCCTTCGCCACGAATTCACCCACGCGCTGCATTTCGGCGACATCGGCGCCCGTGCGCAGAGTCACCCGATTTGGCTCGTCGAGGGACTGGCAACATGTTTCGAGGAATCCGTGCTGGAAGACGGAATTCCAACGCCCAAGCCGAACCAAAGGCTTAATGTCGTGCGCATGGCTCTTGCGACAAACAAATATCTCTCGTGGAATGAATTATTCAAGTATTCCCATCAGAAGTATATGCAGAACGCCGGTGTCTGCTACGCCGAGTCGAGGTACATTCTTTACTATCTTTGGGATTTGGGCAAGCTGAAAGAATTCTACGATACATTCTGCAATTGCTATGGCGAAGACAAGTTCGGCTATAAGGCATTCGAAGAAGTCTTCGGCAAGTCGGCAAGCGAAGTCGAAGAAGACTTCAAGGAATGGATTGCCAATGCGCCGAATCCGGTCGGTGCGACTCCCAAGGGAGCGCCTTTCTTCGGCGTAGGCTCGCAGGGTACTGCTGCTGGCATGCAGGTTGTCCAGATTGTGCCCGGTTCCTCTGCTGACAAAGCGGGCATGAAAACCGGAGATATCATCGTTGAATTTGCCGGTAAAAAATATACGAACAGGGACGAGTTTGCCAAGGCGATTCGCGAACAAAAACTCGGTGAAACAATCAAAGTCAAGGTGTTGCGCGGAGAGGAATTAATAGAGCTTGACGTCAAGCTTCTGCCGCGTGAATAGTTCTATCGATAAACTAAAAAAGAAGGCCGTGAAAACGGCCTTCTTTTTATATCGTGGTTTACTACATCGGATTGCTTTGTTTATCTTCACAAACGATTATAATGCAGGTTTCTCCGTTGCCGTTTCTTATTAAAACGAGGTGTGTTTTAGGGTCGGCAAGGAAATCTTTGAAAATAATGCCCAGCTTTGTTTCACCGCCGACGCATTCCGATACCGCTTGTCTTGACCATGTCTGCATGTCGATATAAACTTTTATGCCTGCTTTCGACTCGATAAAATTCCGTAGTTGCCAAAGATAAAGTTTGCCCTTGGGAAGTAATATTTTTCTCTGAAGTATCGCGTTGGCTTCTTCGATTGGTACCGTTCGTTCGGAAGGGATTTCGCCGGAAATCGATTTTTTTGCCATTGCGATGTCTGCGGCAACATCGCTTTCTCCGCTCCACGGGTATGATGGAAAAGAATCGGCTCCTTGTTCACCAGCCTTCTTTCCTGTCCGTTTATAAAATGGCGGTAGAGTTTTCATGGCGGAAGTATTTTTTTTATACGCGTTTTTGCGAGTTATTGCGTAGTGCCTGGCGGAAAAATCCAGGTTGATATAGAAGAGAAGGATTGCCAGCCCAAAGCTCATTATGATTATCGCATTCGCATCGCGTTCCGATATCTTTGATTTTTCCCCGCTCATTCCAACTCCATCATGGTCTTTCAAATATGAACAGATGTTCCTGCCTCGTCTCCGTCTCCAGAAGCAGTATATTCACGAAGCCCGCCTCATCAATTATTTTGAGCATTTCACCTGCTGTCAGCGTTTTTTTGGAAACGTTGATAATATCGATGTGATTCCAGGCATTTTCGCCGATTACCACCGGCGTTCCGGTTGTTTCCTCGATTATTTTCTTAATTTGATACAACTGAAATTCTTCCGATTCCAGGCTCAAATGCTGATTGTAGAAAGAATCTCTTGCGAAATGTCTGTCCTCGAGGATGCGGTTCCACCCATCTATCTCTTCTGTCGTTCCGATTATTCGCATCGGATGCTCGGCCCTGCCTTTAGGCATGCCAAGATTCAAATCTCTTTCAATTATATCTGCCATGTCAGAGGCGGAAAATGCCCTGATATCCAGCTCTTCCTCGTTTTTTTCTGCTGCCAGGTAAGCCTTGTTTGTCGGTATGACTCCATGTTTGAGCATTAGGAGTTGTAGAAGCTCGATAGCGGGACCTTGGAATGTGAATTCGTTTTTCAGCCAGTTGTCAAGTTGAGCATGTTCCCTGTAGTATTGTTCTTTCGCATATGTGAGGGCTTCTGCGATGTTCAATTTTGCAATATTGACGCTTGAATCTCGTTTTTGCAGGCTGATTTCATATTTTCCTACTTTATATTCGAGGTTTCCGAAAAGACAGATATCCCATAGAATTTGCTCGGCGATTATATTGTCAGCCTTGTAGTGAAATGGACGTAGTGCGATATACTTGTTTATTGCGGAGTCGTTGAATTCAACCCCTGAATTTTGACCAAGCTCAAAGAGCGTCGTTTGAATATCTGAATCTTTCAGGTCAAGTTTTACGTTATTTTCAAGCAATCCTCTTGCGAGTCTGATATCTTCATCTTCGGATTTGTGCGGATAGCCGGGCACTGGCGGCGGGCCTTCGGGCTCCGGTTCGGGCTCGGGCTCGGGTTCCGGCTGCTCATCCGGTGCTTTTTTCGGGCGTTTCGCCACTTTGGCGCCGTCCTGGGTAATGTCTTTTAACGCGATGTCTTCGCCTGAAATCTTCGACGCCTCTTTCTCCGACCATACTCCGGCGAAGTAGGTCAGGACAAGAAGCAGCACCACGCCGATTATTGTTCCTATCACGTACTTGCCCATTTCAAACCTCCGACCGTCTGGCTATTCGAAAAGCGCCTGAACAAATGCGTCGGCGTCAAACTGTTCTATGTCCTCGATGCTTTCGCCGACCCCGATAAACTTCACGGGGATGTCGAGTTGGTTCTTTATCGCGAGCACGACCCCGCCCTTGGCCGTCCCGTCAAGCTTCGCTATGAAAAGGCCCGTTATCTGAATGACTTCCTTGAATCTCTCGGCCTGGTTTATCGCGTTCTGCCCCGTCGTCGCGTCGAGGACCAGCAGCACCTCGTGCGGCGCGCCTTCTATCTTCTTTTCGAGCACCCTGCGTATCTTGCCCAGTTCTTCCATCAGGTTTTTCTGAGTGTGAAGCCTGCCTGCCGTATCCACTATCAGTATGTCCGCGTTCCGAGCAATTGCCGCGTCCACCGCGTCGTAAGTCACCGCCGCCGGGTCCGCGCCGTGCTGGTGCCTTACAATCTCGCATCCAATTCGCTCCGCCCATATCGTAAGCTGCTCGACCGCCGCCGCCCTGAAAGTGTCGCTTGCCGCGAGAAGCACCTTTTTGCCATCATCTGCGTAATGCTTGGCTATCTTGGCAATCGACGTCGTCTTGCCGCAGCCGTTGACGCCCGCCACGAGTATCACGGTCGGCGGCGTTGGCGCGATTGCGATATCGTTGCTTTCCTCGGTCAGCCTGCGCTTGAGTTCGCCCTTCAGGTAGCCCAGAACCTCGCCGGACTCCATTATCTCCTTGTTTTTGTAGGCTTGCTGGAGCATCTTGACGATTTCCATCGTCGTCTCGACGCCCATGTCGGCAGAAATCATGGCTTCTTCGAGTTCTTCGATGAATTCGGCGTCAATTTTCCGCCCTATGGTAAAGAGCGCCTTTATCTTGGATGTAAAGACGTTGCGGGTCTTCGAGAGCCCGCCTTTTATCTTCTCGACCGCCTTACCGAAAATCCCCCAGGCCATTTTCCCCTCGGTTCTCTCAGTCTTCGAGTTCCGTTAGATTGTCATGTTCCTTGTGCATGCGGTCCAGTATCGCGTTAACGAACCGCCCCGAGTCCGCGCTCCCGTATTTTTTCGCCAGGTCCACCGCCTCGTTGATAATGACTTTCGGAGGCACTTCCTGCTGCGGGTGGAAGATTTCGTACGCCCCGATTCGCAGTATGTTCCGGTCTACCACGGGCATGCGTCTTACCGCCCAGTGGTCTGCGAGCTTTTCGATGATAGAATCGTAGCGTTGGCTGTCTTCGATGACCCCGCGCACGAGCTGCCTTGCATACTCGTATGTCTCCGTCTTCTTGTCGGAGCTGTCGTGCGTGAACGTATCTATCCGGTCCTGCGAGAGTTCTTCCGTTATGTCGTGCTCGTACAGAAGCTGTAGCGCCATCTCGCGGGCGAGTGTGCGGCTCCTCAAATCACCTCCTCAGATTTTGCCAAACAGGTTTGCCATCTCTATTGCGCTCATCGCCGCCTGCGCGCCCTTGTTGCCAGCCTTCGTGCCTGCGCGCTCAATCGCCTGCTCGAGGGTGTCGGCGGTGATAATCCCGAAGAGCGTCGGCACTCCCGTGTCGAGCCCCACCTGCGCCACTCCCTTGGCGACTTCGTTCGCAACGTAGTCGAAGTGAGGCGTGTCACCGCGGATTACCGCGCCCACGCATATCACCGCGTCGAACTTGCCCGACTGCGCCAGTTTCCTCGCCGCCACCGGTATCTCGAAAGAGCCCGGCACGCGCACCTCGGTTATCCCCGCTTCTTCGACCCCGTGCCTCGCCAGCGCGTCAATCGCCCCGTCCCGCAGCCTGTTCGAGATAAACTCGTTGAACCTGCTCACGAGAAGCGCGAACTTCTTTCCCTTGCCGATAAGGTCGCCTTCGATAACTTTCGCCATACAATCTTCCCCCGCATTCGTCACGGTTTAACAACAAGCAGCCGCAGCTGCGTCATCTCCTCAATCGCCCAGCGAAGCCCCTCGCGCCCGAAGCCCGAGTCCTTTTCCCCGCCGTAGGGCATATGGTCCACCCTCCAGGTCGGCACGTCCCCCACGATTACTCCGCCCGCCTCGATGGCCTCGAACGCCCTGTGGGCGAGTGACAGGTCCTTCGTGAATACGCCGGCCTGCAGCCCGTACCTCGAATCGTTCACCCTCTCTATCGCCTCGTCGAAGTCGCAGTAAGGCTCTATTACCGCGACCGGCGCGAAGACCTCCTCGCAGACGACTTTCATGTTCCTTTGCGTGCCGGTGAGCACGGTCGGCTGCAGGAAATTGCCTTGCGTCTCTCCGCCTGCCAGCAGCCTTGCGCCGCCGGAAATCGCTTCGTCCACCCACTCCTTCGCCCGCCTCGCCGCCGCCGCCTCTATCATCGGCCCCACGTCGGTTTTTCTTTCGAGCGGGTCGCCCATGGAGAGCCGCCTCGTCTTTTCCACGAACGAGCCTGTGAATTCCTCGAATATGCTTTCGTGCACGTATACGCGCTGCGTGTGGATGCAGACCTGGCCGGCGTGCGCGAACGCGCCGAAGACGCAGCGGGGCAGGGCCCTCGCGACGTCGGCGTCGCAGTGGACTATCGCCGCCGCGTTCCCGCCAAGCTCGAGCGTCGTGCGCTTCTTGCCCGCAAGCTGCTTGAGCTTCCACCCGACCGCCGCGCTGCCCGTGAACGAAAGCATCCTGAACCTGTTGTCGGCCGCGTACCTCTCCGCAGTCGCGCTCTTCGACGGCAGCACGGAAAGGGCCCCGTGCGGAAGCCCGCTTGCGTAAAGGAGTTCACCCAGCATTAAAGCGCTTATTGGCGTTGCCGAGGCTGGTTTTATTATTATGGGGCAGCCCGCCGCGATTGCGGGCGCCGCCTTGTGCGCGACGAGGTTGAGCGGAAAGTTGAACGGCGTTATCCCCAGAATCGGCCCGACGGGGAAGCGTTTCGTGAGCCCCCATCGCCTGTCCGCGTTCTTCATCCAGTCGAGCGAAAGCGCCTCGCCCTCGATTCGTTTCGCCTCCTCGGATGCCACGGTCAGCGTGTTTGCGCATCGCGCGACCTCGCCCTCGGCAAGCCTTATCGCCTTGCCGCCTTCGAGCGCGATTGTACGCGCGAACTCGTCTGCGCGTTCCTGCAGCGACTGGGCCGCCTTCGACAGAATCGCGTATCGCTCGTATGAACTCAGCTCGGCGAGTATCGGCGCGGCTTCGATCGCTTCCCTTATCGCTTTTTCCCACGTCGTATCGTCGGCGAGATGAGCCTCCGCGACCGATTCGCCGGAATACGGGTTTTTTACCTGCATAGTATCCCCGGTGAATCTCTCTTCGCCCCCGAGAAGATAGCCGTATGTCTTCACATTCTCTCCATGCATATAGAACGTGCATCATTGTAGATATACCGCTATCCCCTGTCAAGCCGCGTTAGCAATAGCGATATATATTTAACGCTTATAGTTGATGACTTCGGCAGGGAAGGCGGTTCTACTGCTCGACATTTATATCGACTGCGAGTTTCAGAAACTCCCCGAACCATTGCTGCTGGCGCTTCTTCGGACACTTGTCGAACGCAGGCACGTGAATGAAACATCCCCTGAATCCGAACGGCTTTGAAAACCGGGCGTGCCAGTACGCGATATGCTCACATACGTACATGCCTGCATCCTCGGAAATCTCGGTCTCGTGTGTCTCGCTGAGCGCTGGCAAAAAGGATTTGAGAAGTTTTTTGGTAAGAGGGGCGCGCTTGCGAGCCTTCTTGTTTTTGTGCCTGGCGTCGCGCGGCCTTGTCTCGAAGGCGAATGCCTTGCCGGAGCTGACGCCGCTGCAGAAGACGAGTTTCGGTCCGAGTTTCTTTATGGCGTCAAGAAGCACGCGATGCGATTTTGTGTAATCCACCGGCAGGCGGACTGTCGCGATGTCGGGATGCTTGATTGTTTTGACCACTTCCCATGAAGGGTTCTTTTTATACTTCCCGAACGGCTCGAAACCCGTTATCAGTATTCTCGCCTTGCGTTCCATTCCCCGGCCTTTCATTTCACCGAGACAACTATACTGCCTCCATACCCGTCCGGTCAAGCCCAGACATTCATCCCAACCATCTGGACAACACCATAAATGCGTGTTATAATCAAACGATAATTGCTGGAGCGAATACGATAAGTAAAATTATCAAAAAGATGCAGAAATATTTTCAGATACTATTAAGGAGAAGGAATAGTGAAAGCAACCGAAGCCAAATTGCTTGACTTTCTCAAGAAATCCCCACAATTCATTATCCCAATATACCAGCGAATGTACTCATGGACAGAAAGTGAATGCCAAAAACTTTGGGATGACATAATACGAACTGGCTATAATGATAATATCTCGGCTCATTTTATTGGCTCAATAGTATATATCGAAAAAGGGCTTTATCATATAACAAGCCAATCTGCACTACTTGTCATAGATGGTCAGCAAAGACTTACAACCGTTTCTTTAATCCTTGAAGCACTTTCAAGGCAACTCAATGAAAACGAGCCATTAGAGGGATTCTCGGCAAAAAAACTTCGAAATTACTATCTTCTAAATACGCTTGAAGATGATGAAAAGCGCTACAAATTAATACTCACCCAAACTGACAAAAAAAGCTTGCTAACTTTACTTGAACAAAAATCTTGGCCATTAGAGTGTTCACTTCGCATCAAAGAGAATTTTGAATTCTTCGAGAAGAGAATAGAAAAATTAGATGATGACATCATTTTTCTATGTAAAGGATTGGCGAAACTCATAATTGTAGACATATCACTCAATCGAGATCAGGATAATCCACAGCTTATATTCGAGAGCATGAACTCGACGGGTCGCGAACTGAGCCAAGCGGATCTTATCCGTAATTTCATCCTGATGGGACTCGATCCAAAAGACCAAACACAACTCTACAATAATTATTGGCGCCCAATGGAAATTTCATTTGGTCAAGAAGCTTATGGAACTCATTTTGATAAATTCATGCGCTACTATCTCACCGTAAAAACTGGAGATATTCCAAACATTAAAAATGTATACGAAGCCTTTAAGTCTTATTCTAAAACATCTGAGATTGCAGATGCTGGTATTGAATCCTTGGTGAAAGATATACATGCATTTGCAGGTTATTATTGCGCGATAGCTCTTGGAAAAGAGTCGGATAATAGACTTATAGCGGCATTCAGGGATCTCCGTGAACTAAAAGTTGATGTGGCCTATCCTTTTCTTCTCGAGATGTACCATGATTATTCGGATGGCCTATTACAAAAAGACGAGCTTGAACAGGCTGTGCGTTTGGTGGAAAGCTACGTATTCAGACGAGCCATTTGTAGTATCCCCACAAATTCTGGTTCATCCGGTTAATTGGTGCTTTGCGTTTCTGATGTTAAGGAGTTTGAGATCAAGATATAGCGGGTCTCGAAGACCATAGTGTTTGCGCAGCATCACCTTGATCTTGTTGTTCACCCCCTCCAGC
>Ga0272442_10001718_pt1 | contig 32654 bp, 16 predicted proteins | sample SSMForm2O_FD_200262 | JGI IMG/M metagenome (GOLD analysis project Ga0272442, IMG submission 200262) | Marine sediment archaeal communities from Little Sippewissett salt marsh, Falmouth, MA, United States - SSM-Form-2O | ecosystem: Environmental > Aquatic > Marine > Wetlands > Sediment ... | reverse complement strand
CCCATCCGGGAGAGCAGGATGTAAACTGAGGCAATGCAATATCCGGATCTTTATCAACAAGGATTTTATACAGACGAAGAATGAGCTCCGTTCCCTCTTCGATGATGGTGAGATCTGCTGTAAAGTTGGTATCAAAGACCACATCAAAACCACAGTGACGCAGGGCCGTATTCATTTCAAATGTCAATGGATGTCCCGGCTCCAGTCCGAAGCATTCACCGATCGCGGAACGAGGAGCAGGAGCGGTCTGAATCACTACATGTTTATTTGGATTGTCAATGGCATCCCAGATGTCATCACTGGGATCCTGTGCCTGAAGCGCACCGGTCGGGCAGCGGTTGATACACTGGCCGCAGTTGATGCAGATGACATCGGACATGGGTTTATTCATAAATGTTCCGATTCGAGTTTCAGCACCGCGGTTGACAGCTTCATACACGCCCACTTCCTGCAGGTCGACACAGGTCCGGACACAGCGTCGGCAAAGAATACACTTATCCTCATCCCGTACAATAGCATAACTGGATTTGTCCATGTCATGCTTGCGTTTATCAACATGACCGAAGCGATAGAAATCCACTCCGTATTCTTTGGCCAGAGATTGCAATTCACAATTGTTATTGCGAACGCAACTGTAACATTCGCCATAATGGCTGGATAGCATTAAATCGAGAATATGACGCCGGGCCTGACGCACTTTTCGTGAATGGGTTTTTACCGTAATCGGCTGAGTGATAGGATAGGAGCAGGATGCCTGAAGTGTGCGCATACCCTCGACTTCGACCACACATATCCGGCAAACACCGGAAATACAAAGATCCTCATGATAGCAGAGCGTGGGAATACGAATTCCCATCATCTTGGCGGCTTCCAGGATGGTGGTTCCCATAGGGACATTGATTGGCTTGTCATCAATGGTTACCTTGATCATTGCACCAAGTGCAGTTGTATCGATCGGATCACATATGCAGGTAGCGGCTGTGCTTTTGGCTCCGCGTGAATCTTCGCATACATTACATTTATTTGTCATACTTATTCTCCTTGGGATATTTCAGGAACACGGCCGAGAAGTTCATTTTTAAAATGTTCAACAATAGAAAGAAAAGCATTCGGGCTGGATTGACCCAATCCGCATTTTGAAGCAATTTGGATGGTTTGTCCCAGTTTAACCAGTTCATTAAGGTAGGAAGAGGAACATTTACCCTGTTTCAGTAATTTCAGTCCTTCAAGTATTTTTACATTGCCTTCCCGGCAGGGAGTGCATTGGCCGCAGGATTCTTCAACAAAAAATTCCATGAAATTCATCGCCACTTTCAGCATATCACGACTTTCATCAAAAACAATGATCGATCCGCCCGATGAAACATCTTCAAAAGCAATGGTCCGGTTAAATTCAGATTTGGGAATACATCTTCCCGAGGCGCCGCCGATCTGGACCGCTTTTGGATGAATCGCACCGATTTCTTTCAGTAATTCAGAAACGGAAATACCAAAAGGCAGTTCATAAATACCCGGTTTGGCGCAATCCCCTGAAATACTGAAGAGTTTCGTACCCGTGGATGTTTCAGTACCGTGTTTACGGAACCATTGACTTCCCAGCGAACAGATTAATGCAGCATCGATAAATGTTTCAACATTGTTCACAATGGTCGGATTTTTCTCAAAACCTGTATCCACAGGAAAAGGCGGACGATTCCGCGGTTCACCCCGCTGACCTTCCAGAGACTCTATAAGCGCCGTTTCTTCGCCACATACATAGGCTCCGGCACCCAGGCGGATTTCGATATCAAATGAAAATCCTTTCTTGCCCATAATATTCTTTCCCAGCAATTTATTCGATCTTCGATTTTCAAGTGATTTTTCGAGATGATCGAGTATATAACGGTATTCGCCTCTCAGGTAAATATACCCTTTTCGGGCATCGATTGCATAAGCAGCAATGGTCATTCCTGCCAGCAAAAGATCGGTTTGTTCATGTAGCAAATACCGGTCTTTGAATGTGCCGGGTTCACCTTCATCTGCATTACAGACTATATATTTATTGTCACCTTTTGCGGCACCTGCCAATTGCCACTTGACAGCTGTAGGAAAACCAGCTCCGCCGCGCCCCTTCAAACCGGACTCCCGGATTTCTGCAATGACATCGCTTCGTGACATTGTAAGCGCTTTTTGAAGCGCTTTGCCGAACTGAATTTTATTGCTCAGCAGTGGTCCGGGCTTCTTGACTTCGGAAGGAACGATTTGCGGAAAATCGGATTTTAAGAAATTCCTGCGGCAGTTTTCAATAATTTGAGGTACTTTTTCCGGAGTGACCTTGGCAAACAACCGGTCGTTTACCATAACGGCCGGCCCCTGGTCGCACATGCCGAGACAGTTTGTATATTCAAGTGTGAACATGTTGTCTTTTGTGGTTTCTCCGAATTTTATACCAAGTTCATTTTCAAATTGTCTGGCGACATGGGCTTTTCCGGATAAATCGCACGAAATCGTCCGGCAAAGCCGTATTACGTATTTTCCCTGTTTTTTATGGGTCTGAAGGAAACTATAGAAACTGGCGACACCCTCGACTTCAACAGGATGAATGTTCAGGGCATGCGCTACTTCCTGCATCATTAAACCGGACAGATTACCGTATTCTTCCTGCAGATTTTGCAGGATGGGCATTAAAGCAGACCGTGTTTCTCCATGAATTTCTTTTAATTTATTTAAGCGGTCGTGTAATTTTTCTCTTTCAATAATCTCCATCGATATCTCCATTATGAACTGAGTAATTTTTTTACCTGGGTAATCAATTTTTCAGGACGGATCGGTTTTTCTTCAAATGCATCGACAGGCACCATATCCGAATCTTTATCAAAACTCATCCCGGTAACCTTGCTGACACTGGAAAGCATAAGAATCGGTTTATTGAATCCGATTTTTCGAATGTCATACGCCAGTGTAAAGCCATCGTCCGGTGAATCCATCATCACATCCAAAATGAGCAGGTCAGGATCCATTTTCTGGACAGACTGCATGCCTTCTTCCCGGGAATAGGCGGCGATAAATTCATACCCGTTTTTTTCCAAAACAATCCTTACTGCTTCTACAAAATCCGGATCATCATCGACGATCAAAATTTTTGACATGTATTACCTCCACGTGTATTTAAATAATAAAGCATTATTGTGAAAAAAATCACAAAATGATACAATAAAAAAAGGCAATCCCATATTTTTATGGTATCCTTCTTTTAAATTTATTAGCAATGAATTTAAGAAAAAAAAATAATAAAACAAATAATTTTTTGTTTTAAATAAAAAAAAGCTATTTTTAATATCAAAACACGGATTTCAATCCATGCAGGCCAGAAGGATTTTATTTGATATTTCAATTTGGATGATTACTTTCTATTGATAAGACAGTTGTTCAAATGATAAATCAGTCAGGAGTATTCATGAAGAAAATTTGCCCGGGATCTGTTTTAAAAAGTGTAATTTTATTTTGTATTTTTATTTTCAATTGTTTTCATGCACCCAGCCCCTCTTACCTGCGTCCCGGACATCCGGAATGGCCGGTCGGGTGGATTACCGGCATCCCGTTGGATTCTCTTGAACAGCAAATCCCGCAGTTGAAACAACTTGGAATAACGTGCATTGGTATATCCGTGAATGAAACTCAAAACAGCGAAAAGGAGATCCTGGATTTATGTGAGAGAAATCATATCAAACTGTTGTTGCAAATGGAGGATCCGGTTGATCATCTACCGACACCAATATCGTTAGCAGATACAGAATCAGCAAATGGATTAAAAATCCGAAAGGCAGTTCTTCTGCAAATGACAGAAGTAATATCTCGATGGAACCGGAATCGAAAAACAGGTTTTCCAATACATATCATTCCTGCAATTCAGTATGGCCTGGAACCGCTTCATGCCGGGATACCGGATGAATCACGTGTGGAGCAAGCCATTCAGCGTGTCCGTATGGCGCAACATTTTGCAGACAGTCTGGTGTCCGGAATGCTCGTGTTTCGGCCCATGGAATTCCGGCTATTCAATCAGTCTTCCAGATTCCAGAAGGATCAAACCATCAAGATCTGGGAGAAGACCAGGATTATACAACCGGTGATATCCGATTCATTTCTGAATTCCTTGAAATATCAAATGGTCGGTCCAATTTTTGTTCAACGAAATGTGGCGGAATATCAGCAAACGCTTTGTATACCAAAAATCGATCACTCAGGTATGCCACAATCAATGACATATGCCTCAATGATGGATAGCCTGATATCTATATGCGCAATGATTCATGCAGATGCTGTCATGTGGGATGCCGGATTATTATTATCGAATAAAGTGACTGAAAAAGCAAGGGCTTTACATAAAAGCATTCGACTGCAGTCATTAGAAAAATAGATATTTTTTAAAATTAAATTCTATCTTTTAATATTTATCCGAATAAAAGTGCAATGGGATTATGATTAATGCGCATTGACCGCATGCTCTCCATAATTGTGATGATGCTGAACCGGGACCGGGTGACCGCCCGGGAGCTGGCTGAAAAATTCGGTGTTTCCGTCCGCACGGTTTACCGGGATCTGCAGGCCATTGATGAGGCCGGCATTCCGGTGATGTCTTATTCCGGAAACAAGGGCGGATACGGAATTATGGATACCTTTCGCATTGACCGGCACTATCTGACCTTTGATGACATCGTTTCCATGGTCACCACGCTGCGTGGTGTCAATACTACTCTTGAAAACCGGGAACTGGATACAGCCATTGAAAAAATTGCCAACCTAGTACCACGGACAAAAAGTCATGATTTATTCAGGCATTCCCAGCAAATGATCGTGGACATTATGCCCTTGGGATATACACATCGCCAGAAAGCGCGCATGAAGGACGTGCACCAGGCCGTCAGCGAACAGCAGCTGCTTGAATTTGAATACAATAATACCAAAGGCGAGCATACCAAACGCATTGTTGAGCCAATGACACTGATTTTTAAGGGATATGCTTGGTATCTGTTTGCCTACTGCCGGCTGAAAAAGGATTATCGGCTGTTTCGATTATCCAGAATGAGAAATCCCTTGATTTTATCAGAGTCTTTTCATAGAAAGAATCAATCCTATGAAGATACTTTTCAGGGCGATCCGAATTCGGATCAGATCGTTCATTTAAAACTTCAATTTTCGCCTGATGTTCGCGTTCAAGTCGAAGATTTTTTTGAACCCGATCAGATCCGTTATTTAAAAAACGGTTCCATGCGCGTGAATATCGATTTTCCAGAGGACAATTGGGTGTATTCTTTTTTACTCTCTTACGGAGAGCATGTGAAAGTGCTGTCGCCTGAGCACATCCGGGCTATCCTTTTCGAAAAAGCAAAAAAAATTCAGGACATTTATAAACCTGACATACAGATGTCACAAGCCTGACTTATACTATAACAGTTACCGGCCGGAAAAATTGGATGATTCATTTTTACAAGGAGGTTTGTTATGGATAAATTTTGTCAATCTTGCGGCATGCCGCTGGCAGATCAGTCCTCGGATCAATATTGTCAGTATTGTACGGATGAAAAGGGTCAGTTGAAGCCGCGGGAAGCGGTTCGTGAGGGAATCGCTGGCTGGCTGCAGATGTTTACTCCCAATCCGGAGACCGTAAATTTTGAGAAGCGGGCCGAATCCTATTTAAACGCCATGCCTGCCTGGGCGGAGCAGTAGGATCAACGGCGTATGGTCAATTATTGCTTAAAGCTTCAATATGAAGTCGATTGATCAGAGAAATATTTTTTCCAATGATATCAATCTAAAATAAGTGAAGGGTCAATCCAGGGGTAATTAAAGTTGGTCATCAAAATAAAAGGAGAAGTAATGATGCAAACAAAAAAACGTTTGATTATTGCAACACTTTCAGGTGTGCTGTTTGGATTTGTCTGTTATGGTTTTGCTACCGGCGGATCTGAAAAACTGGCTCTGCCTATTGTTTTTCAGATCATCACAAGCCGAACACTTATTGGCATTGCAATCGGTATCAGCTCTGTTTCTTTAAAACACTGGAGCATCCATGGATTGGTAATGGGCACCATATTCAGTCTGCCTTTGGCATTCAGCGGACTGATGGCGCCTGAAAATCCGGAATTCAGTCAGACGGGCCTGTTTATTTCAACAATTGTGATAGGCATGATTTACGGATTGTTGATTGAGGTCATAACGTCCGTGCTATTTAAAGCAAAGGCTTAAGGTCGAGGCATTACGGCTTGTGAATGGATGGTGATTCATCAAATCGTCCCGACAGACAAACCAAAGAGATTGCAGAGATGATTGTTTGCGTCATAGTGCATGCGTATTAATTATCTCTGTGATCTCTGTGGTTTATATTTTTATTAAGGGAATGGAGGATGATTAAATACAAATTAGCGTCGATCATCATCCCATCGTTTTTCATGTTTTGCACAAACATTTATTTTTAATAAACAGGGAAATGCATGGAAAGTCCTGCATTCACACGTTTCGGTACTGTGAGTCCACGCTAATTTAAGTTTTAGGAGTCGTGCATGAGTATCAGTATTTTTCAAGACCCGAACAGTGAATCCGATTTTCTTAATAAACTTTGATTTTTTCGTTGATTTTCTGTGATAATTTATCTACAATTTATTATTCAACCTCAAAACATCCTCAGGTTAAGCAAGATTAATATATTTGATGTTGATTTTAGTTCTTGGCAAAGATTTGAATGGAAATTTCTGCCTTTTAGATTCCATTGAAGGGATTGAGAATGATGATGAATCCGTTTATCCTGTCCTGGTTACGCTGTGGATAATGATACCGCCAGGATCAAACCATCATTGTATAATACTCTTCTGCATTATTATGACTCTGTCTGGAAAGATATCCGTCTCTCTCTTTGCTCTGCATTGGATAATTTTCGAAACTGGTATTTTTCTTCCGGTTCCGCGTCCTTGTTTTCTGTTGATTCTTATTGCTGCACTTCCAGACCTGATAAACTGAAATGCATCCAACAGTGAAAAAGAATGATTGCAACGGTCTTCAGATCATTCCAGGATAGACCGATGTAATCTGTATATTACATTATTATTTCAACCTATTCAGGGTGCGATAACCATTTCAATATGATGAAAAAGCGTATTTCACATTATCAAATTCTCGAAAAAATCGGTGAAGGCGGGATGGGTGAGGTTTATAAGGCCAAAGATACAAAGCTGGACAGAATAGTTGCCCTCAAATTGCTGCCAGCACAATCAAAATTTGATCAAAAGTTGAAGAAGCGTTTCGTTCAGGAAGCAAAAACCATTGCCTCATTAAATCATCCGAATATCTGCACCATTTATGAATTGTATGAAGATAAGGATCAAAGCTTTATCGTGATGGAGTTTATTGATGGGCCTGATTTAAAACAAAAAATCAAAATAAATTCATTTTCAATTCAAGATGCCTCGAAAATTGCAGAACAGATACTGCAGGGATTAAAAGAGGTTCATACAAAAGGGATCATTCATAGTGATATAAAAAGTGCCAATATTATCCTTAGTAATGAAAGTATTATTAAAATTACGGATTTTGGTATTGCAAAATTGAAACGTTCCGACTCCACTAACGAAAGATCGATCCATTCAGGTACATTACCTTATAAATCTCCTGAACAGGTCAGCGGAGAAAAAATAGATCATCGAACAGATATCTGGTCCTTTGGCATTCTGTATTATGAAATGCTTACAGCCAGACTGCCCTTTTTACATGATTATGAAGATGCCCTGATCTATCAGATTTTAAACAAATCTCCCGAACCCCCAAAAGAAATATGCCACAATGTTCCACAGTCCATCGAGCATATCGTTTTAAAATGTCTGCAAAAAGATCCTGAAAATCGATATCAAAATATTGAGGAAATACTCCATAATTTAAAAAGGGCAGATATCGGTAAGCAGTTTGGTCAGGATATAACTCAAGGAAATGACGGTTCCCGCAGAGAATCGGAACGGCGGCAGGTCACCATTTTATGCATTGAGATACTGGGTTATCCAGCACTGTTTGAGGACCAGGATTCTGAAAAGACTGCATTTACCCTGAATCAAAGTTATAAGCAATTAAAAGCGATTAATGATAAACATAATGGCATGATTCAAAAAAAGGCTGAGGATAATTATACAATCGTTTTTAACCTGCCCACAGTTGTGGAAGACGCCCCAAAGCGGGCGATTAACACAGCCATTGAATTCCGCAATACAATAAAAAGTATTAAAAACATCGAATCTGAAATCAACAGCCTTAGCTGCAGAGCGGGCATAACAACGGGAACGGTTATTACCGGCTTTATCAATCAAAATCAGCATGATTATACGGTGATTGGGGAAGCGTCAGTACTTGCATCTCAAATTAAAGATCATGCGCATCATGATCAAATACTAATAGATGATATGACATACAGATTAGCATGCGATTATTTCCAGTTCAAGTCTGTTGCACCGATTAAAATACCCGGCAAAAAATATCCTGTAATAAATTATAAGCTGGTATCTGACAAAGAGAGGCCGCACAGGCGGAAGTTGGGGACCGAGCGAAAAATCTATTCGAAATTGATTGGCAGAGATAAGGCGCTTGATACCCTGCATTCTCAATTATTGAACGTGATACATGGAAAAGGCGCTATTGTGAATGTCATAGCCGAGGCAGGTATCGGGAAGTCGCGGCTTATTTCAGAATTAAAAATGAAAGAAGCATTCAAACAGTTCACCTGTCTGGAAGGAAGAGGATTGTCAGTAGGTCAGAATATGAGTTTTTACCCGATTATTGACTTATTAACACATTGGGCAGGCATACGGGAAACAGATACGGAGCAACAATCCTTAAATAAATTTTTACATGTAATCAGAGAAGTCGATCCTGAGGAAGCAAATGAAATTTTTCCTTTTATTGCCATGTTGATGGGTCTAAAACCCAAAAGACAGTATTCAGAACGGGTGAAAGGCATTGAAGGGGAATCGATGGAAAAATTGCTGGCAAAACATCTTCGCGATCTATTTTCAAAAGCATCGCAACAAAAACCATTGGTTCTGATTATTGAGGATCTTCATTGGGTGGACCATAGTACAATAGAACTGCTGGAGTCACTCTTTCGCTGTGTTGAGAATCATCAAATTTTATTTATCAATGTATTTCGTCCACTCTATACATCAACCGGGGAACGGATATGTCAATCCGTTACAGATCGTTATCTTCAACACTATGTGGAAATCCGTCTTGATGCTTTAAGTAAGCCTGAATCGGAAGCACTGATCAATAATCTGCTTGATAATCAGAATCGTTCTCCGAAACTTGTAAAAGAAATCATAGACAGAACAGGTGGAAATCCCTTTTTTATCGAAGAGATTATTCATTCTATGATCGATCAGGGTTTTGTAGTTAAGGACAGGGATAGGTTTATTTTTCATGAAAATACAACTACTCTCCGGATTCCTCAAACCGTTCATGAGGTATTGATGGCAAGGGTTGACCGATTGGATGAAGATACACGATCCTTGCTTAAAATTGCTTCTGTGATCGGACGGTATTTTTATTATACTATTTTAATGGAAGTCGGTGTAACAATCGATCAGCTGGATGAAAAGCTCAAAAACCTGGAAAATATACAGATTATTGGCAAACAGAAAAGAAAGGGAGAAATTGAATATTATTTCAGACATATTCTGCTTCAGCAGATTGTGTATGACTCGATTCTCATTAAACAGCGCAAACAACTGCATTTACAAGTGGGTGAAGCAATAAGCAGGCATTATCAGAAACGATTATTTGATTTTTATGGAAGCCTTGCCTATCACTTCTGTATTGGAGAAGATTTGAATCAAGCTGAATATTTTCTGATTAAAGCAGGAGAAAGATCATTAAAACTGTCTGCATCAGGCGAAGCGCTTAATTACTTCCAACAAGCCTTGAATCTCTATCTTGAAAAGTATAGTCATGTGATCGACAATCAAAAGGTAGGAATACTGGAAAAGAACATCGGCACCGCTTTTCATTATAGCGGCCAGTTTTATCCTGCAATTCTACATTTTAATGCCGCGCTTCGTTTTTTGGGTAAAAAGCAGGCAAAGCATAAAATCATTATTATGTTTGGCATGATCAGGAATATGGTCAACTTAATCATTTATCTGTATAAACCGTATAAAAGCAGAAAAAATCCTGATACTCATGAAAAAGAAATGATTGATGTATTAACCAGAAAATCCGTTGCCGCGTTTTTTTGGAATCCAAAAGATTTTTTTATTTATGTTTTGGAGACCATTAATTATTTACTGAGGTTTGATATTGGAAGTGTTGAAAATGGTATTTCTGTATTTTCATCCTGCAGTTCAATTTTTTCATGGTCAGGACGTTCATTCAGGATCAGTGAAAAGATGTTGAATTATTGCCAGAAGTATTTAAGTAACAGTGATATCATGTCGATTTTTCCCTATGAAACAATGAAGCTGTCGCATGACTATTTTAAGGGTCAATGGTCCATCACATACAAAAAGGAGCTTGTCAGCCGATTCTTATTAAAAGGGGGGTATCGGTACGAGGTGCTAGTTTATATAGCCCTGTCCTGTTATATCTATATAGAGAAAGCCGATCATGAAACTGTCAGTATTATTATGGATCAATTGGAAAAAATAAGCGATACTTATGAAAATGATGTTATCAGGGCCTGTCAATATGAGCTGCATTTAAAATATTTACTTAAGTCAACCAGGTTTCACGAAATTAAATCGATAGAAAAACGTGTATTAACTTTTGCATCTGAAACAAAGTTTGTGGTGAAAAGAATTTTTTTATATTTAATTTTTATTAGATTGTATATGGTTTTTCATGATGTGGATAAAGCAGAAGCACTATTGAATCAGGCTGAAGAGCTGGCTGTGAATCAAAAATGCCTGCATTCCTGTTATTTGAGTTATTATCATGCAACCCGATTATTCTTTTATGTAAAAAAACTGGAAAATGCTGTTTTACATAATAATAAGACGGAAATACGTTTATTAAAAAGTAAAGTATCTGAAATCAATAAAAAAGCCATTCGAATTTCAAAAAGGATTGTGTCTGATAAAACTGAAATATTGCGCCTGAGCGGTGTTTATTACTGGCTCATCGGGAAATATTCAAATGCGTTGCAATTATGGAAATTGAGTATGGAATGCGGCGAAAATATGGGTGCAACTATTGAATTGGCCAATACCTGTAAAGAGATTGGTAAACGGCTTTCCAAAAACAAAAGTCGATATAAAGCATTGAATGGACTGATCCCTGCTGAATATTTGAAAAAATCGAGTCGGTTATTTCATAAACTGAATATTCGGGATTATGAACCAGATGAGGAGCAACTTGATGGCAAAAGCAAATGAGAATGTGTCCTCCGGCAACAACAATTATATTAAGGTTGATTATTTAAAGCTGGAAACAGTATTCAGACTGGTCTCCGTTTTAAAGGAACAGACCGACTTTCAGGAGATTCTCAGGCTCATTACCACATGTGCCATCGAACTGCTGGATACGGATATCACACTGATTATGTTGATCAATCCGACAACACGTGAAACCGTAAAAACGATATTCAGGGAAGGCGAAAATGACAATAATGATGGTCTGCAGTTTGTTCGTTCCAATATAAGCGGATGGGTGATTAATCATAATTTGTCGTTTCTGAGTAATGATCTGAAGCAGGACACACGATTTCGGAAGGATCTATTCAGAAAATATTCAGTTGAATCAGCCATGTGTATCCCGTTAAAGTCCGGGGGAATTATCATAGGCATGCTGATCATGCTGAATAAATCCGGTAAAAAACAGTTCGGACAGGATGATCTGTCTTTTTTTGAAACGTTTGCGGATATTGTGTCGCCGTTCCTGTGGAACACACAGAAAATTCAGGATTATTTTGTCTCATCCATGGATGTGAACAGCCTGCTGAATAAATATCGCTCGGTTGGATTAATAGGAAAAAGCAAAGCGTTTATTGAATTGCTGAAGGCAATCGAGGCAGCCATTCACTGTGATGTCAGGATTTTACTGGAGGGACAGTCCGGTACGGGGAAGGAGCTCATAGCCAGGGCCATCCATCAATTCGGTTCCAGATCCGGTTATAAATACATCCCCATTGACTGCGGAGCCATTCCATCGAATCTGATTGAAAGCGAACTTTTTGGTCATGTCAAAGGCGCCTTTACCGGTGCAGCCACGGAGCGAAAGGGCCTGCTGCAGGAAGCCAATCACGGCACCCTGTTTATCGATGAGATTTCCAGCCTTCCCCTTGATTTACAGGCCAGGTTTTTAAGGGTACTTCAGGAGGGTGAGCTCAGGCCCGTGGGCGGCAATAAAACCATAAAAATAGATGTACGTATCATTTCGGCATCAAGTATTCCCCTGCATACCATGGTTGAGAAACAACAGTTCCGGGAAGATTTGTTTTACAGACTGCTGGTGTATCCGATCCATGTTCCGTCTTTATCCGAACGAAAGGATGATATCCCCCTGCTGGCCAATTCATTTCTTAAAATTTTTACAAAACAGCAGAAAAAACAGGCAGAGCTGTTTCATGAGGAAGTACTGGAATGGTTAAAGGGCCGGTCATGGCCGGGAAATATCCGTGAACTGGAAAATTTTGTTGAGCGCATGGTTACGCTTGTGTCGAATCATGCAAAGAAAATCGTGTCCGGTATGCTGCCGACTGAATTTCGCAAGGAATTTAAAAAGACACTGAAAAGAACAGAATCCGACATTGCATCAGAACCAAAGTCTCTGGAGCAGAGTCTGTCAGAATATGAAGGAAAACTGATTCAAGACGCATTGATCCGGAACAACTGGAACCAGTCAAAAACGGCCAGAGCGCTCAATGTGTCCGAACAGACGGTTCGGTACAAGATGAAGAAATATGGAATCAAACGCGTTGAATCATAAAAACACCAAAAATTCAATACAGATTATCGAATATAACCTCAATAAAAACAAACCCTATTTTTATCGCTAATTTTGTCGAGATTTTTTACTGTTTATATCCTCGTTTTTTCAGAAATACACTCCCTTGCTAATTCAAATATTATAAAAGACTTAAGTGCATTGATATTCGGGCTTAAATTTAGGCACGACATTTGGATACAACGTATTATCAGTCAGGATAATACACAAATAAATCCAAATCACTATAAAAATTGTTTTTAAAATCCACAAAGGAGGGAAACAATGAATGCATTAAAATTAAAAAGAGCACATCATATTTTTGGGTATGCCTTGTTATTTATTGGCTTTGCGTATTCGATCCTTAACGCAGAGGCTTTTTATGAAACCGAGCCGAATGATAATATTGGAGATGAAGGGATTATTACAATTGAGGCGGATTGTGAGTTAAATGGTTCCTTGGACGGTTCTGATTACGGGGATTTGTGGTATTTAATGGCCAATTCATCCGGTTTGCTGCAAATAAATTACGAGGAAGCAGTTATGTATACTAATTCTGTTACCGTCACTGTTTTTTCAAACCCGGATTTTTATGGTTTTGGTAATACAGTGGCTGAGATAACTCCAGGTAATGATGAACAGATTCCTTTATCAGCAGATTTGTATTATACATTTCGCATTGGCCAATATGCGGGTATGGATTGCTCGTATTCATTACCTGTCATAATTATTAATAATGAAGTTCCAATATTTCCCAATACGGCTTTGGATGCATACTTTATAGAAGAAGAATTCTGGGTCGATATTCATGCAGGGAATGCGTCAACACCTGTTTCCGATCTCTTTGGTGTGAGCTTTGTTTTGAACTACACGCCCACCGACTATCTGGATGTGGTTATGCCTGCGGAAAATAACCGTATCGGGGGCAGTTTCATCGGACCGGATTCGGTTTTTTACTCGAATGTGGACGAGTCGGCCGGTCGGGTCCATATCGGTGTGAGCAGAAAATATCCGGCTGCCGGTGCATATGGTGATGGGGTCGTGGCCCGTGTTAAATTCGTCTCCAATGTGAATACGCCGGATCAGACACAGTGTGATTTTACCATTACAGGCGTTACGTCCAATGACCATAATGGAAATGGCATTGAGCTGACTCCGAATATGCATTCGGTTCTAATCAATGCCGGTGTGGATGTGTGGCCAGGAGATACGAACAATGACGGTATTGTGGATCAGGAGGATGTGCTGCCTCTGGGTTTACACTGGCTTGCAGCCGGACCGGCCAGAGACAATGCATCCGCTGCGTGGGAGGCCGAGCGCTGTACGCCCTGGGATCCTGAGGCTGCCACCTATGCGGATGCGAACGGAACCGGACAGGTGGATCAGGCCGATCTGCTGCCCATTGGATTAAACTGGAGCAAAGGCCAGTCCGAATCCATACCTAAAGCCGTTGTGAAACCTGTTGCTGAAGATGAGGGACCTGTGACCCATTATTTTAATATCGGGTCTGGTTTAACGGCAGGCAAAACAGATACGATAAAAGTCATGGTGAAAAATCTGAAGCAGCTTTTTGGCAATTCATTTGTGGTGAGTGTGGATGAATCTTCCGCGATGGAATTTCTGAGCGTTCAGGCCGGTGATGTCCTGGGGGATGATCTTGTCTGTTACAGTCGTATCGATAATGAAAACGGCATGGTGTGCGTGGGAATGACCCGGAAAGCGGGGCAGGGAGGGGTGAATCAGGAAGGCGTGCTGTGCCAGTTCCTTGTCCGGACCGGAGTTTCCGCAGAGACTGTCCAATTTAAATTGATGGATGTGACTGCCATCAATCCGGAAGGCGAGCGCCTTGCAATTCAAACGCAGGATGCTGCTTTCAGTGTCTCTTCAACCGATAAAAAAACAAGCGAATCTGCAATAATCGAAACATTCCGGTTGCATCAGAATTATCCAAATCCTTTTAATCCGAGCACAACCATTGCCTATGATTTGCCGAGACAATCTCATGTGAGACTGCAGATTTTTAATATTGAGGGTAAACTGATCAGAACCCTGGCATCAGGCATTCAGCCTTCGGGTTTTCATTCGGCTGTGTGGGACGGAACGGACGATACCAATAATAAAGTGAGCAACGGGATGTACTTCTGCCGGTTGATTTCAGATGAACGATCCCTTCAAATGAAAATCATATATATAAAATAAGCAAATAGAAAAATAGAGTCATGCGTGCGTATGATTTGTCCTACTATGCGGACTCAATTTTTCAGATAATAACGTCTTTTTTTAAATAATTCTTAAAATACAATCGGGAGGCTAAAAATGAAGCGTCTTACATTATATGGATCCATATTATTATGCCTGATATCAGCGGCGGATATTATGTCCACCTATACATGGCAGAGCATCCCTTGTCCCTATACGTCAGACATTCGATCTTTTGCTATCAATCCAGACGGGCATATCTTTATCGGGCTTACCGGCGATACAAACGCGAATTATATGTACAGAACAGAAGATAATGGTGCCACATGGGTGCTGAGCACCTGGGATTATGTGGATCTGTTTCCTCTTAAGAATTTTGCCCCATTTAATTATTATCCTGATATCAAACAGGTGCTGATTGCACAAACCGGGATTGTTTATGCGGTGGCAGAAGGATATAGGGAAGGCATGGGAACAATCAACTATTCCGTATATAACGGAGTTTTTCGGTCAAAGGATAACGGATCAACCTGGGAATATATTTATTATGATCATTTGGGTTCTCAGTTTAATGCATCGCTGAACTCAAATGGAGTGATTTATGTAGCGCCCTATGAAGATATCTATTGTTCATTTGATGAAGGTGATACCTGGATATGCTGCGGTCCAGGTAGCTCATATATTATTCGCCATGAAGTGAACAACACGGGACAAATTCTTGCAGATAATTATTTTTATTCGACAGATGGATGGAAAACCACGCCTACCTTGCCTTGCACTGAATGTTACGGGATCAATCAATACGGATTATACTACGGTTGTAACGGTGTGCATTATTCCGAGGGCCTGGACATAAACAGTGGGGACACCTGGGTTTCGATCGGTCTAACAAATAAAAGTGTTTATGACCTGTTCATGTGTGCCACGGGAGCCATTTATGCGGCAACCGATGACGGTCTCTGGTATACAGACGACAATGGAACTACCTGGTCTCAACTGGGTTTAGCCGGATTGAATATCAGGGGAATCAATATGGTCAATCCTCAACAGATCATTGTAAAAACAAACCAGAATGCTCTGTATCTGGGCACTCCGGATGCGGCTCCTGCAGCGATCAACATTACCTATCCCAATGCTGCGGGTATATCAATAGAACGGCTGAGCAAGTGTTACATCACATGGAACAGTGTGGGTAATGTGGGTGCTGATGTGAAGATTGAACTCTACTTAGGGAACAACCTGATAAAAACAATTTCAGATAATACGCCCAATGACGGTTTCTTTAACTGGTTTGTCAATCGATGCCACCTGCAATTCAGTGGATATCATATTAAAATTACCTCTCTTTCACAACCTGATAAGTATTATACGGGGGATTCGTTCAGTATTGTGAAGAGCACGACAATTGCGGATCCGAAAATATACCAGGCAATCAAGGCAACTGGTACCGGCATTCCTGTTGTGGACGGCGATTTGAATGATCCTGTATGGTCTTATGCAACTGTTGCCCACATGGATGTCGGTGATAATCCGGGAGATTATAATATACCCTGGACCACTACTTCGGATAACGAGGTTATATGGGGGGCCGTATGGAGTGATATTACCAATAAAGTATATGTGGCCATTGCCGTTCGTGATGATATCCGGGGAACATTCGATAATGGATTAGGCAGTATGGATTACTCTCCTTCCAATGATGAGAGCATTGAAATTTTTACTGATAGTGACTATGATTGCCGTGATTACTGGGGGAGCTGTGCAGAAGCGCAATACTGGCGCGTCACCGAAGAAAATCACAGAAATCTGCTGCATTATCCTTCATATGGTGATCATACATATACGGGAACTGACTTTATCACAGCCGTACAGCAGGGAACCAATGGAGATTGGGGCTGTGAAATCGAGCTGACTATTTATGATACATATCCATCCAGTGTTAAAACATTGTCCCTGGGTGATTTGATCGGCTGGGATGTCTGGTACAATGATTCGGACGACGAAACATTGAATGGCACTTATCAAACGGATCATCAGGTAGGGTGGAATTATCAGGGGCCCGTGTGGAAACAGACCGATTATATGGGATATTTGCAACTCGCTGAAATTCAATTGCCGCTTGCGGTAGAAGACAAAACTGCTGTTCCGGATCAGTATGGTGTTTTGCAGAATTACCCGAATCCGTTTAATCCGAGCACAACCCTTTCATATAAGCTGCCCAGACAAACCCCTGTGAAACTTCAGATCTATAATTTGCAGGGAAAACTGATCAAAACCCTGGTGTCGGACGTTCAGCCTGCGGGCTCTTATTCGGTTATCTGGAACGGGACGGACAGTCATGGCAATCAGGTCAGCAGCGGTATTTATTTCTGTCAGCTGAAAACAGATCGGCATATCCTTCAGAGAAAATTAATGTTGATGAAATAACGTAAATATACGAAGCGAGCTATCGGGGCAACTCTGTTCATTCAGCGCTTTGATTCATTTGCAATCAATTCAGACATGTGAAAAATACACACGTTATTTTTTTATAACCGCAATTGAACCGAGTCAAAAACTCAGGCGATATTCAATGAAGCATATCATTCGATTGACAGTAGCATTACTTATATCAGGATCGTTCACAGTGATTCTATCCACTTATACATGGCAGAGCATTCCTTTTCCCTATACTTCCGAGATTAAATCTGTGGCCATCAATCCTGACGGACATATTTTTGTCGGAACCGAGGGTGCGGATCCGAATATGATTTACAAAACGGAAGATAATGGCGCAACCTGGGTGCCTTCTGCCTGGGATTATCAGGAAGTGACCAATCCATTTAATCCTGATCCTGCCGTTATCAACATTCCTGACATTAAACAGTTGTTGATTACACAAACAGGAATTATCTATGCGGTTGCAGAGGGTTTAACCCCGGATCATGATTATTCTCTGCAAAACGGACTCTTTCGATCAAAGGATAATGGCGCAACCTGGGAATGGTTGTGGTATGATCCGTTTGGATCTCATTTTGATGCGGCGCTCAACTCGAATGGTGTCGTTTATCTGGCGCCCTATGTTGAAATCTATTATTCAAATGATGATGGTGATACCTGGGTATGCTGCGGTGTCAGTTGTCCTTTAATTGAAGAAGGAAACGGGACATACATTGGCCCTCATGAAGTGAACAACTGCGGGCAAATTATTACATACGACAGGTTTTATTCAACAGACGGATGGAAAACCATCCCGCCTCCTCCCGCCAGATGTTTGGCGATCAGTGGAACGACATTATTTTATGGCGGCGATGACGGTATATATGAATCAGAGGGTCTGGATCAGTCCAGTGGTGATACCTGGATTCCATTGACGCTTTCTGGGACGCGGATTAATGATCTATTCATAAATAATTTTATATTTGCGGCCACAGAAAATGGTGTCTGGGGTCCCATTGATGCCGGTTGGAATCAGCTGGATCTGGCCGGTCAGGATGTCATTGAAATCAATATGATCGATCTGAATCAAATCATTGCGAGAACGTCATTAAATACCCTATATCTCGGAACGTTAAATGCCCCTGAAGCATCTATTGTCCTTACCTATCCAAATGGCAACAATATTCAACTGGAAAAGCTGGAGGAGTATTTCATTACCTGGAACAGCGTCGGTGATGTGTCTGAAGAAATCTTTCTGAAATTATATAAAGGCAACACCTATATAAGTTATATCCATAACAATTTTGATGATTTTATTATACAAAATGACGGATCATTCAGATGGTTTGTCAACCGATGTCTTGAGCCATCCAATGAATATCGAATAAAAATCGAGACTGAAACCGTTGACAGATATTTGAATTATATGGGCGCTTCATTCAGCATTATCGAAAACACAGCAATTCCGGATCCGAAGATGTATACGGCTATCAGAGCCGGGCAGTTTTACATTCCCGCCGTGGACGGTTATCTGAATGATCCGATATGGAGTTATGCGAATGAAGCATGGTTAAATGTCGGCGGCAATCCCGGAGATTTTAATACAGCCTGGACCAGCACTTCAGACAATAATGTCTCATGGAAAGCGGTGTGGAGCGATATCACCAATAAAGTCTACGTGGCCATATCGGTTTCGGATGATGTCCGTGGCACCTTCGATAACAGGGAAACGGATGCGTTCTATTCTCCTGCGCAGGATGAAAGCATTGAAATCTTCACAGACGGTGACCGTGTTTGTGTGAATTACTGGGACCGCTACAATCATGCACAATTCTGGCGGGTGACCGAAGAAAATCAGAGAAATCTGCTACATTATCCGACAACCGGGGATCATCCGTATACCGGAACAGATTTTATTACGGCTGTACAGCAGGGGACTTACGGAAACTGGACCTGCGAGATTGAATTTACCATATATGATGGATATCCGCATGTTCCTAAAACATTATCCCTGGGTGATACGATCGGCTGGGATATCTGGTACAATGATTCGGACGATGAAACCAGGGATGGCTATTATAAAATGGATCATCAGGTAGGCTGGAATTATCAGGGAGAGGTCTGGAAACAGACAGATTTTATGGGGTATTTGAAATTCATCGAACATATTCTGCCGCTTGCGGTTAAAGAAGAAAACGCAATCCCGGTTCAATACTTCATTAATCAAAATTATCCGAATCCTTTCAATCCGGCCACTACAATAGAATATCGCCTGCCAAGAACAGCGCATGTTCATCTCATTCTTTATGATATCCGCGGGCGGAAAGTAAAAGAGCTTGTCAACGGGATAAGAAAAGCAGGGATTCATCGCATTGCTCTGGATGCCTCCTTTCTGTGCTCAGGGATTTATTACTATACCATTCGAACTCCAGGTTTTACTCAAAGTAAAAAAATAATTTTAATTAAATAGAGTGGAGGCAGAATCATGAAAGTAAATGAAAAATTTTCGGTAATCCTTTTGACGGGTCTGTTTTTGATGGTCCAAAACCAGGTTTTATCAGAGGAATTTAGAGCCGGTTTTTATGGCAGCCTGACCAGTGGATGTGTTCCCCACACTGTCACTTTTTATAATCAATCAACAGGGAATCCAGTCATGTGGGATTGGCATTTCCAGGGCGGATCGCCTTCAAGCGCTGTAGGTCCGGGGCCTCATACGGTAACCTACAATCAAACGGGAGCATTCACGGTTACATTGGAAATTTCCAATTCAGACAATATTAGACCGGAAATTCCGGATCCAGAGGCCATGACTGACGAGGAAACAAAAACCGATTATATCCACATCTTCGAATATTGTTATGATTTTGGAGATGCACCGGATTCGATTCCCGGTTATCCGAGTTATGCGACTCTAAACGCCCATTACGGGGCAAAGCATTATATTGTCCATGGTATCTATTTGGGAGATAAAATCGATGACGAACAGGATGGTCAGCCTCAAATCAGAGCAGAAGGAGATGATCTGCTTGACGGGAATGATGATGAAGACGGCGTCACCTTTGTTACGGAGCTTTATCAAGGTCAGAAAGTAACTGTAGATGTTCAGGCTTCCGTCGAAGGCTTTCTGAATGCCTGGGTGGACTTTAATCGAAACGGAGACTGGGGAGATCCGGGTGAACAGATTTTTCAGGATGTGCTTTTAACACCGAATCCTGCCAATCGATTATATTTTAACATTCCGGGAAATGCAATCACCGATGATACGACCTTTGCACGGTTCCGATTCTGCACAGAAGCCTCAGTACCGGATAAAGGTCCGGCCTGCAACGGGGAAGTCGAAGATTATTATCTTGTGATTAAAGATACCATACCGCAGGAAACGCAAGATGATTATGATTATGGAGACGCACCCTGTCACATCCCGGGTTATCCGAATTATCCGACATTGGATATTGATAATGGCGCGAAACATACAATTGTCGAAAGTATGTATTTGGGTTATGGAATTGATGAGGAACAGAATGGCCAGCCTTATTACGGTGCGTGGGGGGACGATCAGCTCGATGGGAACGACGATGAAGATGGTGTCAATTATACGGGATTGTTTTACCCGGGTCAGCCTGCAACCGTTTATGTCAGGGTGACAGCAGAGGGTTATCTGAACACGTGGGTGGATTTTAACAGGAATGGAAACTGGGGAGATCCGGGTGAACATGTTGTTCAGGATCAGTATCTCACGACAACCAATAATCAGCTGAATTTTGATATTCCTCTGGATGCACATGCCGGAGACACCACCATTGCCCGGTTCCGGTTCAGCTCGATTCCGGGGCTGTCATTCACAGGCGGGGCACCGGATGGTGAGGTGGAAGACCATTATTTCTATATAAATAAAATTATATATGATTTTGGAGATGCACCGGACAGTTCCAACGGGCTGATCACAATTTATCCGACAGACAGTTACAGTAATGGCGCCAGACATCAGATTGTTGAAAACATGTATATGGGAAGCGGTGTGGACGGCGATCCGGACGGACAGCCGCACAGCAGGGCAGAGGGAGATGATTTGATTGACGGCAATGATGATGAGGATGGTGTTACATTTACATCTGATTTATACTCGGGCCTGCCCGCAACCATTGAGGTTGATGTTTCAGCTCCCGGTTATTTAAATGCCTGGCTCGATTTCAACAGAAATGGGGACTGGGGGGATTCAGGTGATCAGATATTTACAGATGAATATCTCACACCTGTTACAAATACATTGACCTTTACAGTTTCACCATATGCGCATATTAAAGATACAACCTTTGCTCGTTTTCGGTTCAGCTCGGATACAGGATTGACATATACGGGTCCGGCCATTGATGGAGAAGTTGAAGATTATTATATCGTGATTGATACACTCATTTCAACCTCACAAACAGCGGACGGTCCGATTTCATTGGAATACAATATATGTCAAAATTATCCGAATCCTTTCAATCCGGCCACTACAATAGAATATCGCCTGCCAAGAACAGCGCATGTTCATCTCATTCTTTATGATATCCGCGGGCGGAAAGTAAAAGAGCTTGTCAACGGGATAAGAAAATCAGGGGTTCACCGCATTATCCTGGATGCGTCTTCTCTTTCATCGGGTATCTATTACAGTACCATTCGAACCCCAGATTTTACTCAAAGTAAAAAAATAATTTTAATGAAATAAAGTGGAGGCAGAGTCAAATAAATATCGCCTAATCCTGAGAGATCAGCTGATAGTCGCCGTCATGATATTTATCAAAAAAAACAAAACGCCGCTGGCCGTTTTGATAAATCCAGATTTCATATCGTTCTTTAGCTTCCGGCCGGGTAGGTGGAACATCGACATCCGACGGCGGACCATAGAGGATATAGATACGCCCACGATCGGTCAGCCACCCGGGAAGACTGCCTTTATACACAGAAAAATGTTGATTTGAAAAAGCAACCCGCCGGAAAAATTCTTCCTCCAGTTCATTGGTTATTGTATTGGGTGTAGGATCACGCTGTTTCCAGAAAGTTTCGATGATTTGCTTTTGTTCCTCATCATCTGCAGAATTTAATTCATCCCATGAATGATGATTCATAATATAATTGAGCGGACCGATGACCATATTCATGCCTGACAATGTCTCAGGGTGGCCATGCCATCGAATATAATATTTTGCCTCTAAGGTTTTTTCATATTCCCCGCTGACAAGATGCAAATTCAGGGTATATTCTCCAAAAGGCAGCTGATGACTCAGCCTGAAAAAGACAGGCTGACGCCGGCCTTTCAAATGTATATCGAGTGTGTCCTGAAAAACCCTTTTTTCCTGATTATTGATTATCGATGCATAGATCATTACCTTCTGTTCCTGAACAGAAAACAGATCAATTCGTGCGTAAAAGCTGGTATCCTGCATCAGTCGAACCGGAGGCATCAATGGTTTGATGTCTTTCAGTTTCTTATGGGTTATTTTTTTCAGGAAAAAAATATCCGTACTGGCAATCGGCAGTTTGTGAAAGTTGGAAACTGTTAATTTCTGTTGCGTCCGAAAAGGCTTTTTTATTTCAAGATCATACAGTTCCATAATGAGTTCATATTCACCCGGGGGCAATGTAAGATCAAAGAATTCCCGGGTGATCTTTTCGGGATTGCGTGTTTCATTGAAAGAGGCGGCTGCTAATTGTCTGCGTACGATCTTAGAATCAAGAATATTTTGGTTTTCATTTTGCACAGCAATCGATAATTCGTATTGCGCTTTGAAAAGTGTATCCTCTTTAATGAATTGTAAAGCTGGATTGGACAGTTTAATAAAAAGGAATACGCGGTTGGTATCCGGTGAAGTGGTGGGAAGAATAAGAAACTGGTGTGAAAATTTTAAAGGCTGACGATCGTTTTCCCTCATCATAAAATGATCAGACGGCCAATTGGATTGTCCTGCAAGATAAGCAGTCATTAAAGTAATAAATAATAATGTCATCTTTAATGTTGATCTGGATAAATCCAGCATGGGTCATCCTTTGCGATGAGTATAAGATGCCATATAAAGAACTTAATATGAAATTTTACCATTTTCAAGCCAATTTTTACATCATTGAAGATTGAATGGTTTTCAGGCATATATTCAATGTATTTAATTTTACAAGCCGATCATGAATAAGTAATAAATGCAATATTAATAATCAAATAGGTTCAATTTTACAAATTTGAAAAATTCAGGCACAGATGTTGCAAACTGAATATCCGGATAGATAAATATTTTCTTGACAATGGTTGATAATTTTATTAACGTATAGAAACTTAAGCCAAATGGATACAATCCTTTGAAAGCTCTTATGATGACTCGTTTTTTTACAATTTTATCGGTTGTCATGCTTTTCAGTGTGTTACCTGTAAACGGCGGATCTGTGACGCTTGCCGTGCTTGATTTTGAAAATCGGTCTTTTATCAATGCCACTGAATACGCCTCATTATCCCAGGGATTGGCAGAGATGATGATCACCGAGTTGAGCCAGATTGAGATGATTAAAATGGTGGAGCGTCGGCGAATGCAGCAGATGCTGGATGAATTAAAAATGGCACAATCGGGATTGGTATCTGAAGAAAGTACCGTTCAGGTCGGCAGGATGCTGGGTGCCAGCAATCTTGTATTTGGAAGCTATATGGTCATGCCGGATAAAAAAATTCGTATTGATCTGCGTATTGTTGAAGTTGAAACCGGATCGGTGCTCAAGGCGGAAGAAATCACAGGAAAGTCCAAACAAATACTTTCTTTGGTTAAAAAATTGAGTAAAAAATTGTTAGAGGATCTTTCTGTTCGGTTAACCCGGTCGGAAAGCAACATTTTGGCCCAGAAACAGGATCTGGACCTGAAGGCAGTCATGCTTTTTTCAGAAGGTCTTGGTTTTGAAGACCAAAATCAGCTTCAAAAAGCCTATTCGAGTTACAAGCAGGCTTTGAAAATAGAGCCTGAATTTCAACAGGCAAAAAATGCGATTCAGCGCATTGCAGAGATAAAGCGGCAGATGCAGGAATAACAATAATGCGATAATGCATGGTTTTTTGCAATGGTGCCGTAACCATAAATTTGCTTCCCTTTTACTAACCATGATCTTCACCTATGCCTTAGGGGGAGTCAGTGGAGCTAAGGAGGGTCTATGACAATTTGGCGATGGGCAAGTATAGGCCTATTTGCTTTGATGCTCGGGTTCACCCGTTTGTCTGCACAGAGTCAGGGTGATGTTTATTTTCAGCAAAAAGAGTATCAGAAGGCAATGCAGTCCTATATTCGTTCTTTAAAATCACAATCCATGGATGGTGATCGTTATATTCGGTATACACCGGAGATCATGACAAAGATCGGCATTTCCGCATTTAACTTGAATATGCTGGATGGCGCCATCAAGGTTTTTCGCTATATCAATAAAAAAACACCTTCCTATGGACCTGCTTATTTCTATTGCGGTTTATGTTATGAGCGTCAGGGTAAATACAAACAAGCGTGGCAGACCTATTTAAACTACAAGGCGATCAGAGATAGTGATCCTGCCCGTGACGCTATGAAGGGGCGTCTGTTTTTTTTAACAAAACAGCAATATGAGAGAGATGCCAAAAGAATGGCTGCTCGGGGTCCCGGCGCACCGTTATCTTTTTCTAAACAATCCATAGCGGTTTTAGATTTTCATTACAGAGGTTCCGATGCCAAAGGAAAAGTATTAAGTGCCGGAATTGCCAGCCTGGTTATTGATGATCTTAACCGCATTGGCGGTTTTCAGGTTGTGCCAAGAGAAAAAACCGTTCTTTTACTTACAGCCATGGGATGGCAGTCCGGAGACCTTGAATATATTGAAAATATTAAAAAGTTGCAGGGAATGCTTAAAGTGGGTACTGTTATTCAGGGGCAACTACAGTTATCGGGTTCTGGCTTCATGAAAATTCATCAGCGTACTGTTACTTTTAATGGTGCTGCTGATATTCGGGAGTCAGATTTTGAGGGAGAATTACAAAATTTTGTGGTTCTTCAGAAGAGAATTGTTCTCAATACAGTGAAAAATTTGGGAATTCAACTGACGGCTTCTCAAATGGATCGGATGAAAATACCGGCAACTTACGATTTAAATGCGTTTTTAAACTATTCGTATGCACTCTATGCATTGGATCATCATCAATATCATGTGGCTCAGAATTATCTGATGAATGCAGTTAAAATCGATCCGGGTTTTGCGCTTGCGGATGAGATCATGGCCAATCCTGAGATTTTTATGGCAACTCAAACCACGGACTGGATGGCCCTGCAGACTAAAATGAATGCATTGATGAAGATTGAACCAACTGGCAAAATGGAGGACATCGGATATGGTGCGTGGGTACATATCGGTCCGCTTGACAGGCTGCAGGAAATGGGATATTATCTGGATGCGGGATTTATACCCGGTAGTGATTCCCGTGAAGCATTTGAAGAAATCAGTTTTAGTGAACTGGCGGACTATTTTTTTCCTGATTTGACTGTGGGGCTGCCGGATCCTCCGGATCCTCCTGGGAAGCATTATCCGGTTGATCCCTGGTTTTTACCGGATCCGCCTCCGCCTCCGCATCGTCCATAAACAAAAAAAGCGTTTACAATTCCTGACAGGGAGTCATTATGAAAAGGAAATTAATTATTGCGATATTGACACTTTCAGCGTCCTTACTGGCGCAAAATGGTGACAATTTATCTTTGCTTGCCCGATGGGCCAGCGGTCCGTGCAAGGCTGTGATGGCCACAACGAATTATTTATATATAGGCAACGGCAGCTATCTTGATATTGTGAACCGGGTTGATCCCGATAATCATTATTCGCGATATGAAATGCCCGGATTGATCGAAGATATTGATTACTACAATTTAAAAATCTATGTGGCCGTAAAAGAAATGGGTGTATACATGCTGAATGGATTGACGATTAATCCATTCGAAGATGACCATTACATGACAGAGGGATCGGCTCATCGTCTTGATTATGAGAATGGTTATCTTTATTTAGCGGACGGAGAATCCGGACTGTATATCTTTCAGATTGATGATGAGTATATTGAACATTCCGCATATCTACAATTTACTTCTCCCGTGCATGATGTGGCTGTGTCTGGCGATATTGCATACCTGGCTGTGGATTCGCTGGGATTGGTTACTGTGGACATCTCAGATCCGGCCATTCCGGCAATTTTAGATACAGCGGATACGCCGGGTTCTTCATACAGTGTTTATATTCAGGACGGAACCGCATTTGTTGCCGTGCGAAATGACGGTGTCTGGGCGATTGATGTGTCTGATCCGCAGAATTTAACCGTGAACAATCAGTGGACCCCCGAACCCAATACAGTAACGCTCAGCGATATTGTTGTCAGTGCAGGAGCCGAGACAGCTTACCTTTCCGATGAAGGATATGGTTTGAGGATCATTGACTTGGCGACCATGACCGAGGCGACTCCATTCAATACAGGCGGAGACGCGTTTTCTCTGTGCATGGACCATAATTATCCGGACGATCTCTATCTGGCTGATGGCGATTTCGGGCTGCGTAAAATCAACGTGGAATCAGGACTTCCTCCAGCCCAGGTTGATTCGGTTCTTACCGGAGGCCAGGCCATGGATGTGCTCTACACATCCGATGCCACATTCGTGGCCGGAGGGCAGTCGGGCCTCTGGATAGTCGATCATAACAATCTTGATGAGGAAATCAATCCGATATTTGCGCATGAGCAAACGCAAAATGCAATGGGGCTGGCCCTTGATGGTAATATGTTAATGGTCGCCGACGGACCCGGAGGACTGATTTGCTATAACGTCGATGATCTGTCCTCTCCGGAAATAAGCATCACAATTTTAAGAGACAATGATGTGCTGGATGTTGCCATTTTGGGGGACAGTGCTTATGTGGCCGAAGGTGTGTCCGGGATTCGTATTGTCGATATCAGTAACCAGTTGCCGATTGACCGGGGATTGATCGAAGGTATCAATGGATTCAATGCCATCGGTGTGACCGCGGACGAACGGTCGAACCGCGTCTATGTCGCCGCAGATACAAACGGTTTAAAAGTACTCGATATCAATACAAATACAATTGTCGGTACCTATGATGATGAGAGAAAAATTCAGTCGGTTGGTGTCCCTCAGCCAGGAGCATCAGTTATTTATGCAGCATGCGGAGACAACGGGCTTGTCGGATTCAATGTTTCCAACACTGAAAATATTACTATTTCAAACGAAATGGATACGGACGGCTTCGCCTATGATGTGGATTTTAATGGCAACATTGCAGTGGTGGCTGATGGAAAGGGAACAATCCGGTTAATCGATTTTTCCAATGCTGAGAGTCTTGATCAGGTGGGATCTTATCATACAGAAGGAACCAGCTATGCCGTCGATGTGAATGCCGACACCGTGGCCGTGGCCGACGGAGAAGGTGGTGTTTATTATCTTCAGTCTGAATTTAAAGGCGAAATCCAGGTGGATATGGATTCTTTAAATTTCGGAAATATCGCTATGGGGAAAAGCCGAACCTTGTCTATGATTGTCCATAATACCGGGACCTTCGGTCTAGCAGCCACTGAATTAACATCGAATAACGGCCTTTTTGAAGCTCTGAATTTGCCTCAATGGATTTCAAAAGGAGACACGGCTTATATTTCTGTCCGATTTACACCCGACAGCTATGGCACGATGCATGACACCTTGAAATTATACACAGAAGCAGCGAACAGCCCCCATTCGCTTACGGTTATGGGGACATGTGTTGAACCAACACCCTTGTCCGCTTATTCCCCTGATTACTATGCCTATGCGCTCTATCACATGGATACGGTTGTTGAAGAAGACACGTTACTGCCGGACAGCTCTCTATACGGCTGGCTGGATGGTACTGTCAAGGGCGCGACTTTGACACAGGAAGACGGCGGGAGATTTAACAAAGGGCTGATCTTTGATGAAAATGATATTGTAATTATGAATCTGGATTCACTCGGCAAGCTGCTGCCATTTTATCAATGGCCGGGAGCGACCATTGAAACCTGGTTTAAACTGGATTCGATTCCGGAGGGTACAGCCGTTTTATTCCAGTTTACAGATGGTGGTCGCGTTATATTTGAACTGAGTGTGCAAAATGATCAATTGATCGGGGTGACCGGAGCCAATGTTCAGCAAATGGACACGCTCTGGTCCAATCCCGAAACGCCTCTGGTTCGTGATCAGTGGTATCACGCAGCTTTGAGTATTGGATCTGAATTTAAACTATACTTCAATGGCCATCTTGAAGAACAAACAGAAATTAACAGCAGGGTTCAAGTGGGGATTACTCTTGCGGCGACCATTGGAAACGATGCTGCACTGGAGCGTCCCTTTCACGGAGTGATGGATGAAATGCGTTTTTCTGCGATCAGTCGTGAGCCCTGGGAATTGAATGTCAGCACAGGTCGTATTCACAGCGAAGTCAACAGTATTTCATTCGGAAGTGTTTATGTAGGAAAATCGACAAATTATTATTTAAAGGTGCGTAATAAAGGTGAAGGGCCGTTGATCGTTGACAGCCTCTTTACACTGAGCGATCATTTTCAAGTGACAGGCACCGGATTTGAGCTGGAATCAAACGAGAGCCATTGGGTCAAAATCCAGTTTACTCCCACCGAGGTCCGGAATTATCAGGATGTACTGACCATTCGCTCCAATGATCTGTTTCAGCCCAAGATGCAGATTCCGCTTTATGGTGCGGGATTTCAATCTGTCAGCCTGGAGGCCTATGAACCGGATACATTGACATCGGGTCTCTGGCATTTAGACGGGACCGTGGATATGGATTCGATTCCCGATGCATCGGATAACGGGCTTGTGGGCTATTTTTGGGGAAATGGTATTTCGTGGGATACCATATATAAACGATATGGTTCCTCATCGCTCCGTTTCAGCGGAGACACCAGCTGGGTCAGGATTGATTACAATCCGATATTTGATTATACCAGCACGCCTTTTACACTGGAGACCTGGTTCAGCCTGAACGGAAGGCCCGCAACAGATAAACAATATGTACTTTTTAGACATGGTTCCGGGACCAATCTGCAGTATGAAGTATTCTATAATGACACACTGACATCCGGCAAAGGATTGGTTGTGCGTGTTTATGCGGCCAATAATAATATATTCAGCCTGTATGGCCCGCCTGATTCGGAAATGGATCTTGAAAAATGGTACCATATGGCTGTGACCTGGGACCGGAATAAATTGCGTTTATATTTAAACGGTGTCATTGTGGATTCGAAGAATTTCTCCGGGAGCCTGCGCAAATCAGCATCGGATCTGTCCATGGGCGGCGATTACGGCAATGGAAGCGGATTCAACGGGAATCTCGATGAAATCCGTTTTTCCCACACACAGCGTCAGCCGGAAGCAATGAATGTCGGTGTTCCGAATTTATCGATTATCACGGAGCGGCTGGATTTTGGAACCATATTCATCGGCAGTGACAGCAGCCGAATTTTTACGCTTTTTAATACTGGAACCCTGCCGCTGTTTATCGACAGTATGAAAACCAATACGGATTTGTTTGAAGTCAGTCCCGGTCAGGATACACTGAACGTGGATGAAATTATCAATGTTCAAGTCCGGTTTTCACCTGAAGCAATCGGTGCTGTAGAAGATACACTGTACATTTACAGCAATGATCAGGATACGTCAGTTTATAAGATTGTATTGACCGGAGCCGGCATCGATTACCGTCCCAAAGCCCCCTGTGAATTGGATCAGTACACCATTGCTCTCTATCATTGTGATGCTGCAGATGGTAATACTGTCAGTGATGAAACCGGTAATAATGACGGAACATTTACAGGCACCCGGATCGATACTGCTTATTTTGACGGCGGTCTTGAATTCAACGGTGTGAATCATTATATCTGGATGAATGATGCAGCAGCATTGCGTTTTAATATGGAAACCAAGTCCTTTACAATTGAATGCTTCTTTAAAACCGATACACTCAATCAGGTGATTTTCTTTAAAGACAATTATCAGGGCACAGGCACGAACAAAGCCAATTATGGATTGTCCATTAATACGGATGGTATCCTGTCTTTGCATGGATTTGGTGCGGGAACCTCCTATGTGGCTGACGGTGTGTGGCATCATGTGGCATTTGTATATAATGCGGCCGGGCATCTGGCTACTCTTTATCTGGATGGAGAAATTGAGATGCAGGAAACATGGGAAACCGGAGACACGGATGTGAACAATCCGGGTTCGCTTTTCTTTGGCGTGCGTGATAAATTACCCGGCCAGAAAACCGGATTTTTCCAGGGACAGATGGATGAGATCCGAATTTCCAGTATTGCTCGTGAGCCCTGGGATTTGATTTTCAAGGGAACGGGCATTTTTGCCAGTATCGCAGGTAAATTAAATAAAAATGTACAAAAACAGGTGAATATCACTATCCCCGCCACAGACAGTGAAACCGGCAGGGAAGTCTGGCTGCATTACCGGCAGGGCGGGCAGCGGTTGTATCAGGTTGTTCAGGCAACACCTGTACCCGATGATATCACGGATACCCAGTATACGGCTGTCATTCCGGCGAGCGCCATGTCTGAACGGGGACTGGAATTTTATATTGAACTGAATGTTTCCGGTGAGTCCTATAAACACCCTCTGTATGATCCTGTGAACAAACCGCTGACCCGGCAGGTTCGGTTTAACTCTCTGACTCCGGATACAACGCTGCCCAGTAAAAAATACACGATGGTCTCGGTTCCCGGAGACCTGGACAATGCCAATGTCGGGACTGTATTGCGCGACAATCTGGGTTCATGGGATCCATATGAGTGGCGCTGTCTGACCTGGAAAGACACTCTCTATTGGGAATATAATGATACACTTACCACTTATGAGGACAGTCTCGTTTTTTCATTTGATTCGGGACGCGCGTTCTGGCTGATATCCGCGGAAGAAACAAAATGGAATGTGGATGCAGGACAATCCATATCCACAGAAACCCCCTACCGTTTTCACATACGGCCGCAATGGAACATGATCGGTGCTCCGTATGCATTTCCGGTTCAATGGAACGACTGTGCAATTACCTCTGATTCTCTTGAAACATTGTATTATTATGATGGAAAAGGATATCAACTCGACTGGAAGGTATTTGAACCCTGGGGAGGCTACTGGATATACAATGCAGCAAGAACCTATCAGGATTTGTATGTGCCTCCGAGAGAGCCAGCGGTCCTGGCAAAGCATGCTCCCGTGCGGGGAGGTGTGATTGAAGAATTAACAAAAAAAGACTGGATATGGCAGTTTTCAGCCAAAACAGAAGAAGCGGAAGATATGGATAATTTTTTTGGTGTCCGGCAGGATGCCGCGGATACGTGGGATCTTCGGGATCGTGCGGAACCGCCGCCCATCGGTAACTATATTTCTGTCTATTTTGATCATTCGGATTGGGAAAAGCATCCAGGAACGTATGCCGCAGATATTCGCAATATCAAAAGCGAAGGATATACCTGGGATTTGTTAGTAGAATCCCGTTTGGAAAAAACATCGATTCAATTGACGTGGATTTTGCATCAATCCATGCCTGAGGGCTGGGAAGTCCGACTGGCGGATCCTGTTCAGGGATTGACCGTGAATATGCTTTCACAGAATGGATACACCATTGTGACGGGAAAAGAGGTACCGAATGTCACCACGATGAAATGTATCGCAGGTCCGCCGGAATACGTGGATAAGCAAGTCAAGGAGGCCATTGCTCCTGTGGCATTTCATCTTTATCAAAATTATCCCAATCCGTTTAATCCTGTGACCACCATTAAATACACGCTTCCATCCACAGGCCGTGTGAAACTCAGCATATTCAATATGCTCGGACAGCGTGTGGCCCGGTTGATAAATGAGGAACAGGTGACTGGCGAATACGAATTGCATTGGGCGGGTGTGAGTGACAGCGGCACACAAGTTTCAAGTGGTGTTTATTTTTACCGGCTTGAATTTCCGGGGCGTGTGGCTATTCGAAAAATGATACTAATCCGATAATCCATGCAGCACCCAGTAAAGAGGATTTGTTATGAAACCATTGAC
>Ga0272442_10001717_pt1 | contig 32656 bp, 30 predicted proteins | sample SSMForm2O_FD_200262 | JGI IMG/M metagenome (GOLD analysis project Ga0272442, IMG submission 200262) | Marine sediment archaeal communities from Little Sippewissett salt marsh, Falmouth, MA, United States - SSM-Form-2O | ecosystem: Environmental > Aquatic > Marine > Wetlands > Sediment ... | reverse complement strand
TTAAACTCCTGTCGAAGTTTAACTATCGGACTTGAATACACATATCCCTTTCCTTTAAATTGGGGATCTAAATCCTTTTCCGCTTCTTCCTTAGGTTTAGAAGTGATTGCACCAAAAAGACAGCAATCAGTTTCTTTGATAATTTTTTTTGTTCTATCTGGAAGCGGATTGGCTTCTTTTTTCCAAAATTCCCATCCAATGTCCCCATGTACATATTCGGCATCTAGATTCAATATATCAAGGACAATTTTTGCTGCTTCCATAACATCATTACCTACACCATCTCCAGGAAACCAGGCAATTCTATATTTTGACATTTTTTATTCTCCTTTTTCCTTTTTTAATATTTTTTTTGTATGAGGAATGAGTCCTCCGTCAGTAAATATTTCCAAAATTTCTGCGGGTAAGGGTGAAAATCTAAAAATTTTATTGTCACAGGAAATTTCACCTTTTTCAAAATCAATCTCGACTTCTTCCCCTGATTTTATATAATCTACCGCTTCTTTGCATTCAATCACTGGCAAAGCTTGATTAATAGCATTTCTAAAAAATATTCTCGAAAATGACTTTGCAACCACTGCACCGACTCCGGCAAATTTAAGACAAGTTGCCGCTTGTTCTCTCGAACTACCGCACCCGAAATTTTCTCCGGCAATAATTACATCATTTTTATTCACCTTTCCTGCGAATTCAGGGTCAAGATCTTCAAGTGCATGCTCTGCAATTTCGTTCTGATCTGTTATTGTATAGGTATATTTACCTGGAAAAATAACATCGGTATTGATATCATCACCATATTTCCATACCTTTCCCATTATGCCCATTTTAAATACCTCCGAACATCAGTAATTTCTCCGCAGAGTGCCGATACTGCAACAGTAGCAGGACTTGCGAGATACACTTCAGCATCATTACAACCCATTCTACCTTTAAAATTACGATTAGCAGTTGACAAGCAAACTTCACCTGCTGCTAGGGCACCTTCATGAGCGCCTAAGCAAGGACCACACCCCGGATTCATAATAACAGCTCCACTTTTTACCAATTCCAGTAAAATACCCAACTCCATCGCTTCTTGATACACTTCCATAGATGCCGGGAAAATCAACAATCTTGTTTCTTTGGCAATTTTTTTACCTTTAAGTATTTTCGCAGCAATTTTTAAATCATCGGTTCTACCGTTTGTACATGTTCCGATAAGAGCCTGATCAATTTTCGTCCCAATTACTTCTGAAACAGGTCGTACATTGTCAACGGTGTGAGGACATGCTATTTGAGGTTCTAATTTATTCACCCGGAATTTAATGACTTTTTCATAAATTGCATCAGGATCTGATTTAATAATCTCATATTTTCTATTGGTTCTTGAACTGAGCCACTGAATAGTTTTTTCATCCGGTTCAATATATCCGTTTTTTGCACCCATCTCTACCGACATATTACATAAAGTCATTCTTCCACTGATTTCCATTTCCTCCACGATATTACCGGTAAACTCGACCGCCTTATAAAGAACACCATCAGCACCAAGTTTGCCGATAATATAAAGAATGATATCTTTAGGGTACAATCCAACCGGTAATTCTCCGGTAATCTCAATTTTTATGGTTTCAGGTACTTTGAGCCATATCTTATCGGTTGCCCAAATGGAAGCTACCTCACTTCTTCCTATACCGGCAGAAAAAGCACCAAAAGCGCCATATGTTGTTGTGTGGGAATCTGCTCCTAAAACAAGAGAACCAGGAAGTACATGCCCTTTTTCTGGTAAAACCTGATGACAAACTCCTGTATTGATATCATAGAAATTTTTGATGTTGTTAGCTTTGACAAATTTTCTTATAATTTTATGATTGGTTGCATATTTTTCGGAAGCAGCAGGAATACAATGGTCCAGGGGAATCACTATTTTTTCGGGATGTTTCACGAATTTAATGCCTATTTGTTCAAATTTCTTCGATATAGCCGCAGTATTATCATGTGACAAAACGATATCGGGAGAAACTGTAACAATTTCTCCGGCAACTGCATTTTTCTTACCGGATTTAAGAGATAACACTTTTTCTACAAAAGTTTTTCCCATTTTATACCTCCTTATTTAAATTGTTCAAAATTTATAAAATCTGCATGGTGAACGATAATTGCTTCAGAGCTTCTCTTTGAACGTCCGCCCTCCCAGGAATGTGAAGCAATAATGTGAAGAATTTCCCCAGGAATACCCTCTCCGTAACAAAGGCCCACTCCAGAAATGGGATGTCGAACTAAAGTTCCTAATTTGCTCTGGCTAAATTTTCCATTTTCTTCTTTATATTCCAGCAATTTTCCAATATCATGTAACAGAGCTCCGGAAATCAAGAAATCCATATTGATACTCACTTTATCCCCGTAAATTGATTTTAAAGCTTTTGCTGCATTGATGGCAACTTTCGTTACACCTCTAATATGTTCAACCATACTGCATGGACATGAATCCAATAATAAAGTAAAAGGCATTCTATGCAAATCGGCAATTTTCCATCCTCCTGCTTGTAGTGCATTTTCCCAAATTTTTAGTGTCTTTTCTTTTAATTGAATATCTTGGATTAAAGTAAATTCCGGAAACGTATTTAATAATTCCTTTTTTATCATTTTTCCTTCCTTCCCTAAATGATTTTTTATGCGATACAAAATAGTTAATTTCCGGCAGTAGGCAGCAATGAAAGATAATGCAGAGTAATTGTCGCAGCCAGCAAATCTGCTGAACCTCCCGGATTAATTCCTTTTTCAATAAATAATTTATCTAAATCATGGATGGCTTTTCTACCTGCTTCAGTATATATCCCTCCTATTTCTAGTATCTCTTTCGCTTTACGTTGAACTTTGTTTTTTAAAAAATTCAAATTTGACCGTGATATGACATTAGTATCTTGAGTAATTGTCATGATACTAATCAATGCCTGTACACAAGCATCATTAAGCGACAACCCTTTTTTTAATCCTTTTTGTAGGACAGGCAATCCCACTTTTCTAACAGTAGGAAAACCCTTTTCTGCTTCACCTCGAATTCCGCTAATTCCTTCATCCAGAAAAAGTCTTTCTCCATTGGTCAGAATTTTCCCTCGATTATTTTGATTTAAGCTTCGAAGGTCTCTATCCACAATTCCTTTACATATTATTTTTATTTGTTGACAAATCATTTCCGTAGAAAGATTCATTTTTTTTCTCTCGAGCGAACCAGCAGATGCACATATCAATCCCTCTATAAAAATAAGTCCCTTTTGTGTATTGATCCCTCCGGTAGCCTCGAACATTTTTTCTTCCATGATTCTGCCAATTTTCCTTAATTCGGTTAATAACTTCCCGGTTTCCCTGGAAAAATCCATTCCCAACCCTATGATTTGATAAAATCCATAAGCTATAGCTGAAGTGCTTTGAATAAAAGTATTAAAATCCATATCCCGGTTTGCTCCCGAATTTAATCTGTCTACAAGTCCCGGTTTTGGAGTACAACTTAATTCCAATAAAATACTTTTTAAAACAATGCTACCAATTTTATTGACCCTTCCGTTGAATGAATGTAAGTAAATATTATTATTCAAGAAACAAGAATATCCTTTCAGTCAAATAATCTATATTTTTTAATTCTTATCTATTTTTATTCAAGCGGATATAATCGTCTATTAACTTATGGGCTTTTTCAATAATATCCTTTCTAAGATGTTTTCTTAAAGCAATACAATGGTACGCCTGATTATTACAGATGATACACTTTCTTAATGGCTTGTTGACCTCTTGCCTGCTGATTTTGTGATATTTTTCATCAATAACATCGATATCAAACAACCTTCCAACAGAGTGTTCATCCTCAATCTTTACAGCTATCTTTTTTAAATCTATCAAGGAGATATTCCCAACCACTAAGAGGGATTCAGGCCCATCTGCCCCAAAGACTACTGCTTCATATAATATTTCTATATTTTTATTTTTTTTTAATATACCCTTAACTGCTTGTAAACATTCAAAAAAAATATATCTAATTGGGTCATTATCTTTGGTAGAGCCCGGAATATTAAGAGTAACTGATAGCAATGGTGCATGGTATTTTTTCAGCAATTCTATTTGTCGTTTTACCCTATCTTCTCTGGCATGTAATACTTCATGTAATTTTTTATCCATTATTTTTCATTCAATACACTTTATACATAGTAAATAAATGTTTACACGACTTGTCGTATAACATCTATAATTGTCCCATCCCGATACTCTACCAATCCGATGATTTTATCTGTGAATTGCGGTTCTTCTGGAATCCCTGTTAAATTATAAGCTTCTTTATTTAAGTCCCGGATATCTTTAATGGGCAACTTTGCTTCTTTTAATTTTCCAATCAAATCTGATCTGGCAGGATTAACCGCAATTCCTCTTTCAGTTACTAATACATCGACTGTTTCTCCGGGTGTCGTTACCGTAATCACCTTATCTACCACGATAGGCATTCTCCCTCTAAGTAAAGGAGTAGCGATAATAGTTAGTTTTGCTCCGGCAGCAGTATCCATATGTCCCCCGATTCCGTGCAAAAGAAGTCCACCTGATTCCGTATTTACATTCACATTGAAATCTTTATCGATCTGTGTAGCACCAAGAATAACTGTATCTAATTTATTGACCGCACAACCTTTGTTATGGGGATTTGCATAAAAAGATGCACTCATCTCCAGATGATTCGGATTATTCTTTAAAGATTGTACTGCTTCCAAGTCAAAAGATTGAACATCTAATAGTGTGCGAAATAGCTTTTTTTCCAGCATTTTTACAAAATAACCGGTAATTCCTCCGGAACCAAAACTTCCCTTAATCCCTTTTTTCTCCATTTTTTCACCAACAAATTTTGCGACTGCAAGAGATGTCCCACCTGCACCGGCCTGAAACGAAAAACCGTCCATCAACAAACCGGAAGCCTCTATTACCTCGACTACTTTTTTGGCAATAATTAATCTTAGTGGATTTTTAGTTATTTCCAATGTTCCGGAAATAATCCCCTTAGGATCTCCAATTTTTTCCACTTTAACAACATAATCAACATATGTCTGTGGAATAGATATGGGAGAAAGTGGATAGTCAACCAGATGATCTGTAATGGCAATAACCTTGTCGGCATACATTGCATCCGTCATGGTATAACCTAAAGAACCGCAAGCAGAAGGACCGTCAATTCCATTTAAATTTCCATAGGTATCAGCACTCGGCGCGGCAATGAAGGCAATATCTACTTCTACATCCCCGGCTTCTATAGCCCTTGCTCGTCCGCCGTGAGAACGAAGAACTACCGGAAAATCAAACACTCCCCGTGAAGATATTTCTCCAATTGGACCATTCACGCTTCCTTGAATGGAAGTGATTACTCCCTGACGTATATACTTAATAATTGATTGATGCACCGGAAAAAGAGCCGTAGGTACAATAGACAAACCTCTGATTCCCAAATCAGATAAAATATCCAGCACCATCTCAACGACATAATCTCCATTTCTTAAGTGATGGTGAAAAGAAATAGTCATCCCATTTCTTACTCCTGCTTTTATCACAGCCTGCTTGAGAGAATCAATAATTTTTGTTTCTCCCCTCTTCTGAAAAGTGATTTTCGGAGCTTTTTTTACTCCTAAAGCAGTCTTTTTAAAAACACCTTCATATGGTTTTAATTTTCCAATACCTTGAATATTCTTTGGAATTTCCCGGCCAATTCTATTTACTACCATGGCAGGCCTCCTAAAAATTAATCTAAATTATTCCTGCAGCTTGAGCATATTTTAAGATTCTCTTAGCTTTTGTTACAACCGGAGCATCAATCATCCTGCCATCTAGGGAAATAACTCCTGATTTCTTCTTTTTTGCTTCTTCAATTGCAGAAATGATTCTATTTGCCAGTATAATTTCTTCCCGGGTTGGAGTAAAAACCTGATGGACCGGCTCTATCTGAGTCGGATGAATAACTGATTTACCATCAAATCCCAATTGCTTGATAAATTTTGTTTCCTTTATCAATCCTTCAATATCACGAACATGAGAAAAAACACTGTCTTGAATCTGAATTCCAGCAACTCTTGCAGCTAATAAAATCCTTGTTCTTATTTGGAAAAGTTCCTTTCCTTCTCTTGTTCTTTCTGCTCCTATATCTGCGGTATAATCCTCAGCTCCAAAGTTAATCAGAGTGATTCTTTTACTTGCTTTTACAATTTCAAATACATTAAATAAACCAACAGCAGATTCAATGGTAGGCATAATTTTTATTGAATTTTTTTCAAACCCCTCTTCAGTTTCAATTTGAGCCAGGATACGATCTACCTGTTTTATATCTTTGGCGCTCTCTGTTTTTGGCAATCTAATACCGTCAGGATGTACTCTTCCGATGATTTCCAGGTCTTCTCTACCGAAAGGAGTATAAAGGGAATTAATTCTTATAATGACCTCGGTATCACCATAATCGATGCTCTTTAATGCATTTCGAACCAACAGACGAGCTGAATCCTTTTCTTCAATAGATACAGCATCTTCCAGATCCAATACAATACAATCTGAACCAAATATTCCGGCATTCTGTATCATCGAAGGATCATTTCCCGGAACATATAAAGCAGAACGTCTTAATTTTGCATTCATTGTCCTACTTCCCCTTTGTTTTTAAGCGCTCTATTCACTGCCGCTTCCACGCGAGCGCAAATAGTACAGTCCAATGCACCTCTGTCCTGTGCTTTTAAATATATATTTTCAATATCTAATGAATCTAAAGTTTTTTCGATTTGCTGAATGATTATTTTCCCAAAACATTTTTCCGAAGGGCTTTCCAGTTCGATTTTTCTTCCTTTTTGTTGGGGAGAAAAATGCACAAATACTAAAACATCACTTGATTCTAGCGTTCCAGCTTGACCAAGTTTAATCTGGTCTTTCATATCTCCTTCCCCCTTTCTTCATTATTTAATGACGACTGTCAGATGCAATGATCTTTTCAATGATTGGTACGGCATCTTTAGAAATCAAAAAATTATACGTTGAAGATGGAACTATCTTTCGAATCTCTTTAAAAGCTTTCTTTTTAATCAATGCTCGCACTGTAGAAGCACTCACTGCACTCCCTTCTACTTCAAATCGGTTTATTTCCTTTACTTCTACCCTCATTGAGGGTAATAATTTTTTTAAAACATGATTATAATTACTGGTAGTTGCACAATAAGGCTCATTGCCAACATACCTACGATTTATTTTTAAAGTAGGTACAATATAGCGAATAAATATTTTTGCATCTAAAGTAGCTTGACCGATGATGATTTCACTTTCACTTTCACGGTTAAAATAAGTTGGGAAAGTTGCATTGGAAATAATATAATCTCCGCCATCAATAACCTTAACATTTTTAAATGTATTACATCCCTGCGATATCAAGGAATATCTCGTTTTAAATGGAAAAAGAGATTTTTCTTCTCTAACCACAAAAAGAAAAACTGCATCACTTTCCAAAGAAGCTTTTTTTACTAAATACTGATGCCCTAAAGTGAATGGATTGGCATTGATGATGATGGCAGATATGGTTTTACCGGCAGTTTCATCTAACAGATATTTTTTTAAATCTTGAAGGTATTGGTCAATCCCGTTTAGTCCCATCTCTAATAAAGCATAAGCGGGTTCAGCAACAGCTAATAATTTAAATCCTAAACTGATAAATTGGCTGGCTTTCTTCGGTGAGGTGAAGAGAAAATTTTTTGTCCTTCCTTTTTTATATTGTTCCCGTACTAAAATAGATACAATCTTCGCAGCGATTCCCTCTCCCTGTTTCCGGGCATCTACCGCAATACATTTTAACACATTTCCGCTTATTGAACCCGTTGCGATAATTTTTTCATCTTCCAACAGGGCAATGGTATATTCAATGTTGTTTTCATATTTTAGGTTCATAGAACAAAGAAACGATTTAATTTCTTCAATTTCTGATTTATTATGAATATCTATTATCCGGTAATCCATAATTTCTACTCACCTGAATTGTAATATATTTCAAAAGGATGTTTTTTTACTTAGTTATATTTTAAAATTGCTTTTCTAACTTTCATTAAATGTTTACGCATTGCCTCTCCGGCTTTTTTACAATTATTCTCTTTAATGGCAATGTATATATTTAAATGTTCCTGATGTTGCTCTTTTTTCCTACCCGCTATTTTCCAGGTCTTTCCCCTGGTCTCCCGTAGCAGATCTAAATGAAGTTTCATAAATTCTGTAAATACAAAATTATGTGCTGCTTTAGAAATAGCTAAATGAAATTCAGTATCTGATTTCATTTTTTCTTTATCTTTTATTTTTTCTTCCCTGTATTTTCCGTTTAAGACTTTTTCGATAAGCGCAACATCTTCCTTCGTTGCTCTTTGAGCAGCTATTTCTGCAATTTTTACTTCAAAAATTTCCCTTGCTTCAAGCAATTCAAGAATAGAAGATTTTTCCAAACTTAATATGATGTTTTCTGCATGAAGTGAGCTTTCTTTTTTTAACTCGCGGATAAATCTCCCACCTCCAGGTTTACTTTTCACAAGCCCTCTTGATTCCAATACCCTGAAAGCCTCCCTAAGAGAACCTCTACTAATAGACAATTTCTCAGCCAATTCCCTTTCCGGTGGAAGCTGGTCTCCCGGTTTCAGTTCTGCATTTTTTATTAAATTCATAATCTGTTCTAAGACACTTTCGTATAGTCGAACAGGTGTAATTTCTTTAAATTCCATCTATTCCTCTTTGATACTATTTTTGGGTAATTGGGCAACCCAATTTATTGATTTTATTATAACATATTTATAAAAATATTTCTTCTTTTTTTAAAAAAATATTTAAACATTTTCAATTTATATTGCAAACAAATAAATTGTTTATGTTACTTTAAAAATTCACCACTCTATTAATAGAAAAGTACATCACTTTGAAATATGATTCCCGTATATAGGAAGAAAGATAACATCGGGGGAAAAAGGAGGATGATCAATTTGATAGAGAAGCAGACAATAAGCATGGTCGCTTAAATAGGTACCCGCTTTATCGGTGAGAAACCAGTTTAACTCTCACTTTAGGCAGAACCAAAGAAGTATCCTTCCTCCTATTTATAGAATAATACCTGATCACTTTCTATTAAGATACATTGATATAGAGATTTTTACTAAATCACAAAAACATAGAAAATCTTATTTAGAATCTTTATACCCTTCTAAAATAAATTTTCATCTTTTAATGATGATTATTTGTTACGCCGAACAATTAATCACTTTTTTGATATTGTAAGTGTTCCGAACAAGATATTTAATTGCTAAGTATGACCACTATCTCTATTATTTCTTGACTCATGAATTACTAGCAGAGGTAATCCAAAGCAAACTGGCTGTAGAGTGTTGTTCCGATAACTAAAGCATCTTCATCAATATTGAAATTCTTATGATGATGAGGATATATGGCATCTTTGCTATTATTACGAGCTCCAACAAATGCCATTATTCCGGGTATTTCTTGAACGTAAAACGAAAAATCTTCCCCACCTGTTACTTTTTCAAATTTTTCAACAATGTTTTCTCCAAAATTATTTTTTATTGCCTGACAGGCAATTTGTGAAATATATGGATCATTGATAACTGATGGATGACCCATAATATATTCCAGTTCCCCTTTTGCCCGATATGCCTTTGCAGTATTTTCAACTATTCTTTTCATCATTAATGGTAATTTGTCTCTCAATCTTGGATTAAAACATCGTGTAGTCCCTTCCATACAAACCTCTTCACAGATAATGTTAAACCTCTTGCCTCCATTGAATTTTCCTATTGTTACTACTACCGGTTCCAATGGTCCAATTTCCCTGCTCACAATAGACTGAAAATTCATTACCAATGCGGAAGCAGCAAGAAGAGCATCTACACCCTGATGAGGCATTGAACCATGTCCGCCTTTACCACGGATGACAATTTTAAATCGGTCGGTAGACGCCATACGAGGACCGGATTCCACAGATACTTTTCCCGAATCCATTTCAGCCCAAAGGTGGATACCCAAAATCGCATCCACGTCCTTTATTGCTCCTCCTTCAATTATTTTAGAGGCTCCCTCTCCCATTTCTTCTGCCGGTTGAAAAATAAAGACAATCGTTCCTTTTATTTCTTTTTGTACCTGACTTAATATTTTCGCAGCACCCAAAAGCATGGCAGTATGTCCGTCATGACCACAGGCATGCATCACACCCCGGTTTTTCGACTTATAGGGAACACTGTTTTCTTCCTGAATAGGCAAAGCATCCATATCTGCTCTGAGGGCAACTGTCTTACCCGGCTTATTACCCTTCAAGATTCCTAAAACTCCAGTTTTTGCAATCCTTTTTGTTTTAATGTTCATCTTTTTTAGTTCTTCGCAAATTCTATCCCCAGTTCTTATTTCTTCCCAGGAGAGTTCCGGATTTTCATGAAATTCCCTTCTCCAGGCAATGACCTGTTTTTCGTATTTTTCAGCTAATTTTCTAAAATTCATCTTTTCTCCTTTTTTGTCATTATTTTTTTAGTCTTCCGGCCAAAGAGAGTATAAGACAAAGATAAAATTTGATTTATTCTATATTTTTAAGATGAGCCGGTATATCATGTGAATACTCCACAAGCTCCTTAATAAGAATCTCGTTTGCTCCAATTGCAGTCAAGATATTAGATAGATTATACGCAAATGAAATAAACTTACTTGGATTCATAAGTTTTAAATCATATACTGCTTCTATTTTGCAATATTACCATTTTTTAAACTATAATACACTCCAAGAGAAGAAAAGAGTCATATTCTATAAAATGTGTAAATGAAATAGTAATCAGCAATTCATTTATCGTAAAAAACAATAATGCAATGTAGTATCTTTTTTTATTGGTTAAGTTATTCAGGTTTATTTGTAAAAGAATGTAAACACAAGACTTGATTTTCAGGAATTATTTTAAATATTATTCAGTATTTTGTTTCTTTCTTTGACATAATTCAATTAACACTCCGTCAAAATCCTTTGGATGCAAAAATGCCACTAAACTTTCATTGGAACCTTTTTTAGGTTCATCGTTGATTGACCTGATATTTGTACTTTTTACTTTTACCATACTTTCACTAATATTTTTTACATCTAATCTAGAAAGATTAGCCGTTAGACTATGCATAGAAAGTTTGAGTGAAGTTATAATCAATAATTTTAAATCTAGTCTTGATAGAAATTAAAAAGCCTTAAAAGAAAAAAAATAAAAGAAATGCTTATGCAAAATGATAGATTCCATTCGATTATTTATATATCGACTAAAAATTCAGTACTTCAAGATATTTTAAAGAATTTACGAGCTGAAATCGGTCAACGCATGTTACTAACTCTTCCCTGCCTTCAAAATGAGACTCTTAAAGAACATATGAATATCTATAATACATATACAAAAAATATTTTAATCTAGCTGAAAAATCCATTCAAGAACATATCAAAAACTTTCACAATATTTTGGAAGAAAAATTGTAATAATTTTTCTTTTGATCTTTATAAAAATATTATTAAATCTCTTTTCTATTTAATCTCCTTGAATAAATAACTATAGATTATGTTGATAAGACATTCTTTCTCTTTTTATGCAATAATAACTGTGAAAAACAACCTAAACCAATCAACACTATTCCAATTATACTAATTTTTGAATTAATAAAAATTAATAAGATTGCACCCAATATAAAAAGAATCCGTTCTAAAATACTCGTTTCTTTAAAAACATACCCTAGAACTGCACCAGTTAAGAAATAAGTTATAGTGATTGCTAAGATCGTAGATAATAAAATTTCAAAAAAAGATCCTTTTGCAATCAGTCCTGGATAAAAAATAAATAAATATGGGATTAAATATGCACCGATAGAAATACTAATTGCCTTAAACGCCATCTTTAACCAATTACCTCCAGCAATAGTTACGGCAGCATATATCGCAACGCAAACAGGTGGAGTAATATTGGCTAATACCGAAAAGTAAAAAATAAATAAATGACTCGCTAAGGCTGGTACTCCTATCCGAATTAGTGAAGGAGCCAAAACTGATGCTGCAATAATATATGCAGCAGTTGTAGGCATTCCCATGCCTAATATCATCGCCGTAAGCATTGATAAAGCTAAAGATAACAATATGCTGACCCCTGCTAAACTTAAAATGACCTCTGACATTTTTACAGATAATCCGGTTAAAGTAATCAAGGAAACTCCTAATTGCACGCAAATTGACATTACTATAAGTGGTGCCATTCCTTTTATTGTTCCATCATATAGAGCTTCTGATATATACTTAGTTCTCTGAATTATACTTTTAATGGAAATTTTACCGCTGAATATTATATACAATAATATGCTCGAAATAAGTGCCCAGCCAGCACCTAATTGTGGAGGGAGTAATCTTGCTATGTAATATATTAAAATCCCTAACGGAATAAAAAGTTTTAGAATGTCTTTTAAATTAAAAACTTCTTTTGCATTAGGAATTTGATCTGAAGGAATTTTACCCAACTTATTTTTTTTTGCATAAAAATAAACTCCGCATGCAGCTCCAATGAAATATACAAAAGCAGGAATTATTGCAGCAATTGCAATATGTAGATAGGGAACACCCAGGATTTCTGCCATCACAAATGCTCCAACACCCATTATTGGTGGCATGATTTGCCCTCCGCATGAAGCTGATGATTCCACTGCTCCTGCAAATTCAGCTTCATAACCCAACTTTTTCATAGTAGGTATAGTTAGATTCCCTGTTGTAACTACATTCGATGTTGCTGAACCGGAAAGCATGCCAAATAATGCGCTAGAGATTACTGCAATTTGTCCGGCGCCACCAATAGTCCGACCTCCAAAAAATTTTGCAATATTAATAAACATTTTTCCAGCACCTGTTGCAATTAATATTGGACCTAGTAAAAGAAATACTGCAATAATTCTACATACAGTATCTGTAAGAATGCCCCAAACACCTTCATTTTTCATATAAAAATGATAAAGAATTTCATTTAGAGAAAATCCGGGATGAGCAAAAGGTCCGGATAGTAAATGTCCTAAAAGTGCATATGAAATAAATAAGCCAACCATAATTGGAATAATTTTACCAGTACTTCTTCTGGCTGCTTCTAATAACAAGATAACCAAAATAGCACTAAAGATAATTTCATAAGTTTGGTAATCCCAAGATTGCAACATAATTTGATTCCAGTTAAACGGAACATATAGACAAATTATGATACTTGAAAATGACATCACACAATCAAGTATTGATGGTGAATATTTTTCTCCGAAAAAAATTAATTTTAGCAAATTATTATTACACGAATTTACTTTTTCTTTATCTATTGGTATATTTATAAAAATTAGAGCTAAACCAAAAGATAAAAAAGTGGCTCCTTGAATTATCGGGTGCCAGGCTCCGCGCACTGCAGTAAATATCACTATAATTACCCAAGAAAAAACCAAAAGCATATTAACAATTTTCCAAAAGCCACTAAATCTTCTCATTCTTATTTGTTTCTCCTTTATATTCTATGAAATTTTATATACCAGACAAGTAATTTCTTTGATTTTATTCATGAATCAAACGCAATATATAATAGCTACCACAAATTTCTATTATTTTTACCTTATTCAAATATTAAATTATAGAGGATTATCAGAAAATATTATAAGATTGATTTTATTTGAGCTCTGGTGGTATTAAATTATCGGGAATATCTATATCTAATTCCTTTAAAAATTTTACAGTCCCTGGATGAAAAGGCACTACTGTTGCATTTAAAGTCAAGTCAACAAATTCGGCAAAACCTCCATCCCTAAGCCCAGCATTTGATTCAGTTAATTCAAACCTTTTTTCCCAATTTGTTTTAACCAATTTATATACAATGTCTTCCGGAATATCCTTGTCAACCACATCACCATATACAAAAGCAAAAGAATAAAACTCTTCCTCTTGTCCGGAATACTGTCCGGCAGGAGCTACTATTCCAACTCCATGCCCGGGGTATTTTTCATTATATTTTTCAATATGCTCATCTGTTACCGCCAGAAAATTTAACGGTCTTGAGATAGCAAGTTCCATTATCGCACCAGTATGAAGACCTGCTCTAATCCATGCATCTACTGCTCTTGACTTCATGGCTTCAAGATTTGCAGAAGTTCCTGCATTTATTTTTTTGGGGTAAATTCCGTTTGCTTCTAAAAACATTTGTGAAAGAGTTTCAGACGTACTTAATGGATTGAAAGCCATTTTTGCCCCATCAAGGTCTTCTAATTTGGTAATACCTGAATCTTTTCCGGCAACTATATTTTGCGGACGCATACTTGTATTCCAAATGGTTCGTAAATTTGTATTCGCTTTTCCCTCAAAATTATGCTGTCCGTTATATGCAAAAGAAGCAAAAACTGGATTTGTTGCAGCGATATCTAACAAACCTTTACCCATTCGAGATAAATTTTCAATAAATCCACCGGTCTCCATGATGGTAAAATTCACATCATCCGGATATAACTTATTGACATATCCTGCAAATTGGACTGTTGTTGCATAAGCATCTGATTTCACACTCGTTGCTCCCCATTTGACTTGTAATGGACCAGCAATTACTTGACTTGAGCATAATATTAATACAAGAAAAAACACAAACAAAACTACTAAACCTAATTTTAATCTTTTCATCTTTACCTCCTTATTTTTTAAAGATTTTGATAACCCTCTATAATTTCCAGACATCAATATAGTAAAATCAAATACAATGTATTTAATATAATATTTTTTGCAACAATTCATTTATTATAAAAAAAGCAATTCAATATAATAACTTTTGTTTTTATAGTTTAGCCATTAAGCTATGCTTAAAAAAGAATGTATCCACGAGACTTAAATTTAAGAAATTATTTTAAAATACTATACGTTATTTTTTTTCTTTCTTTGACATAATTCAATTAATACTCCGTTAAAATCCTTTGGATGCAAAAATGCCACCAAACTTTCATTGGAACCTTTTTTAGGTTCATCGTTGATTAACCTGATATTTGTACTTTTTACTTTAGCCATACTTTCACTTATATTTTTTACATCTAAGGCTATGTGATGGATTCCTTCTCCTTTTTTTTGGATAAACTTTCCAATAACCGATTCTTTTTTTAAGGGTTCCAAGAGTTCAATTTCTACGTTATCAAATTTTAAAAAGGCTATCTGCATTTCACCATCTGCTGATTGTTCTATATGAAAATGTAAATCAGGACAAATCTTTTGGAATTTCTCGATTGCCTCTTCTAAATTATTAACTGCAATACCAATATGTTCAATATTCATTTTAATTTACTCCTGTTTGATTTGTAACATTATTAATAAAGAAAAATAACATCATCTATTTTCCTTTATAAATCTCAACAACTCCTTCTTTTTCCAATTGCACAATTTCCTCTGACCGATAACCCAACTTATTCAATATTTCTGTGGTATGTTCCCCAAGAAAAGCAGGTGCCAACCGAATGTTTGCCGGAGTTTTAGATAATTTCACCGGAAAGGCTAAAGTTTTTACTTTACCGGCTTTCTTATGATTCATCTCTGTGATTAGATTCCTTGCTATCACCTGAGGATCAGCTAAAACTTTATCCAGTGTATTGATTGGACCGCAAGGAATACCCGCACCATCCAAACGTTTAATACACTCTTGTGTTGTAATATTTTTCAATGTTTTCTGAATTGTTGAAGCGAGAGATTTCTGGTTTTTTAACCTTAAGACATTGGTTGAGTATTTGGAATTGCTTAAAAGTTCGGATAGGTCAAAAATTTCACAGAATTTTTGCCACAACATCTCATTACCGGTACCAACAGTAAAAGCTCCGTCCTTTGTTTCAAATGCCTGATAGGGAGCGTTTTGCGGGCTTGCAGAACCCATTCTTTTGGGTACTGTTCCATCGGCAAAATAATTTAAGGCAGGCATCAATGCCCAAGCTACTCCGGTTTCAAATAAAGAGGTGTCTACAAATTGCCCTTCCTGAGTTTTTTCTCTGGCAATTAGTGCAGCCAATATTCCGATAGCAGCATACATTCCCGAACCAATATCAGTTATCGGATATCCTACTTTTACAGGAGGGCCATCTTCCTCGCCTGTCACACTCATGAGCCCTGACATTCCCTGGGCAACTAAATCAAAACCTCCCTTACTGGCATATGGGCCTGTAGATCCATAACCTGACACAGAACAATAGATCAATTTGGGATTGATCAATTTAATAGATTCATAATCCAGTTTAAGTTTTTTCAATTTACCAGGTTTGAAATTTTCAATAAAAACATCTGCATTTTTTATTAATTCTTTTACAATTTGTATGGCTTTTTCTTTCTTTAGATTTAAAGAAAGGCTTTTTTTATTACGATTCATAGCTAAAAAGCTGGTACTTTCTCCGTTGATGAATTTTGGACCGTAATTTCTATAAACCTCACCTATCCCTGGTCTTTCAATTTTTACTATTTCTGCACCTAAATCTCCTAAAATTTGAGAGCAATAAGATGCAGATAAAAATTGCGAAAAATCAACAACTTTGATTCCGTGTAAACTATTCATTTAATTCTCCTAACTTCCTGCATATTCTCCATAAACTATTTTTAAAGTACTGATAATTTCTCCAATTGTTGCCCTAACTTTTACTGCTTCTAGAACATAAGGAAACAAATTAGAATTATTTTTAGCTGCTTTAGATAGTTTATCAAGTTTTTCTTTTACCTTAATCTCTGTTCTTTCTTCTTTGACTTTTTTTAGTCTGCCTATTTGATTTTTTAAAATGTAATCGGGTAACTTTTGAATTTTAATTTTTTCCCCTTTGTTTGTTTTAGAAACAAACTTATTTACTCCAACAATAACTTTTCTGCTTTCTTCGATATCTTTTTGAACTTTATAGGCAGAATCGATCACTTCTTTCATTATCCATCCACTTTCAATACATTTTAGCAATCCACCCAATTTATCGATTTTCTCCATTAAATCAGTTGCTCTTTTTTCAAGCTCATTAGTTAGTGCTTCAATGTAATATGAACCAGCTAGAGGATCAGCCGTTCTAATAATTCCCGCCTCATAAGCAGCAATCTGCTGAGTTCTTAAACATATCAAAGCCGACTCTTCAGTGGGAATGGCGTAAGCTTCGTCATATGCTGGAACATGGATGGCTTGCGCACCACTTAATGCCCCGATCAAACATTGAAAAGTCCCTCTCACAATATTATTTAAGGGTTCTTTTGCAGTTAAAGAAATTCCATTTCCTCCTGCAAAGACCCTAAATTTTAAAGACTTTTCATTATTAGCATGAAACCTATTTTTCATAATCTGTGCCCACATTTTACGAGCAGTTCTAAATTTTGCTATTTCCTCAAAAATATCTTGACCACAGGAAAGTTCAAAAGATAAACGAGGAGCAAAGTTATCTATTGGAATACCTCTTTTAAGCACTTCTTCGGTATAAATAATTGCAGCACCAAGAGTAGTTGCTAATTCCTGTACAGCATTCGCACCCAATTCTCTTATGTGATATCCGGCACAACTGATAGGATTAAATTTGGATAAATGTTGACTGGAGAAAGAGATAATATCACTGGATAGTTTTAATGAGGGCTTTAAGGGAAAAATGAAGGTATTTCTAGACAAAAATTCTTTAATCATGTCATTCTGAACTGTACCGCTAAGTTTTTTTGGATCATAACCTTTTTCTTGTGCCATAACTATAAACATGGCTAAAATAATCATTGCTGTGGAGTTGATAGTAAAGCTTACACTTACTTTTTCCAAAGGAATATCTTTAAATAAAGTATACATATCTTCTACTGTATCTATGGCTACGCCAACTCTACCTACTTCTTCTTCAATGTCAGGAGAATCTGAATCTAGACCTATCTGCGTCGGCAAATCCAGTGCAACACTTAAACCTGTTTGTCCTTGGCTTAACAAATATTTATATCTTTGGTTTGACTCAGTAGCAGTACCTAATCCAGCATATTGTCGCATGGTCCAAATTTTTCCCCGATACATTGTTTCATAAGGTCCTCGGGTATAAGGATATTTCCCAGGCATTCCCAAATCTTTATTTTCCTCTAAAAAAGAGACATCTTCTTTAGTGTAGGTTTCTTTAACTGGAATTCCAGAGTCTGTTTCAAAATTTTTCTTTGCATTTATTTTGCTATGCTTTTCCTCTTTGGCATTAATTACATTTTCTTTTATTTCATTTGATATTTTACCTTGAAAAGATTCAACAATTTTTTTTAGACTGGTTTCCACTGGAAATACTTCTGATATACCCATTTTTTTTAAAGTAACGATATCTTCTTTGGAGATAATTCCGCCAAATAATATTCTAAAATTAGCATTATTTTTTTTCATTGATAAAAATAATTTCTTTGCCAGGGGAATTTGGCTTCCGGATAGAACACTAATTCCTATAGTATCAGCATCTTCTTGAATGGCAGATTCAATTATTACTTCAGCATTTTGCCTTAATCCTAAATAGATTACTTCATTCCCAGCATCCCTTAAACTTCTGGCAATTATTTTTAAACCTTTATCATGGCCATCTAATCCCATTTTAGCTAAAATTATTTTCTTCATAGCTGATTGTGTCCTCCTTAAGTATTTTCTAATCTGATTCAAGCAGATTTTTTAGATAAATTTTGCCACCATTTGAAAATTATCAAAAAATAATTAATTTTGTATTTATATAAATATATTAGTTAAGGAAATTCTGTAGTTTTAAATGTTTATTTATTATATATTTATACATTTATATTTTAACGTATATATCTTTTCCATATTGTTTGATTTAATATATCTGAGTTATAGTTATAAATAATTGGTTATCTATTGTTTTTAAATACTATTTTCTTAAACCAAGTAGAATAATAGAATATATTTCTTTTTTTTGAATATTGATATACAAAAAATGAACAATAGAAAATTTTTACTACTCTAGATTTTATTCTAGCTTTTATATGGCTTCATTCTGTGTTTCCAATTATTAGAAAAAGCTAGTTGCATCTCATTATTTTTAGCAAACTTAAGCTGTACTTAGTTCGAGATGTGTTTACATTTTCTCTTAAAATAAAATTGATCATGTATGTGATCTTTCCTATAGAACATTAATAACCATAAATATTCAAATATAGGAAGGAGAACAGCACACATGACCAAAGATGAACGTATAGCAAGTTACAAAGACAGTGTACTGCAGCATGCACAAAAACACAATAATATTACTTTTACCTGTAAGGTATTTCAGATATCCAGAACCATCTATTATGATTGGTTAAAACGATTTATCAAATTCGGTTATCTGGGACTACAAGACAAGAAGAAAGCTAAACCCAGGATGCCTAATCAGATTAAACCAAACTTTGAGGCGATCATTCTCAATTACATAATTAATTACCCGACTCATGAGCCCAGAAGAATTGTCAATGAATTAAGACAGCAAAAAATCGCTATCAGCGAAACCGGTATCTATCATGTCTTAAAAAGAAAAGGTCTAAATCATCGTTTAAATCGACTCTTCTATGCCCAAGAGAAATCAAATAACCCTATAGTCACTGAAAGGTACCTAAGAGAAGTAGCTAAAAGAAAACCAGCACATATCAATGCCTATTATCCCGACTATCTCTTTTGCCAGGATACCTTCTATGTCGGTACCATTAAAGGTTTAGGAAGAATCTATCAACAGACCGGCATGGATGCTTGTAGTAACTTTGGTTTTACTAAAGTCTATACGAATAAAACAGCAACAAGCTCGATAGATTTCCTGACAACAAAAGTTTTACCCGTATACAGACAATTTAATATACCCTTAGATTGAGTCCTAACCGATAATGGGAAGGAATACACCACGCACTGGGTGAACGGTAAACACGAGTATGAGAAATTCTTGAAACAAAACAGAATAAGACATACCTGTATTAAACCGAGAACTCCACAGAGTAATGGTATTGTAGAAAAGGTTAATCGGACACTTGCTGAGAAGTTCTACCAGATTGCTATAATCAAAAAGGTCTATACTTCTCTATCTCAATTACAGAATGATCTTGATCAATTTATTACCTATTATAATTTTAAAAGAACAAATCAGGGTTACAGGCTAAAGGGCAAAATCCCTTACCGGAAATTATTGGATGCTAAGCGAAAATATGCTTTACCTAAGCCTTTGTAAATAGTATTATTTTTCTATAGGAAAGAACATAATGTGTAAACACCATTTGAAAGTAATACACTTAAATACTACTAGAACTAGGATGATTAATTGATTAAAATTAATGAGATGTTCATGTGTAACTAGCACTAATAAAAATTGAAAAGATGAAATTCACTTTGAACATAAATTTCAACACCTTTAGACAATACATCTTTTTCATCAATATTTATATAAGAATTATGGTGAGGGTAATCTGTCTTTTTTTCTCTGCTCAAATGTAGTACATAATTCTTCAGGTACTCCTCCATTTTCAGATTGTTCTTTCTTGTTAATTACCTGTGCTTAAATCTCCTAAACTTATAATTATATAAAATATAGACAAAAATTCGGTTTAATTATTAATCCTTATTCTGCTCAATCTACACATAATATATTATTTTTAAAATCATTAATTATTATATTCCATAAAAACTTTTTTCATTCCCTCAATTATCTCGCCAATAGTCGCTCTTACCTTAATAGCTTTAATTACTGATGGCATTAAATTATTTCCATTTTCTGCAACTTTAGTTATTTCATCCAAAGCATTTCTTACCTTGAGACTATCCCTCTCTTCTTTTACTTTTCCTAATCTTTCCTTTTGATTTTTTAATGCTTCCAAGGAGAATTCTTCAATTTTTATTTTTTTCTCATCTTTTTGTAGAGTGGCAAACTTATTTACTCCAACAATAACTTTTTTACCGGAATTTATTTCTTTTTGTGTTTGGTAAGCAGAATTAATGATTTCTTTTGATATCCAACCGCTTTTAACACTTTCCACGATTCCACCTACTTTTTCAATTTTTTCCAATAATTGGTTTGCTTTCTCTTCTAATTCATTGGTTAAACTTTCAACATAATATGATCCAGCTAATGGGTCTACGGTTTTAGTCACACCCGATTCATAAGCTATTACCTGTTGAGTTCTCAATGATAAATTAACTGATTCGATAGATGGAATAGATAAGGCTTCATCATAACCGGCTACATGAATGGCCTGTGCACCTCCCAAAACACCTGAAAGACAAATCAATGCACACCTTACTACATTATTTAAAGGCTCTTTTGCAGTTAGGGAAGTACCATTACCACCCGAAAAAAATCTTAATCTGCATGACTTTTCATTTTTTGCAAAAAATCTATTTTTCATAATTTTTGCCCAAATTCTTCTCGCTGCTCTAAATTTTGCTATTTCCTCGAAAAAATCCTGATTACATGCAAAATGAAAAGATAATCTAGGGGCAAAACTGTCTACATCCATTCCTTTTTTTATAGCTTCTTCAACATACAAAATGGCTATAGACATCGTAATTGCTAATTCCTGGATGGCATTGGCTCCCAATTCTCTTATATGGTAACCTGTTAAACTAATAGGATTAAATTTTGGCAAGTATTTACTTGAATATTCTATTATGTCACCAACAATTTTAATTGACGGTTCTATAGGAAATATATACGAGTTTCTGGAAATAAATTCCTTTATCATTTCATTTTGTGTTGTACCTGATAATATTTTTGGATCATACCCCCTTTCTTCAAAAACAGCAATATACATTGCTAAAATAACAATTGCAGTTGAATTAATTGTGAAATTTACACTCACTTTATCCAGTGGTATATCCTGAAAAAGAGTATGCATGTCTTCTATTGTATCAATGGCAACTCCAACTCTCCCAACCTCTTCTTCGATTTCTTCATTATCTGAATCATAACCTAATTGAGTTGGTAAATCGAATGCTACACTTAAGCCGGTTTGACCTTGGTTGAGAAGATATTTATATCGTTCGTTAGAATCAGCTGCTGTTCCAAATCCGGAATATTGCCTCATTGTCCACAGCCTACTTCTATACATTGATTTATAAGGTCCACGTGTATAGGGATATTCGCCTGGTACTTCAATTTCATTTTTTTCCATTTCGTCAATATCTTTATATGTATAGAATTCCTTAATGGGTATTTTGGAATCTGTGAAAAAATCATCTTCTTGTTTTTTTTGTATATCAGAATCAATTTCCATTTGTGCTGCATTTTTTTTCGCTTGAATTTCATTTTGATTATCACTTTTTACAATATTAACTACCTGGTCTAAATCTGAACCAACTGGAAAAACTTCGTCAATCCCAATTTTTTTTAAAATTATAATATCTTCCTGCGGAATAACCCCTCCAAAAAATACCTTGCATTCAATTTTTTTCTTTTTTAGAGCATCAATCAATTTTTTGGCCGAAGCAATATGAGTTCCAGATAAACTACTAATTCCGATCACAGAAGCATCTTCTTCAATTGCCGCTTCAGTAATTTTTTCTACTGATTGTCTTAGCCCTAAGTAAATGACTTCAACTCCAGAATTTTGAAATGCTTTTGCAATAATTTTTAAGCCTTTATCATGTCCATCCAAACCCATTTTTGCAAGCAATACTCTCAACATACTTACCTCCACAAAAAATACTTTACTTATTATTTTATTTATATCCAATGGTTATTTTTGGCAGCCACAACACAATTTCTGGAAATAAAATACATATAAATACACCAATTAAAATAATAACCGTGAAAGGTACTATACCTCTACAAATATCAGCCATCGATACGTCCTTAGGAGCTACTCCTTTTAAATAGTTTAAAGCAGGTCCTACGGGTGGAGTTAAGAAACAAGTTTGTAATGTTACTGCGATTAAAATTACTATCCATAGTAAATCAAAATCAAAACCAATAAGCATTGGTAAAAAAATTGGAAAGACAAGGGGAATAATTTGTGTATAATCCATAATAAAACCCAGTAAAAAAACTATTACTATGACTAATCCAAGAAGACCATATCTGCTTAATTCCATTCCTAACACTAACTCGGTTACCATCTGTCGCCCCCCCAAACCAAAGAAGGTTGAAGTAAAAACTGCCGCCCCGGCTATAATAGTTAATACCATACAGGATGTCGTAGCAGTAGAAGAAATTATTTTCCTCAGATTATTCCAAGAAAATTCTTTGTACACTAAGACTAAAAAAAATGTTAGTAATACTCCTACGGCTGCGGCCTCAGTTGCAGTAGCAATACCCATTAAGATTGAACCCAGAACTCCAAATATAATTGCCAATGTAGGAAGCATATTTATAAAAAATAATCCGACAACCTTTGCTCTGTTCACTTTTCCTAATTCCTCATTAGATAGAGCTGGTCCATATTCAGGGCGTAAATATGATATTCCAAAAATATATACCATGTATAATGAGCTTAATAGAAAACCAGGCAGAAAAGCTGCAGCAAAAAGTTGACCAACAGATAATGTAGTATAGGCTGCCATTATAACCAACATTATACTTGGAGGAATTAAGATACCTAAAGATCCACCGGCACAGATTAATCCTAATGATAATTCTTTGTTATATTTATATCGACGCAAAACTGGCAAAGCAGTGAGACCCATACTGGTTACCGATGCTCCAATAATACCTGTACAAGCAGCAAGTAATGTAGAAATTAAAATAACGGTTATTCCTAAACCACCTCTTGTTTTTCCAAATAAATATGGAGCCGTACCAAATAATCTGTCCGAAATACCAGAATTTGACATAAAATTTGCCATTAGGATAAATAAAGGGATAGCCATTAAAACACTGTTGTTCATTACACTAAAGATCCTAAGAGATCCCATCATAAAAACTCTTGGTCCCCATTCAATAAAGCCAAAAATAAAACCCACTCCCCCCATCACAAAGCCTAGAGGATAGCCCCCTAATAAACCAATGACTAATGTTATTAGCATTAATGAAAGAAGAATTTCATTACCCATTATTTACCTCCTTGACCGAAACTCTTAAAATATTAATCTTTTTATAAAATTCTAAAATACCTTGTAATAATGCAAATAACATTCCAACAGGTATTGCTGCCTTTACAGGCCATAAAATTATTCCTGCAATTGAACCGCTCTTTTCGAGTGTTATTAAAGACTGTAGCGCAAATTTATACCCTCCGATAAGTGATCCAACAATAAAAGGTACAAAAAAAACAATAAATCCGACTAAATCTATAATCAATATTGTTTTTGAGGAAAACTTTGAATGCAGGATATCAACTCTGACATGACCATCATGTAATAATGTATATCCTATTAAAATCATGATATATATTCCATAGATATATGTAGATACTTCTGTAGCCCATACAGTTGGATGCCCAAAAAACCTTCTAGTAACTACTTCATAAAGCATAATAATTGTAAACAGAATGGCTAACCATCCAAATATTTTACCAACCCACTCATTAATATTTTCAAGATATTCAATTAAATTATTTTTACTGTAATCTTTCAAAATGATCACCTCATTTATTAATTATTTTTAATGTAAAAAGGTAGTAGAAATATCATCTTCTAGTTAAATAATGAAATTTCATTCTCATTTTTTCCTAAACTTAATCGATAAGATTGCATTAAATTTAGGTCATTATTTAACTTCTATAAATAGGGGAGCTTTTAAAAAAGCGCCCCTATTTTTAATCACTAAAAATTCTACAGATCTTTTTACAATATTATTCTTATAGATCAGGATAGACCTTAATATCACGAGATGGGTAATACGGAGCAATTACTTTACGGTAGTTAGTAAAAGATTTATAAAAATCTACTTGAGATTTTAATATCCTTGCATACAAATCATTTTCACTGGCAATTTCTTCTTGAATCTTACTTTTTATCTCTTCGATTTTATCGAGATCTTCATCGCTTAATCTACATAATTCTATTCCTGCCTCAAGAAATCTATCAGTTGCTGCTGCATCCTTGTATAATTGTTCATATGCAGCTTCATTCATTACAGCTTCAAAAGCCCCAACAAGTAATGGTTTAATTTCTTCAGGTAAGCTTTGCCATACATCTTTATTCATCATAACACCGCAAACGGCATATGGCTGATGCCATGAGGGAGTACAAACATATTTAGTTATTTCTTGGAAACCATAATCCCAATCATTGTTAGGTCCAGATGCTTCTGCTCCATCAATTACCCCTCTTTGCAATGCTTCATATACTTCTGCAAACGGTACTGGTGCAGGAGAAGCTCCTAATTCTTCAAGAACTTTTCCACCTACATATGAAGAAGTTCTTAATTTTAAACCTTTGTAATCTTCTAAGTTGTAGATTGGTTTATTAGTTCTAAATCCGGATTCTGGACCCATCAAATAATATGGTAAGTAAACAGTATTATACAAACCGTATGTTTCCTGGTAGAAATCTCTTCCCCCACCAACATAGTACCACATTAAAAAATCCATCAAGGTTCCAGATGCAGTATGTGTTGCTAAAATATCAAAAGCGAGGTTCTTCCCGACCCAATAAGAACAAAAGTCAGTTCCAGCATCTACAATACCTGCACTAACTGCATCCAATATCTCAGGACCTGCTACTATTTCACCTGCTTGATAGACTTCAAATTGAACTCGACCATTTGTAATAGCGGATACTCTACCTAGAACAACTTTATCATACTCATATAATGGACCGGTATATACACTTTGAACTCTTAAAGTAATTGTTTCGTCATCAGCTGCCAATGTTGGTAAGCAAAACAAACTAAGGCTGAAAATTACCAAAACTAACAATAATATTTTTGCATTAAAATTATCAATTTTTCCGAATTTCATTTTATTATCCTCCTTTAAGATAAAAAAAACTTTGCGCATAATTTAGCTGTGTTTTCAATATAAGTAATAGTTTACAAAATTGTTATATTTGCTAGTGATAACTCGTTCTGCAAACTATAATTACATATTGTGCAATTAGCTATTTTCTATGCTAACTATTATATTTTTATGGTAAGTCTAAACTAGCTTTTGATGAATATATTCGATATTTTCACATTCCCCCTTATTAAATATTTACTTTTCGATGAACATCCACCTCCTTTGGCACTTAATTCTAATTTATTTAAATTGATGAACCGGGAAAATATTATTTTATTAAAATTCTAATACACTGATAGCATCGACAGGACATTTTTCGATACAAGCAGGTTCGCCCCCGCAAAATTCGCATTTAAATGGCTTTTTTATTTTTTCATTAAAAAACATTGCATTATACGGACATGCTTGAACACATTTTTTACAGCCGATACATTTGTCTAAGTCAATTTTTACAATTCCTTTTTTATCATCTGAATATATAGCACTAACCGGACAACTTTCAATACATGGAGCATCGGGACATTGTTGACATACAATCGTCGATAGATTTTCCGGTAAACCATCCAATAATTTAATTATTCTCGATAATTCAGGATTATATACAGATTCATTCTTTACTGAGCATACTAGCTCACATATTCGGCAACCAGTACATTTTTCTTCATTTACAAATATTTTTTTTATCCTAATCACCCCCTTTTTTCAAATTCCTTTAATACCTTATCTTTACACCAGCCATGTTTTCTGTGACAGTTGCAACAGCGGAAACATCCTTTCCACCTAAACCATTATTCATAGCTGAATTAAATTCTTGATAGGAAACACTGCTTACTATAGATGGAACTTTTATATCATCCGCTAATTTCATAAACAAACTCATGTCTTTATGCATATGATGTAACGCAAAGCTAACCTTATCATAATTTCCTTTTGCAAGATTTTCGCCAAATGCATCTAAAACTTTACTATATGCGCCGCCGCTCATTAAAACATCAAGTAATTGTTTAGAATTTACTCCTGATTTAACAGCTGCTGTAAAAGATTCGGCTAAAGCAACAAGTTGTACGCCCTGTACTATATTATTACATAATTTCACAGTTTGGCCTGAACCGATATTTCCTAGATAAAATATACTTTTACCAATCGATTCTAAAACGAATTTTACTTTTTTAAAAGCCTTTTCATCCCCTCCAATCATGATGGATAATGCACCATTTTCGGCACCCTTTGGACCACCACTAACTGGACAGTCTAAAAAACCTATTCCTTTTTCCCTGGCTTTCTCGTATAATTCTTTTTCAACATTAATAGCGGTCGTGCTCATATCACAAATAAATGTTCCTTCTTTCATTCCGTGTAATGCACCATCTTCGCCACTTATTGCAGCTTGTACAGATTCACTGGAAGGCAAGCTTGCTAATAATATTTCTACTTTTTCCCCAACTTCTTTAGGATTATCTAAAGGTATGGCACTAAGTTTTACAGCGCAATCCTTTGCCCCAGATGCTGGATCATAAGTATAAACTTTATGTCCATTTTTTACTAAATTTTTAAGCATACCTTTTCCCATTGTACCTACACCCAATAGTCCAACAATTGACATAATTTGAACTCCTCCTTGTTTTATAAATTTTAATTTAAAAATTTAATTGTAATTTTTTTAGTCTATCAGATATATTATAAATCTAAATCTTCAGCAATATATCCTAGACCTAATTCTACAAGAGTCTCTTTTTTGGGAACACCTGTAGCATCCCAACCTCTATTTTGATAATAGCTATCCAATTCTTTATTGAAAGCTTCTTTAGGGATAAATTGTCCTTTAGAAGGTCCGGAAGGAATTGGTACATTCATTACCCTGTAAGGTAAAGAATCATCTTTTCTTGAAGCACCTTCTCTAACATTGAACGCTCTTTCAAGATTACATACTCTATCGGCGACTTGAATTACCTGATTAACTGTTAAATTCATACCTGTTACTTTGTTTAACACTTCTACTAGATCCTCAGTGACATGTGTTATTCCAAAAATACTTTCAGTAAACCTGCAGCATATCAAACAGTCTGCAATTGCAGTCTGACGTTGAACATTTAATATATATTTACCTTTTCCCTTATATACTAAACGATCCACAATTCCCCCTTTTTCTGCGGTTGGCCTACCATCTTGATGAGTTCCTCCTCTATTTGAAGTTGCAAATCCTAAGGCCATACCAGGAAGGCCTCTTGGTGAATGAGCAGGTATTTCCAATCCTTTGCATTCGCAGGTAAGTTTTTCAGCTCCGTAAATTTTCCCCATGAATTTTGTTCCTTCGCCTAAAATCGAACCGAAATCCTTTTTGTAACCGATTAGTTCAATAAGTTGTAGTATAGTATCAGCATTCCCCCACTCAAGACTCAATCCTCCTGTTTCTTTAGAGGTTATCATTCCTTTTTCATAACACTCCATGGCTAAACCTATCGCTGCACCGGCAGAAATAGTATCAATTCCTAAATCATCACATAATCTGTCCGCTTTAATTATTGATGCAGGATCGCTATTGTCGCAATTAGAACCAAGCGCCCAAATAGTTTCATATTCTGGTCCAGTTGCAATTGAACCTTTATATTTACCATCTTTTACTTCATATACTTTTGCACATGCAACTGGACATGTAAAACAAGCTGTATGTTTTACTGCATATTTGGTTTTAAAAGTATTTCCACCAATCTCTTCGTATCTATCAAATATTTCAGTTTGCCAATTGCGTGTTCCAAATAATCCTAAATTATTCGCACCATCAACCGATAATGTTGTTCCATACTCAGGCAATATCTTTCCGGTTACCGGATTATTTTTAAAATGATCGGTTAATTCATCAGTATATTTTTCTAATGAATCTATTTCAGGTATATTTACTCCCTTGCTCCCTTTCACCACAATTGCCTTTAAGTTCTTTGAACCCATTACAGCACCTGTTCCGCCTCTTCCGGATGCATGTGTCCCAGAAATAATACAAGCCATCTTAACCTGCTTTTCTCCGGCAGGTCCAATACATACAGTCGCGGCTCTTTTTTCATCTAATTGGTCAAGTAATTTCATTTGTGCTTCATATGTTTTTAATCCCCAAATTTCTTTAGCATTTCTCAGCTCTACGAAATCATCCTTAATATAGAGATATATTGGTTCAACTGACTTACCATAAATAACAATTCCATCGTATCCGGCGAACTTTAACTCAGCTCCAAAGTGCCCTCCAAAATATGAACCCATAAATAAATTAGTTAATGGAGATTTTGTAATAATCGCAGTTCTGCTTCCACATGCGGGGATTCTAGTGCCTTGAAGGGGACCAACCATGAATATTAAAGCATTACTTTCACTTAGTGCATCAGTCTTTGCGGGAACTTTATCATATAATAATTTCGCTGCAAAACCATTGCCTCCTATTAATTGTTCTGCCCATTTTGGATTGACTTTTTGTGTAGAAATTTTTTTAGTAGTTAAGTTAATTTCAAGAATTTTCCCAGCGTATCCGCCGTATTTAAACATAAATTTATCCTCCCCAGCAATTTTATTAATAAAAATTCATATATTTAATAACAAAGGATTTTGAATATATAAATGGAATGATAGAAACATATGTAAGTATAGAAAAGGTTTTTTAGTGTTATCTGTTTTTATAATGAATTAAAATAATTTTTTAAATTATTTCTAGTATAGTTAAAGTGGATTTCTAAAAATCTTTTTGCCTCAACATAATCTTTGCTAACAATTCCTTCTAATAATTTAATACAATGATCAAAATTCTGTCCATAATATTTCTCGCTGTGATGTATTTTCAAAATAAAAACAAATAAAATATTAAATACTCTCTCATACATTTCAAGCAGTCGACGATTAGAGGTACTTTTTATAATTGATAGGTGAAGTAAAGTATCCAGGTCATGAAATCTTTTACGAATTTCCGATTGATCTTTTTCCCGTTTCAACTCATAAAATTCATTTAACAATTTTATAAATATTTCATTATCTTCTTTTAATAAGGTATATTTTAGGGAACTACTTTCTAGTAATTCCCTAATATATAATATTTCCTCTGTGTCATTTTCGTTTAATTTAAATACAAAATTACCCACATTTGGTATATTTTCTACCAATCCTTCTTTGGTTAATTTATTCAAGGCTTCCCTGACAGGAGTAGAACTTACATGATATTCTTTAGCAATTGAAGAGATAATAATTTTTTCACCCATTTTTAAATCACTACTTATTATTTTCTTTACAATTAACTCGTAAATTTGATTGACTAAGTTAGTTTTGAGCATATATTAAAAATCCCCTCTCTATTATAATCGTATATTATATATAATATACGATTATAATAGATTAAAAAGTACTTCATGTCAAATTTTTTTAAAATGTTTACTTTTTAAGAAAATTTTTAAGATATTCTTTTATTATATTACTTATTATTTATAATATGTTATTTATGAGAATACACTTTATATTTCAATATGTCAAATAATAGTTTCCTTCAAAAATCATACTTAGCTTTTTACTAATCTAAATTTAAGTTGTATTTTATAATCTTGATAAATATAATATGAAAGAATTATCATTTGATTCCTTAAAACAATAACTTGTTAAATTTAAAGTACAATCTTCTTTTGTTTCAGATTAGAAAAATATTTATCCGTTTATTTTTTTATTTTCCCCATTTAATACATATAGATAATAATTCCAACAATAAACTTATTGTAAAATCCAATACTATTTTATTTGAATTTAAGGGGTACAATTAAAGTATTCTTTCCAGGAGAAAAGGCTTGCTTTCCATCTTAAAATCAGACAAATAATATTAGTGAAGATTTTTAATGTAATATTTTCTTTCAAATTAAAAGACTTTTTGGGCAGGGTTTTTATATATTTTTTCCTTTCTGTTTTAAGCTATTTACATCATCTTAATAAGGAAAAAAGGGAAATTTAAAACGATTTGAATAAATTATCAACATAACAAAAAATAATTTTCCATTGAGAATTGTAAATACAAGTGAAAATACCAACGATTTTTTTAAATAACTGTTTCAATTTGTGATTCAATATCTGCAAAACACTTTTAATAGACTTGTTAAAATATTATAAAAAAATTTTATAGTTGCCCTTTAATAAGGAAACCTACAAAGGCATCTAAACTTAATTTTAAAACCAACTATATTAAAATTTAGTTGTTTTTCTCCTTTTAAAAGCGTAAAAAAATTAAATAAACTTCAGATATTAATTATCAGCAATGATTATTTGGGATATATTCTAGTCTTATAGTAATAAAGAGCAAGACATTGTTAGTTTGTAAAGGAGATTCATTTTTTATTTATTGGTTTTTTGTAGAAGTAAGATAAATCTAGTGCAATTTTTCCAGAAACATAATCCATACAAAAAATTGCCTTCTTATAAAAAAACGGAACCAAATAATTTTGGCTCCGTTTTAATTCAATGCTTTCTACCTCAATTAGATGAAATATTTTATACTCTTAAAAATCAAATGGTGAGATAATTTCCTTACCAAACGCTTCTTTTATTTCCTGTAATCTTAATATCTGGGATTTAAGTTCTTTGTCAAAGGCATCCGGCATATCGATAGGTCCGAAGATCTTAATCATGCGCTCCATCTTCTCCAGGTATTTAGCTACTTTCAGAGAAAATTGCTCTTCATACTCCTGTCGGGTATACTCTCTGCCCATTTCGGAATTAAATAATTTTTTTACATCTTCGTATTTTGGTATTCTACCTACCGGAGTGTCAATGGCATCATACTCATTGTTGACCCGGCCTTCTGCCCAAAGCACCCATACTTTCTTATCTAGCTTGCTATTTAGGTATTGCCCGTCTTTGCCTTTTAGAAAATAATTGGTCGCATAAATTCTGGGAACTGAATCAAGGTTTTCAACAAATTTTATATGATTCTCTATGTAGGTTTTAATCGGTACCGAGATAAAATCAAGATTGGCCATGGGATTATGCTTCCTGACTCCCTGTGCACCCAGGGTGGCAGCAGTAGTCTCGGATTCGATGGTCGCACCCAAGAACACACCGTGTGCCCAGTCGAGGGATTCAACAACCGGTATGGTGGTATCAGAATCTCTTCCCCCGTAGATGACAGCACTAATGGGAACACCTGCCGGATCCTCGGCTTTAGGATCGATATTCTTTAATGCACTTAGACGAATGGTGTACCTTGCATTTTTGTGGGAAGGGGTGATTTGATTGCCTTGATCATCCAATTTAGCATCTGTCCATTCTCCGGAATAATTTGTACCCTTATTCGGAATCTCTTTTTTCATGCCCAGCCAATAAGGTTTATTATCATTGATGAGTACATTCGAAAAAATGAGTTCTCTCGGGGTGGTCAAAGCTTGATAGATCAAGGGATCATCTTTGGGATTCACATCCTGAATAATCCCGAAAATACCGGATTCTACGTTAACCGCCCGAACTTTACCCTCAATTTTTCTAAGATAGGCAATATCATCTCCAACAACGGTTTGACCGGGAATCATGGCCGTGCTGGTCTTTCCACAGGCACTGGGAAAAGCTCCGGTAAAATAGGATATCCGGTTTTTTGGACCATGAACACCCATAATAAACATGTGCTCTGCCAGCCAATCTTCCTGTTGTGCTTTTTTGATTGCCAGTCTGAACGCTAGTTTCTTTAAGCCGATAGAATTTCCGGCATACTGATTATTCACTGAAAAG
>Ga0272442_10001716_pt1 | contig 32667 bp, 18 predicted proteins | sample SSMForm2O_FD_200262 | JGI IMG/M metagenome (GOLD analysis project Ga0272442, IMG submission 200262) | Marine sediment archaeal communities from Little Sippewissett salt marsh, Falmouth, MA, United States - SSM-Form-2O | ecosystem: Environmental > Aquatic > Marine > Wetlands > Sediment ... | reverse complement strand
CCGGGTTTCTGTGAAATTCCCGTGGGGCAGGTAATGACCGATACAAGAGAATCGCCTTGCCAATACTTCGTATCTGCCTATCCGTTAGCATTTTTGAGCAATGCCTCCCTGATTTGCTCGCACTCCTCATCGGTGAGGGCGTTCTCGTTCTCTATCACAAGATGCTCCACCGCCTTGCCTTCCTCCCGGTCGAATACATGCCGGGCCAGCCGCTCGGAGCCGGAGTATTTGCCGTCCTTGGCGTTCTCCACGAGCTTCAGGGCGACCTGCTGAGCCTGGGTGAGTTTCGAGCGGTCTAGCTTTTTGAGCTCGGTGTCCGTCATCGTCATATATTTGCAGAAATACACCCATAACTGAGTACGCCGAACGGGCGGTCCTTTGGGATTGCCGGATTCCCCCGGTTGGAACTGATGTTCCTCTGGCGGCTTCTTGTAGCCGATCTGAGATTTTCCCTGTTTGGCAGGGATTTTTCTTTTATTGGTCGTCTCGTTTTTCGCCATTTCCTTATGCCTCAAATTGTACGTCCTGTAGAACAGTTAACTGCCGAAAACTGAAAATGAGTACAAAACATCGCATTGTTCCGAACGGCCATTTTGGACCCTTGTCAATAAAGGACTTACAAACGCTATTTTCCGTTAACTGTTCTACATTGAACCAGCGTGAACATACCGATATTTCCTCATCGCGTTTCGTTTGGTTTCACGACGCCTTTCCTCAGCGCAACCGTCACAATACCGTTGCCGACTTCGAAGGGGATTTCCGCACTCGCATCGCCGGGCCTTCACCTTCCGTTTGTTGGCCCCGGTCTGCTCAGCGTATTGAGCAAAGAGCTTGCCGTAGTCGTAACCCGGAAGCCGGTAGGGATAGCCCTGGGGTTCGAGTACGGCCTTCTCGAAATATCCGCACCGCTGGCCGTTCAAGACTTTGCACGCTCCCCCGGACAGACACTCCTGATCGTGTTTATCAAAGTTGGCGCATTCATCCTTGATGAACCGCGTCAATGTTGTTTCTCTAATTCTCGTCATGGTCGTTACCCTCCGTGGAATGCTTCTCGATCAAGCCTTTGATCTTGGTTTTGACGTGCTTTGGGAGTGTCGGCCAGATTTCTATCAGTTTGGCCAAATCTGAGTCGTTCTTGTCATCGAGTGCGCCGCATTTTGCGCCGCGCTCTTTTGAAATCGCCGTTTTTGGGGCATTGAGTGCGGATAATTTGACTACAGTCCCGGCATATTTTTATTGACTATTTACGATTGACTATTGAGAAAAACGCCGGCGATTTTTCCCGGTGCCCTTTCTGTTCCGGCCTCCATAAACTGTAAAAATAGGTAAACCTCGGATTCCGCTCTCATTTACCCCTTTGTGTCTCAATCGGCACAACGTCCACCATATAGGTATCAAAAATTCGTATTTTAGTACAATATATAGTTGATTATGGGACGAGAGGTGGTATATTTAGTAGTTAGTATATTTATACGACACAGAGGAACCTTAAGGATGGAGGTTTCGAGCAGTGATAAGGAGATCAGAAAGATGGTATTGCGTTGGGTACTGAAAGCAGCGGATAACGCGAAATCAACCCGGCTTAACCTGGCCCGTAAAGGGCTCACGTCGTTTCCGGAGGAGATCACGAAGCTGGCAAACATCCGGATCTTGTATCTGGAAGGCAATCGACTCACGCACATTCCGGCGGAACTGGCCAGGTTGAAACACCTGGAACAGCTCTATCTGGACGACAATCGGCTGACCCGCATCCCGCCGGAGCTTGGGCGGTTGTCCGGCTTGAAGATCCTCGGTCTCGGCGGTAATCGACTCACCCATCTTCCGGCGGAACTTGGCCGGTTACACCAGTTGGAGCAGCTCTATCTCGACCACAATCAATTGACCTGTTTGCCGGATGAGCTGGGGCATTTAACGAATTTACAGGAGCTCTGGCTGGACAGCAATCATCTCGAAAGCGTCGCAATCGAGCTGGGATGGCTATCCGGTTTGCAAAAGCTCTACCTTCACAACAATCGACTGACCGACATACCGGAGAAATTGAGTCATTTGGAGAAGCTCCAGGAGCTCTGGCTGGATAATAACCATTTGATGCATATCCCGGCCGAGTTGGGGAAATTGAAAAACCTGGAGAAGCTCTATCTGCACAATAATCGGCTGACGGACGTTCCGGCGGAATTGGGCCAGTTGTCCAGTGTGCAAATTCTCACCCTTGGCGATAATCAACTTCTCGACGTGCCGCCGGAGCTTGGAAGGTTGAGAAATCTGCAAAAGCTCGATCTGGACAACAATTACCTTAAACGCATTCCGGCCGAATTAGGAAAGTTGGAAAAACTCAAGCAACTCTCTCTTCATAAGAATCGGCTGAACCACATTCCGCCGGAATTGGGACGGCTCTCAGAGTTGCAGACACTGACTCTCGACGATAACCAACTCGTGCGTGTTCCCGCGGAGTTGAGTCAGCTAAGAGAATTGCGCAGGTTGCATTTGGATAACAATCGGTTAACTCGTATTCCGATGAAGCTGGGGGGGCTGATGCAACTGGAATTGCTCAGTCTCTACGGCAATGACAATCTGACATTTCCGCCGCCGGAGGTGCTCCGGCAGGGCACCGAAGCGATCCTTTTGCATCTACAGGAAAGTCTGCGGCGAAGCCCCGAAGGGATGGCGGAAATTATCGGTATCAGCAGCAAAAAGAGGAATCGCGAGAGCAAAGTGTTGATGATTCGAAGAGCGGAACGAATCTGATGGAGATGAAGCATTCGTGAGCTTCGGCTCATCCCGGTTCCACGTCAAAGCAGACGGCGCACGATTGGACGTTCGATGATACTCGTGAAAGGCGCATCGAAAATCAGGAAAAGTACTTTCTATGTGGATCGGTTGTCAAACGCCACACGAAGACAAGGATGGTGAACAGGATGATTCCTGAAGTATCTCTCATCGCAATTTCCGGATTTCGTAGTGTGACGATGAGATAGTAAGCAATGGCAATTCCAACTAAAAGTAATAACGTCTTTGCATAACGCATCTTTACACTCTCCCATTTAAAGTATAAGTCACAAAATCCCTTGGAGCAAAAAAGAAAGGGCTGCGGTTCAATATAAATGTACTTTATTGGAGAGGCGTTCTTCTTTGCGAGAAAAAACGCTCCTTCTCTCACTAAGAAAGCGTTCCATCCTTGTGCCCAACAGGATCGGATGCGTCTGTGATAAGCAATCCACTACAGCAGACGGATGAATGTTTTATAGGTGGTTTTCCATTTGGCGCCCGGCGACGCGATCAGAATGTCCACCGAAATCGGTTTGTTGTTGGCCTGAAGCATGTGCAGGGCCTGCGCCTTCAGGGTGAATTTGGTTTCTTTTGTGCTCGCACCCTGCTTGACCCCGAACAGCTCCTTCTTGATAAACAAGTGGGGAAACTTCTGCTTCAGCGCCATCAGAGCAGGATTGTCGCCGCCAAATGCGATCGTCATCGAGACTCGAAATCTCTTTTCAAGACCGAGATACTCCAGCGGAATCCGTAACTCTACATCCAGATCCTGATTCCAGGCGATTTCGAAATTCACCTGGTGGTTGGGAATTGTCCTCTGGAATCGGTTCTTGGGTTTAATCCGGCCGGTCTTCGTCACCGCGATATCGACGTTCTGCGGATTGACTCGAACCTCAGGCGTCGCCCAATTCGGAGGAACATAGCCGACGAGCGTGCAGATTGCATTGCTGTTGTCAAAGACCAGGCGGTTGTCCATACTGCTGACGCGGATCTTGTAGTAGCCGGCGGGCCATTTGCTTTTGCCGCGGGGGATCTTCCATGTGAACTGTCCGGTATTCGGTGCATTCTCAGATATCGAGCGGCCTTTTTTCAGAGAGCTCCCCGTGCACGCGCATTGTTCTGCGAATATCTTCACGTTACCGCCTACCTGCCACTTCGTCCAGCGGATCGAACACGTTTTGCCCGGTTCGAGGATTTCGCCTCCGTTGGGGCGCGTGACCGTAATATGCGGCCATGTGATCGACTTGCCGAACGCGTTATTCTTTCGGTTGCTCTCATTGATCTTTTTTCCGGGATCAACATAGAGGAAAAAGCTCAAGGTTGGATGTTCGTTCCACGGCTCAGGCCATCGAAACTGTGGCGGCACCGTCCACAATTTAATCTCCACCTGAGCGCCTTTGGCCAGGGAAATCTCGGACCTCGAGAATGTCCGGTCGAACGTTGAACTACCTTGGAGCGTCTTTAGGGCCACCAGCCTGAAATCGAGCGGGCCGGTATATGCCTTGCCGTTATTCTTGAGGATCGCTTTCAGTCTTCTGACAATTTTGTTTGGATAGAGTCGTCCCCCCTGAGGTTCCTGCACGCAGACCAGGTCCGTGACCACGAAATCGGGCAAGGCGACCGGTACCGGCTTGACGGAACGTCTGATGGGTTTGATGGACGTTCCAGACTGGCTGGCCGATGTCTGGCCGGATAAGAGTAGAGAGGCAACGATCAGGACCCTATGAATGAAGCGAATTGCACGTTTCATGTTCTCTCCTTTCCGTAAAATATGCTTTTCATATATAAGCATACAACTCCTGCGAGTGCCTGTAAACGGATATTTGAAAAATAATAGCGTGCGGTTTTGGGCTTATTCCACAATTTTTCTTGCGCTTTCCAAATGGTTTTGTTAAATTCAATATGAACGGATTTAAACGGCTTATCCGTGATTGGGTGCTCAGCAAACACGGGACTCTAATGAGGAATAATGATGGTTGATTTGACCGGTTTGGAAGAAAGTACACCGACAGAAGAACGACAGCTTAAGCCGCAGGGGCGGGTGATGTCGATTGATGCGCTGCGCGGATTCGATATGTTCTGGATCATCGGCGGCGGGGCGATGTTCGCCAGCCTCGACAAGGTGTTCAATTCTCCGGCGACGGCGTGGATCAAGACACAACTGACGCACGTTAAGTGGGAGGGATTTCGGTTTGAAGACTTAATCATGCCGCTGTTTTTGTTCATCGTCGGCGTCGTCATGCCGTACTCGTTCGGTAAGCGGCTCGAAAGGGGGGACAGCAAAAAGACACTTTATGTCCATGTCGTCAAGCGCACGGTTATCTTGTTCGTCCTGGGCATGATCGCCCAGGGGAATCTGCTCGAATACGATCTATCCAGGCTGCATATCTACAGCAATACTCTGCAAGCCATTGCGGCGGGGTATCTGATCTCGGCCATCATAATCCTCAATCTGAATCACGTATGGCAAATCGCCACGACGGGGATTCTGCTGGTGTTGTTCTGGGCCTTGATGATGCTGGTGCCCGTGCCCGGCCACGGGGCGGGCGTCTTGACGCCGGACGGCAATCTGGCCATCTACCTGGATCGAATCATCCTCGGGCGCTTCATCGACGGGACCGATCCGCCTTATACGTGGATTTTGAGCGGTATGGTATTCGCCTGTACGGTAATGCTCGGAGTCATAGCGGGACACCTGTTGCGTTCGAACAAAGACGCCAAGACTAAAGCCCTATGGCTCCTCGCGATTGGGGCGGGTTGTCTTATCGCGGGCTTGACATGGGATCAAGTCTTTCCCATCATTAAGCATTTATGGACAAGCTCTTTTGTGCTCTTCTCCGGCGGCTTTTGCTTTTTGCTCCTGGCGCTCTTCTATCTGGTCATCGATGTGATGGGTTTCAAAAAGTGGGCCTTCGGCTTCGTAGTCATCGGAACCAACGCCATCGCGGTCTATATGGCGACTCATCTGGTGAGCTTCCGCAATATAGCCGGGGTTTTCGTACGGGGACTGGAAAAATACACCGGAAACTGGTATCCGCTTATTTCCGCCTCGGCCGGCTTTGCGCTCGTCTGGCTAATCTTGTGGTGGATGTATCGCAAGAAAACATTCATCAAAATCTAAGATGTGAAACAAAAACATCTATGATTAAAAACCAAAAGGATCAAATGGAAGCAAACATAGCGGAGCTCAAGCAGAAAGGTTCCCCGGCCGCACGGGTAACCTCGATCGACGCGCTGCGCGGCTTTGCTATGTTCTGGATTATTGGCGGCGGGGCGGTCTTCAGAAATTTGGATGGAATCGTCCATCATCCGGTAACCGCTTATTTGAGCAAACAGCTCACTCATGTTAAGTGGCTGGGCTTCCACTTTGAAGATTTGATTATGCCGCTGTTTATCTTTGTTGTGGGGACAGCCGTGACGTTTTCGATTTCCAATCGCCTCCAGCGGGGACAAAGCCGAAAGAGGATTTACATCCACATTATCAAGCGGACGGCCGTACTTTATTTGTTAGGAGTGATCCTTGGAAGCGGGGGGCTGCACTTCAATTGGCCCGAGATGGACTGGGTGGGCGTCCTCCAGCGAATCGCCGTATGTTACTTTTTCGCTGCGATTCTGGTCATGCATACGAAATGGCAGGTGCAGGCAGTTGTTGCAGTGTTGATCTTGCTTCTGTACTGGATGGCGTTAACGCTGGTCCCGGTGCCCGGTTATGGCGCAGGTGTGATAACACCGGAGGGCTGTTTGCCGGCCTATATTGACCAGCAGTTGCTTGTCGGCAAGATTCATGAAGATTTTTATGGATACGGCGACAGTAATGGAATCTTGCCTACGGTGGCATCCATTTCGACAGTACTTTGGGGTGTCTTGGCCGGCTATTGGCTGCAATCGAGTCGGCCAGGCCGTCGCAAGGTAGCTGGACTGGCATTTGCGGGTTTGTTTAGCCTATTCGTCGGATATCTGTGGGGGCAGGTCTTTCCCATTATAAGGCTTCTATGGACAAGCTCGATGGTTGTATATGCGGCAGGCCTTAGTCTGTTGTTGCTGGCATTGTTCTACTGGCTGATCGATGTCAGGGGGTATAAGAAGTGGGCTTTCGGATTTGTGGTTGTCGGAATGAATGCGATTGCCGTATTTACCGCGAGTCGGCTGTTTGCCGCTCATCAGATCGGACGCGTTTTCGTTGGAGGGCTGAGTAGATGGTGCGGACAATGGAATGGATTGATTAATGTCGTAGCAGGCCTTACGATTGTTTGGTTAGTTTTGTGGTGGATGTATCGAAAGAGAATATTCATCAAAATCTGATGAGAAACCACTGAGGTCGCGGGAATTTTTTCGGTCAACCAGACATCACCAGGCAACTGTTTCGATTAAGCTTGCTGTTTTCTCCCGTATGTCCCTTAAAATTCACTTTTTTGCAGAAAAACGTCCCCTAAATGTTAATTTAGGCAACTTTTTATTGACCAGATATGTAAAAATGGTATAATTCAATTGTAGCTTTTTTCATTTTTTGCCCCTGCTTTTCTCTTCCTTCTCCCCTCCCTCCGCAAGAAAGCAGGGGTCTATTAAAACCCACGATGGCACACGATATCACAGAAGTTTCGGCTGTTCCAGCCTATTTTCAATAGTCAATTGTCAATATTCAGTCGTCAATGCCCTTAGGTTAATCCCAATCGTTCGGCTTCGGTATAAAGGCCGTAATGTTTCATTTTCTTGAAGAGGGTCGTTCGGTTGATCTGGAGGGCCTTGGCCGTTTCCTGGCGGTTCCAGTGGTTCGCTTCGAGGGCCTTTCGGATGACGTCCTTTTCCGGTCCGGCTAAGGCCTCTTTCAGGCTCATCGGCCTATATTTCTTGGTGTGTTTATTCGGTTCATGTTTGATTGGCTTTGGCAGATCGTCCGGCTCGATGAATTTGCCTTTGCTCAAAAGGGTCGCTCGCTCGATGACATTTTCCAGTTCGCGAACGTTGCCGGGCCAGGAATAACGTTCCAGATACTCCATCGCCTCATCGGTGATTCCGAGCTTGTCGCGGTTATGTTGTACCGAATACAACCGCAGGAAATGCTCCGAAAGCAGTCGCACATCGCCGACTCGTTCGTTCAGTGGGGGAAGCTCTATGGTCACCACGTTAATCCGGTAGTACAAATCTTCCCGGAATCGGCCGTGACGGACTTCGTCGTCCAGATTCCGGTTGGAGGCTAAGATGATGCGCGTATCCACGGTCCTGGTCCTGTTGCTGCCGACCGGCTCGAATTGCCGGTCTTCCAGGACCCGGAGGAATTTCGATTGAAGGGCCGGCGAGGCGTTGGCGATTTCGTCGAGGAAGATCGTCCCGCCATCTGCGGCCAAGAATTTGCCTTCTTTATCTTTGACGGCGCCGGTGAATGAACCCTTGATATGGCCGAAGAGTTCGCTTTCGAGCAGGGTCTCGGGAAGGGCGCCGCAACTGACCTCGACGAAGGGCTTGCCGCGCCGGTCGGAACGGTGATGGATCGCTCTGGCCAACATGCTTTTGCCCGTGCCCGAAGGTCCGGCCATCAGAATAGTCGTTTTACTATCGGCGACGGCTTCGACGAGGTCGAATATCTTCGCCATCTTATAGTTGTGGCTGATAATATTCTCCAAACGATGTTTTTGCTGGAGTTGAAATTTCAAACTCTCGTTTTCACTCATCAGCGATTGTTGCTTGACCGCACGCTCGACCGACAGGCGCAATTCGTCGTCGATGACCGGTTTCGTCAGGTAGTCATAGGCCCCTTGTTTGATGGCCCGGACGGCGCTTTCGATGGTCCCGTAGCCGGTGATGACAATCGTGACGGTTTGGGGACACCTTTTCTTGATAACGTTTAGAAGTTCCAGGCCATCTCCGTCCGGGAGGTTCACATCGGTCAGAACGAGGCTGTAACTTTCCTGTTCCAACTCAGCCAGGGCATCTTTAAATGTTTGGGCGCCCCGAGTTCGGAATCCTTCAAGGGAAAGGAATTCACGCAATGAATCGAGTATAATTTTGTCGTCATCGATAACAAGAATGTTCTGTTGTCTCATAAGGTGTTCCAGGCGACTATTATTAGTTTTAGATCATTTATTGATGGGTAAATATACGGTGAAAATACTCCCGCCCTCCGGGGCGTTCCCGGCGGAGATCCGGCCGTGATGGCTTTCGATAATATCTTTACATATCGCCAGACCCAATCCCGTTCCTTGACGGTCTCCTTTTGTCGTGAAAAACGGCTCGAAGATCGCTTCGATGTTGTCCGGCGGCAAACCCGTTCCCGTGTCGCGAAATTCGATAATAAGCGCGTTATCCTTGCCCAAGCGGGCGGAAATTTTCAGTTGGCCCCCGTTCTTCATGGCGTCCAGAGCGTTCTTTGTCAGATTGCAGAAGACCTGGAAAAGATTGCCGCTTCTGATTTTCGGCAATCCGGAGGCATAATCTCGTGATATCGTTATGCCTGAATCCTCCGCTTTCGATTCCATTGTTTTGACCGCTTCCTCGATGAGCTGTTCAACTTTGGCATGTTCCATCGGCGTGTACGCATTACGCGCGTATTCCAGCAGCTCGCCTACGATTTGAACCATTCTCATGAGTCCTCGTCGGCACTGTGCGAGGTACTCGATGGGTTTTTCGAGGTTTTCCTGTTCCACGATTCGAATGGCCAGGTTAATGTAACGCAATATGCCGTCGAGCGGGTTATTAAGCTCATGTGCGACCTTGGAGGCATGCCTGCCGACCATCGCGAGTCGTTCGGTGTTGGCCAGCTTTCTTTGCATGTTGACCTTTTCAGTAACATCCTCGATGATCATGGTCCCCCCGAGACATTTCTCTGTCGATGTATCCTTTAGGGGAGTATAGACAATTCGCAACAGCCGCGATTTGTTGTTGGAAGAGTATTCCACATCATCGAAAAGGGCGGTTTGACCTGTTGAGATCGCCGAGGTCAGTGGCCCAGTCCAGCCTTGCCATATTTTCTCGTCCGTGCCGTTGGCCAGGGATTGGTCAATGTATTCACTTACTTCGATGAGTTGTTCTGCGTTGGAATTGACCTGGATGATTCTTAGATCCGCATCGAACGCGATAATCCCAATAGGCAAGGATTGGATGATCGCCGAATTTAATCGGTTCGTTCCTGAGAGATGATTCAAGTCATCATTGCGTTGCTCTGGGCAATCTGGCATAAATAAGAAGTTAGGTCCTATGTTGCCTATTGTCAAGGGTTCGCGTTGAAAAAAAACAACACACAGTTTCCCTTTTCGGACTGAAAAGGAACTCAATTTAGCTCAAAACATAACATTTTGTAGAATAAGCATGTAGAAGACTATTTATCGCTCCAATGTGCCCCCTACGGCGATTAACTTTGATCCCCAGCGTTGCTATTTCTCAACACTTGTGAAGTGGTGTATCCCGAGAGAATTGAGGTATGAATCCCATGTTTATGTAACTTCATCCTCAGACAGCACTTGAGAAAGTTAAAATGGGGTATTTGCTTGCGCTTTCATCTGGAATGACTTTTGCACTTCTTTACTTGCTGTTACTTTGTATGGAAATGGAATGACTACGATATTGCAGGGATGTCAATGATGGATCGTCACGACAAGCGTAAATTCAAAAGATTGGGGGCAACATTCGAGATTACATGCCGGAGGATTGGAACGCAGGCAAATCAGCCGTGTGAAGGCTTTACGGAGAATGTCAGCCCGGGGGGGGTATATTTTAGGACGAAAACGAAGATCTTCAAGCAAGGTGACCTATTGAAGATCGAATTATCGGTCCCTCCGAAGTCGGGGATACTCGCATTCGGGGGCAAAATAGCAGGTTTTGCAACGGTTCTACGGGCTGATACCGTCAGGGGTTGCTCAGCAGAGGAGAGTTCATCTGAACATCGTTATGGCGTCGCCTTGCAGTTCTGTCGTCCCCCTAAGCTTTGCATATAAACGCTATCAATCCGGCCAGATCCCCTCGAAGACTTCCACAGCCGATCCGGTCATGTAAACGCAATTGTCCTCCTGGCACCAATTCAGTTCAAGATTGCCGCCCGGTAAATGACCCGTGCACAGGCGTTCCTGACGGCCGGTGAGCGCCGCAGCCACACCGGAAGCGCAGGCGCCCGTGCCGCATGCCATCGTAACCCCACTGCCTCGTTCCCATGTTCGCATGGTAAATTCTGTCGGCTGATCGACCTGGACGAAATGGACGTTGATTCTGTTGGGAAAGAGCGGGTGATTCTCTACCGCGGGTCCGAGTTTCTCTAATTCAACGGCATTCACGTCGTCGCAAAAGAAAACAGCGTGAGGATTCCCCATCGATACACACGTCATCAATATTTTTTGATCCAGAACCTCGATAGGTTGTTCGACGATTTTTTCGCAGGCCAGATTCACGGGGATATCTTTGGGAGTGAGGATCGGCCGACCCATATTCACACATACTCTCCGGACTTTATCACTGTCGTCGAGATCGAGGCCCAGCGTCAGGATCCCGTTGCCGGTCTCAATTTCCAACGAAGCCGGGAAGGGGGCTGCGCCCGGTATGGCAAACGCCTGGCCGGCTTCGGCTACTTTATGATCGTAGATATACTTGGCCACGCATCGGATTCCGTTTCCGCACATCTCCGCCTCCGAACCATCGGCGTTGAAGATGCGCATCCGCGCGTCCGCCTTTTGCGATGGAGCGATGAGAATAAGCCCGTCACCTCCGACGCCGCAATGTCGATCGCTGATGATCTGAGCCAGTGCGGCGGGATGTTCGATGTTTTCCTCGAAGCCATTGACATAGACGTAGTCATTGCCCAGTCCGTGCATTTTAGTAAACTTCATTCAACATCTCCTGCTCGCGACCAGATGATTGGGACCCTTCCTTTCGCAGGCGGATCCCTGTCAATCACGGAGTTGGCGAGTTTATTGACCGGTAAGCTCTTTCAGGAATCGCCGGGCTTTCTTGGCTTCTGCAAGCGTTTGCTTCAGGTCCCCCGGTTCGAGACATTCCACGACCAGGGCGCCGCTCGTGAAGCCACCTTGTTTGAGTCGCGCCAGAACCGCGGCGAAGTCCACTTGCCCGGTCCCCGGTGTCACCGCGACGTTCTTCGGGGGCTTATAGTCTTTAATGCACATCCCGACGACAAGCCCATCCACCGTGGCGGCGTCATCAACCGGATCGAGTTTGCCGTCCGAGTAGTAGTAGATATTACCCGGATCGTACCAGATACGGAAGTTCTTGTGGCCGACCATCCCGATGGTCTTGCGGCATTGCGGTCCGGTAGCGTTCAAGCCGCCGTGAGGCTTCACGCTGATACCGATACCTTTTTCTAAAGCGTAGTCACAACATTCCGCGATGGCCTTATAGTAATCGTTATAAAGCTTTTCATTACCAATGCCACCCATCATAAGATTAGCGGCCTTACACGCGGCGCAGTTATCGATGAGTCTGCGAAGGCCTTCGATGCCCGCTTTGAGTGATTTCTGGACGGGGATTCCGCCGCCATAGATCGAGGGAACCTTCAGGCCTCGCTTCTTAACCTCTTCGCCAACCTGCTCGGCCCCTTCAACCGTTGTCGAGACCGAGATCACAAGCCGGCTCTTTGAATTGGTCGTCATCAGGCCGGCGTATTTGAAATCCGCCTCGGCGATGGCGTCGAGAGCCACACGGTAATCATGTTTGGCCCAGGGCCGGGTGTAGCAGCCGATTTGCCAGCGATTACTGTTTTCCGCCGCAGTGACAGTGGACGGTTCCAGCGCATACGTAGCCGCCAGAGAAGCGGCTCCGAGTTTCAATGTTCTATTCACGAAGTCCCGGCGGGACATGTGCTCAGAATTATTCATTTGTACATTCTCCTTTCCTCGGTATTAGGAAAGTTCCCTATAGGGTGTGCACATCCGCCTCTGGCGGATTGCACACGCGGTTATTTATTCATTTTTACCCAGGGTAAATTTCCCGTTTCTCAGCATCATAAACCATCCGGCGGCCCGAGTCGAATGACATCATCGCCATAATGACGGCCACGCCGTGCTGGTAGCCGGCGTCGATGGAGGCGTTGGGCGTCTTGCGCGTTCGCAGGCATTGGAGCCAATCGAGGTAATGGTCCGGCCGCTGAACGTCCTCGACCGGCTTCTTTCCGCGGATCGGGCCTTTTTTCTTGCTGTTCGCTCCTTCGGCGGTCAGGATCGGCGCATTCCAGTTAACCATATCGAGCACGCCGACATCGCCGAAAATCTTGAAGCTGTTGCCGCTACCGTTGCCGAAATTCGTCGAGTAGCTGACCATAAAGCCTTCCGGATATTCCCATAGGGCGTGAACGTGATCGGGACACGTGAACTTATGCTCGTCCTTCCAGGTATAGGTCCCACCCAGGCAGACGCTGTTCGTGGGGTATTTCGCACCCGTGATATAATGAACGAGGTCGATGAAGTGACTTCCCAATCCCGGTACGGGACCATCGGAGAATTCCCGGTAACCGTACCAGCCCGAATAAAGTACGGGATCGAAGTTGCGCTTGGGCCGGTCCATGAGGAATTCGTCCCAATTCACGTCCTCTTTTTTGACATTCTTAACGTACCGGTACCAGTAAGGTTGCTCGCTGTTCCGGCATTGTTCGATCCGCCCGACGGTGCCGAGGATGCCGGTCTTGTAGAGTTCCCGGCAGCCGGTAAACGTGGGGTAGCTTCGTAATTGCGTACCGATCTGGCATACGACGCTGGCCTTCTTGACGGCGTCGCAGGCGTCTTTAAGCCGGTCTAAGCGCATCGCCAGCGGCTTCTCACAATAGACATCTTTCCCGGCCTCCGCCGCCGCCTTCAAATGCGTTGTGTGTGCGTGGTCGGGCGAAGCGATCATCACCGCATCGACATCCTTAAGCGCCAGCAGGTCGCGATACGACGAGAACCTCCGGGCCGGCCGGCCGTACCATTCTTTCGCCGTAGCGGAAGCCATTTCCTGGCGAACCCGCCACGGATCGCACACGGCGGTGATCTCGAAGTTCTGGGTGCCCTGGTGATTATGCACGCCCTTCATATGCGCGCCGATCCCGCGTCCGCCGCACCCGATCTGCCCGATAGAGATACGCTCGTTAGCGCCGATGACGCGGGCGTAGCTCGCAGCCGAAAGCGCAGCCGCTCCAGCCGCCGTCGTCTTCAGAAATCTTCGCCGAGAATAATGCTGTTCCATTGGAATGTCTCCTTTTGTTTTCAACAATCATTATCATTTAGAAATCGTAGGGTGGGGCTTGCCCCACCATTGCGGATCGACGAGCCAAGGCCAGGCCCATCGTATCGACTCAGGATTTTCTATGGGTGGCATTATAACAAATCGCCTTCGTGCAGTACAGTTATTGTTAATGCCCTGAGCTTGACGAAGGGACATATCAAGCAACACGCGGGCGAGACGCGCACGAGACTCGATGAGCGGGACGCCCTCGCTACGAACGACAATTGGGATGGGGTGGCCATCCTTCGTGGCACGGCCATTCCTTCGGCTTCGCTCAGAACAGGCTTGGCCGTGTTTTCACGGGCTGGAAGCCCGTGCCACTATTGAGATTGTTTCCGGTTAAACCAGTTTGTCGCGGTTTTCGTAGATTTTTTGTATGGCATCGGCGATGTCGTCGATATCGGCCTTGCTTCCGAGCAGCATACTCTGACTAAACCAGACAGCCTCCTGGCAAAGCTGGTCGTTGTCGGGGTAGTGAAGCTCTTCGCGATATCTTTTCAGTCTGGCCTTCGAGAAGCTTCGCTTGAAGTTCCTCGAATTTAAGGCCGCTTCGATCAGGCCGTCGTTGTACTGCGGGCCGTAGCCGCCGGAGCAGGGGACGCCTTCCGCCCGGAGCGCCGAGAGGAATCGGTTACGGGACATATTGTTGAATTGCTCCTTTTTGAACCGGAACGGATAAAGGTGGTACGCAGCTTGGGTGACACCGTCGTAGAGCTTGTGCGGGAGGATGCCGGGGATATCTTTGATTCTGGAGGTTAGATATTTGGCATTCTCGTTTCGTTTTTTGGTTTCGGCTTCGAGGTGCTTAATTTGCGAAAGGCCGATAGCCGCCTGGTATTCCGTCATCCTTCGGTTCGTGCCGATGACCGGGTAGCCGCTCGTTCGTTTGACGCAGCCGAAGGGCCGGCCGCAGTTGTGGAAGGAGTAAACGTGATCCATAAGCTCCTCGTCGTTGCCGACCACGGCGCCGCCTTCGCCGATAGGCAGATGCTTCGAGTTCTGGAAGCTAAAGCATCCCAGGTCACCCAGCGTGCCGCACTTTTTGCCTTTCCACTCGGCGAGCCACGCCTGGCAAGCGTCTTCGATGACGATGAGATTATGCTTTTTGGCGATTTCCAGGATTCGGTCCATGTTAGCCGGGAGACCTAAGATATGGACGGGTATAATGGCTCGGGTTCGCTTGGTGATCCGTTCTTCGATTTTGTCCGGGTTGATCTGGAAGGTTTCCGGGTCGGTGTCGGCGAAGACCGGCAGGGCGGACGAACCGATAACGACATTGTACGTGGCGATGAACGTATAGGGCGAGATGATGACTTCATCGCCCACGCCCACGTCCAGGACATGCATGGCCGACAGGAGCGCATTGGTCCCGTTCATTGTACAGACGCACCGCTTGGCTCCGAGCAGTTCGGCATACGCTTTCTCGAATTCCGTGACAGCGTGGCCCTGGCCTCTGTACCATTTTCCGCTGCGGAGAATGGATAGGATGGGTTCCTCGGCATCCTTGTACCAGTTCGGCCAGCCGGGGAAGGGCTTGGTGCGCAGCGCCTGGCCGCCGAGAATGGCGGGTTTGCTTGCGGTTCTGCCAGCGCGTGCATACGCCGGGATACGTCCTGAGGCCATTGCCGCGATCGCGCCCGTGGACGCCGCCGCCAGAAACCTTCTTCGCGTTAAGCTTTCACTATTCATAGCAGTCTCCCTTTAGAATGTAGAATGTGGATCGTTGGTCTTCCAAGGCATGTTATAGACAACCGTCTGGCACCTCCAAAGGTGTATCATGATTCCATCTATTGCTAATAACAATAGTATTCATATTTGGTGCAAAATACCAGGGAAATTTCACAGTATGTTCCCACCGGCACCTGAGAAACGCTTGCATATCCTGTTTTCAGAAGATATTATCAATTTTCAATGTATATGGAAATTAAAAACGATTCCGTCGGAGTCCTGTAGGGCGGGCACCTTGTTGCCCGCGCGGATGTTGATACGTGTGCAAAGCCGATTGTGCACACCCTACGGTTCTCCGTTGGAGCCATTCATTTAGGAGATGCATATGAAATCGTTCAATCGTCGAGAGTTTATGAAGGGGGCCGCCGGCGTCGCTACGGCCTTCGCCGTGATGCCTCAATCAGGGACCTTCGGGGCCAATAACAAGGTCATTATGGGTGTCATGGGGCTGGGAGGGCGTGGAACGTTCTTAGCGGAAAAGTTTGCCGAGCGCCCGGATACGGAGATTGCTTATCTGTGCGACCCCAATACGCGTCGTTTCGCACGGGCGCGGGAGGCGGTCGAAGAAGCGCAAAACAGACAGCCCAAGCTGATCCAGGATTTTCGAGAGATGCTCGATGACCGCAACGTGGATGCCGTGATCAATGCGACACCCGATCATTGGCACGGGCTGGGGACGATCATGGCCTGTCAGGCGGGCAAAGACGTGTACGTGGAAAAACCCATGTCACACAACATCTTCGAAGGGCGAAAAATGGTCGAAGCGGCCCGCAAGTATAAACGGGTCGTTCAAGTCGGCATGCAATCCCGCAGCGCGCCTTATGTTAAGAAGGCCAAGGCGTATATCCAGTCGGGCAAGATGGGGGACATCTATATCGTTCGCGTCTTCAACATGATGCAGCATTCGAAGCAAAAGCCCAGTCAGACTCAACCGGTGCCGGAGGGATTTAATTATGATCTATGGTGCGGACCGGCGCCCAAGCATCCGTACAATCCGAGCCGGAGGTGGCTGAATATGTGGGACTACAGTTGCGGGCCGATACCGGGCGACGCCGTTCATCAGATGGATTTGGCCCGTTATTTGATCGACGATATCCCGTATCCCCAAACGGTTGCCCATGCCGGCGGCGTGATCTCCTTGAAAGACGGCCGGGATTGTCCGGACACGCAATTGGCCACGTTCGAATACGGGGCGCTCACCTTGATGTTGGACTCGGCGCTCTGGACGCCTTACATGAAGAAAACGCCGTGGAGTGTGCGGGACTCAGACCAGTTTCCCAATTGGCCTTTTAGCAGTACGAAGGTCGAGGTGCTGGGGACGAAAGGCTTTATGTACTTCGGGCGGCACGGCGGCGGCTGGGAGGCTTACGATGCACAGGGCGAATTGGTCCACTCCGAGTACGGCCGACAAGGCGATAAAGAGCATCAGGACAATTTCATCGATTGCATTCGAACGCGAAAGAAAGCGACGTCCGACGTGGAGATCGGCCACCTTTCGGTCTTGCCCTTCCATATGGCCAACATATCCTATCGTGTCGGGAACAAGAGGCTCGAATTCGATCCGAAAACCGAAACGTTTACGAACTGCGATGAGGCCAACACGTATTTGAAGCGTACGTATCGCAAGCCCTGGATCGTGCCGGATAATCTGTAGCGTGCGATGTATCGCACCTATTTTACAATTGGAATAAAATGGTGCGAAGTTTCGCACCCTACATGTGGATAAGTCATGGTTTTACGTCGTATATTGTTTGTTGTGGGGATCGTTACCCTTTGTAGTCAGTGTGCTTCTGCAAATTGGCTTGATGTTTCGGATATCAAAATTAAGCAAGAGCCGACGGAATTAGCGGGGCCGAAAACAATCATCGAGTACGATATTAATGAACCAGGCATATCGCCCGGTAGTCCCGCTTATGTTTTCGTTCGCTATAGCGTCGATTCCGGCAAGACCTGGCGATTGGTTCCGATGCGTTCTCTACGGGGCAACGGATTTGATATTGTGGATACGCCGGGTCATAAGCAGATCATCTGGTGGGGGACGACCCAGACGAGTTTTGCCGGTCTCGATCAGGTAAAAATCCGTCTTCGTGCGATGCCGATGTCGCGGATTCCGGAGGGCGAATTCGTGATGAAGAGCCTTCCGGGAGCGGGGCGGGATGAATCGAAAGAGATGGAATTCGATACGGATTTACCCACGTTCTATATGGCGAAGTACGAAACCACTATCGCCATGTACACGGATTATCTGAATGAAGTGGGCGCCGACGAGGCCGGATGGAATCGGCGGATGAGCCATAGCGACCGGTGCGGCATTATCCGCAAGGACGATCATGCCTATCAGGTTCAGCCGGGACGCGAGAATTATCCGATCACTTATGTCTCATGGTATGATGCGACGAATTTTTTGCAGTGGTGCGGTTTGAGACTGCCCACCGAAGCCGAATGGGAAAAAGCGTTGCGCGGGGGCCTTTATCTCGACGGAGATAAAGCCAAAAAGAAACCCAATCCCAAGCCGGAACGGCGTTTCCCCTGGGGGGATGAGTCGCCGGATGCGGAGGGTGTTTACCGCTGTAATTTTGACGGCGAAGAGGATGGATTTGCCTACACGGCTCCGGTAGGGCGGTTCCGGCAGTTCGACAGCCCTTACGGCATTTGCGATTTGGTCGGGAACGTGGCTGAGTGGACGCTGGATTGGTATTCGACGTCGTATCACGTTGGGTTGGATGGATTTCGACTCGTGCGCGGCGGGTCGTGGATGGCCGTGCCCGCGGCCTGCGATGCTATCACCGGCGCCACGCAATTTCCACTCAAGGAAAGCAGTATCATGGGCTTCCGCGGGGTGAAAGATGTGGACCGATCACGTTGATAATTAGATCGTGTTTTCATTGGGTGGCAGCCTCAAAGGCTAAGCCTTTGGGGATGGCATTCATATGGACAAGCCGTCCCCAAGCTGCGTTTGAGGCTGCCACCCATAATCTTAGCTATATTCGAAATGTGGAAGTGACTCCTGGAGAATAAGATGATGCACAAAAAATGGTTTCAAATAGTGATTGTTGCCTGTTTAACTGCCTCACTTGGTTTGGCCGCCTCTCCCGTCAAAGTCTGGGAAGAGCCGCTTACGCTTCCGACCTATAAACTCGATCCGCCGGGCTTGACGCCGATGTTCTACACGAACGAATCCTACCAGGGGGCGAAGAAGAAGATCTATCCTTATCCCGTGCAGGATGGCGTGACGGATATCCGTGAGGAGCAAACCTACAAGGCGCTTTATCTTGAGAATGAGTTTCTTCGTCTATGCATCCTTCCTGAGATCGGCGGTCGGCTCTTCTCGGCTCTCGATAAAACCAACGGTTATGATTTTTTCTATCAGCAACACGTCATCAAGCCGGCGCTCATCGGGATGCTCGGCGCCTGGATATCCGGCGGGATCGAGTGGTGCGTCTTTCACCATCATCGAAACACGACGTTTATGCCGGTGGATTATACGCTGGCGTCCAATCCCGACGGCAGCAAAACCATCTGGTTCGGCGAGACGGAGCGCCGCCATCGGATGAGATGGATTATCGGCATCACGCTCTATCCCGGCAAGTCGTATATGGAAGTCACTATCAAGATGTTCAATCGGACGGCGTTGCCGCATTCGATTCTATACTGGGCAAATGTCGCGGTACATGCCAATGATGATTATCAGGTCATCTTCCCGCCGAGCGTCAGGGCCGCAACGTATCATTCGAAGAATGATTTTACCCATTGGCCCATGTCGAGCGAGAGGTATCGCGGCGTCGATTACAAGGGCGTGGACCTCAGTTGGTGGAAGAATCATCCGGAGCCGGTTTCTTTCTTTGCCTGGAATCTTCAGGAAGATTTCTCCGGCGGTTACGATCACGGCCAACAGGCCGGCGTCGTTCATCTTGGCAACCATCACGTCGTCTGCGGCGCGAAGCTCTGGGAATGGGGCCCGGGCCCGCGGGGCAGAATGTGGGACAAGATCTTGACCGATACCGATGGTCCGTATGCCGAATTGATGGTGGGGGCCTTTTCCGACAATCAGCCGGACTATAGCTGGATCAAACCCTACGAGGTCAAGACCTTTAAACAGTGGTGGTATCCCGTTCGTGACATCGGTGGATTTAAGAATGCCAATCAGCAAGCGGCCGTGAATTTTGAACGGGAGTCGGATAATACCGCCAGAGTTGGCTTTCTCACCACCTCCCGACATTCCAATGCGAAAGTGCTCGTTCAAGCCGGAACTAAGCCTATTCTTGAGCGGACGATTGACATCGGTCCGGACAAGCCTTTCACGCATGAGGTGAAAGTATCTTCCGGAACGAAAGAGACGGATCTTAAAGCGTCCCTGCTTTCGTCCTCGAATGAAGCGCTGATTTCCTACCAGCCGGTGGCGAGGCCGTACGACTCCTCATTGCCTGGGACGGCGAAGGCTCCGCCGGCCCCTGAGAACATTAAAACCATTGAGGAGCTTTATCTTACGGGCCTCCGTTTGAAACAGATTCATAATCCGCGCGTGAATCCTGATGACTATTTTAATGAAGCGTTGAAAAGAGATCCCGGGGATTCACGGACCAATACAATCGTCGGCGTCGAGGACTACAAGCGTGCGAAATTCGAGCAGGCCGAGCAGAAGTTCAGGAAAGCCATCGAGAGGATTTCGGCCGAATATACCCGGCCCGGCAACACCGAGGCGTATTATCATCTCGGCTTAGCTCTGCGGGCCCAGGGGAGAGTCGATGAAGCCTGCGATGTTTTCTATCGGGCGGCCTGGGATTATGCGTGTCATTCGGCGGCTTATCATCAGTTGGCCGAGCTTTCCTGCAAAAAGCAGGACTTCACCATGGCCTTGGAGCAGATCGATCGATCGCTTTCCGTGAATGCGACGAATACCAGGGCCATGAACGTCAAAGCCGTCATACTCCGAAAACTGGGCCGATTCAAAAAGGCCAGACAACTCGCGTTGCGCGTCATGGCGATGGATCCGCTCGATTTTATGGCGATCAACGAATTGTATGTTGCTCAAACGGGCCTGGGCTTAAAACGGGCGCGGAAAACGCTGGCCGATCTCGATGTAAAGATGCAGGGTCAGGTCGAATCTTATCTTGAGCTTGCCATCGACTATGGACACTGTGGCTTGTGGGATGACGCGATTGCGGTTCTTCAGCGTCCCGTCACGAAGAAAGTGGACTTCGCCGGCACCTACCCGATGGTCCATTACTATCTCGGCTATTTCCATCAGCAGCAGGGCGATCAGGGCGAGGCTCAGAAGCATTTCTCCTTGGCGGCGAAGATGCCGACGGATTACTGTTTCCCGTTCCGGTTGGAGTCCATCGAGGTTCTCAATGCCGCCATTAGGCACCATTCTTCTGATGCCCGTGCTTTGTATTATCTTGGCAATTTGTTGTATGATTTGCAGCCGGAAGAAGCCATTCGGCTATGGGAAAAGTCTCGCGATACCGACGATTCGTTCGCCCTTGTGCATCGCAATCTCGGGTGGGGTTATTATCGAACCCTGAGGGATATTCCCAAAGCGATTGCCGGCTATGAAAAGGCCGTGGTATGTGATGCCGACAATCCCCGGTTTTATGTCGAACTGGACCGCCTTTATGAAGTCGGAAACGTTTCGATTGACCGACGGCTTGCTTTATTCGAGAAGAACCACGAGACGGTCGTGCGAAGGAACGATAGTTTCCTTCGCGAAATCATGGTTCTGGTTCTGGCGGGGCGATACGATCCGGCTTTGGATTATCTGGCCGACAACCATTTTCACGTATGGGAAGGGGGAGGACAGATTCACGACGTCTATGTCGATGCATGTTTGCTCCGGGGTTTGCAACATCTCGAAAACGGCAAACCGAAGGACGGTTTAAAGGACTTCCAGGCGGCTTCGGAATACCCTGAAAATCTATCGGTCGGTCGGCCCAAAAACGACCGGCGCGCCCCGCAGGTGGCTTACTATACCGGCACCGCCTATGAGGTTTTGGGTGAGACCGGAAGGGCGACGGAATTCTTCAAAAAGGCGGCGGAGCAGCGGGGTACGAACCACTGGCCCCAAACGAGGTTTTATCAGGGATTATCCTTCGCAAAGCTAAACCAAAAAGACTCAGCGGAGGGGATATTCGATGATCTGATCGAAACCGGGCGGCGAAGGCTCTCCGAAAGGCAAACCCGCGACGTCTTCGCTAAATTCGGTGAGGGCCAAACCTCAGAAGCTCGAAAAGCATCGGCTCATTATACGCTTGGATTGGGTTATCTGGGCAAGGGACAAGACGAGGCGGCGAAGGCCGAATTCGAGAAGGCCGTCGAGCTGGACGTCAGTCACGTCTGGGCCGGGGCGCACTTGGTCCGGTTAAAATAGTCCGTCAGACGCCGTTTTCAGAATCTTCTTTCAATATCGCCCATTTTTTGGTAAAAGAGAGCGTAATGAAGCTTGAAGTACATAAATCTCGATTAAAAGGGACGGTGTCGATTCCCGCGTCGAAGTCGCATACGATTCGTGCCGTTGCCATCGCCTCGTTGGCCGCCGGGAACAGCCACATCCACAATCCGTTGGATTCCAGCGACACACAGGCCGCCGTGGCGTGCTACAGGGCTTTGGGGGCATCCATTGACGTCTCCGATCCCAAATGCTGGAAGGTTAACGGCACGGGCGGCCGGATCACTGCGCCAAAGGAAATCATCGATGTCGGTAATTCCGGCACGACATTACGTATCGCTATGGGCTCTGCGGCTCTGGTTGAGCCGGGTTCGAAGATAACTTTCACGGGCGACGAGCAAATCCAGACCCGTCCGGTCGGCTCGTTGATGGATTCGCTCAACGAACTGGGGGCCAGGGCCGTTAGTCTTAAGGGAAATGGTAAAGCTCCCGTGGAAATCGCCGGAAGGCTGGCGGGGGGGAAAACGACGATCGCCGCGACGACGAGTCAATACCTATCGAGTTTGCTTCTATGCGCTCCTCTGGCGGCCCATGATACCGAAATCGATGTAACGTTGCTTAATGAGCCCGGCTACGTGCAAATGACGCTCGATTGGCTCGATAAGCAGCAGATCGAGTACGAAAACGGGCACATGCGCCGATTCACCATCAAAGGCAATCAGGCCTATAAGGCATTCGATGCCGCGGTTCCTGCTGATTTCTCCAGCGCCACCTTCTTTTTGTGTGCGGCTGCGTTGGTGGCCGATGAGGTTCGTTTGCTCGGTCTTGATTTTTCGGATAGTCAACCCGATAAAGCCGTCGTCGATTACCTTCAGGCGATGGGCGCCGATATCCAAATTGGAGCCGATTCGATCACGGTCAAAGCCTCGGCGCTCAAGGGAACCGAGATCGATATGAATGCAACCCCCGACGCGCTGCCGGCGATGGCGGTGACCGCGGCGTTTGCCGAGGGAACAACGAAGCTGTTCAACGTCTCCCAGGCGAGAAGCAAAGAGACCGATCGCATCTCATGTATGGCCGAAGAGCTAAAAAAGATGAAAATTGGGGTTGAAGAATTGCCGGATGGCCTTATAATTCGACATAGCAAACCCCGGCCGGCCCAATTGCACGGCTGGGCGGACCATCGGATTGTGATGGCGCTGTCGCTGGCGGGGTTGGTGTTGGATGGGACGTGTGCCATTGATACGGCGGAAGCGATCAATGTAACCTTTCCCGGTTATGTCGAATTGATGAGGACTCTCGGGGCCAATATAGAACGCGTAAAGTAGGGCGTGCATAGCATACTATTACCATAGGATTCCTAAGTATCCGTGTGCGGTACGTACCCTATCAACTTTTTGTGAAAAAACGATTTTCAAGGAGATTGTGTAGAAATGTTAGGTTGCCATATTGGACGCATGTTTCAAGTCACCGTCGCTGGGGGATCGTATCAAGAGGGTTTGACGAGCGTTGTTCACGGCGTTCCACCCGGCATGTTGCTCACCGAGCAGGAGATCTACGGCGATCTGCTATTGCGCAAGCCCGGAGCGGATGAATTGAGCAGTCCGAGGAAAGAGCCGGACCTGCCCATCCTCTACTCCGGCCTCAATTCAGCGGATACCGTCGAAGGCGCAGGGAACAAGAATCACACGAACGGCACCCCGCTGTCGATTCTTATCCCGAATCTGGATCGTCACTTTATTCACATCAAGCAGTATCAGGATACCAATCGGACGCCGCGTCCCGGCCACGCCTCGTACGCCACGTTTATGAAGTATGGTGCCGATGATGACGCCATCGGCGCCGGTATTTTCAGCGGGCGCTATACGTCAACCATTGTCGCCGCCGGATACGTGGCCAAGAAAGTGCTGAAAAAATGCGGCATCAACGTCTTTTCCTACGTCAGAGAGATTGCAGGTGTCCGGTGTCCCGATGTCGATGCGGAAACAGCCTTGAAATATACCGACGATTACAAAACGATGCGTCATGATCTGGATCCGTTCTATCAGGAAGTGTACGTCAAAGGCCGGATCACCATGGAGATGCGATTCCTGGAGAAAGCGCGTATCCTGGCCGAGATCGAGCAACAGATCGACGATATTCGGGCTAAAACGCCGCAGATGACGCCCGATGCCATTCGGGACAAGTACGGCGTTCACCATATCGTCAATTGTCCCGATGTCGACGCCGCCCAGGGTATGGTGGATGCGTGCAATCGCATCGCTGCGACGGGCGATTCGGTCGGCGGGATCGTTGAGGTCGTCGTCACCGGCGTCCCGGCCGGTTTGGGCGAGCCGGTGTTCTATAAGCTCGACGGTGAATTGGGTAAGATGCTCGGCATCGGCGCCGTGAAAGGTGTGGAAGTCGGGGCCGGTTTTGGCGTTAAAGACATGACGGGCTTTGAGAACAACGACCAGATGCATGCCGAAGATGGCAAGATCGTGTTCGATTCGAACAATGCCGGCGGAATCACCGGCGGAGTCTCCACCGGGCAATCGATTGTCGCCAGGCTTGCCGTGAAGCCGACGCCGACCATCGACAAACCGCAAATGACAATCGACAAATACACGATGGAAAATAAACAGTTGGCGGCGATCACCCGTCGTGACCCGACGATTGTCGCACGTATCTGGCCGGTCGCCGAGAACTATACGGCCATGGTGATTCTCGATCATTTGATGGCGCACTACGGCTACCAGGCCATGAAGGCAAAATAGCGGAATTTCCAACGCCCTGATCGTGCGAATGTGAAGGGTGTTTGTTCCGTAGGGAACATCTAAGAAAAGACATCCAGCCGCTTTGCGATCATTGAGCGCAAAGCGGCTGATGTCATGTGTTTTTGCGTTAGTTGGCGGCCACTGCGATTTCTATCGTGGACCATCGCGTCTCGTTACCCCATTGATCGCGTGCCTTAACGCGGAAGCGGTGTCCCTGTCCAGGTCGGCCCACCAGGACGGTATATTCCTCGGTGGCGATCCAGCCGCTGCTGAATCCACTTTCCGTCGTGCACTCGAAGAAGTACTCGACCGGTCCGCCGCCGGCATCGACGGCGACTACAGCTCGCATTGTGACCCCGTAGCCAAACATCGCACTATTGGCATCGACGACGATCTCTCTCGGCAGTCCGTCGATACCATTGGCGTCCTCGACCAAGTCCCATTCCATCGGATCGGGATCGGGCGGAAGAGTATCTGCCGCCGCCGGGGTGGTTATATAGACGGTATCCGACCACGGAGTCGTGTTCCGGGCGTTCGATCTGTCTCGTGCCCTAACCCGGTAACCGTATTCCATTTCGGGCGCGAGATTCACGTCCGTAAAGTTCGGATCCGTTACCCAGCCGCTGTCGTGGCCGTCACCGAAGTTATTCTCGAAGTAGTACTCAACGCCGCTTTCGTCGTATGCCGTCGTTGCAACCATGGTCACTGAAACCGGCGAAGCCGCAAAGATGGTCTCGATATAAGGCGCCGGTATCGGCGGAATATTGTCGGGACCGGCGTAGCCTATTTCAGACCACTCGGTCTTGTTTCCGGGCTCGTTCGTCCCGTCATCCGGGATCCATTGGACGCCATCTCTCGCTCTGACTCGGTACCCATATTCGACGTCGGGTGTAATACCCGCATCTGTATAGGTCGGGCTTGCCTGCCAACCGCTGTCGCGGCATCCTTCGTCATTGATACAATCGAAGTAGTATTCCACGTCCCAGCCCCAGGCGTCGAAGGCGGTTTCGGCTACCATGGTGATAGACGATCCGCTTAAATACGGCTCGGTTTCCCATCGACTCGGATTGGGTTTCGGGGGCGTCGCATCGAATACGAGCCAGCAGTCGGCCAGGAACAAGATGTCCCTGAAGTCAACATAGGTATCGGATGTGAGGTCCGCGCCCTGACACCAGGCGTCCTGTTTCGAGCAGCTATCCTCAAGCCACGACTCCGCGACTCGGGCGTAGTCTTTGAAATCGATCATGCCGTCGAAGGCGAGATCGCACAGCTTGCACGGATGGGTGACTGAATAATGGTAGCCCATGTCAACGATGCCCGCATCGGAGACCTCATCGGTTCGCGTCGTGTAGTGCCACATATCGAGGTTGGTTGCGTAATCGCTTCCGGTATCGACACACGGACTGGTGCGCGTCTGGCCCGCTTCGGTTTGACTGAGATAGTACGTGCCGCTCGGACCTCCGACAAACAGCGGGTCCTCGCTGATGTTGCCCTGGCCCCAGTGAAGCGTACAGCCTTCTTGCACGAAGACCCCGGCTTGCCCGTTCTTCACGTCACTGTATGAAATGGAGAGCGTGGCGGGCCGTCGGTCGTACTCAAAGCCCGTTCCGAGGACAATAGCCTTGCCGGTAACGGCGTAGTTGTCCCAGAAGATACTGTCGCTAATCACGCAGTTACTCTCATAGGAGCAGTACAACCCGCCGCCCAGGCTCATATCATTGGGCTCGCCAATGTTATCGATCACCGCATTACCCGATAACGTGGAATTGGAGATGGCCAAACCGGTGTACCAGTTGGCGGAGACACCGCCGCCGTCTCTTCCGGCCAGGTTGCTTATGATCAGAGTGTTCGCAAACGAGGCGCCGCTGACATCGCGGAGATATATGCCGCCGCCGGAGAAGTCGGCCCGGTTTCCGCTGACGTTGCAGTCCTGGATATTGATGCCTCCCTGCCAGCAGTATAAACCGCCGCCGCTGGCGAGAATGTCCTGGACGCCGTTATTCGGATCGTTCGGGTCGGCGATGGCCAGGTTATTCAAGATTCGGCTGCTCAGCATATCTACCGAGGCATCGACCGCGAGGAATCCGGCGCCGCGAAGGGCCGTATTGGAGACGATATTGCAATCGCTGATCGTTGCCTCTGTCGTACTGATATAGACACCGCCGCCGGAATCCGCTTCGTTGTCCACGAAGTTACAGTCCATAAACGTGACTGCGGCGCTCTGCTCGGCGGCTACCCCGCCGCCGTATCCGATGTACGGATTGAGGCGATGATTCGGATCGGCGCCCGCCGTTACGCCGGAGGCAACATTATCTTCAAAGGAACATTCTTTGAACGTCACTCTCGAGTCGGTCGCACAATAGACGCCGGCTCCATATGTCGGCATCTCGAAGGCAACCAGGGGCTCCAAGCCGGTGCCACCGATTCCGCTCATCCCGCCGTACGTCCGATTGCCTCTGATCCGGCAGTTATCAAACGTGACGTGACTGCCTCTGTCACAATACGCACCGCCTCCGTAGGCGGAGTAATATCTGTAGTCCCCAAGGAAGGAGACCAGGTTCGGTTCGTTATATATGGGGCCGTAGAGCGGCGCATAGTCCCACTCAAAGACTTCCCACAAGTTTCCGGTGATGGGCCTGACATCAAAACTATTCGGATCAATGTAGGCCGCCTGAGACCGGCTCCAGTTACCTCCGTAATTGGAGCCGCCGCCGGCAGAGGCATTTCCGCCGTTGCCGCCGGTGCCGCCCTGGGCCACATTGTTCTCGATGACGCAGTTGATAAACTTAGGTGTGCTGCCCGGGCCGCACCAAACGGCGCCGCCTTGCGCCCAGCCGCCCCAGCCGCCTCGGCCCGCATTGGCCGTGTCGTCCGCATCGTCCCCGTCTCCACCGTCGCCTGCGTCCACGAGGTTGTTTCTCATGATACAATTCTTGATGATCGGACCGGCTCCCGCTTCGATGACAATGGCCGCGCCCTGGCCGGGTCCACCGTCCCCACCGTTGGGTTTGCCTTGGTTCCGGTCGCCCGCAGCGCCGTCAGATCCTCCTCCGGCACAGTTTTGTATGGTAAAGCCGTTAAAGACTGTCTTGGTGTCCGTGTCCGCCGTGAAAAAGACACCGGCATTGGGGGTATTGCCCGTTGCAAGGTATCCGTCGATAATCGTGGCCGCCACGGTGCACGGATCGTCCGGATTCCTCGACGTGATCGTGACGGACTTGTCCACGGTCAGGCTATAGCCTGAGTACGACCCCAGGTAAGTGCCGGGTTCGACAACAATGGTGTCTCCGTCCTTGGCGGTATTCAACGCTTCCTGGATCGTCGGATAATTGCCGGGGACCGTGACGGTTTTGCCGGCGCCTTTGACAAACTCGACCGTGACTACTTTGTCGGAGTCCATCGTGACCGTGTTGGCCAAGGCATTTAAGCTGTCATCGTCGGTTCCGGTCCATTCCACCCGATATCCCGGATCTACGGTGGCCCGCAGCGTCACGATGGTAAACTTGTCATAGGTGCCGCCTTGCGGTTTGACCGTCCCGTGCTCGCCGCCGATCACCTTGACGGTCAGTCGGAACTTTTCGCCGCCGATGTCATAGTGGAACCCGATGTCCACGACGCCGGTATCGCTCACGCTGTCGGTGCGCGTGGTATATTCGTCGAGGCCCAGAGCCACGGCGGATGAACTGCCGGCGTCAACGCACGGACTATCCGCATCCTGGCCTGCGGCCGTTTGGCTGAGATAATACGATACGGCAAAGAGCGGATCCGCGTCGATATTTCCACTGCCCCAGTTCAGGGTGCGTCCCGGTTCGATATAGACCGAATCCCGGCTTCGCCCGCCCTGGATATCGCAATAGGAAACCGTCAAAGCCGCCGGTCTATCGAGGTAAGAGGGATCGTCATCGCTGCCGATTGAAAGCTGGTTGCCATTGGTTGCCGTATTGCCCCAGAGAATACTATTGGTCAGGGTTGTCTGGCTTTCATACGAGCAGGACAGACCGCCGCCTTTCCCGTGATCGGCCTCGTCCGGGTCGACCGCGCTGTTATTGGCAATCGTACAGTTGGAAAGGGTCGGCGTTGCGAACCAGTAGGAAACGATGCCGCCGCCGTCGAGCACTGCGGAATTGCCTTTGACCAGGCAGTTCTTGAACAGCGGTTGGCTCGGATCGCCGCCGAAATAGACGCCGCCGCCAGAGCCGGCCGACGCATTGTCGGTGATAAAGCAATCTTCGATGATCGCATCGGACGACCAGCAGAAAAGACCGCCGCCGCCGCCATACGGTTTGTCGAAGTCAAAGCCATAGTAGTACTGTTGATAGATGATGTCGTTCGGCATGAAATGGCGCACCTTGGCCGTGTTGCGGATGATCCTGGAGCCTTTAATCACCGGGGCCCCGGCGGACCAGTACATCCCACCCCCGTGTTCGGCCGTATTGCTGCTGATGACCGAATCGGAAATGGATATTTCAGCGTCCTCACCGTGCCAGTACAAGCCGCCGCCGAACGCGGCTTCGTTGCCGGCGAAGTAGCTGTCGTTAATCGTGATCTGGTTGCCGTTATACCACGTGACATTATCTATATCCCAGATTCCGCCGCCGTAGAGTCCGCCACCGGAACTGTACTGCGCAACGCTCGTGTTGCCGGTAAAGTTGCTGTTCTCGATCTCGAAGGTCGAATCGGTCAGGCAGAGCAGACCGCCTCCGTGATAGCCGGAGGAATTGTCTATGTAGTTGCAATCCACGATATGCGCCGAACAGAGCCTGTTGAAATATTGTCCTCCACCGCTTCCCTGGAAGCCGGCGAGATTGCCGATAAAGTCGCAGCGATGGAATGTGCCGACGCACTCGTTTTGGTAGTATTCGCCGCCGCCGTCCAGGCCGGTCGCGTCGTATTGCCGTGAAGAATTGAAGCTGATCGTGCAATTCATCAGGTTTATCGTGCAGCCGATGTCGTAGTAGTTGGCGCCGCCGTAACCTGTCGTGCTGCTTGTCAAACCGGCTCCACCGGCCCCCGGATCGCCGCCCGCGCCGCCCGCAGCGCCTCCGGCGCCGCCTGCGCCGGCGTCACCCGGACCTAACGTGTTCGGATCATTCGGATCTGCCGCCCCTGGAGGGCCGCCCGCACCGCCGTCGCCGCCGATACCGCCGGCGCCGCCGTCAGCGCCGTTCGAGCCGTCGCCGCCGATGCCGCCGTCGCCGCCGTCGCCGCCGCCGTAGGTATAAGCCGCGACGATCGTATTCGACAGACAGTGGCTGATCGTTGTCTCCGACATGTCCACTTGAGTGCCTTCACCGAAGTAAATCGCACCGGCCCACGAACGTCTGCCGTTGACGCCCATATCGCCGCCGATGCCGCCGTCGCCGCCGTTGCCGCCGATTCCGTCGGCGCCATCGGCGCCGGCTTCGCCGTCGGGTTCGCCATCGCCGCCGTCGGCGGCCTCGCCGGGTTCCGAACCGGCGCCGCCGCTACCGCCTGTGCCGGCATTTCCGCCGTAATTGCCCAAGCCCTGGGTCGTCATGCAATTAATGATTTTACAGTATCGAATAGTCGGATTACAGTCGGCTCCGAAATAGATCGCGCCGCCGAGGGCTTCACCTCCGTCGCCGCCCTTTCCACCGTCGCCGCCTCGACCGCCGTTACCGCCCGGTCCGCCGTCGCCGCCGGCGCCGCCATTTCCGGCTGCGCCCTGTGCTCCGTCTCCGAGAGGTTCACCTCCATTTTGACCGGGTTGACCCTCCTGGCCGGGTTGGCCGGTCTGGCCGTCCTGGCCGTTCTGGCCTTCGCCGCCAAAACCTGCATTTCCGCCGATCGCCTGACAATTGATGAGGGTGCAATTCAGAATGATCGGATTGCTTTCATCGTCAAAATACATCGCGCCGCCATAGGAGACACCGCCGTTACCACCGGGATAGCCGGGGGCGCCGTCCAAGCCGTCGGCTCCCGGTTCACCGGGCTCGCCATCGGCCCCGTCTTCACCGTTGAAGCCATCACCGTCTATCGGTGCGTTGGGATCGCTCGTATCGGGCTGGTCGGGCCTGTTGGGATCGGCCGGGGCCCAATCATTCGGATCGTTTGCATCGGGTATCGGCGGATCGGGTTCCTGGGGCAATGGATCCAGCGGATCCGCCGGATCCGGTGCCGCTTCCGGATCGGGATAGACGAACGAAGCGTCTTCCCCGTCCTGGCCGTAGGCATAGACGTCTTGGATCACCAGGTGCGCGAGCGTCGGACTGCTTCCGCCGAGGCACGAAATGGCCCCGCCGAGAGAATCCACGCCGTGTCCACCCGTACCTCCCGTATCCGGCGGAGGTACCGGGCCCTGGTCGCCGGGACCCTGGATAGTGAAACCGTCAAGGACGGAATCGTGGCCTTCCCCGGTCTGGAAAATGAAGGCGGGGGCGCCGCTAATGTTGATGACGGTCGCCGCGACCGTACAGGGATCGTCGGGGTGTTCGCTGGCGATGGTAATCGCCTTACCCAGGAAATCGAAGCTTCCGAAGTAAGAGCCGGGCGAGACGATCACCTTGTCGCCGTGGGTATGCGCAGCTTCTATCGCCGTGCCAATCGTCGTATATTGCCCCGGCACGTGTAAACTGTTCGGTTGTCTGAACAGCACGGTGACTTCTTTGTCGGAATCGATCGTGACCGTATTCCTGTTGGCCCAGAGGGTGTCGTCGTCCGTGCCGGACCATTGATCGACAATATAGGATTGATCCGGCGTGGCGACGAGTTGCACCACGGTGCCTTCCCGGTAGTATTCCCCTCGTTTGTGAAGGGGCGTCAGGAGTCCGTGCCCGCCGATGACTTCCGTACGCAGGCGATACAGAGGAATCTCTTCGAATTCAACCGTCACGTTTGCGTCGCCGGTCAACGTAATCATTGTGTTATTGGGATCGGCAGGCGAATCGTTGTCGGTTCCGGTCCACGCGACAATGCGATATCCCGGATCGGGGTACGCGGTAAGCTGTACGACTTCATATTGCCTGTACGTTCCGCTTGTGGGTTCGACCCGGCCGTGCGCCGTATTCGGATCGACCGGCGCGCCGTCCTCCAGGATCGTGATGTTCAATTGAACAAGTTGCGCCGGTACGGCCGGATAATGAACACCCATGTCGATAATACCCGAATCGGTCACGCCGTCCGTTCGGGTTGTGTATGTATCCAATTGCAGCGCGGGGTCCGTATTGGGATCGCCAAGATCGACGCTCGAGCTGTCGATTAACTGCCCGGCGGCCGTCTGGCTCAGATAGAAGTCCCCGAGCGGCCCGGCTACGAATGTCGGCTCGATGTGGATATTGCCGATACCGCTGTCATCGTCTTCGATGCAGGAGTATGTGGCGGAGCAATTAAGCAGGTCGTCGCCGTTGCCCCACAGGATACAGTTTGTAATCGTCGGCGTGGAATTGTGGTTGGCGTGAACGCCGCCGTCCTGCGGACTGTTCGGATCGGTGACAACAATCGTGCAGTTTGTAATCACCGGCGACGAGTTGAAATCAGCATGGACTCCACCGCCGCCGTACAAAGCCGAGTTGTTCGCCATGACACAATTCGTGATCGTCGGGGCGGTCTCATAACAAGCAATACCGCCGCCCACGCTGTCTGAATAATTGTTGCTGATAACGCAATCGATAAGGACGGGTGAGGCGATCTCACCGTTCATGATATAAACACCGTCGCAATTCAGACCGCCGCCGATCGCTGTGGTTCCTGCGGTTTGGTTGCGTACGATCGTGCAGTTTTTGAGGGTCGGGGCGGCGTAATAACAATCGATACCGGCGCCGTAATAGGTGGCGAAGTTGTCGCTGATGGTACAATCCTCGATGATCGGGCAGGATTCTT
>Ga0272442_10001715_pt1 | contig 32688 bp, 22 predicted proteins | sample SSMForm2O_FD_200262 | JGI IMG/M metagenome (GOLD analysis project Ga0272442, IMG submission 200262) | Marine sediment archaeal communities from Little Sippewissett salt marsh, Falmouth, MA, United States - SSM-Form-2O | ecosystem: Environmental > Aquatic > Marine > Wetlands > Sediment ... | reverse complement strand
AGCGGCTTTCAGCGATTTTCTTGGCCTCTTCGCCCAACTTCGTCAGACGAGTGCTTGGTGTCTTGGGATCGCTTTTCCGAATAACCTGCCGGATGTGGTCAATGCCACCTTCACGAAGGGAATCAGTATCAAATGGCAAAACGCCAGTCAGCAGGACATACAGGAGTGCACCTAATGAATAGATATCCGAACGGGTGTCGATGTCCTCCGTCACCATATCGGCCTGCTCGGGACTCATATACTCAGGCGTCCCCACGAATTGGCCTTGCTCGGTGTGAAGTGTTCGCTCCGTCAGAGGTTGTGTCAACGCCTTGGCGATTCCGAAGTCGATAATCTTGGGCACCGCTTGATGATCCCTGGTTGAAACCAGGATATTGGAAGGCTTGATATCGCGATGGATAATTCCCTTCTGGTGAGCGTGTTGGACTGCATCACAGACGTTAAGAAACAATTTCAGACGCTTCTCAATCGTAAACGTGTGCTTGTCGCAATACTCTGTAATGGCGAGACCTTCGACGTGTTCCATCACGAAATATGGGCGACCGCTCGCCGTCAAGCCGGCATCATGTACGCGGGCAATATGTGGATGGTCCATCAAGGCCAAAGCACGCTGTTCAACTTCAAAACGGGCGATAACCGTCTTGGAATCCATTCCCGGTTTGACAACCTTCACAGCTACCTGACGTTTGATGGGTCTTTGCTGTTCGGCCAGAAAGACGATGCCGTAACCCCCTTCGCCCAAAATACTGAGCAGCTTATAAGGTCCAATCCAATCACCTGGTTTTTCTATAAACAGACCCGGCGAAGGATTATCCTCATTATCTTCCCCGGCATCAGGAGCTTCCAAACCGAGCGCAGCAAGCTTTTTGAGACGTTCAGGTTCCGTACCAAATAGTGAGTCAGCCGACATAATTTAAAGCCCACGATTCAAAAGGTTTAGTAATGCCCTTCGACTACAACATAGACAGCATCACTATTCACGTTGTTGTCACACAAACAACTACCTTCTATCTATATATCCAGGATTTTTCCCGGAATGCTGCGCGCCTTTAGGGTAAATATTGCATTATTTCCTGAAGTTCGTCTGGGACCTCACTCTCCGTGGAGACTGTATTTCTGACATGTTTTCGAAGAAGAGCCTGAAAACGCCGTTTTACGGTGATGGCCATGTTCGCGGCTTTCTTCTCATCCTCGATATTGTATTTCCGGTATATATCTCCGAAAGAAAGTGGTTTGGAATCCTCAAGGATGGGTTGCACAATCCTGTCGCGGAATACATTCCAGTGGAGGTCCATGCCATCCTCGTGGCACTCGGTTTCGACCTCCGCCAAGACCTGCTCCAGCAGTTCGGACAGCCAAACATAATGATAGGAATCCTCAGGTGTTAACTCTGAGATAGTGCTCGGTAGAACAGGTGGCTCACTTAAGTCCAGATGGACAAAGCCGCCCTTGGGAAACCGTTTTTGAGCCATCTGCTTACTTGTCTCGTGACTCAGATACTGATCCAGAGCGTGGAGAAGAAACGCTCTGAAGCGTCCCTTGCTCGGATCGGCACGCTGAACCAGGTTACGATTCAGGACGATTTCGTGGAAAAAATCCTGCGTTAAATCCTTGGCCTGTTCATTGTTGTGCCCCTTTTTGCGGAGGTAGCAGTACACCGGTTTCCAATATCTTTTCAGTAAGCGGTCTATCAGGGATCTGTTCTTGTCGTCTGTCGATTGGATGCCTTCAATGAGAGACCAATGAGTGGTTAGAAACACATAACCTGCACCGCCTAAATCTGTGTAATCCTGCCCATTCATGATCTTATCCCTAAGGGAGAATCTCTGCCACAGGCCGCGAGTAGTCTATCCTTACACATTCTACCCCGACATGACACCGCGTCAATAAATTAGACCTGTTTGGCTCCTGAAATCGCCAAAAGACTCATTTAAACGTACCTTTGTGAAAATTTTGGGAAAAATCACAAAAAACTGCGCAGCATTTTGAGTTATTTGCGGGAGTAACCTATAGAGCCGCGTACGCAGGTATGAACGGACGAAAAAACTGAGAAACTAAAATTGTAAAGGCCCGGCTTAAGTTGCGATGTTTAAGGGTGGAAAGGAAGGCAGAAATGAAATGGCTCAATTCTTCAAAGATGGTCATTGTTTTAGCTGGATTTGTTACTGTTAGTGTGCTTGGAGGTGGAACTGCGAAGGCGGATTTCACCTTCGGCGAACCTACGCTTTTTGGCGAACCCGTCAACAGCCCTGGGATTGAATATTTTGCCTGTATTTCGTCTGATGGTCTAGAAGTCTATATCGATAAACCCGTCAGTGGAGGGATAACGTCCTCGCATTGGGATATATATGTGTCCACCCGAGGATCTATTGACGATCCCTGGTCCGTTCCTTTGAATCTAGGGCCTATAGTCAATAGTAGTGGCGTTATTGATGGCTATGCGTCCCTATCAAGTGATGACCTGGAACTCTACTTTTCCGGCTATCGGCCGGGTGGGTACGGCAATCAGGATATATGGGTCACCACGCGAGATAGCAAGGATTCCGACTGGGGTACTCCCGTGAATCTCGGGGCCACAATAAATACTTCATATAAAGATTGGCTACCTTGGATATCATCGAATGGATTGGAACTGTATTTCAGCTCCGCACGACCAGGCGGATATGGTGGCAATGATATCTGGGTGGCGACTCGGATCACCACAAGTGACGAGTGGGAAGAGCCGGTGAATCTTGGACCGGTCGTGAACAGCACAGCAGGTGATTGTCACCCATGTCTCTCCCCGGATGGTCTGGTGTTCTTCTTCTCTGACTATGACAATCCATCCTTGGGATTCCGTCCCGGAGGGTATGGTCAATCAGATATGTACATGATCCGACGCAAGAGCATCGCAGATCCTTGGGAAGAACCGGTTAATTTTGGACCTGGTATGAACACAAGTTACTATGAGAGTTGTCCACGCCTCTCACCTGATGGCTCGGTTCTTTACTTTTCTTCCTCCCGGCCAGGAAAGATTGGGGGCTTCTCAGATATATGGCAGGCACCCATCATCCCCATCGTTGACTTCAATGGCGATAAAATTGTGGATGCCGAGGACATGTGCATAATGGTGGACCACTGGGGCACAGACAATTCACTATGTGACATTGGCCCAATGCCTTGGGGAGATGGTATCGTCGATGTCCAGGATTTGATCGTACTTGCGGAGCATCTGTTTGAGGAACTGCCCGGCCGACCCATCGAACCTTAGAAGAAATAAAACACCCAATATCGTCAAAGGGCTGGCAATTCCATAAACTGTCAGCCCTCTTTTGACCGGAGGATTTCAATATTTCACATCGTTATCTGTCGGCGGTTGTTAAAGGAGCCGCTTCGCGTAGGTTCTCAGGGTATATTCGGGCCAGATGCTTTGGCTTGGTCAAAAGCCATGCCATATGCTACAATCCTGCCATGAAAAGAATGTACTGGATAGAACCTGAAGTTTTTGAGTGTGAAGTTGACGTCAAGGCCGTTGCCGACTGCAAAGTGAGGATCGATCCGGTGATCTTCCATCCTGATGAAGGCGGCCAGCCGGCGAACCAGCGAATCGCGAAATTGACCTGCGCTTCTCGCATGAGCTTGCGGTCATGCACAATCCCTTGAAAGAATCCCACCAGCATCAAACGAACCGCCGCTTCAGGATCGATACCGGGTCGTCCACGAACAATTCTTCTTGCCAGCGTTTCGGATTACCTATCAAATCTAAGCCTCCTTGCTTGATGTTAGTTCCAACTACGGATAAAATATATAACAGAATCAGGGAACTTTTTCAACAGCCTCACAGTCCCGAATGGCGGTCCTTAGTTATTGTAAATCGTCGGTTTTTCTCCCGTTCAAAAATATTTTCGTTTCTTTGCCATAGTGCATTATAATAGGATATCTAATCGGCTACCAGTAAGGATGAAACCGTGCAGGATTTCGACTTAATTGAGACTCCGGAGAATGTGGAGCTTCGACGATCTCTGGCGGGTATCGGCTCGCGCTTTATAGCGGGATGCCTGGATAATCTTCTGATCTTGCTGATGTACCTGTTCCTGTTTCTCTTGTTTCTTCTTGTAGGTGGCATAAATGTCTTTGATAATGTCGGCGTTTCAAGGGCGGCGGAAAGATGGGCGCTGGTTGGCATCATTCTCGTTGCCTTCTCAATCTATTGGGGGTATTATGCTATGTTCGAGGCGTTGACGAACGGACAAAGCCCCGGCAAGAAATACATGAAGATTCGCGTCGTACAAATCGAGGGGCAAGGCATCTCGCTCCACTCGATTGCCATCCGCAATCTTTTGCGCGTCGTGGATGGCATCGGATTCTATGCCGTCGCGGGCATCGTCATGTTTGTTACCATGAAAGTGCAGCGCCTCGGGGATCTCGCCGCCGGGACGGTCGTTATTTCCGAAGAACTGCCCGATTACTCGGCCCGCTACGACAAGAAGAAACATATTGTGGATGACCAAATGACTACCGCCGCAGCTCTGGGAGCCACCGGTCTTAAGCCTGAAGAATATCGTCTGCTGCGCAACTATTGGCTCAGACGTGAAGAATTGAGCACCGAAGCCAGAGAACAATTACTGCCTCAACTGGTTCGCCCAATATTGCATCGTACGGGGCAATCATTGCCCGATACCTCGCTGGCAGCGTTTGAAAAATACGTCGGTGAACTCATGGCCAAAGCCAGGAACGCCGAGCAAGAAGCTGAGAGCAAAGTGAACGGTTCGGAGGCCGGAGAATGACACCTGCTCGATTTATGAAAACTCGCGTAGCCTCGTGGAATCGGCTCGAAGAAATCATCACCAAGGCTTCCAAAAGAGGTATCAAGGCTTTGTATGATGACGAACTACATGAGCTTACGCGATTGTATCCGGCGGTCGCCATAGATGTTGCCAGGGCGAGGATGTACAACATCGACCCTTCGACCCAAAAGCGGATCAACCAGCTTGCGATCTCGGCTCACGGGCTTCTCTACAGGCGCAGGAATATCAGTTTCTTCCGTTCCGTGTGGACGTTTTTCCGCTACGACTACCCGAGGCTTTTTCGCCGTTTGTGGCCTTACACGGTGCTGGCGACAACAATCTTTGTGATCAGCCTGCTCGGCGCCTATGTGAGCACCAGGCTCAAGCCCTCGAATGCATTTCTCTATGTGCCCGGACAGTTGGATATTTCGGATGAGGAGCCGGGAGTATCGAGCAAGGACATCAGTGAAAGGTTCAGGCGTATCGACAATGCGCCGATGGCGGCGGGCATAATGACGAACAACCTGTCCGTCGCCTTCAATGCATTTGCACTCGGCATCACGGCGGGAGTGGGGACTTGCTACGTCGTTATCTTTAATTCCATGATGCTCGGTGGTTTTGCGGCCCATTTCGCCAACCACGGTCTCGTGTATGACTTTTGGTCGTTTATTGCGCCGCATGGCGTGCTGGAGATATTTGCGATCTTAGTATCTGCCGCGGCGGGTTTGAAACTGGGATTGTCTCTGGCGATCCCCGGACAGCTCACGCGCTCGGCGTCGCTGAGAGCTGGCGCGCGCGACGCACTCTGGCTCGTCCTCGGAACCATTCCGATGTTTATTATCGCCGGGATTGTCGAAGGTTTTATCACGCCGTCCTACCTGCCCGGCGCCGCCAAGATCATTTTAGGAATTGCTCTCGGAACTCTGACGATCGTCTATTTGGTCACCACCGCGCGGGCTTCGTGAAACGTCGCTCGTGCCTCAGGGCTCGTCCATCGAGCAACGAGCGCTGGATCGGCGTGATCCGCAGGTGTCGAGCGCAAATCATAAGATAGTAAATCCTCTTGGGCGGCCCCTACAGTTGGTGCATCGATTTGATTAACGTATAACGGTTGATTAGTTCCGGCGTCAGACGGTCGGGCGGGACATCGAGAACGGAGATGCCCTTGCGTCGCATGGAGATGAGGGCTTCCTCCCTGGCGGCAAGAATGTCCAAAGCCACGGCTTTGCTATAGGGGTCCTTACATCGGGCAAGCGGTTCTTCGGCAAGCTGCCGGATCTCGGGATTCGTCAACGTCACGGCGAGCGGCAGGTGGTAGCGGGCAAAACGCGCCATGTAGGCGATGATCACATCACTGGCGTACCGGTCCACCACGTTGGTCATCATACACACCAGGCTGCGTTTACGGTTTTTCAAACCCAGGAACCGGCAGGCGGCGCCGTAGTCCGACTCAACGAGCCGGGGCTGCAGTTCATACAGCGACCGGGCGACGCGGTCGATATTTTTCAGGCCGTGTACGGGCGGCAGATAGCTTTCGATTCCATCGCTGAAAGCGACCATGCTGAACCAGTCTTTCTGGCGCAGGGTGACAAAAGCCAGCATCAGGGTCGCATTGACAAGATAATCGACCCGGCTGAGCCCGCCGAACTGCCCGGCGGTGGCGCGACCGACGTCAATCGCAACCAACACGCTTTGCTGTCGTTCAGGCTCGTAGTTTTTGACAATCAGCCTCGCCCGCTTTGCGGTGGCCTTCCAGTCAATACGTGACATTTCATCGCCTCGGACATAGGGTCGCAAGCTCTCGAATTCGGATCCCTGGCCGATCCGTCTGAGCCGGGCAAGGCCCTGGTCATAATTCAGCCCCCTTCTGACCAGAAGCTCGTACTTGCTCAGGTTCACAAGATTGGGGAAGACTTGCAACTCGGCTGGAATGGCGACTCTAAACTGTCGGTAGAACAATCCCATCGCCGGCAAGACCCTGACGTAGACGTTGGAAAGCTCATGCCGGCCTCGCTGGTGCGCCACCAGACGGTACTCAAGGGTTTTCGTCTGCCCGGGATTGAGGATGGTTTGGCACTGAGCAGGGTGTACGTCCATTGTGGCCGGGGCGTCTTCGGCCAGTTGGATTTGCACCTGTCTTCGGCAGAGGTTTTGAACCTCAAAGAGGACGCGCGTCGGAACGTCAAGTGACATCCGGCCGGGCGCGATTCGCTTGATATGGATGCTTCGCCGCCGGGGCCGTATCAGGGCATCGAACGCGGTATAAAGCGTTAGGAGGATGACGTAAAAGACTCCGATGCCAACGCAAACCTCGTACAATACGCCGGCCAAAAAGAGCGGCGCCGCAGCCATGACCATTAGGATCAAGCGAAACGAAGGCAGCATGATCTATCTCGGCACCTCGACGGCAAGGAGTATCTCTTTGATACTGTCATCGGTAGTCTTACCCTCGACTTCCGCTTCGGGCACGAGGAGTATCCTGTGGCGAAGGACGGGCAACGCCATCGTCTTGACATCGTCGGGTGTGACGAAGTCGCGCCCGCTCACCAGCGCTCTGGCCTTGGCGGCACCCATTAGCATGACGCCGGCGCGAGGGCTGGCGCCGAGCGTGATTTGAGGCTTCGACCGCGTCGCGCGGACAATCTGCGTGACGTAGCGCCTCACCATCTCCTCGGCGTGGATCTTCTTGGCCCGCTGACGGATATTTGAAAGCATTTCAAGGTCGAGGACTTTCTTGATTCCGGCGGTGTTCAGATCGGACGCGTCAAATCCAGCTTCGACCTGGTCCAGTATCTCCGCCTCGGCGTTTTCAGGAGGGTATTCGACGAGGATCTTCATCATGAATCGATCGACCTGAGCTTCGGGCAGTGGATAGGTTCCCTCGAATTCCACAGGATTCTGCGTGGCGAAGACCGTAAACACGGGTGACATCGGATACGAAGTGCCATCGACCGTGGCCTGCCGTTCCTGCATCGCCTCGAGTAACGCCGCCTGCGTCTTGGCGGACGCCCGGTTGATTTCGTCGGCTAAAAGAACGTCACAGAAAATCGGTCCCGCCCGAAAATCGAACTTCTTGGTCGCCATGTCATAGATATTGACGCCCACAATATCCGAAGGCATCAGGTCGGGCGTGAATTGAATGCGGCGGAACGCCGCTCCCGTCACACAGGACAAGGCCCTGGCCAATAATGTCTTTCCCGTCCCAGGAACGCCTTCCAGCAGCGCGTGTCCCCCCGCAAACAGCGCGACCACCGTTTGCTCGATGGTTTCTTCCTGCCCGATGAGGACTTTGCGTAATTCGGCCACGACGTTGCCGGCGACATCATTTGCGGCTTCGATGTTCATGAAAAACCTCCAATTCAATCCGGGTAAGCTGTTTCATTGCCAGAAGCAGGTCGCGCTGCGACAATCTTGTTCGAGCGAGCAGTCTGTCACATCTGTCCAGAACTTCTTTGTACCGCTCGCTCTCCGCGCCGGTGCGACGGGACAGTGCGGCGGCAATGATCCCGTTTGGGGCATTATGCGCTAAACCCGTCAGGTCGGTCATTTTACGCTTGAGCCAATTGTGGACAAGCTCCAGGGTCAGACGATTCGCACTGGCGGCACGATACGTCGCGCCGACGCTATAGATATAGTCGAGTTTCGAGCGGCGCTGCTTTCTCTCGATGTCTCGCCGGGAGCCAAATCGCCGCCCTTTGTAAATCAGATAGAGCACCCCCGCGACAGTGAGACTGAGGACCGCCCAGCCGGCGGGAGTCGTGAAGAGCAATTTGCTCAGTACGCTGAAACCGCCAGCGTGGTGGCCGGAGCCCTGGTGATATTCGTCGAAGACAACTTCCCTGCCCCTGGCATTCGACCGTGCGTAACAAACAAGATTGGTCGCCAAAATGGAATTATCACTTTTGCCAATTTGTCCGTTGGCCAGAAAGGAGCTATCCGATAAAAGAATGAAAAGGCCTCGTCCAAATTTGTGCATGGCAATGCGCACGCCGTACTTGTCCGCCAGAAGGGGCTCGACGGTGTCGTCGGGCTTATTGGAATCAGGAACGTCGCTATGGAGAACCTCGGTTGTCTCGAAATGGATTTGCGAGACGTCACGTGCCAGAGGCAGGCGACTATACTTAACGGGAATGAAGGTCGGCCCGGACGATTCGGTTGGGTCGGACCGTCCCGTCACGCGACGGGAACGGCTGGAGCGGATCCTTTTTTTGCTCAACGCACGCAGATCACGGGCCAGACCCATCGGTACCTCGGTACAAACGAACACACCTCCGGATAATACCCATGCTCGCATATCCTCTGTCTCATCCGCGCGCATCGGGATCAGCGGGTCCAATAGAAATAGGACATGAATATCATCAAAAACATCGCGCAAGAGAACTCTCTCCGAGCGACTCACAGAAATCCCCAGTCTCTCAAAGAGGGTGTATGGCACAAGAGTACCGTCGATGTTTGTCGAGTACGTCGTACGGGATCCCGGTGACTCGGAACGTCCTTGCCTGACCAGATTTCCAACGACCAGCAGTATCACCACGCCTGTCGTGAGAAGGCCCAGAACACCGAGGATGTAATAATCGCTTTTATAGTTTTTCTCTGACACCAGTACGTATCTGTTCCATCAAGGAATTCAGTTGCCCATAAGTCCGACGGTCACAATGGAAGCGACCGTATACCGTCTGCTCGAAAATAAGAACGAACTTTTTGAACTCATTCCGGTAGGTAAGGCCTGACGGATATTCTCTAACGTAGTCTCCGTTTGTCTTGCTTTCGTGGAAGTGTACGATGCCGATGGAATCCAACAGCCGGAGCATCGCGACCATCATCATGCTGATCGCTTCGTAAAACGCTTCCTTCTCAGCCAGTGCCTGAGCCGTCTTATACAATTCTTCGAAGGAGATTATCTGGACGGTCTCGGAGCTTGGTGCCCCTGTGGCATTGCGGCGCAGGGCGCTGGGCCAGATCAGTACACGGACCGTCCAGATCGCGTGAGCGAGGATGGCCACTAAGGTAAGGACGGCCCAGATGACCAAAATAGACCAAAGGAGCTTGCCCCAACCCGATCCGACCTGTAAGTCCGGCTTTTCCCATTTGGAGAACTTTTCTTTTAACCATTGCCAGAACGTTTTCCTCGGGGCGAGATTGGGTTCCGAAAGAATCTGCCGGGTGTACAACCGGATCGCGTCCGCATCGGCTCGTTCGAAGGACCATGCCTCTGGTACGGCCGACTCTTCCGCTCGGCACGCGTGCGCTACGAAAGCCGTGATCCCGGCTACGACCAGCAGCACCCATCCACACATGCGTGTGATCTCATTGCTGCGATTCTCTATCATTCGTCGCACTCTTTCCGGAGCCAATACTGTCCGCAAGCATCTGGAGGTCGAATCCCTCTTTACGAATCCGCAAATCATAATACAGCAGAATATACGCAGTGGCTCCGATGGGAGTGACCAGGATATTCCCCGCCACGGAAACCAGGTGGTTTAGAGCCAGCGCAAACGGCGTGTAGCCGGAAAAGAGGACGCCGATAAAGATCGAGGTCCCATAGTGCAACACTATGGACAGCACATAAGCTATCAAAAGAACCAGGAAACCCACGGAGAATATTTTTCCGAGATTGCCCGAAGCTAAGGTTTTGCTTCGTGACATTCCCTGTGTCGCACCGAGATTTTCGATGATAATCGCCGGCGTGGTAAGGGCAAACCACAGACCGAAGATAATACCGGGAACGATCAATAACAATAATCCCAGGTACACAACCAGCACGACGCAAATACCCGCTAAGATAAGGGTGAAGAACTTAGGTAGGACAAATTGATAAGCCTGACCGACCGAGATTTCATTTCCCAGGTAGAACTCCGACACACTCTTGGTCAATGCCCCTCGGCACAGGACCTGGCCGAACATTCCTATGATTCCCGTTACTACCATGCCGGCGGCCCCGAAAAGGGCAATCGTGGGATCCGCTTCATCCCGGCTCACTTGCCCGTAGTCGCCGGTCTGTCGGACCGGAACACCTTTCCGAAAACCCGACGTCGAAACGATCATCAATAAACCAATGGGCACCTGGATAACGGCGACAATCGTCACGAAACGTATGAAGTTCTCCCTATAGATCCTGAAGGTTCGGTCGAGAATTCCTCCAATAGACATCGGCTCAAAATCATGGGCCTGCATAGTTCGTCTCCTTGAGTCATTTCACAGAATCTGCGGTTCACTATATATCATTGATAAGCTCAAGTCAATTCGCTCAACGACACTATTTTACTCAGAAATTTCAAACCTCCCAGCCTTTTTATTTGACGTATATCGTGGCTATAATCTATACCTCACGACTGACAAGCCCGCATATCAGCCCGGCCAGACAATTCACATCCGCGCCCTCATGCTGAATCGGATGTCGCTCAAGCCGTGTGCAAATCACCCAATCCAATTCGAAGTGTCGGATGACCGACTTTCTTGGGTAACTCGTGACTTGCTCAAGGTTGCCTTCATTCTTCCGCTCCGTGTTTGCGGAGCAGCTCGATCATTTCCTCGAAGCCTTTGTCTCTGGCAAGAGACATGGGCGCCGGAAAGTACTCGCCTCTGGCGTTGACATCCGCGCCCTCGGCAAGCCGTAAAAGGAATACGTCGAGAAAAGGGTTGCTGGTGTTCCGTGGATTTGTCGATAATGTACATGATAGGTCTCCTTGACCAATGAGGAGGATAGATGGTTTAGACCTATCCCATCATCAAGGCAGGTCTTGTTTTGTTAAGGGGAACGGCTTTACGGAGTGCATTTATATGGTGTCACCAGATAACAACGGACTGTAAATCTGTGGGTCGGCGTTTTTTTAATTTTACACGTTGATTTTTATTCTTTGCTTTTTTCCTCTTTGTCCTCTCGCTCTGCTTCTAAACGCTCTTTATTAAAAACATACACTTTAATCTCTTGCTCAGAGGTGGCTTCCCCTTCAAAAACTACCGTAACGAAATGCACGCCAATGTCATCCAGTTTCGGTCTCCATTTAATATACTCTTCGCCGTCTCTTTTAATTAATTTCATACGTGAAGGATAAGGTTTTTTTAAGGACACGCGGCACCGCCTCGGAGGCTTAATCTCTATCATATAGAGGTCTTCGTATGATTTTCTGTCCGAAGGGTTTTTAATTTCCAGGAGAACCTTTCCCTCTTCATTCACTTCGACTTGCATCGCAAATAATTCGTATGCTCTTTCTTTTGCCGTCATCAGACAAGGCAACAGGATGCTCATTAACAAGACAATAATGGACATGACGATGAGGAGCTCAAGAAGAGTAAAACCTTTTCGTTGCATTTTTTACCTTTGTACTTGTCATTTTGCATTTTGCATCGTTCGGTAAGGGCTTTTGGTTCATACCTTGTGAAGCGGCCATAACCCGAATTATGCTCTGTTGTGCCCAGTATATTGTTTTCATGAGACGGGGAATACTGAAAACTCACACTTTTCGTAAATCCTCACAATCACCATAATCGCAGAACGGATAGCACTTGATAGTGCCGGCCAAACAGCGACAATTTCAGCCTAATCATCGAGCATGTTCGGGGTTTCAGTTTTATTCTCATTTCGGGATTCAGGTGTCCACCGGGATTTGGCAAAATGCAAACGACGGTGACCGCCAGCGCCGGGGACAAGGCCACGTACTACTGGCGGACATCGTCCGAAACGGGTGACCGGCTGGAGTTCCTATCTCGACGAGACACACCAGGACCGGATCACCGGAGACGTGTAATCCGAGCAAGCCTTATTTATTTCTTTCTCTTGTTAGGCAGTATGATGTGGTACAATTCGATCATGAAAAGGATGTATTGGACACAGACGGATGTATATGAGATAGAGGTTGACGTTAAGGCCATTTCCGACTGCAAAGTGACGATCGATCCGGTGATTTTCCATCCTGATGAAGGGGGGCAGCCGGCGGATAAGGGGACCATCGGCGAGGCGACGGTCTGTGGTGTTGACATTGTGGACGGGCAGATCATTCATACGCTCGATAGGCCGATCAGCGATGGACAATACATCGCACGTTTAGATAAAGAGCACAGGCTCTTGACGGCCACTCTGCATACGGCTCAACATATTATCTCAGGGGTAGCCGAGAAACAGTTTCACCTGAGAACCACCGGCGTTCATATCGGAGTGGACAAAGGCACCGTCGATTTTGACAAACGAATCGATTGGGATACGGCAATGGAGATCGAGCGCCAGTCGATGGACGTCGTTATGCTCGATCTTCCGGTTGAAACGGCGTTCAACGAATCCGACGTTCGAGTGAGAGGCGAGATCGATTCAGACATGATACGCGTGGTGAAGATTGGTGATTATGATAAGTCGGCCTGTTGTGGGGCGCATCTAAGTTCGACGGGTCGGATTGGCATCCTCCGGTTGCTCGGCCTTGAGAACAAGAAGGAGGGGACGCGCGTGACCTTTCTGGCCGGCCGCAAGGCGCTGGAATACTCGCAGCAGGAAACCTCCGTTCTGAGACAGCTCAGGACGACGGCCGGTTGTTCGACGGCCGAATTGCCCGCGGCTTTCGAGAAGGCCGTGAATCACTCCAATGAGCTGGCCAAGGAGATCAGCCGATTATGGACGTTATTGTTGCCCGACTTTGTAAAAACGGCTCACGTCGCCGAAATCGACGGATCCAAGGTCGGCATCCAAATCGCCCAGATCCCCCGGCCCTATTTGGCAAAGCTCGCGGCCCTGATAGCGTCTGAGGTGGGTGGAGCCGGAGTGGTTATCAGCGGCCACGATATCACCGTCAGTTCTGGGGGGATGAGTGCCAAAGACATTCTCGACAAAATCCTCTTTTCCACAGGCGGAAAGGGGGGAGGATCGACCCAGGCCGCCAATGGACGGCTGGGCAAAGAGATAACGGCCGATGAGATTAGGATGATTCTCAAGGAAAATGCCCCACAAACGGATTAAAAGTGTTGTAATGTCCGATAAAATTATCGAAATACTATTGCAATCTGCATATTAATCAAATAGTATTTGAGCCATTAAAATTAAATACCGGGTGACGACTTACTACATCCACTGGGGCTGGATTTGATGCTTCCCCGAAGGGTAAGGAGTCGATGATAATGGGGCAGGGTGAATGTTTTGTTATCAAACAAAACGTAACAGTAGATCCCCATCCGTTGTAGATATCGTGCCTGGCGAAGGATTTTGCCGAGTGAAGAAAATCTTCTCTTCAAGCAGGATGCGTCACGGAGAAGCAGTTGGCTTTTCTCTGAAAGCTCCCCAAATGACCATCATGGCGGATCTTGGAGTGAGGACAACAATCGCATAAGGTACGCTTTTTCGGTTGAAGTACATATCCGGATGGAGGGCCCTTCAATAAGGTCATCTGAATTTCTGAAGAATTCGGACGTTTGTGTCCATAAAGAAGGAGACGTAAGGTATGAAAGTAACTCAAGAGAAGGCGATTCGTCGCGAACCCGTACGAGAGCCCGTCGAACAACCGCGGATTCCCTCATTCATACTCATTTCCGTTGCCGCAGGGGGCGTTCTGACGGCGTTGTTTTACTTGTTGGTCGTGCAACTCATTTACCGCGGTACGTACATTGAAGAAATGTTTACCCAACGCGGTCCGATTCCGTATATGACGACCTACTTCGCCTTTGTCGCGTTGACTCAACTTGGGGGTCTCATTTGGCATCTTCGGCGCGAGTCGAGATGTTTAGAGCTGGTTTCAGAGGTGCTGAGCCAAAGGAGCAGTGTTGACATCGATGCAGCGCCGAGTATCCGGCGTGAAATCTATTCTTACTTAAAACCATCCGCTCAAAAGGGTTTGGTGATCAGCCGGATTCGTCGTGTATTGCATCGGATTGAAAACAAGGGGCAATCCTCTGACGTAGCGGCTTTACTCTCCGAACAAGCGGAAATCGATCGGGCCATTTTGAGCAACAGTTTTGCCTCGATACGGTTCATCGCATGGTTGATTCCGATTTTAGGCTTTATCGGGACGATCTATGGTATGAGCTCGGCCATCGCTGAATTCCCGACGCTCTTTGGACAGGCGGCCGGAGAGGATATCGGAAAGATCACAAATTACTTAGGCATTGCTTTTGAAACCACCCTGCTTGCTTTGATCAAGGTGGCGATCGTACAGTTTGTCGTGTTTGCCGTTCAGAAACGCGGCAATCAGCTTCTGAACGCTTCCGACGAGTTTTGCCTGGACAGCCTGCTGGGTAAAGTGCCGCACGCCGGCCTGATCGACGAGGAAGATCTTCCGACCTCTTTGCGGCATTTCGCCCGTATTCTTCTCCATCATGTCGAGACCATGGAGGAGCGGTTCGAGCAGGCCGTTCAAACCGTTGTGGATCGGCTCGTGGAAAACGAACAGCAACGCTGGGGCAGCTTCACGGACACGTTCCGTGCTGTGGCCGGAGAGCATGAGACCATGGTCCGTCAGACGTGTCAGTCCATCAAGGAAAAAACCGAGATTCTTTCCGGCGAGATGCGGGATTTCGAGCCGAGACTCCGCGGGGCCCTTCAGGAGATAACCCAAGATCTGCGAAATATCGAATCCGAGCGTGTCCAGCACGTCATGACGGCCCTGGCGGACGCCGGAGAGAAAACATGCAACGCCCTTGCCCAGGCCGGCCGGGATAACGCGGAGGCGCTGAAAAAGGCTGGGGATGAGCTTCGAGAAGGAATGCTTGGAATGTCCGGCGAGCTCCGCGAGTTTCAGCCGAGTTTGCGCGCTTTCCTTGAAGAAATGGCCAAAGAGTTGCGAGAGATCGAATCGCAACATGTCCAACAGGTCGCCATCGCACTGACGGATGCCGGCGATCGAACCTGCCAGGCGCTCCTCCAGGTCGGTCAGGACAATGCGGGCTCCCTGAAAACGGCTTCGGATGAACTTCGACGGGGGATGGAGAACATTGAGCAACTGCTCAAGACCAGTGAGGAGCTGCAAACGATGCAGAACACGTTAAATGGTAACCTGGCTACATTAACCCATATGGATCAGGTGCGGGCCACGTTGAGAGATATGAGCGAGTGTACGCGAAGACTCATTCCGGTTCTGCAGGAGCTGCAGAGACGTCGTCGCATGCAGGTGCGTATCGAAGATGAATTCGAGGACAAGTCGGACGGTTCCCTCCCCGAGGAGTTGGAGGACGAGCAGGAATGAAGATCGTCATAGCTCGAATGAGCATCCTTAGCCTGGTGGTTCCTTTGATTTTTGCCGGATGTGCCGGACGTCGATCCCGGCCGCGATCGATGTTCGTGCCGCCGCCCGATCCCTTCTTCGAAAAAAAACAAATGCCCTCGATGTTCAACGAAGCGACCTATTGGGCCTGGGCGAAGGACAAGGATACGGTGCAAGCCTACCGGTGTTTCATTTACGATCATCCGGACAGCCGGCGAGTGGACGAAGCGAAGGAGCGCTGGGCCGCGCTGGATTTCGATCACGCCCGGCGGGAAGATACGCTCCTGGCTTACCGCCGCTTCCTGCGCTCTCATGCGGACAGTCCATTGGCGGATGCGGCGTTGGAAAAAGCCTGTCCTGAATATCCTGGATTGCCGGACAATCCCATTTGCAATCAGGCGATGGATATTCTGACCGGTTCTTTGGAGGATTCGAATTGGGCCATTCGTACGAATGCGGCTGAGGCGCTGCGCACTATCGGCGATCCCTGTGCGGTGGACGTACTCGTCGCGGCGCTGGATCACGCCGATGCGCGTGTTCGCAGAACGGCGGCCCGCGCTCTGGGGGAGAGTTGGGAACCTCGGGCGGCGGAGGCGCTGATCCCGGCCTTGTCGGATCCCAATGCGTCGGTTCGGTGGTGGGCCGTCCATGATCTTGGAAAAACCCGGGATCCCGGAGCAGTTGAAGCGCTGGTGGTGATGCTCGAGGATCCCGATCATGATGTTCGCTGGAGGGCCATCCGCACGCTCGGCGAAATTGGCGATCCGGCGGCTGTCAAAGCACTGATTTCCATGCTTCGGCATCCCGATGATACTCTTCGAGCGGAGGCCGTCGCGGCCCTGACCAAGATCGGCAATCCTCGTGTGATCGAAGCGCTCATCCAGGCTATGAGTGATTCGAACACCTTCGTTCGACGGATCGCTACGGATGCGCTGGGTGAAATCGGCGATCCTCGGGCCGTCGAGACGCTCGTGCGGGCGATGCGGGATCCGAGTGACTTCATTCGTCAAAGGGCGGCCGATGCGCTGGTCAAGATAGGGGGGGCTCAAACAGTCCAGGCACTCATTGCCGCACTCGAGCACTCGGACAAGAATGTACGCAAAAGGGCCTTCGTTGCACTTGGGAAAATGGGTGATTCTCGCGCCGTCGAGGCGTTGGCGGCGAAGCTGGAGCATCCGGATGCCGGTGTTCGGCAGGATGCCGTAGAAACGCTCGGCCAGATCGGTGGTTCTCGCGCCATCGAAGTGCTCATTGCTGCCTTGAATGATGCGAGTGTGTTTGTCCGTCAGAGAGCGGCCTATGCGCTCTCTGAAATCGGCGATGCTCAGGCGTCCGATGCGCTCGTTACCGCGTTACAGGATTCGAGCGATTCGGTCCGTTCGGCGGCCGCACGGGCCCTGGGGGGCATCGGGGATCCCTGTGCCGTCGAGGTACTGATCCCCGCGTTGGAGGACACAAGTCACTTGGTGCGGATGTGGGCGGTCGATGCGTTGGGTCAAATGGGCGATGTTCGCGCGAAGGACGCGCTTGTGGCCGCGATGCAGGATTCCAGCGCATCGGTTCGGTCGGGTGCCGCCCATGCTCTGGGGTTGATTGGCGATCCCTGTGCGGTGGATGCGCTTCTACGGGCAATGGATGATTCGAACGCCCGGGTTCGGGTGAGTGCCGCCGAGGCGCTGGGGATGTTTCGATATGCTCGTGTCACGGAACTTGTCATCACTGAACTCAAGGAGTCCGGTGAACAACCTCGTGGAGATGCGGATACACATGATCGCGGTGTGGTCGATCCATCGCGTGTTGTGGATGTGCTCATTGTTGCGCTGGGGGATTCGGATGAGAGCGTTCAGGTGGCCGCCGCCCATACACTTGGCGTCATCGGAGATGTTCGTGCCGTTGAGAAACTTATCGAAAGGCTAAAGAGTTCAAGTAGCCTCGTTCGATCGGCGGCGGCCGAAGCCCTTGGTGAGATGGGCGATCCCCGTGCACTCAATGCATTGGTTGCACGATTGACGGATTCGGAGGCACGCGTTCGCAAGAGCAGCGCCGAAGCCCTGGGCAGGATCAAAGATAGTCGGGCGACAAAGACGCTGGTTGCTGCTTTGAAGGACTCTGATGCGGATGTCCGCACGAGTGTTGCTCAGGCCCTTGTGCGTATCGGCAATTCGCGCGTTGTGGATACCCTTATCGCTGCACTGGATCATTCGAGTCACCAGATTCGGAGTCAATCGATTGAGATTCTTGGACGGATCGCTTTGGAGCATAACGTGCGTCAGCTCCGTCGTGCCCTGGAGGACTCCAATGAGCGTATTCGCCAGGGCGCGGCCAAGGCGCTTTCCATGGTTGCCGAGAAACGCTGGGAATGGCTTCTCGGAAAGAAGATGCATCAGGAATTACCGCAACAAGAGCTGCAGGAATCCGAGCCGCCCACCGGCCCCGAAGAGGACACCCTGGCCAAAATGAGGAGGGCGGGAAGTCGAGCGAGCGCCAGCGATATGCAAGCCGTCTCGGCATTGCGTGAGGCTCTGAACGATGCCCGTATTGAAGTTCAGATTGCGGCAATCTCCGAATTGGGTGAAGTGCTGGAGGAAATGCCGGATATCGTGGAAGATCTTAAGAGAACCTTATCTGAAACAAAGAGCGAGGTGGTGAAGTTGAAGATCACGGGTGAGCTGGCCAAGCGTAAAGATCCCGAGGCGCTGAAGGAAATCAAAAAGTATGTCGAGAGTGAGGATCCCGTTGAGCGGGTCTATGCCGCTGAGGTTTTGGGCCAAACGCATGAGCAAGGTGTTCCCCGAGAATTGGTCGTTGCATTAGATGACGCAGATGGCATTGTTCGGGTCCATGCCGCGGCGGCGGTGGTTCGCATCCTTCAGAGCCAGGGGACCGAAGAGGATAATGAAGAGACCGAAAGGGATTCATCGAGTTTGTCCAGGCGAACCGAGGTCTGGGCAACCTTAAGAAATGCTCAAGCGATCAATCCATTGGACGAGCATAAGAACTACCATAGACGTTCGAGTTCTAAGAAAGAAGTGCGATTATGATGCGCGGTGAAGAAAGACACATCAATATTTTCAATATGTCGTTCCTGGACGTCCTCTGTTGTACCGTTGGAGCGTTGATATTCATTCTTTTTATCCAAATCCTTCGGACGCGTGACATGGTCGAGCGCCAGGAGCTCGAACAAACCGTGACAAAACTGGACCAGGCGAAAGCGGAGCTTGTCAGGACCGAACAAGCCGAACTGCAATTGCAGGAAGAATTCGAACGATTACGAGGAAGCTTTCAAAACGTTCAGAACGACATCGACGCCGCAAAGAAGGAGAAGGAAGATCTGGAGACCGGGCTGAGCGTGGCCGTCAATCAACTGGAGGGAATCCGGGCGACCGCCCAGAAGGAAAAAGAGGTATTGGAGGAGGAAAAGCAAGAGCTCGAAAAAGAAAAAGAAGATTTAGAGACCGAGTTGAGCGTGGCCGTCAATCAACTGGAAGGGATTCGAGCGACCGCCACGACCGTCAAGAAGGAAAAAGAGGAATTGGAGGAGGAAAAGCAAGAGCTCGAAAAAGAAAAAGAAGAATTAGAGAGCGAGCTAAGCGTGGCCGTCAATCAACTGGAAGGGATTCGAGCGACCGCCACGACCGCCAAGAAGGAAAAAGAGGAATTGGAGGAAGAAAAACAGGAGCTCGAAAAAGAAAAAGAAGATTTAGAGAGCGAACTCACTGTGGCCATGGCGCGACTGAAAGAAGTGCGCGAGGAATTGAAAGAAAAAGATGATACGATTATGAAACTTGTCCAGGAATTACAGGAACCCAATCTGCCTGAGGTGGCTTTTGTGGATTTATCCGATCAGGATCCGAATGCGTTCGATAAGGCCGGCCGATCGATGGAAACGCAGAAAACGGCGCATGGTCAATATCTCCTCGGCAATTTGGAAACCCGATCCATTGTCTGTGTGGAAAAAGGGTTCTATTTGGGATTGAGTCGTAAAGTCATCCCCATCCAGAGCAATCCGGATCTCGAGCCGCTTTTCCGCCAGTTTCTGCGATATCACGATCCCAAACAGGAGGGCCTTTGGCAAACAATCTGGGGCAATGGAACGGCCGCAGCGAATCTGAGTTTAAAAATGAGAGCCTCCGGAAGCGCCATTATCGGCCAGGGATTCATTCTTCGCCCCGAGACGTTTATGGACGATGCGCAGCAAAAGGCGACCGATCGACAGCTTGACATGGTGGCCCTCGATACGGATGAGGACGGTTTTGAAGAAACACGATTCGAGGATGCGGACGGGAATGGGACGTTGGATGTGAAACGCGTCAACGTGGACAGTGATGCCTTTTTTGAGGAGCTTTACCTGGAGTACAACGCGCAGAGACGGCAGTGGACCCGGCTGTTGGTGGACACCGACGGGGACAATGAATACGACCTGCTGCTTCAAGATATGCTTCCGGCGGATTCGGATTATGAGGTGAAGTATATTCAGCCGAATCCTCAGACCGGCAGCGCCGTCTTTCGCTATGAGGATGGTGACAACGACGGCATTTGGGATACAAAGGAAGAGAATATCGATATGTCCAACTCCTATTGGGAGAAGCGTTATCTGTTATTCAATCCCGACGCTCAACGGTGGCAGGCCATCTCCGTGGACACCGATGGTGATGGTCGGGCGGATATTCTTTGGCGCGATACGGATATGTCCAACGACGATTGGGAGGAGAAATTTGTCGACGAGAACGGCGACGGGCAATGGGATGTTTATTGGAAAGATCTGGATCCCAGAGATAATGACTGGGAGGCCAAGTTGACGCAACCGAAGGCCGAAAAGGATATCTGGCAACAATGCGCATTGGATACCAACGCCAGCGGCACGTTTGATACGTTGCTCGAGGACACCGATGGGGACGGTGAATGGGACGAAGAGCGTCCGATATTGGAGGGTGAAAAAGAAGGGGAACAGACACGGAAATGATCCGAAGAATAAATGATGTCGATTTTTTCCGATGAATCTACATCGCTACTTCACATAGATTGAGACGACGTAAGGAACGAGCGCTGAAACCTGCTCCTGTGTTGGTTTCCCCTTTAAAGAGGTGACGCGATCTAAAATTTCTTTACTTTCCGGCAACGTGGAAAGGAGGTTGCTCAGACGATCGGACTTAATCGCGAAGTTCGCGTCCTCCGGAATGATATCGACGTTGTCGTAAAAATATTTTGCGTCCGTTGAGGCTAACGCGATGCCGATCAGATGACCCTCGTTGTCGAACAACGGCCCTCCACTGCTGCCCGCCTGGATTGGATTGCTTATTTGAAATAAACTGGTATTATCGAGCAGGCCGTTCAGTGATGAAATACGGCCACTTGAAAATTTGATGGATTTCCCTAAGGCTCTGCCGAGCGGAAAGGCCAGCGTGAAGACTTCTTCGCCCAATTGAACTAGGTTCGAGCTTTTGATTTTATAGGGGACATCACTCGAGAATAATTCTTCATAATTAAAATCCTTCAACGCGAGTAAAACGAGATCGTTGTCGATATCCTTGAGCTGCACGTCGGCATCAAACATCCTGTCTTTATTTGAAAGGTAAACCCTGATATTCGGGTAACGGGCCAAAGCGTGGTGAGTGGTCACCACCAGACCGGTCTTATTCAGCAGGAATCCCGTCGCTTGATGGAAGAATTTCGTCTCCTCGACCGCAACATCTTCCTGTTCCGGTCCCGATGTGAGGCCGACAAGGACAGCGTAAACGGGTGTATATATTGATCTTTTTGCGGATTTGCCGCACCCCGAAAGAAGGCAAATGCCTATGAGAAGAATTTCTAAAGAAAACTTTTTCATTTTTCCACTCCCAGCTACTTTATGACAACCCTCATCGTTTGGGATAACGTCCTGCCCTTGTTGCCGTGACGGTACTAAAGTCAACGGACCCATGCGATCAATGTTTTGGAATATAAAAGACCTTTTGATTATATCAAATTGATCGTGTTATCACAGACTCATCTTGTACCACGTCTCAATCTACCATACAAGAAATAAATATTTTTATCGGTAGCCCATAAAAAGATGCAACAGAATGATTGTGTTTGGCCTTAGAGAGTTCTTGGGGTTTTGTATTATCGATGACATCAATCCGAAGAATATTGAGATGTCCCTTTTTATAGGAAGTTTTCAATGAACAATCATGACAAGAAAAATTATCTGTATTATTTGTAGTTTTTTTTCCTTCTTTGGAATTTTAGTAGAAAACACCGAAATGTTAAAAAATTGAAAGAGACCGAAGCAGTGTCCGATAAAACAATATATTGAAAGCCTATTTTGCAACATATAAAGATTTGCCTTTTTTGATATACCAATAATAGGATGCGAAGGGCGGATATAACCGAGATTATACCGAACAATTCTTAAAAAAAAATGTTGACGGTAGTTTTTGACGCCGACAATATACGGGGGTGATTATATTCGTTTAAACAGTGTTCAAAGGATTGTGGAGTGTTTTGTGATTGTATCTTTATAATGAAAAGGTGTGGTAAACGTAAGGTCGTGATTAATTCGACAAATAAGTAAATATAGAAGGGGATATTTGAAAGGAGAGTTACCATGGTTCATGTAAGTCAAGGCAGGATGATGAGTATCTGTCGCCGGACGGGGTTCCATTTCTTGATTATCGTCAGTGTCGTCGTTCATACGGTGTGTATGAACTGCATGGCCGGAGATGCGGAAGCGATGGAACACTACAAGATGATCTCTACGGTCGAATACAACGGTAACGGGCAATTCAGAAATCAGACGGAGACGGGGTATTCGGTAACGAAAGAAATTTTCGCGAATGATAGAGTTCGGTACTCGTTTATCATGAATGATCCGAATATGGTCTCTGGCAAAAAAGTATCCAGTGACTTTTCGTTCGTTATCGATAAAAGTACGGGGCTTATGTCCGCCGCGGGTCGCGATATGGCTTTTTGGGCCAAGGTGCACAATGAAACCGTGAAGTCACTTGACAAAGTCACAAGAGACTACATTGGTAAGACGTGGAAACAAAGCGTCGATTTGTCTTCGGTCGATCAGTCCCCGTTCAACGAAGTCAGCTATACCCTGACGGCTATTGACGTACGGACACGAGCCTTTGGAAATATGATTGCGGTTAGAGCGTTGTCCGAGCCGTTCTTCCTCACGATGGATAAAGGTCCCTTGCGGTGCAAGATTAATGCCGTGTACCTTTTTGATAGTGCTATTGATAATGTTTATTTGAGTATCTCCGTCTTTGAAGCGACGACCGATGTTAGAGGGACGAGTGAAATACTCCGTCATGAGGTCGCCACCTACCAGACCGATTCTGCGGGACGGCCATTTGATCTGAGTGATGTGGGTAAAGACTTTGAAGCGCTTGTGTCTCGGGTTGGATTACGAAAGGATAGTTTACAGATTACAAAAGAAACGGATTTGCCGGCATGGGCCAGCGGGAAGGGGATCTCCGCGGCTCAGGTAGCGAATATATGCTCTGGGGCCGTCTGCGAAGGTGCGTTGAATCCGGTGGGCTTGATTACCATACCGACAGCGAGAGGCCTGATGGCGCAAGGGGGTGGCGCTGCGGCGGGCGCGCCTGTCCTCACGAAGTTGTTCGGTTGGTTCGGCTGGAACATTCCAACCTACCTCGTTGTGGGAGGGGCGACCTGGGCCATTGTTGAGGCCGCGGACGACGATGACGATGACTACCCGTAGAGGATTTCATTCGGCGATTATCAAAAGAATGTTATGATCGAAAATCACAATTTTAACTATTCTTTTATCCTTGTGATCATATTTCAGACTATCGATCATATATATTTTCAAAAGGCAATGAAATAGTCTTCGGGGAAAGTCTGATCTCTTAAAGCGATTCAGATCGTGTTTCAGCAAGGATGTTTGAGTTGACGAAAACAGCGAATTTAATCCTCAGGAAAAGCAACTCGAAATGTCTGCTGGTCGTGGCTTGTTGTGTTTCTTTTTTGGCCGGGTGTGGGCCGAAGCTCTCTACGCCGGAACAGTTAACAGCATTTTCAGAGGCCGGGCCCATTGCGACGGGGACAAGTGTGATCGGATTAGGGGGGATGCAGCAAACCGGTCCGTATCGAGTCATTCCCGGGGATATATTAGAATTTCAAATGCCTGCCGTCTTGCGGGTTATTTCCACCGAATTTACAGAATGGCTCAAACCCGTCTATGGTCGAAGGGATTACGAACCCTATCTCGTTCGAGTGAATGAAGAAGGAAATATAACCTTGCCCATCGTTGGGATCCTTTATGTGGGTGGTAGGACGCTCTCTGAAATCGAGGCCCTGGTGATCGATGCCTACTATCCGAAATATGTTGTCAATCGCCCGATGGTGGTTTGTGAAATACAGAAATACCAGAGAGAAAACGAAAGAGTTTTCACGGTCATGGGGTTGGTTAAGAATCCGAATGCTTTTCAGTATCCGCCGGACGTCCAATATAATTTAATGGAATCGCTGGCGTATGCTGGCGGCCTCAATATGACCGCTGATCCTCGCTATGTCAAAGTTTACCGGCAGGGCAGTGACGGGGAAATCGTATCAGCCACTTTTTCTGTCGATAGCAAGTCTTTTCTTGAAGCCTATGCCGTGGCGATTAAACCCGGCGATGTTATTTATGTCGATCATACGTTGCGGACCCGAGTCAATCAATTCATAGCGGATGTCTTTAACTTCCGCGTCGGCGCTTATGCTGACGTACGTGATTGATATCGTCTCGGGTCTTTAAACACGCATCAACGTGGTGTTGGTCGATTGTAACAGTTAAAAAGTTAAACAGTAATCGACAGGGCAAAAACACCGGAAGCAATCCACTTTCTATAAGTTTTCTCTTAAAAATTCGCCCGTACTTTTTCTCAAGTTTCTACGGCGACAAGTCCGATATTACCAGTGCATCGAGACTTAATAGTTGGATGTTTTTTTTAGTATGCAAAGAGTTGTTTTTTATGATACGCGTAAATTGAATTTTTGTAGATATTGAGGGGGGGGGATTATGCACATAGAGCGGTTTGAGAAAAATAAAACGAAAGTTTCATCTGGCAGATTTCAGTCAGAAATCAAAAAGAATTTTGAAATTTTTTTTTATCTTATTAACTGCATAAACAAGCTAATATCCATTTTATAAGAATATCCGATAACGCGTATGTGTCCGATAAGAAATTCATTCATGGAGCTCTTTGTGAGTTGACAAAAGCAGCGGTTTTCGAACCCGCGTTTATGTTTGAAATAGATGGGCGCAGGAGACCTGGCCGAAGGGAAGAATTGTAAGAACACGACCCTTGACAATCTTCAAGATTATCGTTATCAAGCATTGTATTATGAATAGCTTAGGAGAGGGTGGGATAGAGTCGTTCGGAAACAGTATATGGTAAAAGATAAATCAGGCAACGGAGGTTCGAGCTTGGCGCTTCCGCAGGGGGACGTTCTCTTGCAGGAAGGCTTTCTACACATATTGCTGCGTCACCGGTGGACTATTCTTATCACCACAGTGTTGTGTCTGCTTGCAACGCTTATTTATATCCTGAAAGCAACACCCATCTACTCCAGTACGTCACGCGTCTATGTCGAACAGACGGGGCCCAAGATCATGAATGAGTACGAAGGCGTCATGACCCGGTCCAGTAATTATCTTTATACACAGGGCGAAGTGATGAGGTCGACGCCCATCGTCGCGGTGGTGGCAGATAATAAGAGAATACGAAGATTTAGAACTTTTACCAATATTGACAACGTGGCCGCTTACATTAAAAATAATCTCAATGTTGGTATTGGCCGGAAAGATGACATCGTTGCCGTGTCTTTTGAATCGCCATACCCCATTGAAGCGGCGGAAATCGTTAATGAAGTTGTGCAATCCTATATCAGTTATCACTCATCTCAGAAACAATCGACAGCGTCCGTTGTTTTGGACATACTGAATAAAGAAAAGGTCAAGCGAGATCAAGACCTGGAAGCAATAAGAGCCGAAATCATGGACTTTACCATCCAAAACGGCGTTGTTTCTCTTGATCAGCAGGGGGGCAATATCGTTTATGACAATTTGTCACAATTGTCGAAAGCGCGGACCGATGCGTTTATGGCCGCACTCAATGCACAAGCCGATTACGAGGCCGTAAGTAATATGTCAGATGAGCCGAAGAAGATAAAACACTATGCCTCTGCTTCATCTACATCAGGTGTTCGTGTATTTGTCAACGACACAGAAACTCAGTTGCGGGCTGAGCTCAGAGCCGCCGAGATGGAGCTGAGAAATGCACGCTATCATTGCACGGAAGATCATCCGGCGGTCCAGGCGATCCATGCAAAAATTAATCGTATTCAAGAAGATATGGATGACCAGGCAAAGGAATTTGCGGATGCCTACATCGAGGTGTTGAAATACAGGACGGATGCCGCGAAAGACAAAGAAAGCAAGTTACAGGCATCGCTTGATGCTGAAAACGAAACATTGCGTGATTTAGGTATCAAGGCGGCCATCTACTCGGAGCTCCAGTCAAGAAGAAAACAGATTGAGGGATTTTGTGAAATTCTCGATAACCGCATTAAGGAGATTAACGTCACAGAAAATGTCGGAGCGTTGAATATTAGCATATTGGAGGTGGCACGGCCTGCGGATAGCCCATCGAAGCCGGAAAAGACGAAATATATGGCGACGGCCCTTGCGTTGGGTCTTATGCTCGGTGGGGGTCTGGCCGTTCTGCGAGACATGCTGGATTATCGCCTGCGATCCGCCGAGGAGATATCCGTCGTTCTTGGTGTTCCGGTTCTCGGTGTCGTTCCTGCCATGTCGGGCGGGAAATCCGCGGCGCTGCCCGGGCAAAATGTTTCGGGCTTGCTTCGCGGTATCGTTAACGGAAGTCATCAAAGAACGAGTGGCAAGGTGACCGTTGGCTTGTCAAAGAGTAAAGCGGAAGAGACGCCTCGCGACAATGTTGAACGCGCCGAGCGAATACATGCTGAGTTTAAGTCGGTCAAGTGGATTCACAATGTCAACAAGAAAACCCATCGGGCGTCACAGGAGGGCGTTCATCGAGAAAAGGTGAGAGAACGGCAACAGAGAACGACGCCCCCAGCCCGACTCGTCCGAAAAGAAAAGGGTGTCTTGAAAAAAACGGATATCATCAGACGAGGTCAAAAAGCGCATCTCGAACCGAAATCGATCGTTGCCGAAGCCTATCGCACGATACGTACAGCGGTGTTTTTCGGCGTTCCGAAAGAGGAGGCGAAAACCATCCTCGTTACCTCTCCATCACCAGGCGATGGCAAGAGTACGATTGTCAGTAACCTCGCCATTGCCATGGCTCAGGCCGGACAGAAGACGCTCGTCATCGACGCGGACTTGCGAAAACCGACGCAGCATCGCATTTTTGAAATCGCCAAGGAAGAAAAGGGATTGACGGATGTGGTCGCCGGGGCTGAAAGTCTGGAGGAAGCGAAAAAGAACGGGCCGGTAGAGGGTTTGGATATTTTGAGTTGTGGTACGGAGATTCCCAATCCTTCCGAAGTGTTGAATAGTAATGCCTTTGCCCAAATGTTAGGTGAATTGTCCGGGGAATATGATCGTGTCATTATCGATTCACCGCCGGTGGGTCCGGTGGCCGATAGTCAAATCCTTTCAGCTATTTGCGACGTTACGCTTCTGGTTTTAAGGGCGGAGGTGTCAACCCGCAAACACAGCCAACACGCGCGTGACAGTTTGATAGGCGTTGGTGGTCATCTGCTCGGAGCCATCGTCAACGGCGTCCGACGCAAAGACGGCCATTATGGGTATTATTCGGGTTATGGATACTACCAACACCATGGTTATTATGGTGATGTCAACAAGCCGAATATCTCGGAAGGATAATCATCAACATATCCTGCCAGAGATTGCTTATATCTTGTTTTTATAACAGACGATTACAAGTATTTAAGTCTTGAGCGGTGAGATGAACAAAACGGCTGATAATCTGGAAAAAGGATTTGGAGGGGGCAACGATGGAGGGCCCTGAAAGAGAACGGTATATTGATATCCATTGTCACTGTCTGGCTGCTGTGGATGATGGCCCTGCGACTCTTGAGGAGTCCCTCGCCTTATGTAAGGCCCTCTTTGAAGACGGCATCTCTACGGTCATCGCGACGCCCCATCAACTGGGCCGTTATGGTGATTTCAATGAGGCGGTACGCATACGAGAGCAGGTAGCCATTCTCAACGAGCAATTAGACCGTCATGGCATTAATCTCCATGTCGTTCCGGGGGCGGACGTTCGGGTCGATGAGAGGATCGGTCACCTTATCGAGGCCGATAAGATACTGACGCTTGCCGATCACGGTAAACACATTCTTCTGGAGCTTCCGCATGAGATCTTTATTGATATCGAGCCGTTGCTGATCGAGCTTTCGTCTCAGGGCATTCAGGCCATCATATCTCATCCTGAACGGCACGCCGTACTGGCTCGGCAGCCGGAATTATTGCTCAAATGGCTTGACCGTTCGGCTCATGTGCAGGTGACATGCGCCAGTTTGCTGGGAGATTTCGGGTCGGCGCCACAGGCGGCCGCATGGCATCTGCTACGTATGAAATGGACATCCTTTGTGGCGACGGATGCCCATAACGTGAGCGGACGTCGGCCGCGAATGAAGGCCGCTTATCAGCAGATCAGCGCTCGTTTGGGACGAGCGATGGCCCGGTTGGTTTGTATCGAAAACCCGTTACGCGTGCTTCAGGGTCGGGGCGCATTGTTTGCTCGTGATGTAGATGCAAGGACGTGGACAGATGAAGGAGTACGAAGCCGATATTAACATCGGGCAAGTGCACAAAAACCGGCTTGACGCGGCGATTGAGTGGCTGCTCATTTCGTTATTAGCGTTCATGCCTTTTGCTTTTGGCGCTGATAGCGCCTGGAGTGAAGAGATCGTCATTGCCTTATCGGGAGTCATCGTCATATGTTTCTTGCTCAAGACGCTGCTCCATCGTCATCAAAGATTGGTGTGGACGTGGGCGTATGTGCCGGTCGGATTGTTTGTTATTATCCCTGTCTTACAGCTTATACCATTGCCGGCGCAATGGGCGGGTATGATTTCACCGAATACGTCGGCTCTGAGACACGAACTATTGGGAGATTTGCCCGGGGCGGATACATGGCTAAAGGCGACCGCCTTGAGTTTTTACCCAAATGCCACACGCCACGATCTCAGACTTATCATCTCCATCGCGGCCGTTTTTGTTGTCGTCATCAACTATTTTCGCTCTTCAGACCAGATTAAACGTCTTCTGATGGTTATTGCTGTCATCGGGGGCATTGTAGCGACTTTGACTTTAGTCCAGAATCTTTTTGGAAATGGCATGATCTACTGGTTCGTATCATGGAAAAGGAGCCAGGCGCTTTCAGGTCCCTTCGTCAATCATAACAATTACACACAGTTTATGAATCTGTCAATCGGTGCGGCGTTGGGTTGGATATTTGTGACCTTGCATGAATATTTTGCCACTCGGAGGGTGGAACCGTCCATTGTCTATGATTATTTAAGCTCGCGTGCGGCAAAACTCGTATGGCTTTTTATCCTGATCGTGGCCATTGGCATCGCAACGATTTTCATATCGCTGAGCCGGGGCGGTATGTTGAGTATGCTCATCGCTTCAGTCTTTATGACGTTGGTACTTGTCTCTCGGCCCTCTCTCAAAAGCCGCGGCTGGATTATGGTGATCATGGCACTGGGAGCGTTTGCCTGCATATTGTTTGTGGGTTTTGACGCCGTCTATGATCGCTTTGGCACCATCAATGATCCGCAAGCGTATGAGTTAAGGTTGCAGATACTTAGAGATCTTGTATCCCCTTATCGACAATTTCCGATTTTAGGTACGGGGCTCGGGACGCACGCTGTCGTTTATCCGATGTTTAAACAAATAATTGATACGACACGGTACCAGTATGCCGATAACGAATATGCCCAACTACTGGAGGAAGCCGGATTTGCTGGTTTAATCTTACTATTGGTTTTCGGCGCTATTATCTTTTGGAACTTTCAAAAAAACATCCGTCATGCCCGGCTACCTATACGTTCAGCCGCTTATGGATTGGGTTTCGGATTGCTGGCCATTCTCATTCAAAGCGTGAGTGACTACGGTCAGCACATCCCGGCCAATGCATACCTATCAGCGATTTCTTGCGCTTTGTTGTTATCATTAGCTCATCAAACGAGAAAACTTAGCTCTCGCTCTGTTTTTCGGTTCTCAGTCATCTGTCTTCTGATGATTGCTTTCTGCGGCTTTTGGATTTGGGCACTTATCGGTGCGGACCGGGCCCGTCGTGGGGAGGCAAGCTGGGCAAACGCTCGTAACATAGAAAACGCTCTTGCTAGGAATCGCTGGCGCGGCACAGATGCTGAATTCGCAGACCTGATCTCAAAAACGAAAGCGGCGTTTGAGCATGACTCAGACAATGTTCGATATCGGTATTGGCATGCTCGGTACCTCTGGCATTCAATAAACCAGAACAAGGATCCTGAAACCTCACTCCCTGTTTTCTCTGAAGAGGAAATGCCTGTTATTCGGGATATTGTCGAACGATTATATCAAATATGTTTCATGTGTCCGCTTTATGGACCTCCCTATAGTCTGGCGGGTCAGATCGAGAAATTTATCCTGAACGATCCGGCCGGGGCGGACAAGATCAGAACAGGTTTTCGCCTGGCGCCTTCCGATCCGGCAACGTGTTTTGCCGCAGCCCGGCTCGATGTGCTCGAGGGACATACGCAAGAGAGTATCCCAAAGTTCGCGAAGGCGGTGCGGCTTGACCGTAGTTTGTTTAGGGACGTGACGGATATTTTCATTTATCAACTCAGCAAGCCGTTTTTAGCCATTTCTATGGCCGGCGAAGATATCGGTCGGCTTTCCCATGTGGCGCGCGTTCTCGATGATATGCTGTATTTCGATCTAGCGGAACAGGTCCGAAGCAGAATCAAAGAAATGCTGGAAGCCAAATGTTTGGAACCGGATATGGCTGCATCGACCCTTGCCCATTTAGGCAGTATCTATAGCCGCGAAGGCAATCACGAGGCGGCGGCGGAATGTTATCGCCGAGCACTGGCCCGTGAATACGGTCAGATCCAATGGAGGTTGGAACTGGCCAGGCTCTTGGCAAAGACGAACAAGATTCCAGAAGCCATGGCCGAGGCAAAAATCTGCCTGCAATTACGTCCACAACTGAAACCCGCAAAAGCATTAGTTGAAGACCTTTCAGTGCACCCGGCCCTTTACGGCAAAATGGAAAGCCCATTTGCTCCATAAGTGTATATACAATAATATATTGCAAATAGCCACTTTTTTGGCCTCTTTGTCACTACAACCTTTACTACAACCGGAATATCGTTTAGACTACCGATAGCTTCTTCAATTCTTTGATTATATTTGAGGCTATTGGTCATGAAGAAAACTAAAAGAAAGACACGTTCTGACAAATTCCCGTTGACTAAACATCCGACCGGCCAGTACTGCAAGAAGATCAAAGGCAAACTCTACTATTTTGGTTCTGATAAGCGAGAGGCATTGGAACGCTATTATGAACAAGCAGCTTACTTGCATTCAGGTAGAGTATTGCCAGCCCAAATGACTGGCGAGTCAATTACCATAAAGACACTCTGCAATCTATATCTGGATTACCAGGAATCTCGACTTCCGACTGGCGAAATCTCTCCACGGCATGTCTATGACCAGGTCATGAAGCTACGTAGTTTTGCTAAATTTGTTGGACCAAACAGGCCAGTTTCTGAAGTCTCTACGCTCGACCTGCAGCGATATCGTCGGAAGTTGGCGAAGGACTCGAAAGCTCCCCGTACAATCAACAATTATATTGGTACAATGAAGAATATGTACAAGTGGGCCTTGGACAACGAGGTTATCAGTGGTACACCTAATTTGAGAGCAGTGAAGACGGTAAGAGTGCGCAACCAAAATAGGCCGACCTTTACTCCATCACAAATTCAAGCATTGCTTCAAAATGCCAGTCCTCAAATGAAGGCAATGATTTGGCTTGGTTTGAATTGTGGCTTTGGATGTACTGATTGCGGTAAGCTGAAATGGAAGGACCTGGATCTGCAAAATAACAGAGTCAGACTTGCAAGAAGCAAGACAGGAATCGATAGGAATCTTCCGCTTTGGCCTGAGACGATACAGGCGCTGAAGAACGTACCGAAATCTGGTGAGTTAGTATTTTACACACGGAGAGGAATTCCCTGGGTGACCACGAGGCGAGTCGTAGAAAAGAACGGCACATCAAGATACACGAGAACTGATAACGTTACCCAAGCGTTTTCAAAACTAAAGAAGAAGGCAGGTATAGAGATGGAAAAAGGTGTTGGTTTCTACACTCTCAGAAGAACAGCAGCAACACTGACAGCAAGATCCGGCGATCCTTTTGCCGTCAAGAGTCTTCTCGGCCATGCTGATCTCAAGATGGCCACTACTTATGTCCAGGACGTTTCTGAGCAAACCGATCGTGCGATCAACAATACGCGAAAACTCATAATCCAAGGTGATTTTTCACCTCCAGCAGACACCGGGAACGAGATGAATGAATGATTTGTTTCGGTGGCGGCTTTATCTTTTTGGATTCAAGGAAGTGGTTTAGACTCGACCTCCTCACTCGATAATGACCTTTTTGAGCAATCTTGCCATTGGTATCGACAAGGTCGACAGCCTCAAGCTTACCATTTCGGATTAATCGGTAGACAACACTTTTTGAGATTTT
>Ga0272442_10001713_pt1 | contig 32709 bp, 38 predicted proteins | sample SSMForm2O_FD_200262 | JGI IMG/M metagenome (GOLD analysis project Ga0272442, IMG submission 200262) | Marine sediment archaeal communities from Little Sippewissett salt marsh, Falmouth, MA, United States - SSM-Form-2O | ecosystem: Environmental > Aquatic > Marine > Wetlands > Sediment ... | reverse complement strand
GTCAACTGCTTCGCTGGGGATTTGCAAGCGGTACTTTTTTATCAGTTCCTTGATTTTTTGGCGCAGGTAGTTTTCTGCTTTTTCTTTACTCTCTATTTCTTTCAGGTTTACGTCTAGTTCATCCATCAAAAAATTCTTTATTTCATGAAGATACTTTTCCTCGTCTTTTTGGAGGGTGGGTTCTATGATTTCGTAGAGTATTTTCTGGTTTTCTTTGTCTTTGACTATGGCTGCGTACACGTATGGTTCTTGGAGGGGGTAGACTTCTTGGAAAGACGCTGGCTTTTTGGCGGTGCTGCTTATTACGGCTGGTGTTTGTGGCTGTTGGAGAGTGTTTTGTGTTTTTGTGTTTTGCTTTTTCTTCGTGTTGTAACCCTCCTTGGGTGAACTAGGATTTTGTGGTGGCTTTCAGAAAATATAGTGAGTCGGAAGTCTTAATAAGTTATATGTACCGTTAATCTTAACTAAAATTCACACCACAACAACCAAAAACAAGCACAACCACCACACGCCTATAGCAATCGCATCCAGAAAAAACTTACAAAAACTGGCTTATCGCTGGAATAGGCACGTACAAGCGAACGTAAATCGCAACCACCAAAACCCCAATAGTAATCGCCAACAACGCAAAATCACCCCGACGAAGCCGAAGCGCATACAAATTAGTGCGCTTCTTAGTGGCACCCCAAGCGCGAGACTCCATAGCTTCAGCCAACTCAAGGCTCCGTCGAATGGCACTAACAATCAACGGTATAAGAACCGGCACGTAATTCCTAATTCTCTTGAGAAAGCCACCTTTCTCCAGCTCCAACCCTCTAGCTTTCTGAGCATCCATGATTGTCTGCGCTTCTTCCGCCAAAACAGGGACAAACCGCACAGCCGTTGTGAAGGCAAAAGCGAACTCGTAAGGCACGCGAGTCTGTTCCAACGCCAACCCCAGATGGTCAGGAGACGTCGTTAAAAAGAAAACCGAAAACGACTCAACAAGTACCACAAAGCGCAACGTCATGGCAGCCGAGGTTTCCACAGCCGCCGCTGTCAGCACGTAACCTGAAGTGAAAAAGTTGGATGCCAAGTTTACTATGAAAATGAATCCAGCGAGAAAGGCAGCGCCCCGTAGCGAACGCAGCCACTCTTTTTGAACGCCTGCCAACACGACAAAGGGAATCGCCATCAAGAAAAGGGCAATCAACGGAATTATCTCTCCGAAGAGAATTGCCACCACGAACACTGCGCAGACGTACACGAATTTTATTCGCGGGTCTAAATTGTGGATCGGTGAGTAGACTCTGCGGAATTTTAAGCCGTCGAAAACGCTCATTTTCGCCTTTTCTCCAGCTGTTTAAGCACTATTTCTTTCGCTTCGTAAACGTCTATGACGTTTTTCGGAAGCCCCAGCGGGGCCAGTTTCAGGAAGATTTGAGCGATTTGAGGCAGAACAATGGATGACTGAGCCAAGACTTCAGGTGTGGTGAGGATTTCTCTTCCTTCACCGTCAGCGACAACGGCACCGTCCTTCATCAGCAGGACACGGGGATTGCATTCAGCCACAAACTCCACGTCATGCGTGACAATAACAACTGTTTTCCCCTGAGCCTGCATTTGGACAATGAACTGGCGCAGCTTTTCTTTCTGCTGATAATCCTGACCTATCGTGGGTTCATCCAATATCAGGGTTTCAGGGTTCCACGCCAAGACAGAAGCTAAAGCAACACGCTTGCGTTCGCCTCCGCTGAGCAGGAAAGGTGAAGTTTTACGGTACTGCGCTAACCCTAAAAGGTTCAAAGCCCACGTAATCCGTTTCTCTATGGTTTCCTCGTCAAACCCGAAGTTTTTCAGTGCAAACGAGATTTCCTCTTCAACTGTTTCGCTGAAAAGCTGATGGTCTGGGTTTTGAAAAACGAATCCTGCGTTTCTCGACAAGGCTGCAACGCTGGTTTTTGTGGTTTCCACTCCGTCCACGCGTACAGTTCCTTCGGAGGGCTTCAGCAAACCGTTGAAGTGTTTAACCAGAGTGGTTTTTCCCGCGCCGTTTTGCCCCATTATCGCCACGAACTCGCCGTTCTTTATGACCAGTGAGACGCCTTTCAGGGCTTCCACGCCGTTGGGATAGCTGAAGTGAACGTTCTCGGCTTCAATCACTTGGTTTCGAAAGCCTCCTGCAGCAGTTTTGCCAGTTCTTCCGAAGACAGCGGAGTAACGTCTCCGAGGTTCACGCCCTCTTTCTTGAGAATGTGGTAGAGGAATGTGGCTTTTGGGATTCCAACGCCGATTAGGCGGGTTTCTTCGGTGCTTAGGATTTCGCGGGGGTTACCGTCAAAACACACTTTTCCTTCATCCATGATTATTATGCGGTCGGCGTATTTCGCGGTTAAATCCAGCCTGTGCTCCACCAGCACGACTGTTATGCCGAGTTTCTTGTTAAGGTCGTGGATTACTTCGAAGATTTTCTCGGCGCTTAACGGGTCAAGAAAGGATGTTGGCTCGTCCAAAACTATGATTTCCGGCTGCATGGCGAGAACCGAGGCTATTGCAACACGCTGCTGCTGGCCGCCTGAAACTTCGTGGGGTGACCTTTCCCGCAGGTCGTAAATGTCTGTTAGCTTCAGCGCCCATTCCACTCTTTCACGCATTTCTTCCCTGGGCATCCCAAGGTTTTCCAGTCCGAAGGCGACGTCTTTCTCTATTGACAGGGCGAACAACTGGTTTTCGGGGTTTTGAAAAACCAAGCCCACGCTTTTCGCCATCGTGTGCGTCTCGTGCGTGGTTGTGTCCATGCCTGCTACGGTGATTTCGCCCTTCAATTCGCCTTGGTAAAAGTGAGGTATAAGCCCGTTGAAGCATCGGCACAGCGTTGTTTTTCCGCATCCGCTTGGACCTGTAATTAGAACGAATTCGCCCTTCTCAACGTTTATGGAGACGTTGTTGATTGACGGTTTTGTTCCTCCGGGGTAAGTGTATGTGAGGTTTTTCGTCTCTATTATGGTCATGTTTGCTGTGCCTGCCTATGTAACCCGTTGTTTCCCCATTTAAGAGTAGCTACTCATTAATGGTTAGATAGGTTATCCTTCACCAACCGTAAGCAACGCTTCAGCCCTTTCTCAACGTTTCCTGTGCCGTTGACCCCTGCGGCTGTAGCGTGCCCACCACCCATCCCTTGAAGATACTCGCCCAAGGGCTTGGCAATGTCCCTGCCCAAGTGAATGCCCGTTACCTGATTGAAATCTCGGGTGCATCGCATACTCATCTCAACTTTCTCGTTTTTCTGCCCAGCCACCGCCGCCATGTGTGCACCTAAATCAACCAAAGCTCTTGCCGCGGAAGCTTGATAGGCGCTAACGTGTGAAAGGGCGATTATCCAGTCCCCAACCTTCATGAGTTTGGCTCTTCGACATGCTTTCATCCTTGCGACGCGTTCAGAAAAGTCCATAGGCAACGACATCGAGGACAATTCTTCTTGGGGGTTCACGCCTATGTCGCTGAGTTCAGATATGGTCTTGAACGTTGAGGAGCCTGCTAAAACGAAGTGACGCGTATCGAAAGTTATGCCTAGAAACAGCGCTTTAGCCTCGTTCAAACCGGGCTTCATGTTGAGCTGCTTGTAGAAGTTGTAGACCATTTCGCAGGTGGACGATGATTTCTCGTTGGTTATGCAGAGTTTGGCTATTTGCTCCGTTTGCGGGTGAGATGCGTGGTGGTCAATAACTATTATCGGCGCCCCCGTGTTTGTAACTCTTTCTGCCAGCTGCCCCAGTTGCTGAGTGGTGTTCGTGTCCAGCAGCACGATGGCGTCGGCTTTTTCCACGTCAGGCTGCAAGTTCACGGTTATGGGAATGCGCTTCAAAATGTGCTTCGAAAGCCTGCTGATTCCCTGCCCTGTCCCGATTGCCACAGTCATGTTTGGCCTGCACCTTGTTAGTAAGCTTTGAAAAGCGTAGGCTGAGCAAACCGCGTCTGGGTCTGCGTTGTGGTGGCATAATAAAAGAACAAAGCGGGCTTGTGCTTCGTCTAGAACCGTTGCTACTTCTGTGAAGGACATTTTAGTTTTCTCAGGTAAATTTCACTTGTTTCCAAAGCCACTTTAGCCGCGTCGTTCGCCAGCGCTTCAGCGTCAAAGCCTTTCATTTTCGGTGAAAACGACAAGTCTATTTCAACCGTCACGTTCACGGGTTTTGCGCCTTCGGCTTCCACAGTTATGTTCAGGTTATCCACCATTTTCAAGGGCACTTTTGACAGAATATGCTTTCGCGCGGCGTCCTCTGCAGTTGAGCATAAAGTTTCAATCTGCTCGGTGGTTAAGTCGGGTAACCCCAGCTCTTCCACACGTTTCACCTGAAAACTACTTTGAGGGCGGCGAAACCGGCTTGAAGTCTTCTTGAAGCTTCGTTTGAGCCTCTTTAACTTGGCTACGTAACCTTTCTTCTTGGCGGGCGAGAACAGTGCTTCGAGTATCCAGCATTTCTTTCTTTTCAGCAAGCTCTTCAGCTATCTTGGCTTTTTCAGCCTTTATCAAAAGGGAACCAGCTGCCTTGTAAACTACAGCGTCGTCAGCTGTCTTTTCCAGCTCAGCCACGGTTTGTTCAACTTCAGTTTTCTCCATATCTACCTGCTGTTTCTGCGCTAAAACGCTCTGCATCGTTTGCTGCAACTGCTGAAGCCTCAACAATCGTTCTTGAACTTGAGGTGGTAACTTTGAAAGTTCATCACTCATATTGTATCATTCCGTCTGCACAGCAATAAGCACAGCCCTTAATTAAGCATTTTCCAAACAAAAAGCCAAACGCGCGCTGTGGTGCCGGGGGCGGGATTCGAGCCCGCGACTTCTGGGATAGGGCGTCTGGTCCCTTTTCTCTCCAGATTATGAGTCTGGCGCCCTAAGCCAAGCTAGGCTACCCCGGCAAGCTGTTTTCCAGTTGGTTGATGCCAGCTTTACGGTTAACAGCTACTACCTGAGTTTTCATTCTAATTGATAAAGATTTAGCAGACGACGTTTTGAACTTTTCCAGCAACTTGAGCCAGAGCTTTCATGTCCGCTTCAAGGGCGTAAAAGTATTATAGCTAGACTACAATGAAGGTAAGCTAAATTGAGAAGCATAACCAAACTTGGAGGAGTATGTGAAAAATGAAGTGCACGGATTGCGGCGAAGACATATTGCAGAGAAACCCTCAGAAATGTCCCTATTGTGGAAGCACCAATCTACTTTCTATTAAAGACATTGTTCCCACGGTTACTGCAGAAATTGAGAAGTTGAAGAAAGCTGGAAAATATGAAGAAGCAGCTCTGAAGTATGAAGAGATTGATATGTTGGACAAGGCTGAAGAATGCCGAAAGCTCAACATGGGAAAAGTCAGCAAAATCAGCTTGGAATGCCCCCACTGCGGGGAAACTCAACCCATATCTTCAAAAAATAATACGGTAAAATGCAAGCATTGCAGTAAGACCTACGGTATTCCAAAAAAGGTTCTTGAACTGCTCTAAATTGTCAAAATATATTAATGAAATTTCACATCCTTTTTTCTAACAGGAATCAGGTTAATAATGAATCACCCGCAGTATGTTCATGGTTATTCTTCAAAAGAATCTAAACGGTTGCAGGATCAAGCTCAAACGCTTACAGGCCTCTTACATCATGACACGATCTACCCTGCCAATAGTCGTGTTTTAGAGGTGGGTTGTGGCGTGGGGGCTCAGACAGTGATTCTTGCAGAAAATAACCCGCAGACCCAGATTTTATCCTTGGATATATCGTCGGAATCCGTAGCTACAGCAAAGGCGCGTGTGGAAGAAGCAGAATACTCAAATTTGTCCTTTCTGCAGGGCGACTTGTTTTCTTTACCTTTCGAGGATGAAACTTTCGATCATATTTTTGTGTGTTTTGTATTAGAACATCTATCGCATCCTCAAAAAGCGCTTGAAAGCCTCAAGCGCATTCTTAAAACAGGAGGGTCACTCACAGTCATAGAAGGTGACCATGGGTCTGCCTATTTTCACCCAGATTCTGCCGCAGCAAAAAAATCTATTCAATGTTTAATTGATCTTCAAGCTCAAACAGGCGGGAACGCACTTATTGGAAGGCAATTATACCCGTTGCTTTCTTCAGCAAACTATAAGGATGTCCACGTTTCTCCGCGAATGGTGTACGCCGATGAATCCTTGCCCGAGATGGTGGATGGATTCACGAAAAAAACCTTTAACGCCATGATAGAAGGGGTTAAAGAGCAAGCGATTAACGCAAAAATGATAGAGGAAAAAGAATGGGAAGAAGGAGTACGCGACCTCTTTCGAACAAGCGAAAAGGACGGCGTGTTTTGCTACACCTTCTTCAAAGCAGTCGGAATAAAATAGCCCCAAAAACATTCTTGAAATCAGTTCCCAAACCCAACAGCTAAGAATATTAGAAACGCGTTCTTCAATTAAATCATAATGCCCAACCTTGAAAAGCCGTCTACTGCCACGATGAGACGGATTTACTTTGCTTTAGTTCGGAAACCACGTTCTTTCGAGGAATTGGTCAAAATAACTGGTGTTGACGAGGATGCGCTTGGCGCTGCTCTAGATTGTCTCAAGGAGAAAGGGATGATTGTCAGCTACAATTTCACTACTAGATGCGTGATGTTCAGGATGGTGAGGACGCTGCCTTTGAGGTATGGCTGGAATTTTCCTTGGCTTGACTTGATGATGAGCACGGAAGACTGGAAAACCCCGTGGAAACACGTTTACGAAGAAGCAGCTGGCGATGAGGAAAACAAGCTGGGCGAGAGGTTAGTGAAGCTGCTTAAAGACTTGCTTGTTGACCCCAACTTAGACCTCATCGAAGTTCTGGAGGAGCTTGAAATGGGTGAGGTTCCGCTGGAGACATTTAAGCTGCACAACCAAGAGCCATACTGCCTAGAATGCCTAAAGAAAGAAAAACGGTTCATCAGAATGATTCTATGCGAAAAAAGCGAAGAACACTGCTGCCCCAACTGCGGAGTGGTACGAGAAACACTCCTGACCAAACGCCGCTAAAAACCGATTTAACTTAGAAACCGCCACCAGAGCGCTTAAAAACTAAGTGCGCTGCTTCTCTCAGAACTATATATACTTCATATAAGGGGGCTAAAGTCTGCCGTGAGCACAAAAGTTCCGCAATTAATTACACCGCGCTTTGTGAAGTCTTTTTAAGCAATCACTGCATAAAACAGTCAGTTATCCCAATTTGCAAGCTGGGAGAAATGAAAAAGCACAATTAAACATGGAGCAGGGAAAAATGGAGGAACGCGCCAAAGTCGTTAAAGAAGAACTTTTTGAACAGGACACAAGATTTCTAGCAGTTTATGTTGAAACTAACAACTCGTGCCTTATCATGCTAAGCGAGAAAGAGGACAAGCTTGGCACCATGGCGATTGCCGTTCCAAAACCCAAGGATTTGCTGGGTCCAGTCTCGTCGTCAGTGCTTTTAGGCGACAAAAACGCGGTTTCAGCCCGCATGTTCGCTGAATACGTTGCCTCCAAAAAAGGAAAAATCGCCATGGTATCCGTTTACCTAGAAAAACTTAGCGAAATGCAAGCACAAGCATTCTTCATGCACCTACTAGAAAAAGTTCTTCAAGCAGAAAGCGGAAAAGAAGCCACAACAACCTAAGTTACCCAGTTCAAACCTGCGTCAAGAGAAGAAACCGACACACTCCTCAAAAAATACTGCACAACCACCGAACAACAAATCGAAACCCAGTAATGCTTAAAACCAAAAAATAAAATGAGCCTTTTGTTGCATGCGAGCTGGTTAGTTTTTATATATTAGAATTGCAAGTAGAAACTATGGGATTTTAATGTCTAAAAATTCAGGTCAAGGTAACGTTACGCTGAACGTAGAAGATGTGATGACAAAGGAAGTCATAACCGTAGACGAGAACGTAACCGTCAAAAAAGCCGCCGACCTCATGGACAAAAACGAGATAAGCTGCTTAATCGCGCTCAGAAAAGGAAGAGCCATAGGAATAATCACCGAAAGAGACATCCTAAAACGCATAATCGTTGAAGACCGAAACCCAGAAAAAACCAAAGTCGGCAAAGTCATGTCAAGCCCTCTAGAAGTCGTCACTTTCGGCACCGACCTGGAAAAAGCTCTACGACTAATGTTCAAGAAAAAAATAAAAAAACTAGCCGTCATAAACAAAGAAAACCTGCTAGGCTTAATCAGCCTAACAGACATCGCACGATGCCAACCCACACTAATCACACTCCTAAAAAGCTTCGCCGCAGCACAAGACACACCAAAAAGCATGAAACAAATCTTAAACCACTACATAGTCTAAAAATTCCAACGAAGCTGAAAACCTGAAGCTGGAAGCACACCCTTAAATTTTAGAGTACACTCGCCTATTAGCATAAGGCAGCCAAAAATGAAGCAAACCATAACGCTCAAAGTCGACCCGCAACAACCAGACATCAAACAAATACAGGCAGCAGCAAACATAATCAAAAAAGGCGGATTAGTCGCGTTCCCCACCGAAACCGTCTACGGCTTAGGCGCAGACGCACTAAACCCACAAGCCGTTTCGGCGCTGTTTGAGGCGAAAAAGCGACCTTTGGATAACCCACCTATTGTCCACGTGGAAAACACAAACGACGTTCACACGTTAGCCCAACATGTTTCGCCGAAAGCTGACACGTTAATGAAAGAATTCTGGCCTGGACCATTAACTTTAGTCTTTAAACGCTCAAAGGCTGTTCCAGACGTAACCGTTGCAGGTTTAGACACAGTCGCCGTCAGGATGCCGCAGCACAATGTGGCTTTAGCGTTAATCAAAGAAAGCGGTTGCCCTATTGCTGCTCCAAGCGCAAACCTCGCAGGCAAACCAAGTCCCACATCAGCTGAACACGTCTTCGCCGACCTTAACGGTCGAATTGACGCAATTTTGGATGGTGGTCCAACACGCATCGGTGTTGAATCCACCGTTCTGGATTTGAGCGTTACCCCTGCAATGGTTCTTCGTCCAGGTGGAACGCCGCTTGAAGCGTTGAAGCAGGTTCTTGGAGACGTGCAGCTTCACCCATTTGTTGTCGCTGAGAAAGAGCTGGCTGTTGAGAAAACTCGGTCACCTGGGATGAAGCATAAGCATTACGCTCCTAAAGCTCCGCTTATTGTGGTGGAAGGCGCGGTTTCGCCTGTTATGGCTACTGTGAAGTCGCTTATCAGCAGTTATTGGTTGCAGGACAAACGTGTAGGCGTTTTAGCTACTGCTGAGACTGCTTGGGCTTACGAGGCAGACGTTGTTAAATCGTTGGGTAGCAGGCGTAAAGTGGATGCCATGGCGGCGAACCTGTTTAGGCTTCTGCGGGAGTTCGATGAGGAAAACGTGGATGTCATAATCGCGGAAAGCGTGCCAACTGAAGGGTTAGGCTTGGCTGTCATGAACAGGCTACGTAAAGCATCAGGTTATAACATCGTTAAAGCAGGGTAGCTCTGGGAAAAATTTATATCGTTGGGATAAGTGTTCCGTTTAGAATTCAAAGTGTTGTAAATGGAAAATTGGTGATGTAATGTCTACAGGTGGAGGAAATATTCCCATTTTAGTGTTAAAGGAAGGTACAGGAAGAACAACTGGGCGTGACGCACAGAAAAATAACATAATGGCTGCTAAAGTAGTGGCGGAAGCTGTGAAGACTACGCTTGGTCCATGCGGCATGGACAAGATGCTTGTTACCAGCATGGGTGATGTCTCAATAACGAATGATGGCGCAACTATAATGAAGGAGCTTGATGTACAGCATCCAGCGGCGAAAATGCTGGTGGAAGTAGCTAAAGCTCAGGACAACGAGGTCGGCGATGGAACAACAACCGCTGTGGTTTTAGCTGGAGAACTGCTTGCGAAAGCAGAGAGTTTGCTGGATCAAAATATTCATCCAACAGTTATCATTGAAGGCTACAAGAAAGCCAGCGAGAAAGCTCAAGAAGTTTTAGATAAAATCGCTATTCCCGTAAAAATCACTGACGACAAGACTCTTCGGGACGTAGCTATCACTTCTTTGTCTAGCAAAGCCATCAACGTGGCTGAAAACCACTTTGCCAAGTTAATTGTCGATGCAGTTAAGCAAGTAGCAGAGAAAGTTGACGGCAAATACAAAGCTGACATCGACTTGATTAAAATCGTTAAGAAGCACGGTAAAAGCTTGGACGAAACAGAACTTGTGAAGGGCATGGTAATCGACAAGGAAGTTGCCAGCTCGCAAATGCCGAAGCTAGTTGAAGACGCCAAAATCGCGTTGCTCAGTGAAAAGCTGGAGATTAAAAAAACAGAGTTCGACGCGAAAATCAACGTTGAAAGCCCAGACCAGATGCAAATGTTCTTGGATGAGGAAGAACGCATGCTTAAAGAAATGGTTTCCTCAGTCACAAAGTCAGGCGCTAACGTGGTTTTCTGCGAGAAAGGCGTAGATGACATGGCGCTGCATTTCCTTGCGAAGGCAGGCGTGTTAACAGTTAAAAGCGTGAGCAGCAGTGACATGGAGAAATTAGGTAGAGCTACAGGCGGCGAAATCTTAGCCAGCGTTAAAGACTTGACGGCTAAAGCTCTTGGAAAAGCCAAGAAAGTTGAGGAAGTCAAAATCGGCGACGACAAACTCATTTACGTGCGCGAATGCAAGAATCCGAAGGCAGTGACAATAGTCATCAGAGGTGCTTCGTCACACCTGCTTGATGAAGCTGACCGTTCACTACATGACGGCTTATGCGTTGTTAGAAACGTAGTTGAAGACGGCAAAATCGTGGCTGGCGGCGGTGCACCAGAGGCAGAGTTGGCTAAGAACCTGAGGAAATTCGCTGTTAAAGTCGGCGGACGCGAACAGCTAGCTGTTGAAGCTTACGCGGAAGCAGTTGAAGCTATCCCGTTGACACTGGCTGAAAACGCTGGGTTAGACCCAATCGACATCATGGTAGCCTTAAGAGCTGAACACGAAAAAACAGACCACAAATACTTCGGCATCGAAGTCACCACAGGAAAAATCAAAAACATGCTTGACCTGCTAGTTCTCGAACCACTACGCGTAAAGCAACAAGTCATAAAATCAGCCACAGAAGCAGCAAACATGATACTGAAAATCGACGACTTAATCAGCATCAAAGGCAGCAAAATGCCACCGATGCCACCAGGAGGAATGCCCGGAGGAATGGGCGGAATGGGTGGCATGGGCGGTATGGGCGGTATGCCCTACTAAAAACCCCAAACTTTTCCTTTTTTTTGTTCTTTGAAATTTTGCGTCTGATATGCGCCCGGAAAAGACTATAGTCCCCTTTATATAGAAACTATTTATAGCGGGGGATAATGCAAAAAATTGCATTAACGTAAACTTTGTGGATAAAGAAAGGAAGAAACTCTCAGGTAGGGTTTGAGAGAAAACATGCGCACGCAACGGCTAAAGCGAACGTGGCGAAGCGGAACCTCACTCGATTACCTGAATTGCACCTTCAGGACACTGCGCTTCGCATGCTCTGCAGACAAGACACTCGTCAACATTAACTGGAACAGATTTGCCGTCTTTAATCTCGTAGACGCCTACTGGACAAGTGTTTGCGCAAGTTTCGCATCCGTTGCACCTATCATTATCGACCACTATTTTTACCATGTTATATACCTCTGGTAAGTTTGATTCAAACTCCCGCAGTAAAATAAAAGTGTTTAGGTCAGTTAACGAATTTCTTCACGTAGTCTTAACAGAATTCCGTTAATTGCAGCTTCAGCTTTCTCTTTCCGCCGCTTATAATCCGCCAGTGACCTCTTGTACGCGTCTAAAGGCAACGCACCCTTTCTATGGCGAACCTCAATAGTCCTAGTGTTTGTTTCAACCTCAACAAGTTCAGTTTCTGCAACATCAAGCTGCCGAACCAAACTTGCATAATTACCCCCTGCACTACGGAAAACCCTTTTCAATCCAGCTATATTCTTGGAAATGTTGTCAAGACGAACCTCCAATGTCCTCCTTTGCACTTTATATCGACGCCTTGGAATCTTGCCTTTCTGAGCCCTTTCTTCAAGGGTCTTTAATTCTGAGGCTATTCTGCTTTTATCTTCGTATGCTTCGGTGAAGGCTCTAACTTGACCGGGACTAAGAGTTACAGAGGCTTCTGGCGTCGCAATTCGTAATGGGACTGAAGTTTTAGGTCTTTTCCAGACAACTACAACCACGCATCCAAGCACTGCTAGAGTCCACATCCACAGAGCAGGTCGAAAAGACAGCCACAGAGAACTATAATCATACTCAACTTGTAGAACATCCTCAGAAAGAACAGCAGAATCTACTTTGCTAACGCCTTCCCTGCTAACTGAAAGGGTTTCCTGGAAGACTTCCCGTATCATACTTAAAGAAGAATCAATCACCGAAAGCTGCGGTGCCAGAAACCTTGCCCCTTCAGGAGGAACAAAAGTGACCGCGGCCACATCAACATAATAGTCAAAGTCGGGAAAAAGGTCAAAATTTAACGTAAAAGGTGAAGTCTTAGAAGATATGCTTGGTAAGGCATATTCAGCTGTCAGCGTGGTAGATATACCCCTGTTTATAGACGAAATAAATGTGACGTTGACAAAACGCGTGTCACCACTGCTAGTTAAAACATCAGCTGTCAAGATTCTACCAAACTCATCTCTCACAACAACATTTGAAGCATCAAGAGGCAACCCTATTCTGAGAAAACCAAGACTGCTAGCCGCGTTGTTTGTAATACTGTAACTGTCAAAAGCCACTATGTCACCTACAGGGCTTATTTTTATTTGCCGGTTTAGCTCTTTAAAGGTGGTTATTTGAAGACTACCACGAGCCAATGAAAAATTGGCAACAGCTGTGGAATAAGTGAACATAGGCAAGTTCTCCTTAACGAAACTAGTTGCGCTGACTTCTCCATCATCCTTTGTGACTGTTATGGTTAGGGGAGTAGCGGGAAGAATAATTGCGACGTTGCAGCGAGCCACATCTTTTGTGAAGCTGGGGTAAGCTGGAAAATCGAGGGTGAATACATCTGCGTCCAAATCTTGACTGAGAAGACTATTCGAAAGAATAAAGACGACAGTAAAAACTTGAGAAGCCCCTTGCGGGAAACTTATTTTTGCGCCGTAAAAACCAAGGTCGGCTAATTCCACGCCAAGGCTTAATGGAAAAATGTTATTGTTGGCGTCATACGCCATGCCTTTAAGAACGTAGGAACCGTACTTATACGGGAAACCGATTAAGAAGTCACCTGTTAATTGCCCGCTTAAATGTATTGTATCACGTATAACCACATGCCCAGAATACATAATCTCCACTTCGTGGTCAACCCGCTGTATAGTATAGCTATCCTGAGCCAAAACCATTCGCGTGCTAAGAGAAAAAGGCAAAAGAAAAGCCACTGAAAAAACTATAAGCACAACGACCGCTGCGGCTCTCTTCACTCAAATTCACCCAGTTCAGGTTTTTCTATGTTATTGGCAGCTTATTTATTTACTTTTAGAATAGAAAACTGCGTTCCTATGCGTTCAGCTTTTGGCTATTTGCTCGACCATTATCATGCTGTTTGTGGTGACGTTGGACATCAGTTCTACAGCTTCATCCTCAATAAACAACCTATTAACATTAACAGCAAATAGCATAAAACTTATAGAAAAGGGCGAACTCAAAGTTAATGAGGTGAAAAGTAATATCACAAGACGATGAAGATTACCCAGAATGGTTCAAAAAACGGCGCAAATCTCCATATAGAGACCCATTTTTCGGCGACGTTGACCGCATGTTTCGTGAAATGGAAAAAATGATGGAAAAAGAATTCAAAAATTTCACAGAAAAAGTCCCAAAAGACTACGTCAAAGAACGCAAACTTCCCGACGGCAGAACCGTCAGAGAGATGGGTCCCTTCGTATACGGTTACAGCATGAAAATAGGTCCTGACGGCAAGCCTGAAATCCGCCAGTTCGGCAACATCAAAAAGAGCCTCAAAGGTCCACAAGTGAAAAACGAGCGGGAACCACTCGTAGACATAGTTGAAACAAACACTGAAGTTCGCGTAGTAACAGAACTGCCTGGCGTAGAAAAAACAGACATAAAACTCCACGGCACAGAAGACTCACTGACGGTATCTGTTAACACGCCTCAAACTAAATACTATAAAGAAGTCACTTTGCCAACAAAAGTAAAGGTGAAAGAAGCAAAATCATCCTACAAAAATGGCGTTCTGGAAGTTGTATTCCCCAAAGCTGAAACCCAAAAGGAGCCGAAAGGCGAGTCAATAGACATAGAGTAACTGCCGCAGGTTTACCCTCACACACAGTTCTTTCCTGAAAAGTTTGTGCCCGCATGAACGATAACTCGGAAATCGACGCGCTAAACGCTATTTGCCGTGAAGCAAAAGCAGAGGACAAACTGTCTGGAAAAAGCTTGACTGAACTCTACGAGCTTTTCGGTCAAAGATTCACGAAAGCCCTCTGCGCCTTGAAAGAAAACCGAGTGAAAAAATACGTTTTCAAACCAAGCGGCAGAACCGTCTGGATAGTCATTGGAAGAGAACGCGATTACCTGATAATGCCTGAGGCTGAATTCTGTATGTGCGACGACTTCTACTTTCGCGTATTAGACAAAGAAATACACTTGTGCTATCATTTAATTGCTCAGAAAATCGCGCGCAACCTAGGATGGTACGAAACCATAAAAGAAAACGACGAACTGTACGAGTCATTAATGAGCGAGTGGAAAAAAGCTACTTAAATATTCAGTTGTTGTGATTTTCTTCACACTACTTTCAATCGCTCTATGATTGCAAAATGAGTACGGTCTGAGGCATCTTGAATTTTTCACCGCATATAAAATCATTTCAAGTTTGTTTAGTGCTTAGAGGGGTTACGCCCACCAGGTAAACGGCGTAAGGTATTATCTCTTTGAATTCTTGCAAGTCTCGTTTTAACTGCTCAAATTTGGGTTCCTTGTAGGTGGGAACTATGAAAACCAATACATCCAGTTGTTTTTTGGCATAAGCCCAAAGGCATCTGAAGAGTGACCTGTGAACTGCGTCAATCAATGACCTTTCAATTTCTATTGCTGTTTTCTCTTTGAAGGCATCAAGCTTGTAAGTTGCCACTGGAAACAGGGACACCTCTACGTCCCACATGTTCTTATGAAGAAAATGCTGTATCTTAACATGATTATCAGCCGATGAAAGGTCTGTTAAAGAAGCAGCCTGCATAATAGTTGAAAGCTGACCTTTTCTCCGCAGAAGCTCTTCCGCTCCTCTGAAACTAAAAACCTTTCTTTCCATTCCAAAGTCAGACAACGCTTTTCTGCTTTCCACATTTTCTTCCAGCAGTTCAGGAACCACTGTTTCTTTTAGAGAGTATTTGCCTTGCCCGATTTTTGTTAGTACTCTGTCTTCTGGGAGGAAAAAGGAAGACCCGCTTTCTTGACACAGGTCGTCCATAATTTTTTTAATGTCTTTCCAGTCTTTTCCATATTTTGACTTTATGTAATCTCTCACTTCAGTTGCTGTGCCGGAACCGCCTAAAGCATTTAATGCTTCAACAATTGAGTCTTTCAAATTGAAAACTGGAACCATTCTTGAAACACCTAAGCAGATATATTGAATCTATGCAAGATTCGGGTCTAATAACTTTGTGGAAACGGACTATTTTTAAAAAAATACAGGAATTAGAAAAAAGAAAGGATGTAGCGTATTAGAGAATAGCGGCTACGTAACTTTCTTCTTTACTTTCTTAACAGTTTTCTTGGTTTCCTTAACGCCCTTCTTTGCAACGTTCTTAGTTGCTTTAGCGCCTTTCTTCGCTACCTTTTTGGTTTCTTTGAGACCCTTCTTCCCAAGCTTTGCCCCTTCTTCCCCGACTTTCTTGACTGATTCTTCAGTCTTATCCTTCACTTTCTTTAGAAAACCCATAAAAACACCCCGCACTAGTAAGTATTCAATAAACCTAAAATAGGTTATGGAAAACCATAAAAAAGCAGTCGTTATATGACTCAGTTGAGACTCACATTATTCTGTTTATCTCTTCAGGTTGTGCAGTCTTGTTTCTCTTCTTTTGCTTTGCACTGGTCACAGAGGTCAGATTGCGGCCTCTTAGAGCGTCTCTCGTAGATGCGCAGGGGATATTGTGTGCAATTCTTACACCAATGCCATCTGTCAGGTGCGAGTCCCTTAACATACTCTACCATTCTCACCCTCCCAAAATGTTAATTATGTCGCCACTGATATTTTTCAGTTTCCCCAACTATAAACGCCTCAGATTAATTATGATTCCACTAAACTTTCTATTTATTTCATTTTACAAGCATTTCAAGTCCTCTTGAAAAAGCAATGATGAAAAATCAAACAACGTGTACCAATTCCATTCTGAAAGAATATAGTGCATTAGAAACACAAAATAAATTAACACTTTCGCATAACTATTCCGAGAGTGTACTGTGGTACAGGGGACTCACACTGTAAGGATGGCAGATTTCATGGAGAATCAAGAAGTTACCACCTGTTTTAACTGTCCAGAGTTCGACAATCATAAAGGCTGTTGTAAGAGAGCTAACCAATTGAAGCCATGCATCAGACAAAAACAATGAGGTTTCTGCCATACAATAGCATTGAAAACTGCAATTTTTTGTATTTGTTCGGCAAAAAATTAAAGTAAAATGTTAAAACTTGCTGAAGAAGCACCGTCGTTACTTCGAAGTTCGAAGTTTGAGCAAAGAGAATTGCTATAAACCTTGACAGTTCAATGGATTTTGTGAGAAGGCCATTGCAGCTTGTGAATATAGAACACGACCAACAGTTTGATTATGCACTAGTGAAACAGCTTGCTAAAATTCTTGAATTTTTGCCAAATCTAGAGGATTAACGCATAACCCACCCACTTTGTTTCTTCAACACGCTATTTCTGCTGAGACATATAACCAAGCAATAGAGGGAAAACATTCCAGATAGCTTATCAGCTTCCAAGAGCAAAAATGGTTATTAACGAGAAAACAAATAGGCAGTGCAAGGTTAAACAAAGATGCTGGACATTACAATTATTCCGATAGCAACATTGGTGATAATGCTTATCGCAGTTACCATTTCGTTCCTTAACATGGGCATTAACCGCCTTTTGATTACGCGCATATGCGGATGGGAAGAATACAAAGTAATGAAAAAGGAAACATCTGAATATCAGTCTCAGCTGATGCAAGCTATGCGCGCAAACGACACAAAACGCGTTGAGAAACTGAAAAAGAAAGAATCACAAATAAGAAACATGCAAAGCAAAATGATGAAGCCACAAATGATACTGCTTCCCATAAGCTTCAGTTACATAATAATCTGGTACATCTTTCTAATCCCCACCTTCGGGCAAAACGCTGTTGCGATTGTGCCTGGACTCGCGCCGATGGGCATACCTGTGATATACTGGTACATGATCTGCTCGTTCTTCTTCGGCACCATCGCCTCTCGCGTAGTAGGCGTAACACCTATAGCGTAAAGATGCATGGCTGAGGCGCTATGACCAGAAACGAAAAAACGGAGAGCGCTTCCAAAGAAAAAATTGTAGTCTGCATATCCGGAATGGCTGGAACCGGAAAGAGTACATTAGCCAAGAAACTTGCAGAAAAATACGGTTTAAGATACTATTCAGGCGGCGACGCGTTGAAAGCGTTAGCGGCAGCCGAAGGATATGATTCATCCAGCCGCGGATGGTGGGAAAGCCCAGAGGGACTCCGCTTTTTAGAGAAAAGAGAACAAAACCACGAATTTGACAAAGCAGTTGACGATAAACTCTTGGAGTACGCACAGCAGGGACGCGTTCTTTTAGACAGCTGGACAATGCCTTGGCTGCTCAAAACGGGTTTCAAAATATGGTTAATTGCTTCAGTAGAAAAGAGAGCTGAAAGAATCGCCAAGAGAGACAGAATTCCCATAAAAGAAGCCTTACAAGTGTTGAAGGAAAAAGAAACTATAACAAAAGCTATTTACAAGAAACTTTACGGCTTCACGTTAGGCGAAGATTTCGAGCCGTTTAATCTAGTTTTGGACACTGACAACTTGAATGCAGGGGAAGTTTTCCAAGCACTCTGCATGGTAATGGACAACATTGTTCTTAAAAGTTAAAAAAGCATATAATAGTATTTGCTAATTTTTAGCAGATAAAATTCGTTTTTAATAACTAGCCGAAGCCGCAAGTTTTAAAACGTAAACCCTTTCTATAAAGTTAACTTCTAGAATTAACCCATACGAAGGGCGCGCTATGGAACGGGAAGGTGATCAAGTGAATGGAATCTAAAATCAGTCGCTTTGTTACAGGACTATTCTTAGAAGCAATCGCGCTATGCTTAATCATGTCTTTCAGGTTCATCAACATAGCCGCCACAGCCACACTGTTAATCTTTAACCTGTTTTTTCTCTCCCTCACCATTCACCTGAACGGAACACTCAACAGAAAACTAGGCACACTAGCCTTAGGCAACATCACAGGCTTACTCTGGAACTTCACTCTCCAATACTTCGCAATAGCAGGCACAACCTTTTTCGGAGAACCATTCAACCTTTTCTACACAGTCTCTTACCCTTTCCTAAACTTCATGTGGATCGTATCCTTCTGGTCCCTGAGTCTCGCTGTTCTCCCTAAGCCCAAGAACAGCCAAGCAGAGGTGAAAACTTGATTATCGAAGCGCTGGAAGCCATATTCCTGTTTTCAACCGCGCTGATGATGGCATATCTCGTCAGACACTACGTTTTCACATTAACCGTTCTAAGAAGAAGCAAGAAAGCCAAAGACAACATTGCGGTAGACGTGAATTATGAGCCCACAGTTTCCATATTGGTCCCAGCGCGTGATGAAGAAAAAGTAATTGGACGACTACTACAGCGGATGACTAAGCTGACCTATCCACATGATAAACTGCAAGTCATCACCATAGACGACGCTTCATCCGACCGTACAAGGCAGATTGCTGAAGAGTTTTCAAGCAGCTATCCGTTCATAGAGGTGCTGCATCGCGACGAAAAAACGGGAGGCAAAGGCAAAGCTTCAGCCATGAACGCGGGCTTAAACCGTTCAACAGGCGAAATCATACTTTGCTTCGACGCAGATTACTCCCCAGAGAGAGACATAGTGGAGAAACTTGTAAAAAACTTCGTTGACCCCGCAGTTGGCGCCGTGCAAGGACGCCCAGTGGTGTTTAATGAATCACAAAACGTGGTGACACGATTAATAACGCTGGAAAGGATAGGCGGCTACAGGATTGACCAAGAGGCACGGGATAATCTAGGACTTATACCCCAGTTCGGCGGCACAGTTGGGGGCTTCAGGCGAAGCGTTTTAGAAGAGACAGGAGGCTTCGACGAGTCAATGTTAACTGAAGACACTGACTTAACATTTCAGGTTTACCTCGCCGGCTTCAAAGTTCGCTACGTAGGCGACGCTGAATGCTACGAAGAAGCCGTAGACAACTGGAAAGCGTACTGGAGACAGAGGCACAGGTGGGCGCGAGGACACATGCAAGTCTGCTTCAAGCACGCGCCGCATGTCTTAAGAAGCAAAAAGCTGAATATAAAAGAGAAAATTGACGGATTGCTTCTTCTACACATTTATTTCATGCCCGTTCTAACTATAGTTTCATTTTTTGCGGGCGTTTCCCTTATTCTCTTGGGGTCTTCACAGTTTATTAACGCGCTTTGGTTTTTTGTGCCCGTGTCCTTTTACAGTCTCGTAGGCAATTTTGCACCGTTCTTCGAGGTTGGGATTGGCGCGTATTTAGATGGTAGAACGAGAATCCAATGGTTGATTCCTCTTTTGCTTTTCGTGTACTCGTATAATATTCTCATATGCACAAAAGCTCTTTTGGACCTTGCCGCTGCGAAAATACTGAGGAAAAACAGAGTTACTGGGCTAAGACTCACCATTTGGGCAATGGAAATAGTTATATTGGAAACTAGGCAATACTGCTCAAAAGATTGTAATGATTCCAAATCTCACTGCAATTATCGTAATACTTGTAACAACCCCAGCGCTTATTCTTATAATGTTCTTACCAGCGCTCATTGAACTAAAAAAGCCCAGAGACAGCGGACCACGGATTATAACGGCAGAAAGTCTTGACGCGCTGATAACTCGTTTCATTCCCATTGCAAACATAGAAGACGAGCAGAAATTTGATAACTCGCTGATCCAAGCGATAGCAAAAATTGTTGAAGTTTTACCAAGCTTAGAGGTTTAATGCTACCGCTCTAAGAGAAACTTGGCGTTTTTCCACTGGTCTTTAGCTAGGATAAGGTTTCCGTAGGGGCTTCCGTGAAGCGAGTAAAAAATGTAGCATAAGTAGGCGCACTGGGTGCATTTATTGTAAGTTTTGCGCAGCAAGTCGAATTTTTCGCTACGCCAGATTTCGGGTAAATCAAACACTGACCCTACAAAGTTGTGGTTATGGCAACCAGCGATTCTGCCTAAATGATCCAAGACTAAAAAGTTTTGAAGCGCATGGCAGTTCCACGTTCTTTTGCCCTCTAGAAAGAAAGCTCTAAGCGTCTTCAACAGTTTGGTCGTGATGAAGATTTTGTGGTTCTTCTTTTTCATCTCGATGAGAGAATCACAAAGCTTAACCATTGCCTGTTTATCCTTTATTATAAACTCTTCGTTGGCTTTGCCGATTCTGAAAAGTTGGTTCTCGTCTTCAGTTTGATCAAAAGTGTAAAGGCAGTACCAAACTGGAATTCCTTTTTGAGTGAAGTAGTTTGTTATGTCCATGATTTCGTAAAGGTTTAACTGTGAAATTGTGGGCGTCACACTAACGTTTATGCCTTCGCTGTGCAGCGTTTCCACAGCGTCCATGGCTTTTTTCCAAGCGCCAGGAACAGCTTTTATGTAATCGTTTTTTTCTGGGTCCAAGCTGTCTATTGAGATTGCCACGAAATCCACGTTTCGTAAAGCTTCGAGATTTTTTTTAGCCATGCTGCCGTTGTCGTAAACGGTGGTTACAAAAAGATTTGAAGCGTGCTCAATTATTTCTGGAGCATCCTTTCTTAAAAGCGGGTCTCCGCCAGAGATTACAAGCTCTACGATGCCAAGGTCCTTCAGTAGGTCTAGCCCTCGTTTTACCTCTTCAGTGGATAGTTCTCGCTTGTCTTGTTCTTTCCAGACATTGCAGCCCCTGCAACGGTAATTGCATTTCCTTGTGATCATCCACTGAGCATGATGAGGTCGATTGGGAGTTAGAGCGTTGATTGCTATCCTAGAGGCTTTTCGTAACTTTATGTTCAAATGTTGAGCACCGTGTATGTCGATTATGGCTGTTTTAATAGAAACCTAGCCCACACTTATATAAGTCATGAGGCAAAAAAGGTCAAAACTTTGGGAATGGTTAAAAATACAGAATTTTGTTTTTTTAAAGAATTAGCTGCTGGTTAGAATGCCTTTTAGCGTTGCTAGCTGAGGAGTCAATGACTTGCAGTTTTATATATGGTATGACTAAAATCTTAATTAAGAATTGGGTGGTTGAATAGTAAATATGCGTGTGGACGTTATTATAATTACGAAAAACAGTGAGCGCATGCTTAATGAATGCCTCAAAGCTGTTTATGAAAACGTTCCACTCAACCGCCTGATTGTTGTCGATGGGCATTCAACCGATAGAACATTAGAAATAGTGCGCGAGTTTCAGGAGGAACACGGAAACGTTTTGGTGATACAAGACAAAGGAACACGCGCTACTGCAAGACAGAAGGGCATAGACCAAGTGAAAACTGAGTGGTTCATGTTCGTTGATAGCGACGCGGTTCTTTGTAAGAACTGGTTCAAGAAAGCTGAGAAACATTTACGTCAGAACGTAGGCGCGGTATGGGGAATCGAAGTATGGTCTACAATCCAGAATCCAGCTATTCTTAAAGTATTCTTGTGGATAACTCGGAAGATATTTGATCTTCGGGGTGGAACCCATGACACACTTATCCGTACAGACTTGGTTAAAGATATAGAAATCCCGCAGATTCTCCATGTTTTTGAGGATGCTTACATCAAAGATTGGATAACCCAGAAAGGATACAAACTGATTGCATGCTACGATCCATACTGCATTCATTATAGACCAGCCAGCGTCTGGACTATTCAGGGTAGCTTAAACATAATAGCCGACGCAATCAGGGTTGGCAGGCTAACTCTGCTTTTCAAATTAACACTTGCCTATGGTTTTTACACAGCGTATTCGGTGTATCAATTTCTCGCGACTAACATAAAACGCAGAGTGGCTTAGTTTCCACGCCATTACTTATCAGAAAACCCCACTGATCTATTGGGAAAAATGGATAAAGTCTTATTTGTAATCTGCTCCATACATTAACGTTTATCAAGGCGCAGGCTTTGACAAAACTATAAGGGGCACGGTAATGCAGCCAATAGATGTCGTAGTGCTTACAAAAGACAGTGAACACTTACTTGACAAATGCTTAGCTTCAGTCTACGAAAATGTGCCCGTTAAAAACTTGATAATAGTTGATGGCTTTTCAACCGACCGCACTCTGAAAATAATAAACAAAATCAGTGAAGCACACGGTAACATTAAAGTCCTGAAAGTTAACGGTTCAAGAGCTAGAGCACGAGAGAAAGGCATACAACAAGTGAGTACGGACTGGTTCATGTTCGTAGACAGCGACGTCATACTCGGCCGAGACTGGTTCAAAAAAGCCGAAAAAAACGTGAAGAGCGATGTTGGAGCCGTCTGGGGAGTAAACATCGACGTCATCCCTAATATAAAAGACAAACGTGCTCTAAAGTTGCAGAGCCTAATTGCTAGGCAATGCTTCAGTCTTCGAGGCGGGATGCATGATACGCTTATCCGCCGTGAGGCTGTGGAGGGAATAAGAATTCCTGAACAGTTACACGCTTACGAAGATGCGTACATAATCAAGTGGATCAAAGCGGAAGGGTATAAAACTGTGGTCGGCGAAGATGTTTACTGTTTACATTTCAAGCCGCCAACGAACTGGAGTTTGCAAAACGGGGTTTCACAAGCTATTATCGAATTCAGGTGCGGGCTTGTCTACTCTCACATGTACGAGTACATGTTCCTCTACCCAGTTTTCATGTTTCACTGGTTCATCCAGCTCTCCCTTCAAGGCGCAAAAGGAATACTATCGTCTCAGCGCGGTCCAAAGATGATCTGACAGCGGCCGCGGCAAAACCGTTGTCACGCCGTCTTTTTGCATTAGCACCCGGTGTTCCGCTTTTCCCGTGAACTCACCGATAACCGAAGCATGAACCTGCACGCGCTTCAAGTTTCTAACTATTTCATCTGCGCTTTTTGCTTCTGCTGAAATGACCAGCGCGCCTGACCCTATCAGCTGTAAGGGGTCAATCTGGAAGTGGCTGCAAATGTGGGCTGTTTCAGGCTGCACTGTAATTGCTTCTTCGAAGATTTTTACGCCCACGTTCGAAGCGTCGGCCATTTCGTGTATTCCCCCCGCCACACCGCCTTCAGTAGGGTCATGCATAGCGTGGACTCCACCTGTTTTGCACGCCGTCAAAGCGTCTTTCACAACGCTTATCTGACTGTAAAAGTTCTTTGCCGCTTGCAACATTGTGCTGCTCATGGTTGCTTTGAGCGCTTGCTCACGGTCGGTAGATAGTATCGCGGTGCCTTCTATCCCAGCGCTTTTTGTTAAGACTAGTTTGTCTCCGGGTTTTGCTCCACCAGAGGTGACGTAGCGCCCCTTTTCTGTTAAGCCTAAGACGCAGCCCACAACTATCGGGTTGGACAAGCTGGGTGTGGATTCGCAGTGGCCACCCACTATGGCTATTCCTAAGTCTTTAGCTGCCGCGTTCATCTGAATGCTTATGGTCTCGACAAGTTTTTTCTCCGCGTTTTCAGGCAGCATCATACATGAGAACATGAAGGCTGGTTCAACGCCGAAAGTGGCCACGTCATTAGCGTTAACGTTAACAGCTAGCCATCCGATTCGCTCAACCGCACCTGTGATGGGATCCATGGAAACAATCAGAGACTTATCACCTAAGTCTAAAACTGCACCGTCGATTCCCGCTGAAGGACCTATGATGACTTCTTTGCGTTCGGCACCTAGGTTTTTGAAAACTACCTCTTTCAGTATATCTACGGGAATTTTTCCTGGCGGCAGTTTCATTGTTATCTCTCACTAAAGTTTGCCAGTGTAGCTTTTAAGTTGTGGGAAGACCCTTTGCACTACGTACATTGTAGGCACCGCTACGATTAAACCAACAATCATCTGCACCATGTTGAATGGTACCTCCAAAAGCGCTGCAGACAGGGAGTAACCGAGGAATAGTTGCTCGTAGAAGAAGTATCCTGCCACCATTTCTAAGCCCCCAACTACAACAGAAACCGTAGCGCTTAGACCCATGTTTGAAGTATGATTCTGTAGTTTTCTGTTTAGAAACCCGACTGTGGCGCCCTCCAAACCCTTTATCACCAACGTTCCAGGGGCAAACTGTGCTGCGCCTGGGACAAGTATGTCTGCTATTGCCACGCTGCCTCCTGCAAAACCGCCGACGAAAGGACCGAAAACAAGTGCTGCCGTGTACACTATCGCTTCGCCGAGGTTGAAGTAGCCGTTCGTTGCGGGTATGGGTATTACGAATGCCATTGTTACTGCGGCTGCGAGTGCTCCGAAAATTGCTGCTAGCGCCAGTTTCAACGGTGTATCTATTATGCCTTGTTTCAAAGCCGGTAACACCCCCACTAGTATAGTTACAACTATACTATTAAAACCTTGCCAAACACCAAGCTAAATCAAAAGCTTCAAGTCATCAATCGCCGCAAGAACCTTCTTCCCGCGATCCACCACACGGAAAAACTTTTTCCCACCCTTCTCATAAGCCACAATCAACCCCTTTTCCGACAGCTCATTCAAATGCTGGTAAACCGCAGCTCGCGTCATAGTTTTCCCCAGTTTCTTCCATAAATCATAGCCGTAAGTGTCCTTTCCGCTTAGAATTCTAAGAATTTTCTCCTTTGTACTTATCTCTAGTCCGAGAACAGCGGTTTTCTGCTTCTTAGTCAACGCCTGCAGCACATCAGTTGCTTTGAGACCGCTTCCCGTAATAATACACACTACGTTACTGTCGCAGGATATTTTGCCCTTCTCCACCAGCTTTTTCAGCGCCGCTATTGTAGCTGAGCTTGCAGGTTCAGCGAAAACCCCTTCCAGCTTGGCTATCTGCAACTCTGCAACAAGAATTTCCGAGTCTGAAACTGTTACCGCTAAGCCGTTTGAGTCTCTTATCGCGTTTATGGCTAGTTCGCTTTGCAGCGGTTCAGCCACTAGGATAGCAAGTGCACGGGTAGACGGCTTCGAAAGCTTCTCCGATTTGGAAGCGCCATTAGTTAACGCATCAACGATGGCGGCGCACCCTTCCGTCTGGACTCCAACAATTTTTGGCAATGATGCGGTGATGCCGAGCTGTTTAAGCTCTTTGAAGCCTTTCCAAAGAGAGTAGATGGTACCGCCGCTTCCCATTGAAACCACGAGCCATTCTGGAACACCGAACTGCTCGTAAACTTCGTAAGATATGGTTTTTTGAGCCTCCACTACGAGCGGGTTCAGCTCTGCGGTTGCCTGATACCAGCCTGTTTCCTTCGCTATCGCCGCAGCCTTGCGGATTGAGTCGTCGAGAAATTCCCCGAACTTTTCAATGATTGCGTCGTAAGCAAGCATCTGCGCCAGCTTTCCTACATCAACCACCTCGGGAACGATAACGTGGCAAATTAACCCCGCCTTTGCGGAGTAAGCAGCCAAAGAGGCACCCATGTTTCCGTTTGTAGCGCAAATCAGCGTGTCAAAATCTCGGTCTAGGGCGTTAGACGTTAAGAGAGCAGCTGCACGGTCTCTGTACGAGTTTGTCGGGTTTCGCGTCTCATCTTTCAAGTAAAGCTCTTTCAAACTAAGGTCATTTGCGAGCCTCTCAGCTTTATGCAAGGGCGTTCCGCCTTCCCCCAAACTGACCACGTGCTGAACGGGTGGAAGCAACTGCTTATACCTCCAGAAGCCTATGGGACCAGAAAATTCAATGCTGCTTGCATGGAGGTCTGCGTTGTATTCCAGTATGTCCGCGCATTTTTCGCAGTTGCTTCTCAGCGGGTAAGTAGGGAATTCTGCGCCGCAGTGAACGCATCTGAGCACTTCAGTCTTTTCTCCTTCAATATACTTTTCAATAAGCTGTTGTTCTATTATTGTTTGCCGCGTTTCCCTTTTAAGACTGTGGAGAAAGGGGAAAATCTAAATGGGAGTGCACTGCTTGATATAGCAAGTTAAGAGTTGACGGTTATGAGTGAAAAAGAAGACCCAATAAAAATGCACAAAGACGCAAATAACATCATGGAATCTGGAAAATATGAGGAGGCAAGGGAGCTTTTTCTCAGGACAGCTGAGCTTTACCGGAAAAAACAGAATTATTTTGACGCTACAACCATGCTTTACAAAGCTGGCGAATGCAGCTTCGCCCTGAAAGAATACGAAAAAGCCATTGAGCAGTTCACGCAGTCCGCAGAACTTTCCTTTGACAAGGGATACGACCGCTTCGCCGTCAGCGCCCTAGACTACGCGAAAGACTGTCACAAAGCCTTAGGAAACACCAAGGAAGTTGAAGAGATAGCGAAGAAAATCAAAGAAGTCAAAGCAAAACTTGAAAGCGCCTTCTAAGCACCACGCCTCTATAACAAAAGCTTGAGAGGCAGTTCGCCGAGAAAGGCAAATATAAAGCTGACTAACACCCATTTTCTCTTAGGCGAGAACAGAGATGGATGCGGTGGACAAGAAAGCGTTTGCTTCTGAATTTTACAGTCGCCAAGTAATTCTCAACGAGTTAGGCGTGAAGGGCCAGCAGAAACTGGCGAAATCCAAAGTTGCGGTGGTCGGCGTAGGCGGGCTAGGCACCGTTTCTTCGCTGTATCTGGCTCTGGCAGGCGTTGGACACCTGCGATTGATAGATCAGGACACGGTGGAAACGCCGAATCTTCACCGCCAAATCCTGTACAGCATAGATGACTTGCATTACCCGAAGGCTGAAGTCGCCGCTAAGCGGCTGGAGAAGCTTAATCCGCTTTTGAAGGCTGAACCCGTCTCAGAGAACGTTAACGCAGGCAACGTAGAGAAGCTTTTGGCTGGGGTGGACCTAGTCGTTGACGGCTTGGATAACATGTTCACTCGCTATTTACTGAACCGCACTTGCGTAAAGCTGGGTGTTCCATACGTTTTCGGCGCAGCCATCGGCATAGAGGGGAACCTCTCGGTTTTTGCTCCTCCTGAAACCGGCTGTTTAGAATGCTTGCTACCAAACATGTCAGACAAAGACTTGATGAAGTGCGACACTCGCGGCGTAGTTGGCGCTACGCCTGGAATAATCGGGGCGATGCAAGCCATGGAAGCCATAAAAGTTCTGACGGGCATGGGTTCGCCTTTGAAGGGCAAGCTCATGGTTTGCGACTTCAATGACATGTACTTCACCACGGTTGACACCTCGAAAGCCGCGAACTGCTCCGCTTGCAAAGGCACTCTGCCTCCGTTGGAACGGCAAGAAAAGCTTGTGTGGCTTTGCGGTCGAGACACAGTTAACATTAACCCTGAAAAACCGTTGAAGCTGAACCTCAGCGAAGTTTACGAAAAAGTGAAGCAATTGTTTAAGGTTCGCGTGAAATCGCACCTCGCCGTAATTTTTGACTATGAGGATTTGGAGGTCAGCCTGTTCAACGGCGGGCGCATGCTCATAAAAAACGTTCAAAACGAAAACGCGGCGCTGAAGGCGTACAGAGAGATTCTCAATAGAATAGGCATAATTTAACGATTCTTTGTGCGAGGTTATGTCATCCGTTAAAAACTGAGCGTAGAAAAAGAAAGAGAGGATCAGGTTTTGATTTTTGCGTGTTTATTCTAGTTGGTATGCTTCTTCTCCGTGTTCGCTGAGGTCTAGGCCTGCGTCTTCTGCTTGAGGGCTTACTCTAAGTGGCGAGAATATGTTGACCAGTTTCAGCAGCAGGTATGAGCCGAAGAAGGCGAAAACTCCTACTACTGCGACTGCCAGTAACTGCGCTACCAGTTGGTCTGGGTTTCCGAAGAGTAAGCCGTTTACGCCGTTAACAGCTGCTGAAGCGAATAAACCAGTTGCTATTGAACCCCAGATTCCGCCGACGCCGTGGCATGCAAAGACATCCAGTGAATCGTCTATTTTTGATCTGCCTGCGCGCCAGTTAGCAACCAAGTTTGAGATTACTCCTGCAGTTAAGCCTATGATTAATGCTGAAGTTACTGTAACGTAGCCTGCAGCGGGCGTTATGGCGACTAACCCAACGACTGCACCGATTGATATGCCGACTGCTGAAGGTTTACCTTTTATTGCCCAGTCTAGAAGCATCCAGCTTACTGCAGCGGCAGCGGCGGCCAAGTTTGTGGTGACAAGAGCTAAGACGGCGAAGTCATTTGCGACAAGAGCACTTCCCCCGTTAAAGCCGAACCATCCGAACCATAGTAGACCTGCTCCGAGTATTACGTAGGGTATGTTTGTCGGCTTGAACTCGCCAGCGCCTTCTTTCTTGGCGGCTTGCATGTGCTCTTTCCATGGAATTCCGCAGTCTTTTCTTCTGCCGATTACGAGTGCTGCTGCGAGGGCAGATAAGCCTGCTGACACGTGGACGACTATGCCGCCTGCGAAGTCAATTGCGCCTAAGGCGCGTAGCCACCCGTCGGGGTTCCATACCCAGTGGGCGATTGGAGCGTAGATAAGTGTGGACCAGAGAACGATGAAGATTAAGAGTGAGCGGAACTTGATTCTTTCTGCGCATGCGCCGATGATTAATGCTGGTGTGATGGCTGCGAATTTCAGTTGAAACGCGAAGAATAGCAGTTCAGGAATTTCTGGTGCGAGTGCTTGGTTGACGGTGTGTACGCCTATGTTGTTCAAGCCGATCAGTGATAAGTCGCCTATTATTCCGTGTGTGCTTGGTCCGAATACGAGGCTGTAGCCTAGAATGGCCCATATTATGCTCACGACTGCAAATATGATTAGACATTGAACTATTGTGGACACCAAGTTTTTCTTTCTCACTAAACCTCCGTAAAAGAATCCCAGCGCAGGGGTCATTAACATAACTAGTGCGGTTGCGGTCATTATCCATGATATATCTCCCGAAGCCATTTTACAATCTCCTCCTTGACAGACGTTCTGAATGATTATGTTTTTCTGTGCAATTATTAAGAACAAATATTTAAAACTATCCATAATAAAAACCAAATCATTCAAAAATAGACAAACGTCAAAAAAACAAACAACCAAACAAATACTCCTTCACCGACACCCTCCAAAAACCCACATAGACTGAAAAAACATTCAGAATCCAGAAACAACAAACCACAACAAACAAGAAAAAACCAATCAAAAACACAAATAAAAACAAGAAACTATACACAGAACCATAATTTTTATATAAATTAGTATGATGTGGAGCATTGCAATAATAACTCATGCATATGGATCCAAAAAAGAGCGGGTGCTTAGTTGTGCGGAGACCGTGGCCCTATTAAAGGAGCTACTTCGCTCAAATATCACTCTAAAATCCAAGGAAACTTTCTATGCATGACTTCTTTCACTGAATGCGGTGGAATTACGCCCTCTTCGCAGATCACGCCATGGATGAAGTCGCGTCTGGTAACATCAAACGCGGGATTCCGAATCACCAGGTTTTCAGGCGCACCCTTCCACACCTCGTTTGGACCGCGCTCTTCTATTTCTTCGTAATCCCCGCAGACCGTGGCTGGGTCAAACTTTAAAAGCTCCGAGACCACGTAGAAGGGCTTCCTTGCCTCATGAGCCAGAAGCGCAATTGTGCCTGTGCCTATCTTGTTGATGACGTTTCCCTCCGACGTTATAGCGTCAGCGCCCACAATCACGAGGTCGGCGTTGCGAATGAAGGAACGCGCTGCCGAGTCCACAATTAACGTTGTTTTAATATCGAGTGACAGGAGTTCTTTGGCGGTTATTCTGCCTTGAAAAACAGGTCGGGTTTCCGTGCATACCACCTCAAACGTTTTCCCGTCTTCTTTGGCTTTGCGGAGAATATGCGTTACCGTGGAAGAGTGGCAGTGCGTGAAAACCACCATGTTGTCGCGTATTCGCTTGGCGCCTATCTCAGCGATGCAGTCTTTTGACGCTTCAAGGTTTTTCAGGAACCTGCTGGAACTTGAAGCGACGACTTCGGCGAGGGCGTCTACTTTTTCTTTGCTGCTGTTTTCCACTTGGCTGATTATCCATCGCACAGCGTTTCGCATAAGCGGCTCAGTTGACCTTGAAGCGAACAGGACTTCGCGGGCTTCAGTCAGCTCTTCCATTAATTCTTTCCGCGTTTTGGCGTTTGTTTCATCTGCCAAGGCTTCAAGTGCTTTGATGGCGGCTATGGCGACGTTTCTAGCGCCCTGAAGCTCAAGTTTCCGAATTCGGTCAGCAACAACGCGAACTGTTTGCGCCATGCCACTTAACCCTCTTTTTCAGTTATACACGGCGAAGCATATAAGGCAATTCAAACAAGTTGCTAGGCGAAAACAAATGATGCCCGACGAAGACACAATCAACAGTATTCTGCAGCCCATAATTGGTCCGTGGTACGAGTCGCTTGAGAACCCGCAGAAAGCGCAAGAGCAAATTCTCAGCGAACTACTAAAGAAATACGCGGAAACAGACTACGGAAAAAGTCACAGTGCCCCCGAAATCAAGGGAATCGCTGACTATCAAAAAAACTTTCCAGTAATAGACTATAAGGGGCTACTGCCTTACTTTGCACAGGTGAAAGAGGGAAACTATAACGTAATTTTAGCTGAACCACCCGAGTGCTGGGTTATGACGAGAGGCTCAACTGGACGGTCAAAAGTCTTGCCCGTGACACAGACGCATCTGAAACAGATTTTCACGTGCGGAGCAAGAGCACTAATAAACTACGCGCTTAAACGGAAAAGCTTTGAAGTCTTCACTGGCGACATATTGAACTTGAATTTTCCCTCCAGCGTCCACACCATGACGTCGGAAGGGCGTGAAGTCACTTACGGCTACAGTTCTGGAACTTACGCTAGGCTTAACCCCATGTTCGACAGGGTCAGCCTGATACCAAGGCAAAGAGCAATAGACGAGTTGGGCTCGGGAATCGGCAGAACAGATTGGGAGAAAAGGTTCGAACTGGTTTACCAGCAAGCGCTCGGCAAGAACGTAACCGCCACCATGGGCGTCACGCCTGTAGTCCTAGCGTTCGCCAAGTACATCAAACGGAAGCACGGAAAGAAACCTGCTGACCTATGGAAGTTTCAAGCCCTGTTCTGCACCAGCGTACGCAAAATACAGTTCAAGTACGCGTCAATCCTCAGAAAATACTTTGGACCCGCACCAGTAGTGGAGATGTACACGGCAACGGAGGGGGTTTTCGCCCAGCAACTAGACGAACTGCCCTACGTTACACCTAACTATGACGGCTACTTCTTTGAAGTGGACACTGGCCGCGGCGTGAAAATGCTGCATGACCTTAAACGCGGCGAATGGGGCAACCTGCTGATTTCGTCGTGCATGTTTCCCCGTTACGCTATTGGCGACATGATAGAGGCAGCTGGCAAAAACTATTTTCGCGTGTTCGGGAGACGAAACACTTGGACACTTCTGGAACACCGTCTGTACCGACTGTTTTTAGGCTGGCTTCTCTAAGAAGGCGGAGGATACCGCTTCCGCGCCATATTTGCAAAGTACACAGCAGCAATTATGACTATAACACCGATGACTAAAAGCACTAAAGCCCAGCCAATTCCCCAACTAAGGTAGCCTGAAACTTGAAGTAACGCGAAGAAACCAATGAGTATAAGGATTAAGCCGCCCACCAACCAGCCTACGAAGCCGTACTGGCCCTTCTCGTGTTTTTCGCCTTTTTCAGGCTCTTGCTTCTCCTGCTTTTCCTGTTTCTCACCCTTCTCAGCTTTTTCGCTTCTCTGACGAACTGGAGCTGCCTGAACTGGCGCTGCCGCTTTTAACGGAGCCCCACATCTGGGGCAGAAAGCCATAGCTTCATCAACTTCATTGCCGCATTTCGGACAATAAACCATTAACCCTCACCCTCTCCTAATCTTTTATTAAAATGTAAGTATTTAAAACATGCACCTGCCCGTTGCAAAAAAAGGCAAGTTTTATGTGCTCCAGCCACGAATAGTCGAGTAGGAAGAAGCAAAATGGACGAGAAGCTAAAAACGCAAAGTAGCGCGTATAAGGCTCAAGAACGCCTATTTTCTGCATTATCTGCCGGCGCCTTCTTCATTCTGCTTGGTATAGTCTACGTTATTAATCTCCCATACAGCCTTTGGAACGAAGTATTCGGTTTTTTCGGTAGTTTCAGTCTCGCCCAAGTTCCCACCACGGGAATCTATTTGCCAGCACCTATTAATCCAGCAGCCCACTCAGTGCTTTACGGAGCGGTATTCCAGTTCTGCATGGGCTTAGGCATCTTACAAATCATATTTCTGGTGATGAGGATTATGATTAATTCGCCAATCAACAAGACGGCGGAAACCATGGGAAACCTTGTTTACTGGTTTGGAGCAGGTTACTTGGTAACAACTTATCTCAACAACACCACAACTACAAGCAAGTGGTTCGTGTTCTGGGCTGGAATACTGATAATCTTGGGCTTATCATTCATTGCCAGAGCGTTTGTCCTTTTCGCCAAGAGAAAATAAGCGGCTAAACTACTGC
>Ga0272442_10001711_pt1 | contig 32740 bp, 25 predicted proteins | sample SSMForm2O_FD_200262 | JGI IMG/M metagenome (GOLD analysis project Ga0272442, IMG submission 200262) | Marine sediment archaeal communities from Little Sippewissett salt marsh, Falmouth, MA, United States - SSM-Form-2O | ecosystem: Environmental > Aquatic > Marine > Wetlands > Sediment ... | reverse complement strand
TCGTCCACCGCGCCCAGCGTGACGCCGAGGTAACCTCGGGCATCCTCGCCGGCCGCGGCGGGAAGGGCGGCGGCGAGGAGGATCAGGCCGGCCAGGATTGCCAGCGCGCTACGTCTCATCGGTGCACCTCCGTGCAGGGGGGTCAACGGCTGCGTGTACGGCCCGCCCCCGCGCGAGTTCCCGCAATGCGCGTTGACCGCCCCCGGGCCCTCGTCTATCTTGCCAAGCCATGGAACTGGTGCGGATGAGCGGGGCCGGAAACGCCTTCTACCTGACGCTCGCGGGGCCGGCGGAGGCCGCCGCGCGGCGGGAGCTGGCCCGGCATGCCTGCGGCGGCCGGGCCCGGGGCGCCGGCGGCGCGGTGCTGCCCGCCGCCGACGGCCTGATCCTGGGCGCCGCCGATCCGCCCGCCCAGGTCATGCTCAATCCGGACGGGACCGAGGGCATGTGCGGCAACGGCCTGCGCTGCCTGGCGGCGCTGCTGGCCGCCGCGGGGCGCTTCCGCTCGGGCGAGGCCATCGCCACCGCCGACGGCCCCAAGCGCGTATGGATCGAGGGGGACGTCGTGCGGGCCGAGCTGGGCGAGGCCCGGGATCTGCCGGACCGCCCCGGCTCCCTGGCCGCGCCCTTCACGGTCGACGCGGCCGGCGCACGCCTGGAGGGCTACGGGGCCTGGCTGGGTAATCCGCACTTCGTCGTCTTCACGGACGCCGCCACGCAGTCGCGCGTGCGCGAGCTGGGGCCGGCGCTGCAAGGGCTGCCGGTTTTCCCGGAAGGCGTCAACCTGGAGCTGGTGGTAGCCGATGCGGCCGGCGGCCTGAGCGTGCGCGTCTGGGAGCGCGGGGTGGGCGAGACCCTCTCCTGCGGCACGGGCGCCCTGGCGGTGGCCGCCGCGGGGCCCCGGCCCGTCGAGGCGGGCGGTCGCGCCGCCGTCCGCTACACGGGCGGCGACCTGGTCGTGAGCCGGGACGCGGACGGTCGGCTGAGCCTGGCCGGGCCCGTCGTCGAGGAAGGCCGGTACATCATCCAGTCCACGGGCGCCGCGCCGGCGGCCGCGGAGCGAAGGGGGGGCGAGGCGTGATCGAGCTGCACGGCGTCAGCAAGCGCTTCGACGGCAAGACGGCGGTGGACGCCATCGACTACCGCTTCGCCACGGGGCGCGTGACGGGATTCCTCGGCCCCAACGGAGCCGGCAAGTCCACGACCATCCGCATGATCATGAACATCATCGCGCCCGACGCCGGCCGCATCACGGCCGGCGGCGAGCCGCTGAGCGAGGCCTTCCGCAACCGCCTCGGCTACCTGCCCGAGGAGCGCGGCCTCTACAAGAAGATGCGGGTGCTCGACCACATGGTCTTCTTTGGCAGTCTCAAGGGGCTCTCCCGAGGCGAGGCGCGGCGGCGCTCCCTGGCCTGGCTCGAGCGCCTCGACCTGGCCGACCGCGCCCACGGCGAGGTGGACGAGCTGAGCAAGGGCATGCAGCAGAAGGTCCAGTTCGCATCCACGCTGCTCCACGAGCCCGAGCTGGTGCTCCTGGACGAGCCCTTCAGCGGCCTCGATCCCATCAACACCGAGATCCTCAAGGACATCATGATGGAGCTGCGCGCGGCGGGGCGCACGATCATCTTCTCCACGCACATGATGGAGCACGCCGAGCGTCTCTGCGACGAGATCGCCCTCATCGACGAGGGGCGCCTGGTCCTGTCGGGGGAGCTGGACGCGGTGCGGCGCTCCTTCGGCCGCCGCCACCTGCGCGTCCACTTCCAGGGCGACGAGGCCGTGCTGGTGGACGATCCCCGCGTAGCACGCTGCGAGTTCCCGGCCCCCGGCCGCGCCGAGATCGACCTGCGCGACGAGGGGGACGTGCCGGACGCGGCCCGCGAATGGAGCGCGCGCCTGGCCGTCAGCCACTTCGAGGTCATCGTGCCCAGCCTGCACAACATCTTCATCGAGACGGTGCGGGCGGCGGGCGGCGGGAAGGAGGCGGCGTCGTGAGCAAGATCCGGGCGGTCTTCCTGCGTGAGTACCTGGAGCGCGTGCGGCGGCGCTCCTTCTGGATCGGCCTGCTGCTGGTGCCGCTGTTCATGGGCGCCGTGATCATCCTGCCCATGTGGCTGGCGGGGATCCAGGAGGACTCGGCCAGCACGGTCCTCGTGCTGGACGAGACGGGCCGCTACAAGGCGGACTTCGAGGCCGCCATCCAGGACACCCTGGCCGGCGGCGAGCCCCGCTTCGCGTTCCTGGACCGGGGTCTGGACGCCGCCAGCCTGGACGCCTCGCGCCTCTCCGATCCCGGCTACCTGGCGACCCTGCTGGCCGAGGAGATGCTGGACTGGTTCCTGGTGATCCCCGCGGACGTCGCCACGGGGGGCGAGGTGGCCTTCCACGGCCGCGTGGTGAGCAACTTCACGCTCCTGGAGGTGGTCGAGTCGCGCCTGACGGAGCTCCTGCGCCGCGAGCGGCTGGCGCGGCTCGAGCTGGATCCGACCCTCCTCGAGCAGATCCAGGTGCGGGCCGGCCTGCGAACCTTCCAGCACCGGGGCGGCGAGGCCAGCGAGGCGGGCTTCGAGTCGCTCTACCTGAGCACCATGGTCATGGTGATGATTCTCTACATGACCATCATCGTCTTCGGCAGCATGATCCAGCGCAGCATCCTCGAGGACAAGAACCAGCACGTGACGGAGGTCGTGCTCTCCAGCATGGACGCCACGCGCTTCTTCACGGGCAAGATCCTGGGCATCGGCGCCGTGGGGCTGACCCAGTACCTGGCCTGGCTCCTCATGGCCCTGGGGGCGGCGCTCTTCGGGCTGCTGACGGCCGCCCAGATCCAGCAGCTGCCCGCCCTGCAGCCGGCCGCCTTCCTCTACTTCGTGGCCTTCTACGTCCTCGGCTTCCTGCTCTACGCCGGGCTCTTCGCCGCGGCGGGGGCCATGAGCACCACGGACCAGGAGGCCCAGCAGCTCCAGCAGCCCCTTGTCATGCTGCTCATCGTGCCGCTGGTGCTGACCATCTACATCTTCCAGAACCCGGACGCGGCCGTCACCACGGTCATCAGCCTCATCCCCCTGTTCACGCCCCTGGTGATGTTCATGCGCGTCAACGTCAGCTCGCCGCCCGCCTGGCAGGTCGTGCTGGCCTTCGTCCTGCTGATCGCGTCCATCGCGGGCACCTTCCACGTGTCGGGCCGGATCTTCCGCGTGGGTATCCTGATGACGGGCAAGAAGGCGAGCATCGCCGAGGCCTGGCGCTGGGTGCGCCAGCCGTGAGCGGGGAAGGCGCGGTGCGCGTCGCCGTCGTCCAGACGGCGCCCCGCCTGGGGGAGCGGGAGGCCAACCTGGCCGACATCGCGGACCACGCCCGCGCGGCGGCCGCCGACCTGGCCGTGTTCCCCGAGCTGGCCACCTGCGGCTACGCCTTCGGCGCCCGCGAGGCGGTGGCCGACCTCGCCGAGCGCCCCGGCGGCAGCCCCGGCCTGGACGCCCTGCAGGCCCTGGCGGAGGAGACCAGCGGCGCCCTGGTGGTGGGCATGCCCCTGGCCGAGGGCGGTCGCCTCCACAACGCTGCCGCCCTGCTGCGCCCCGGCGCCGAGCCCGTCTTCTACCGGAAGCTGCACCTGTTCTACCGCGAGCCGGAGCTCTTCGACCCGGGCGACGCGCCGCCGGCGGTCCACGAGTTCCGCGGCCTGCGCCTGGGCCTGATGATCTGCTTCGACTGGATCTTCCCCGAGCTGGCCCGGCACCTCGCCCTGGCCGGCGCCGACCTGATCGCGCAGCCGGCCAACCTGGTGCTCACCCTCTGCCAGGACGCCATGGTCACCCGCGCCGTCGAGAACCGCGTCTGGACCCTCACGGCCAACCGGGTGGGCGAGGAGCGCTTCCCCGACGGGGAGGCCCTGCGCTTCACGGGCGCGAGCCAGCTCGTGGACCCGCGCGGGCGCCGCGTCCTGAACCTGCCCGGCGACGCGCCCGCCATGGACGCGGCCGACGTGGACCCCGCGGCCGCGCGCGACAAGATGGTCACCGCCCGCAACCACGTCCTGGATGACCGCCGGCCGGCCCTCTACCGCAGCCTCGTGGCGGAGGACCAGTGACGCCGCTCGACGCCGGGGACGTGGCCGACCTCATGGTGCGCCGCCTGCCGCCGTGCGGGCCGCCCGCCGGCGACGACGGCATCCTCCCGGCCGCCGTGTTGGTGCCGCTGCTGTCCGTGGCCGGCGTGGCCTCGCTCCTCTTCACGCGCCGCACACGGACCTTGCCCGACCACAAGGGGCAGGTTTCCTTCCCGGGCGGGACCCGCGAGGCCGGCGATCGCGACCTGCTGGCCACGGCCCTGCGCGAGTCCGTCGAGGAGGTGGGCGTGGATCCGACCCGCGTGCGGCCCCTGGGCGCCCTGGCGCCCGTGGTCACCTGGATGGAGAAGTACCGTGTCCAGCCCTTCCTCAGCCTGTGGCCGGAAGGGTCCTACGCGCCGGCCAGCCCTGACGAGGTGGCGCGCGTGTTCACCGTGCCCCTGGCTGCACTCCTGCCGCCGGAGGCCTTGCGGCCGGCGGCCGTGACGTTCGGCGGGCGCCGCCTGGAGACGCCGGCCTTCGTGGCCGAAGGAGAGGTGATCTGGGGCACAACGCGGCGCATCACCCAGGACCTGCTGTCGCGCCTGCGGCCGGTCCTGGCCGGGGCGGGCCTTTGGCCTTGAGAATCGGCCGCGTCTGTCCTATGCTCGCGGCCCCGACAAGCCTGAAACCCTCATCCCTGGACGGTTTTCCGTGAACTTCCAGCTATCCGAGCAGCACCGGCTCGTTCGCGACATGGCCCGCGACTTCGCGGCCGGCGAGATCGCGCCGCACGCCGAGGAGATGGACCGCACGCATGCCTTCCCCACGGAGATCCTGGAGAAGGCCAAGGGTCTGGGGCTCCTGGGCATCGTGGTTCCCGAGGAGTACGGCGGCGCCGGCATGGACTTCCTGTCCTACATCATCATCCTCGAGGAGATCGGCCGCGTCTGCGCCTCCACCTGCGTCATCCTCTCCGTGCACAACACGCTCTTCATCGGCGGGCTCCTCAAGTTCGGTTCCGAGGAGCAGAAGCGCGCCTGGCTGCCCCGCGCGGCCTCGGGAGAGATTCTCGGCGCCTACCTGCTCACCGAGCCGGGCGCCGGCAGCGACGCCGGCTCCCTCAAGCTGCGCGCCAAGAAGGTCGAGGGCGGCTGGCGCCTGACCGGCAGCAAGTCCTTCATCACCAACGGCGGCGTGGCCAGCCACGGTATCGTCTACGGCCGCACGGACCCGGAGGCGGGCACGCGCGGCATCAGCGCCTTCCTCTTCGACATGGACGCCGAGGGCGTCACGCGCGGCGCCGAGGAGAAGAAGATGGGGCTCAACGCCTCCTCCACGGTGCAGGTGACCTTCGAGGACGTCTTCGTTCCCGAGGAGAACCTCCTGGGCGAGGAGAACCGCGGCTTCCCCGTGGCCATGGAGATCCTCAACGCCGGCCGCATCGGCATCGCCGCCCAGGCCCTGGGCATCGCCCAGGCCGCCCTGGACGAGTCCGTCGCCTACAGCGGCCAGCGCGAGCAGTTCGGGACCACCATCAACCGCTTCCAGAGCATCCAGTGGTTCCTGAGCGAGATGGCCACCGAGATCGAGGCCGCGCGCCTGCTGATCTACCGCGCCGCGGTCGCCTACGGCGAGGGGCGCCGCGTCATCAAGGAGGCCGCCATGGCGAAGCTCTTCGCCAGCGCGGCCTGCATGCGCGCCGTGGACAAGGCCGTGCAGATCCACGGCGGCTACGGCTACACGAGGGACTACAAGGTGGAGCGCCTGTTCCGGGACGCCAAGGTGACGGAGATCTACGAGGGCACCAGCGAGGTGCAGCGCATCGTGATCGCCCGGGCCCTGGCGGCCTCCTGATCCCGGCCGGTCCTCAACGACAAGCCAGCGAGGAGAAGCATGAAGATAGCGGTCCTGGTGAAGCAGGTGGCCGACACGGCCGCCAAGATCGAGCTCCAGCCCGACGGGTCCGCCGTCAAGCTGGACGACGTGCAGAAGGTGCTCAATCCCTACGACGAGTTCGCCGTGGAGGCGGCCATCCAGCTCAAGGAGAAGGATGGCGGCGAGGTGACCGTCGTCAACGTCGGCCCCGACAGCGCCGACGAGGCGGTCAAGACGGCCCTGGCCATGGGCTGCGACCGCGCCGTGGTGCTCCGCGACGGGGAGGCCCAGGGCCTGGATCCAGCGGGGACCGCGGCGGTGCTGGCGGCGATGCTGGCCCGCGAGGAGTTCGACCTGGTGCTCTGCGGCAAGCAGGCCGTGGACGACGACGCCCACCTGGTGGGGCCCGCCGTGGCCGAGCGCCTGGACCTGCCCGTGGCCACCTTCGCCACCTCCCTCGAGGTCGCCGACGGCAAGGCCGTCGTCGGGCGCGACGCCGATGGGATCAGGGAGACCCTCGCCGTGCCCCTGCCCGCCGTCCTCACCTGCCAGAAGGGGCTCAACGAGCCGCGCTACCCCAGCCTGCCAGGCATCATGCAGGCGGCCCGCAAGCCCAAGGACGTCGTCACACTCGCCGACCTGGGGATGAACCCCGAGCCGCGCGTGGCCAGGCAGGGGATGACCCTGCCGCCGCCCCGGGCGGAGGGGAAGGTCCTGTCGGGCGAGATTCCGGATCAGGTCAAGGAGCTGGTGCAGCTGCTCCGCAACGAGGCGCGCGCCGTCTAGCGAGGGAGGTCATCGCATGGCGACCATCTGGGTGTATCTGGAGACGAATCCCAAGGGTCTGTCCAAGGCCTCCCTGGAGGCCCTGGGCGAGGCCCGCCGCCTGGCCGGCGACGGCCGGGTGACGGGCGTCCTCATCGGGAGCGGGGTCGGCGCCCTGGCGGAGGCCGCCGGTCACCACGGCGCCGACGAGGTGCTGGTGGCGGACGACGCGGCCCACGCCGACTTCAACCTGGACGTCCACGTCCACCTGATGCGCCGCGCCCTCGACGGCGCCGGCGCGGATCTGCTGCTCATGCCCGTCAGCGTCCACTGCCGCGAGCTGTCGGCGCGCCTGGCCGCCGCCCTGGACACGGGGCTGGCGCCGGACTGCGTCCGCTCGGAGACGGTGGACGGGACCGTGCACTGGACGCGTCCCATCTACGCGGGCAAGGCCTTCGAGACGGTGACGCCGGGCGGCAGCCCGGGCATCGTCACCCTGCGGCCCAACAACTTCGAGGCCCTGGCCCCGGACACCGGGCGCGCGGCGTCGGTCACGCCCCTGGAGGCGACCATCGACGCCGACCGGCTGCGCCTGGAGGTCCGCGAGGCCGTCGCGGCCGCCGCCGACAAGGTGCCCCTGACCGAGGCGGCCATCATCGTCTCGGGCGGGCGGGGGATGAAGGATCCGGCCAACTTCGCGCTCATCGAGAAGCTGGCCGGTACCCTCGGCGCCGCCGTGGGCGCCAGCCGCGCCGTGGTGGACGCCGGCTGGCGGCCCCACGCCGAGCAGGTGGGTCAGACGGGCAAGACCGTCAGCCCCGTGCTCTACATCGCCTGCGGCATCTCGGGGGCCATCCAGCACCTGGCGGGCATGAGTTCGAGCCGCACCATCGTGGCCGTCAACAAGGATCCCGAGGCGCCCATCTTCAAGGTGGCCGACTACGGGATCGTGGGGGACACCCTCGAGGTCCTGCCCCTGCTGGACGAGGAGTTCAAGAAGCTCCTGGCGTAGTTCGAAACGACGTCAGGAATCCCGCGCAAGCCTCCAAGGATGGTTGTCTTGCGGGATGGGCAATGGGCCGCTTGTCGATGGGCGGCGAACCCCGCGCCCAAAAAAGGAAACGAGACGGCACGGGGCCGTCTCGCTTCCCTGAGAGCAATCCCTATACCCTAGCACAAGAAAGGCGCAGGTATAAGTCTTTAAAACATCGCCACTTGGAAGCATCCTGCTCCCCGTGGCAACACCCGAATACTAGCACAAGGTCCGGAGTGGTGCAAGGGCGTCCCACGCGAATTGGCCGCGCCGGGACGATTTTTCGTATATCGTTACTATTCAACGACTTGCGTCGGGCGATGGATCCTGGATCCCCGTTCCGCCCGACGCCCGCGCCGGGGAGGGCACCCATGCGAAGAGTCTTCAGCGGCATCCAGCCTTCGGGGGAGGCCCACCTGGGCAACTACGCGGGCGCCATCAAGAACTGGGTCCGCCTCCAGGACGAGTACGAGTGCATCTACTGTGTGGTGGACTTCCACGCCGTCACCGAGTCCTTCGACCCGGCGACCCTGTCCCAGCGCACCCTGGACATGGCCATCACCCTCCTGGCCGCCGGCATCGATCCCGACCGCGCCCTCGTCTTCGTCCAGTCGGCGGTGCCCGAGCACGCCGAGCTGACCTGGTACTTCAACTGCGTGGCTCCCCTGGGCGAGCTGGAGCGGATGACCCAGTTCAAGGACAAGGCGGCTCGCAACCGCAAGAACCTCAACGTGGGGCTCCTGGACTACCCCGTTCTCCAGGCCGCGGACATCCTGCTCTACAAGGCCGAACTGGTGCCCGTGGGTGAGGACCAGGTCCAGCACCTCGAGTTCAGCCGCGAGGTGGCCCGGCGCTTCAACAATCGCTACGGCGACATCTTTCCCGAGCCGCAGCCCCTGCTCACCCCGGGCAAGCGCATCCTGGGCCTGGACGGCCAGGCTAAGATGAGCAAGAGCCTCGGCAACACGGTCTCCGTGCTGGCCGGGCCCGAGGAAACCTGGGAGAAGCTGCGCCCCGCCGTCACGGACGAGCGGCGCGTGCGGCGCTCGGATCCGGGCGAGCCCGAGGACTGCAACATCTTCACGATCCACAAGGCCTTCACGCCCGCCGAGAAGCGCGAGGAGCTCGCGAGCGGCTGCCGCGGCGCCACCATCGGCTGCATCGACTGCAAGAAGGTGCTGGCCGAGAACATCGAGCGGGAGCTGGCGCCCCTGCGCGAGCGCTACCGCGAGCTGGCGGCGGATCCCGGGCGCGTGCGCGAGATCCTGGCGGACGGTGCCGGGCGCTGCCGCGCCATCGCGCGTGAGGTCATGGGCGAGGTCCGGGAGGCCATGGGTTTCCTGGCCTAGTCGCGCTGCTTCCCTCCCTTGAGCAGTGTCACGCGCAGGAGGCCGTCGCGGCCCGGCGGGTCGCCCTTGATGGCGTGGCCGGTGGCCGCCACCTGGTCCTTGGCCAGGAGCAGGCGCGTCTCCAGGGCCTCGGCCAGCCACGCGGCGCGGACGGCGGCCAGGGCCTCCGTCTCGGCCCAGGCGTCCACCTGCACGGCGCGGCGGGGCGAGTCGAGGATCTCGCGCAGGATGCGGTCCACGCGACCGGGCGCCTCCGCCAGGGGCCGCGCGCGGCCCTTCTCGAACAGGGCGTGGGCCGCCGCCTCGACGCGCAGGTTCTTGCCCTCCTGGTAGCAGATGAAGGGCAGCGAGAAGGTGTTGCCGGCGTACTGGTAGCGGTTGGTGCCCGAATCCTCGATGGTGAAGAGGAAGGAGTAGGGGAAGCCCGGCTTGAGGATCTCCCCGTGGTCGCCGCGGCCGTCCCAGCTCATTTCGCCGGGTGGCAGGCGCTTGCCGTCCATGCTGCGGAACACCTCGCCGCGGTAGTCGGTGATGTCCAGGTTCCAGCGCACCACGTCGGCGCCGCCGCTGAAGTCCGTGCGGAAGGACACCACCGGCGCCCGGCTCACGGGCCGGCCGGCGAAGTCCGGCACCAGGGGGCATTCCACCCGCTCGCTGTCGTAGAGGTAGGGGTGGAAGCTGGCCGGCGGCGAGTACTGGAACAGGGCCGCCTCCTCCTCCGTGGCGCCCTCGTCCAGGTCCATGGCGGTGGGGTGGAAGTCCAGCTCCGTCTTCTCCACCTCGAGGCGGAACTCGCTGTCGCCCACCACCTCCATCTGGTGGACGGCCTGGCCCGCCAGCTCGTCCTGGGCCCAGGCGGCGGGCGCCAGGGCGGCCAGGGCCAGGAGCAGTGCGGTGATCGTGGCTGCTGCCTTCATGCTCACTCTCCGGTGCGGGTCCTCAGCGCAGGCGGAAGACCACGGTCAGGATGCCCCACTGCTCGGCCGCGCCGGGCCGGGCGGCGAAGCGCCAGCGTTCGAGGCTGCGCCGCGCCGCCTCGTCCAGGACGCGGTGGGGGCTCGCCGTTTCGATGAGCACCTTCCCCACGGAGCCGTCCTCCCTGACGGTGAAGTAGAGGGCGCAGGCGCCCTGCCAGGCGCGGCGCCTGGCCTCGGCGGGGTAGCGCGGCGGCGCGGAGAAGAGGATCTCCCGGTCCAGGATCGGGCCGCTGAGCGTGAGGCTGACGCCGCCTTCCGAAAGGGAACGCTTGGCCTCGCCCGCGCCCGACGCCTCCGGCGGCACCGCCTCCACGTCGCCCGCCGGCCCAGCGGCGCCCCCGTCCCGCGTGCTCTCGCGGATCAGGGAGCCGCTGCGGGTGAGAGCGTCGGCGCCGCCCCGCGACACGAGGCCGCGGCCACGCGTCGCCCCGACCGACGTGCCGCCGCCGGTGCCGCCCGTGGTGGCGGGTCCGTCGTCGCGCCCGGAAGCGGCGGGACCCTCGGCGGCCAGGCGGGCCAGGGCGTCGCGCGCGGCGAGACCCTTGCCGGCGGTGCCGCCGGCGCCGCGCCCGCCGTTGCCGGGCAGTTCGCCGCGCCAGGCCTCCTTGCCCGGCGGCAGGCTGCCGCCGGCCAGCCTGGGATGGCCGCCCGACCAGCCGCCCGCGGGAGCGGCCAGGGTCAGCGGCGCGCCCGGCGGCTCGGTCTCCGCCACGGCGAAGGGCGCCGCCGCGGCCTCGGCGGCGGGCCGGCCGACGAGTGCCGCGCCCGCGAGGTCCACGGGCGGCGCCGAGGGCGGCCCGAGGGCCGCGGGCGCCGCCGTGTCGCCACCGGCGAGGGAGCCCGGCGCGGCCGCCAGCGGCGGTCCTGCCAGAGGCGCCGCCGGCGTCGTGTCGGGGCGCTCGCGCGACTCCAGCACGGGAGGAGCCGCGGGCGCCGCCGCAGCCAGGCGCTCCCGCGTTGGGGCCGACTGGATAGCGGGCGCCAGGGGAGCCGTCGGCGTCCGCAGGGCCAGGTCCGGCGCCAGGCGGCCGAAGATGGATCCCTCCAGCTTCGGCGCGCCGCCGCGCACGGCCGCCAGCCGCTCGGGGGCGATGGTGACACGCGAGGCCACCTCGGCCCCGTAGCGCTCCACGATGTAGCTGATCTCCATCAGCTCGGGTCCCTCGGCGTGGCGGGCCTTGCCCGCCGTCAGGGCAAGGACGCCCAGGAGCAGGGCGTGCAGGCCCGCGGAGGCCAAAGCCGACAGGGCGGTCGAGCGGCCGGACCGGGACGCCACCCGGCTCGCGCCCGGGAGGGGAATGCCGAGGCCCATCAACCGCCTCCCCCCGTCTTCTGCTCCGTGGCCAGGGCGATGCGCGGCGCGCCCGCCTTCTGGATCACGGCGATGACCCGCTCCACGTCGCCGTAGGCAATGCTCTTGTCGGCCTTGAGCACGGCCATGCGGCTCGGCGCGTTGACGAACTGGTCCGCCACCGCCGCCGGCAGGGCGTCGAAGGCGACCTCCTCCTCCTGGACGGAGAAGCGGCCGTCGGCCGTCATGACGATCTCCACCTTGTCCTGGTCCTCGGTCTCCGTGGTGGTGGCCTCGGGCAGCTTCACCTCCAGGTCCGAGTTGTTGAGGAAGGGGCTGATGATCATCAGGGTCAGCACGATGACCAGCGAGACGTTGATGATGGGCACCACGTCCGTCTTGACCTCGATGCGATAGTCGCGCGCCCTCATGCCTCGCCTCCGATCCGGTTGAGGAGGGCCAGGCCCTCGGCCCCGTTCTGCTTGAGCACGTCCATGACCGTCACCACCCAGCCCAGGGGCACGTCGTCGTCGGGGACGAGGATCACCGTGCGGTCGTCGGCGCCGGCCATGCGCTCGCGCGTCATCGACGCCAGCTCGGCCATGCGCAGGCTCTCGCCGTCCACCTCGATGACGCCCTTGTGGATGAGGACGGTCATCTTGTCGGCGGTGCTGCGGTCCTTGCGCACCACCTCGCGGCTCTTGGCGGCCCGCGTGGCGTTGACCTGGATGCCCGACCAGACCAGGGCCGGCATGGTCATCAGGAAGACGACGATGAGGGTCGTCACCACGTCCGCCAGGGGCGTGACGTTGGCCTCGGCGATGGTCCGGACGGTCGGCTTGCCCTTGCGTCGCATCGCCGCCTCCTACTGGCCGGCGGCGCCGGGCTTGTCCGGCGCGCCGATGCGGCCGAGGTACTTCCAGAACCAGTTGCGGGCGTCCTCCACCTCGATGCTGCGGACGCGGATCTTGCGCGAGAAGATGTTGAAGAAGACGGTGGCGATGACGGCCACGATGATGCCCGCCGCCGTGGTCAGCAGGGCCTCGGCGACGCCCATGGCGATGACCGAGCTGCCGCCGCTGCCGGTGACGGCGATGTCCTTGAAGGCGCGGATGATGCCGACCACCGTGCCGAACAGGCCCAGCAGCGGGGCGATGTTCGCCAGCGTTCCGAGCACGGCGAGGTTCTTCTCCATGTGGACCTGCTCCTTCTCCATCTCGATGTCGAGGAGCTGGTCCACCGCCTCCTTGTCCAGGCGGGCGTTCTCGGCCGCGACGCCGAGGATGCGCGTCAGGGAGCTCTTGCCGCTCTGGCACCAGGTGGCGAACTCGCTGAGCTGGTTGCGCGACAGGTACTTCCGCATGGTCTCGTGGAACCGGTTCGCCGAGGTGCCGGTGCGGGTGAAGAACCACCACCGCTCCAGGGCGAAGGTCACCACGATGACGCTGCAGGCGAGCAGCACCATCATCGTCGGACTGCTGAGGATCACCGCGGTGAAGCTGTTACCGCTGAACATTCCCACTCCTTTCCAAGACCGTTGCCGTCACTCCTGGCCGTCGGCCGCTTGCAGTTCCGCGTCGAGGGCCTGCACCCGCTCCCCGGCGAGGGCGGCCCATTCCTGGTTGCCGGACTCGCCGGCGATCTGTCGGTAGACCTCGCGCGCGTCGGCGAGGCGCCCGTGTTCCTCGAGATGGGAGGCGAGGCGGGCCAGGGCCGCGACTCCGAAGTCGCCGTCCATGGCGCCGGGCGCGGCCGCGGCGAGACGCAGGGCCGTCTCCGCCTCGTCGGCGCGGCCCAGCTTCAGGAGGCACTCGCCCCGCTGGTACTGGACCTGGTCGGCCGGGGCGCCGGGCTCGGCGAGGACCTTGTCCCAGAGGGCGAGGGCCTCCTCGCGCTCCCCGGTCTCGTTCTGGAAGACCTCGGCCATCTGCATGAGGACCTCGAGCTGCCGCTCGTGGCCGTCGAAGCGCCGCAGGAACTCCTCGCCGTTGTCGAGGAAGGACCGCCACTGCTCGAGTTTGCGGAAGCAGAGGCCGGCGTTGTACAGGCCCAGCGGGGCCAGGTCGCTGCCGGGGTACTGGTCGGACAGGACCAGGAAGTTACCCGCCGCCTCGGCGAAATTCTCCTGCAGGTAGAGGATGTGCCCGGACTTCAGCAGGGCGGCCGGCACCAGCTCCCGGTCGGGGTAGGTGGCCGCGTAGTTCTGGAAGGCCGCCAGGGACGGCCCGTGCAGACCCAGCGAGAAGCGCGCCTCGGCGAGATAGTAGAGGGCGTCGGGCGCCGACTCGGCGTCCGGATAGCGCAGGGTGATGGTCTCGAAGTGGTCCGCCGCCTCCTGCCAGCGCTGGGCGGCGAAGGCCTCGCTGCCCTTCTGCCAGAGGACCTCGGCGGCGAACACCGCGTCCGGATTCTCCTCCACGTACTCGAGCAGGTCGCGGCCGCTGCGCAGGAAGCAGGCCTGGATGGCCTGCTCGGCGTCCGCCAGGCGGAGGCCCTCGGGGTAGGCGGCCGTGTAGCGCTCGAAGGCCCGCACCGCCGAGTCGTAGTCCTTGCGGTTGTAGAGGCAGTTGGCGGCGTTGAAGAGCGCCTCCTCGGCGTAGTGGTGCTCGGGGAAGCGCTCCACCAGCTCGACGAAGCGGGCGTGGGCCTCGACATAGCGCTGCAGGCCGAAGAGGGTGTCCGCCAGCTTGAACAGTACGTCCGGCGTCCCCGTGTAGTCCGGGTGCTCGCCCAGGACACGCTCCCAGCGCCGCACCGCGTCGTCGTAGTACTGGAGCGAGTAGAGGCACTCGCCCGACTGGTAGAGGGCCTCGGGGCGCTCGGGCGCGTCGGGCACGGCGGCCAGGAAGCTCTCGAACAGCTCGAGGGCCTTCTTGTACTCCTTGCGGTTGTAGTACATGCCCGCGGCCGCCAGGGCGTTGGCGGGATTGTCGCCGGCCTCGTTGCTGATGACCAGCAGGTAGCGCTCCTGCTCGAGGGCCGCGCGCTGGTCGTCGCCGAGATGGCTGTAGGACGCCGTCATGCCCTGCAGGGCGTAGGGGGCGGCGTCGCTGAAGGGGTAGTCGTTGAGCACGAGCCGGTAGAGGTCCGCGGCGTCCTGGTAGAGGCCGAGCTGGAAGTAGCTCTCGGCGATGAGGTAGTAGGTGCGCGCGCGCCACGGGTTGGGCGTCGGCAGGAGCTTGCGCGCCAGGTGCCGGTAGTTGGTGACGATGCGGTTGAGGTCCCGCTCGCGGTGGTAGGACCAGGTCAGCAGGAAGAGGGCCTTCTCGCCCAGTTCCGTGCCGGAGCGCTGGTCCAGGAGCTTGCCCAGCTGCTGCCGGGCCTCCGCCGTCTCGCCCAGCTCCAGGCAGGCCAGGGCGCGCAGGAGCTGCACGCGCCCCGCGAGGGGATCGCCGGCGTAGCGGTCGGCGAACATGAGGGACATGCCACGGCTCTGATTCCAGTTCTCCCGCCGCGCGTAGTTGTGGATCATGCGGAAGAGGGCGGCGCTGCTGGCGCGACCCTCCGGGAAGCGCTGGAGCACCAGGCTGAAGGCCTGGTCGGCCTCGCTCTCGCGGCCCAGCTTGAAGTGGGTCAGGCCGCGGAGCATGGCGACCTTCTCGTGCAGCGCGTCGTCGTCGGGCAGGTCGGCCGCCAGGGCGGACAGGCTCTCGAGGGTCCGCGTGAAGTCCTCCTCGCGGTACTGGATGGTAGCCAGCTTGAAGCGGGCGGCCCGGGCGTGGGTGCCGTCCGGGTGCTTGCGCAGCAGTTCCTGGAAGGCCTTGCTGGCCAGGCCCCGCTGGTCCGAGCGCAGGAAGGACTCGGCGATGGCGAAGCGCACGTCCTCGGCGAGAGGGGTGCGCGGGTAGCGCACCAGGAGCTGGCGGAACTGCTGGATGGCCTGCAGGTGCTGCCCCTCCTCCGCCAGGCAGCGCGCGCGGTAGAAGCGGGCGCGCTCGGACTCCACGTGGCGGAAGTGCTCCTGGGCCTCGGCCAGTTCGCCGCGCTCCCAGTGGTAGATGCCGTAGGCGAAGCGCAGCTCCGGCCGCTCGGCGTAGCCGGGCCACCGCTCGGACAGCTCGTCGGCCACCTCGCGGAAGGCATCCCAGTCGTTGAGGGCGACCAGGGTCTGGGCCAGGGCGAAGCGCGCGTCGCGCGAAAGGTAGGTGTCGTCGAAGTCGTCGACGACGGTGCGGAAGTGCTCGCGCGCCGCCTGGAACTCTCCGGTGGCGAAGGCGCACTGGCCCTGGCGGAGCACCGCGCAGGCCGCGAGCACGTGCGTCGCGCCCGACGCGCCGCGGACGTGCCGGAAACCCTCGCCGGCCGCGGCGAGGTCGCCGAGCTGGTAGAGGCACTCGGCGGCCATGTAGCGGGCGCGGGCCGCGTGCTCGGAGCCGCCGTACTTCTGGAAGACGGCGCGGTAGGCATCGGCCGCCGCCGGGCTGGCGCCCTCCTTCTGCAGCAGCCGGTCCGCCTGGTCCATCAGCTCGCCCGCGTTCTCCTGGGCGGCGGCGGACGCGGCGAAGGCGACCAGCAGCGCCGCCAGGACGGTCTTCGGGATTCCCTTCCTCATCGTGCGCTCCCTCAGTGCATCTCCATACGGACGGGCGTCTTCAGGTCCGGATCGTAGTCGCGGATCTCGACGGCGGTCTCCTGGGTCCAGGGATCGCCGAACTCGTCGAGGACGACGATCACCACGCGGTAGCGGCCCGTGGGCACCAGGCGGCCGCGGTCGTCGCGGCCGTCCCAGGAGTAGACGGCGGGCGGCTCCTTGGTGCCGCGGGCGCTGTGGCAGGGCTCGCCCGCCGGCGTGTAGATCACGAGCTCCCAGCCCCGGGCGCGCCCGCGCAGGCCGCTCTCGAGCTGCAGGTCCACCTTGTTCAGCTCGCCGCTGGGCGAGAAGCGCGCCGTGCTCGCCTCCATGCTCACGCCCAGGGGGGTGCGGCCGAAGCGCCAGGTCAGGCTCAGCCGGTGCGAGAGGCCGATGGGGGTGTCCGAGACGGCGTAGTCGAACTGCCAGGGCCCCTGGCGATAGCCGCCACCCGCGGCGTAGCCGTTGAGCCCCGTGTCCCAGCCGGCGCGCAGGGCGAAGCGCCCGAAGGTCCAGTACTCGCAGCCGGCCTGCAGGATGGTGGGACCGTCGCCGACGCGGACCAGGTCCATGACGGGCAGCAGGCGGCCGCCGGCCAGGTGCAGGGCGAGGCCGGCCCGCAGGGTCAACGGGTAGACCTCCTCGTCCTGGTAGAGGGTGACGCGCGGCGCCATCAGATTCTGCAGCATGAGGCCGACGCTGAGGACGCGCCACGGCCGGCTGAAGAGGGACAGGTCGAGGCCGTCGCCGCCGCCGCTGTAGCCCGCCAGGCTCTGGTTGACGTGGCGGTAGGTGAGGCCGAGGCTCACGGATCCCACCCGCCGGGCGAGGGTGAGCTGCAGGGCGTTGCGGCTGTCCGCGAAGGTCTCGCCCAGGTCGTCGGTGAGGGTGGCGCGTTCGTAGCCGTCCGACTGCAGGATCACCCCGGACAGGCCGAAGGTGCCCAGGCGCCCCACGGGGTACACGAGGCCCACGAAGCCGTAGCGCGTGTCCTCCAGCAGATCGGCGTGGAAGAGGAGCAGCTCGGGGCTGCGCACCTGCTCCAGGCCGGCCGGATTGGCGGCGAGGGCGCCGGCGTCGTCGGCCAGGCCCGCGCCGGCGCCGCCCATGGCCAGGCCGCGGGCGCCCGCGCCGAAGCGCAGGAAGGCGCCGGGCTGTCCGGCCGCAGGCTCCTGGGCGGCGGCCGCGGCCGCCAGCGCCAGGAGGACCAGCGCCAGGATGGCGGACTGCTTCATGCCCATTCCTCCCCTTCTCACTTGAGCACCGCGATCTTGCGCTTGAGGATGGTGCCGCCCGTGCGCACCACGCAGACGTAGCCGCCGTTGCCGACCACCTCGCCCCGGCCGTTGCGGCCGTTCCAGGGCACCTGGTGGACCGCGCCAGCGCTGACGTCCAGCGATCGGTGCCAGACCAGGCGGCCGAAGAGATCGTAGAGCTCGACCTCGGCGACGCCGCTGGCCCGCGCGCGGAAGAGGATCAGGGTCTCCTCGCGCCCGGCGCGGAACGGGTTGGGGCGGTTGCTGATGTGCTTGCCGGCCGCCAGTTCGGCGCCGAGCATGATCTCGAGCGACTGCACGTTCTCGCGGTTGCCGTGGATGTCCTCGGCGAAGAAGCTGATGGTGTGGCGGCCCGTCGCCGCGATGCCCAGGTCGTCGAAGGCCAGGGGCGCCGTGTAGACGGCCTGGGGCAGGTCCTCGGGGCCGAGGTCCACGCCGTAGTAGATCTGGTGCAACCCGATGGCGCTGGAGCTGTTCAGCTGGAAGACTGTCTCCGGCGTGACCACCACGGCGCCGTGCGCCTCCACGGCCGTGCCGTCCAGGACGATCTCGGTCAGGGGCGGCCCGATGACGACGATGTCCAGCAGCCGGTCCGGCAGGCCGGCCACGCCGACGCGCAGGCGGACGTCCTCGCGCCCGCCGGCGGGCACGGCGACGGTGGTGGTGGCCGTGCCGAGGCTCCCGGTCAGCACGGAGTCGGCGCCCAGCACGGCGTCGCCGGCCAGCAGGGCGAAGGACACCACCTGGTTGACGACGAGGTTGCCGAAGAGGTCGCGGACGGTGGCCGTCACGTTGGCCGTGTGCCCGACCTCCAGCTCGTCGTGGCTGCTCGTCACCTGCAGGTTGTTGGGCGGCCCCGGCGCCACCTGGATGGGATCGCTGAAGACGGCGACGCCGCGGTCGTCGGTGATGCTGAGGTAGATGGCCTCCGACGCGGAGTAGGACAGCTCCAGGTCGCAGAGGCCGCCCGTGGTGCTGCCGCTGGTGAGCGACAGGGAGCCGGTCCCCGGCTCGCCCGTGTTGTGGTTCAGGGCGACCATGCCGAAGGAGCGGTCGTCGCTGGTGACGAGCTGGCCGGTGGCCGTGTCCACGAGCCGCAGGGAGACCGTGAAGGTGGCCGGCGGCCCGACCACCGCCGTCGTCGGCGTCTCCACGAGGTAGGTGACGTCCTCGGGGACCATGTGGATGACCGGGCTGAAGCTCTCGCGGCCCAGGGTGTCGCTGACGCGGATAACGATGTCCTCGACGGTGGCGTAGGTCTGGTCGGGGATGTGCAGCTCGCCCGCGGCGAGGACGCCCGTGCGCACACCGAGGGTGTCGTGCGCCGCCGCGTGGTTGGGCCGCAGCGCCTGCAGGATGACCTCGTGGTTCGCCATCGCGATCAGGGAGCTGTCGGGCCGCACCAGGCGCACCGTGATCGGGAAGGCGGCGGGCGGCCCGGCCTGGGCGGTGGCCGGCACGAGGATCTGGTAGCTGGCCTGGCCCACGGGGATGTCCACGGCGTGGGCGAGGATGGTGTTGTCGTCCTCGTCCTCGGCCGTGACGGTGACGCTGCCCTGGTCGTGCAGCACCACCGAGTAGTCGCCGATGCCGCCGATCAGCGGCGCGCTCTGGTTGACGGGGTTGCCGTCGCCCAGGCTGCCGTCGGAGCTGGCCAGGCGGATGGCGCCGGCGTCGAAGTCGTCGAGGAGGTTCCAGTACTGGTCGGTGGCCCGCACCTGCAGCATGAAGGGCACCTCGGCCTGCTGCATGATCGGCTCGCCGGTCTTGCCCGTGGCCGAGCTGGCGCCGGGCGCCGGCGTCTCGCCCGGCGCGATGATCTGCAGGCGCTTGTAGCCGTCCGGCCGCAGGACGAAGGTGGGGGAGACGCCCACCACGCCGCGCTCGTCGCTGACGCGCAGGTAGACGCGCCCGGCGCCGGTGTAGGACTGGTCGAAGGCGCAGACGCCGTCCACGAGGACCGCGCTGCCCACGCTCCAGCTGCCGGCGCCCGCCTGGCCCGTCTGGGCCGAGAAGACCGTCACGCTGAAGGTCGTGTCCTGGCTGGCCACCACGAGGCCGGTGCCCAGGTCCATGAGGCGAACGGTCACCGGGAAGGTGGCCGGGCCGCCGACGGTGGCCGTGTCGGGCACCGTGACCGCGTAGCCCAAACCGCCGGGCTGCATGTCGACGATGCCGCTGTAGCCCACGCGTTCCACGTCGTCGGTGATGCGCAGGACGATGGGCTCGACCCGGTCGTACTGCTGGGCGTTGATCACCAGCACGCCCGCGGCCAGGGTGCCCGCGACGATGCCCAGGTTGCCGCTCGCCACGGAGAGGTCGGGATTGAGGGCCGTCACGGCGAAGCTGTGGTTGGCGTCGGGGGCCGGCTCGTCGGTCACTGGGTCGATCATCTCGACGATCATCTGGAAGCCGGGGAAGCCCGTCTGGGGCGAGCTGTCCGGCACGGTGATGCGGTACTCGTAGCCGGGATCGACGGGAACGGACACCGTCTGCCCGGGCCGGTCGCCGTCGTCGTCGTCGAAGACACTCAGATCGACGACGCCCTCGGCGTCCAGCCAGATGTCGAAGCTGCGCCGGCCGTTGACGAAGGGCAGGTCCATCGCCGCGGGGTTGCCCTCGCCGATGGAGTTGTCCGTGGCGCTGAAGCGGATGGCGCCGGTGTTGGTGGTGTCGGCCAGGTTCCAGTACTGGTCCACCGCGCGCACGGTCACCGGGAAGTCGATGCGGCTGCGCTGGCGGTCCGGCGCGCCCTCCTTGCCGGTGTCGAGGAAGGCCTCCTGGCCCGGGCGCACCTCCTCGCCGGGCACGAGGATCTGCAGGCGCTTGTAGCCGTCCGGGTCCACCTTGAAGATGGCGCTGTTGCCCGTCAGCCCCTGGTCGTCCTCGATGTGGAGGTAGATGTTCTCGGCCCGCGAGTAGGTCTGGTTGAACAGGGCCCGCCCGGCGTCGAGGCTGGCCTCGGTAATGCCGGTCATGCCCAGGCCCGGCGCGCCGGCGGCGGCGGACCAGACGGACACGGCCAGGTTCCGGTCGGCGTCGATGCGCGTGCCCGTGTCCGTGTCGCGCAGCTCCACGGTGACGGGGAAGGCGGCCGGCGGACCGGCCACGGTCGCGGCCGTGTCCGGCACGCTGACGTGGTACTCCATGCCGTTGGCCAGCATGTGCACGATCTGGCCGTAGGCGATGCGGCCGGCGTCGTCCGTCACGCGGATGATGATGTCCTCGACGGTGTCGTAGGCCTGGGCCGGGATGTCGGCCACGCCCGAACTCAGCGTGGCCTGGCCGACCCAGAGCACGCTGGAGGCGGGATCGAGGTTGCTCTTGAAGGCCGTCAGGGTGACGGTGTTGTTGGCGGCCGGTTCGGGCTGCCCGAGCGAGTCCACCAGGCTCACGCTCATGGCGAAGGTCTGCGGCGGGCCCACGTAGGCGCTGTCGGGCACCACGATCACGTACTGCGAACCCTGCAGGAGGCTGATGGTCACCGCCTGGGGCAGGATGTCGAGGTTGTCCAGGGGATTGGCCTCGACGGTCACGGCCCCGCTGGCGGTGAGGAAGATGGGGAAGTCGATGAGCCCGCCCGCCAGGTTCTGGCCCTGGTTGGGCGGGTTCTGGTCGTCCAGGGCGCCGTCGGAGCTGCTGACCGCCACGTGCTCGTCGTTGTTGGGCACCAGGTTCCAGAAGGCGTCCACGCTGCGCACCTGGACGTCGAACTGCAGGCTGGTGGTCTGCAGGTCCGGCGTGCCCAGCTTGCCGTCGGACTCGTAGCCGCCCGGGTTGGGCGTCTCGCCCGGCGCCACGATCTGCAGGCGGTCGAAGGGGCCGGGCAGCACCTGGATGGAACTGCTGTCCGTGCGGTCGGGCTGGGTGACGTCGGTGCCCGTGAGAGTCTGCGTTCCGGCCGTGCGGAAGTAGAGCTGGATCGTCGCGCTGCCGTCGGGCTGCAGGGTGGCCGGATTGGTGCTGGTGAACTCGCTGTACCCGCTGGTGACCATCTCCACCGTGGGCTGTACGGCCACCGGATTGAAGTGGGAGTCCACGGCGTAGACGAGCGCTTCCAGCGTCTCGCCCGCCGTGACGGTCAGGGCCTGGCCGGCCTTGCCGGGGGCGACGCCCGGCGTGTGGATCTCGCCCGGCAGGAGCAGGAGCAGGTCGCTGTACTCGCCGGCGAAGACGTCGAAGGCGTTGCTGGCGCCCGTCCGCCCGTAGGTGTCGTCCGTCGCCGTCAGGACGATGTCCGCGCCGGCCCGGAAGACCTGCAGGGCGCCGCGCCAGACGCCCAGCTCGCCGCCGGGCCAGGTGCCGCCGTCGCCGAAGTCGACGTTGAGCGGCGTGCTGACGCCGGTGCCGTGGCTCACCGCGAGGGAGGCCGTGCCGGCGAAGATGGGGATGTGGTTGCCGAACTGGTCGCGGGCGACGATGGTCAGGTCGTTCAGCGGCTGGCCGGCCGCGAAGTCGGGGATCGGATCCAGCGGGTCGTTGGGGCTCGGATTGCTGCGGCTGTTGATGCCCACCGTGAAGTGGTCGATGACGCCCGCCTGCAGGGGCACGGCCGCGAAGGCGTCAGGGCCGTTCACGGTGTCCGTCACCTCGACGGTCTGGAAGTTGGGGTCGGCGAGGGTGCGCAGGGTCACGCCGAAGTTGCCCGTCGGCGCCGTCAGGTTCTGGCCGGGCGCCGGCAGGCTGGCGGCCGCGTCCGTGCTGGCGAAGTCCAGGGTGAGGGGCAGGGCCGGATCGCTCTCGCTGACCGGGTTCCAGTAGGCGTCGGTGGCGACGACGCTGACCGTGAAGGGGATGCCCGCGTCCTGCAGCATGGGATCGCCGGTCTTGCCGTCGTCCTCGATGGAGTCGAAGATGCCGGGCGCCAGCGTCTCGCCCGGCGCCACCACGGCCAGGCGAGCGTAGGCCGCCGGCGACACCTGGATGCCGCTGCTGGTGCCGGCCACGCCCTGGCTGCTGGTGATGGTCAGGCTGCGCGGACCGTGGGTGCGGAAGATGACGTCGATGGTCGTCGCGTTGGACACGGTGAAGTTGTTGTCGGAATAGGCCGGCAGCTCGAAGTAGCCGTCCAGCGACGAGGCGCCCACGAAGTAGCTGCCGCCCACCATGTTGTAGAAGGCGTCCACGGGGCGCACGACCGCCGGCGTCACCACCTGGCCGGCCGTCGTCGGATTGGCCGCGCCCAGGTTGCCGCCCGTGGCGGGCAGGCCCGGGGCGTAGGTCTGGCCGGGCAGGGTGACCAGGAAGGAGGCCAGCGGGCCCGGATTCACCTGGAAGCTGCCGCTGGCCGTGGACGCGCTGCCGCCGCTGTCACAGACGAGCTGGCAGGAATAGAAGCGCCGCGTCACCTGGATGTCGGTGGCGAGCTGACCGCCGGCGAAGGTCGCGCTGCCGGCGATGATGTAGTCCTCGCTCTCGTCCACGCCGTAGCGGACGCGCAGGGAAACCGTCCCGTCGAAGGGGTAGAGGTTGTCGTAGAAGTCCCGCGCCGTGATCTGCACGTCGAAGGGCTGGGTGGTCACCTGCACGTCGAGGGTGTCCCAGATGACGTAGTTGAAGGCGAAGTGGTCCAGGCCCTCGGGCGCCACGTCGACGAAGCTGTTGCTGACGTCGCTCACGGGGCCCGAGGCCGTCACCGAGAGGCTCTGCACGCCGGCGGTGACCAGGGTGGCGCTCTCGTCCGGCAGCACGTTCGAGCCCAGACTGACGGGCGCCGGCACCGTCGCCAGGGGGTGGGTGTCGCTGGTGGCGAAGGCCAGGTCCACGGGCAGGGCCGGATCGGCGTCCAGGACCGGGTTCCACCAGGGATCGACGGCGTAGACCGTGACGTCGAAGGGCGCGCCGGCGGGCTGGGCGTCGGGGGTGCCGCTCTTGCCCGGCGGCACGCCGGGGGTCAGGGTCTCGCCGGGGAGCAGCAGCACCACGCCGTCCAGGCCCGCGGGCCACAGGGGCGTCACGATGGCGCTACCGGTCGGATAGTCCGCCTGGCCGGGATAGATGACGCTGCCCGTGGCGGTGAGGGTGTTCTCCCGGGTGAGGACGCCGGTGCCGAGGAAGCGCACGTTCACCGTGGCGGCGCCGTGGTCGAAGTCGCCGCCGCTGACGAACTGGGTCGGGCCCGTGTCCAGGTGGCCGATGGCGGCCGCCAGGGTGACGTCGTCGGCGAAGTTGGCGATGGGGACGCCGCCGGCGCTGGCGGCGGTGATCGTCACGGCGATGTCCTGGCCCACCCATTTGCCGCCCGTCGGGATGGTGACGTTGAAGTGATCGACGTAGGGGTAGCAGTTGATCCACTCGTAGCCGCGGGGCGCGGTGACGTCGTCCACGCAGCGGGCCTCGAGCTGGATGCCCGTGCCCGGCGCGTTGAAGACGACGTTGTCCATCTGGAGCTCGCCGTTGGTGATGTAGGCGGCGGGCGGCAGCGTCGCGCCGTGGGTGGTGTAGAGCTCGAAGAGCAGCGCGTTGACGCTGGTGTCGACGGTGCCGCCGTCGTTCATCGTGCGCACGCGCACGCTGATGCCCTGGCCGACGGTGACGGCGGGATTGCCGTCCACCATGACGGGGTCGATCACCGTCAGCTCGGTGTAGTCCCAGGCGCGGACGGCGCCGGCGCCCAGGCCGATCAGGAGCAGCGACAGGGCGAGGCCCGAGAGGGCCTTGATGGTGGGACGGACCGGCATTTGTTGCCTCCCTCCAGACGATCGGACGGCGCCGCGCACTACCCGGATCTTCCTCGTCGCGGTAAGTGGTGGAGATCATTCGACCTGTGCGATGGCAGATCGAGGTGACCCCGGCGCTTGCTACCCGGCCTGCGGCAACAGCAACCGGTATGCCACCGCCCGCGAGCCCTTCCGAGGGACGGCCCTTGCCGCTCGCGGTCCGGGATTTACCGGCGCGCCGTGCGATGTGGCGGTCGGCGGGGCGGGGACGCTCTCCCTTTGCACGCTCCGAAAGGACGTCCGGGGTCGCGGTGCACCGGCGGGGGCGCGCATGGGGCCGTTTGGGGCGGAACGGATCAGACCGCGCCGGGCGGCGCGGTTCGGGACGCGGCAGGCGGAGCGCTCAGGCCGCGCCGGGGTCCGGCGGGGGCGCCAGCCGCGCCCGCCGCCAGGGCAGGCGCCGCAGTCCGGCCTCGGCGCCCAGGGCGAGCAGGGCGCCGACGGCGAAGCCGGCGAGGACGTCCAGGGGCCAGTGCACGCCCACGTGGACGCGGCTGATGGCCACCAGCACCGGCAGAAGGAGCACCGCCGCGCGCCACCACCACCGCCGCGCGCCGCGCATCAGGAAGACGCCGGCGGCCCCCATGTTGGCTGCGTGGCTGCTGGGGAAGCTGAAGCCGGGCCCGCAGTCGACGAGCAGCCGCAGGCCGGCCAGTTCCTCGTGACAGGGGCGGGGGCGGGCGAAGAGCTCCTTGAGGACCTGGCTGACGAGGCTGTCGCTGACGGCGACGAGGGGCACCAGCCACAGCGCGCGCCGCCGCCAGCGGGGCCCGCAGGCCGCGAGCAGGAACAGCCACAGGGCGATCATGGGCAGGCGCAGGCCCTCGTCGCGCGTGATGAAGACGAAGAAAGCGTCCACCCAGCCGGGCGCGCCGGCGCCGTTGAGGAGGGCGAAGAGCTGGCGGTCGAGGGCGAGCAGGAAGTCCAGGCCGTGACCTCCGGTGGGGGTTCGGGCAGCGTATACCATCCAAGGGCAGGGCGCACAAGCAACTAGGTGCGGAATTCCGTTCATCGGCCGTTGACAACGCGGCCCGCGCTTTCTTCTCTACATGCCGTTCCGGAGCGCATCCACACGGTTGCAGAAAAGCGAAACGGAGCGGCACCGGCATGGACCCCAAGAAGATCGAGCAGCTCCGCCAGCGTCGCGGCGAGCTGTACAAGGGCGGCGGCGACAAGCGCATCGCCAGGCAGCACGAGGCCGGCAAGCTGACGGCCCGCGAGCGCCTCGCGCTGCTTTTCGAGCCCGACACCTTCCACGAGTCCCATCTCTTCATCAAGCACAACTGCAGCCACTTCGGCATGAAGGGCAAGCCCATGCCCGCCGAGGGCGTGGTGACGGGCTTCGGCGTCGCCGGCGACCGGCCGGTCTACGCCGTCAGCCAGGACTTCACGGTGGCGGGGGGCTCGGCGGGGGCCGTCCACTGCCGCAAGATCGTCGAGGTCATGCAGGCGGCCCTCAAGACGGGCGACCCCTTCGTCTTCATCAACGACAGCGGCGGCGCCCGCATCCAGGAGGGCATCGACGCCCTGGCCGGCTACGGCGGCGTCTTCTACCACAACGTCCTGCTGTCGGGCGTCGTGCCGCAGATCAGCATCATCGCCGGGCCCTGCGCGGGCGGCGCCGCCTACTCGCCGGCCCTGACGGACTTCATCATCCAGGTGCGCGGCACCGCCCAGATGTTCATCACAGGCCCCAAGGTGATCGAGCAGGTCACCGGGGAGCAGGTGACCGCCGAGCAGCTCGGGGGCGCCGACGTGCACGCCCAGATCTCCGGCGTCGTCCACTTCGTGGCCGACAGCGACGAGGAGGCCATCGAGACCTGCAAGCGGCTGATCTCCTTCCTGCCCAGCAACAACACCGAGGATCCGCCCTTCCTTCCCGATCTCCACGAGTCGGCCGTGGGGGGCGACGAGGGGCTCAACGACATCGTCCCCGACGATCCACGCGCGCCCTACGACATGCACGAGGTCGTCCGGCGCGTGGTGGACGGCGGCGACTTCCTCGAGGTGCACGCGCACTGGGCCAAGAACATCATCGTCGGCTTCGGCCGGCTGGAGGGGCGCACCATCGGCGTCATCGCCAACCAGCCCCTGCACAAGGCCGGCGTGCTGGACATCGACTCCTCGGACAAGGGCTCGGGCTTCATCCGCTTCTGCAACGCCTTCAACATCCCGCTGGTGACCTTCGTGGACGTGCCCGGATTCCTGCCCGGCGTCCAGCAGGAGTACGGCGGCATCATCCGCCACGGCGCCAAGATGCTCTTCGCCTACGCGGCGGCGACGGTGCCCAAGATGACCGTCGTCATTCGCAAGGCCTACGGCGGCGCCTTCCTGGCCATGTGCGCCAAGGACATGGGCGCCGACCGCAGCTGCGCCTGGCCCTCGGCCGAGATCGCCGTCATGGGGGCCGAGGGCGCCGTCAACATCCTCTACCGCAAGGAGATCGCCGAGGCCGACGACCCCGCCGCCGAGCGGGCGAAGCGCATCGCGGAGTACCGCGAGCTCTTCTCGAACCCCTACGTGGTGGCCTCCAACGGCATGGTCGACGAGATCATCGAGCCGGCGGACACGCGGCTCTACCTGGCGGCGTCCCTGGAGGTGCTGCGCGCCAAGCGCGAGCTGCGCCCCCAGAAGAAGCACGGGCTCATCCCGCTCTAGGGGGGCGACGTGGAGAGCATGGGCCGTTTCGCGCTGACCATCACGGCGGTCGGGCTGGGAATCGTCTTCCTCGTCCAGATGGCCATCGCCGTCGTCGTCGGCATCCTCAAGCGCCTCGACGCGCGCTGGCAGGCCCACGAGGCCTCGCGCGACGCGGCCGCCCTGGAGCGCCAGCAGACCCTCGACGACACGACGCTGGTGCTCGTCAGCGCCGCCGTCGCCACCATGATCGCCGGCCGGAGCCGCATCCGCTCGGTGCGGCGCCTCCTGCCGGCCGACGCGCCCAGCAGCCCCTGGTCCGCCCAGGGCCGGGCCGTCCTGCAGGGATCCCACATCATCGCCCGCAAGCGCGACGGACGCTGAGGCCGCCGCGCCGCGGGCAAGACCGGGAGCACGCGATGAAGCTGAAGATCACCGTCCACGGCGTGGCCTACGAGGTCGAGGTGGAGGTCCTCGACCCCGGCGAGGGCTTCACGCCCCTGTCCCCGCTGCCCCAGGTCAACGGCGCGCGCCCGCCCGCCGCGCCCATCGCGCCGGCCGCGGCCCCCGCCGCCGCGCCGCCGCTCGCGGCGGCCGGGGACGGCCGCTCGGTGGCCTCGCCCATCGCCGGCACCGTCGTCGAGGTCAAGTGCAGGGCCGGCGACAGCGTCAAGCAGGGCGACGAGCTCCTGGTCATCGAGGCGATGAAGATGAACACCTCCATCGCCGCGCCGGCGGCGGGCGCCGTCAAGCGCGTGCCCGTGGCCGCCGGCGACGCCGTCCGCGAGGGCCAGGTCCTCGTGGAGTTCGAGTAGTACTCAAAGGAAGCGCCGCATGCTCGAGATGTTCCTGCAGTACCTGCAGATGAACGCCGTCGGCAACTTCACCTGGGGCAACCTGTCCATGCTGGCGGTGGGGGCCGTCTTCATTTACCTGGCCATCGCCAAGGACTACGAGCCCCTGCTGCTGGTGCCCATCGGCTTCGGCATCCTCATCGGGAACATCCCCTTCGCCACCGGGATGCGCCTCGGTATCTACGAGCCGGGCTCGGTGCTGGCCATTCTCTACCAGGGCGTCACCCAGGGCTGGTATCCGCCCCTGATCTTCCTGGGAATCGGCGCCATGACGGACTTCTCCTGCATGCTCTCGAGCCCGCGCCTGATCCTGCTGGGCGCGGCCGCCCAGGCCGGCATCTTCCTGACGCTGGCCGGCAGCCTCGCCCTGGGCTTCACCGTCAAGCAGGCCGCCGCCATCGGCATCATCGGCGGCGCCGACGGGCCGACGGCCATCTTCCTCTCGTCGCTGCTGGCGCCGGAGTTCCTGGGACCCATCGCCGTCGCCGCCTATTCCTACATGGCGCTGGTGCCCGTCATCCAGCCGCCCATCATCAAGCTGCTGACCACCCGGCGGGAGCGGCTGATCCGCATGACGCCCAACCGGCCGGTGAGCAGGCGGACGCGGATCCTGTTCCCCATCATCGCCTTCGTGCTGACGGCCTGCCTGGCGCCGGGCTCCATCCCCCTGCTGGGCATGCTCTTCTTCGGCAACATCCTCAAGGAGAGCGGCGTCACCGAGCGCCTGGCCAAGACGGCGCGCACGGCCTTCATCGACGTGATCACGATTCTGCTGGGACTGACCGTGGGGGCCTCCACCGACGCCAGCGTCTTCCTGACGGGCAGAAGCATCCTCATCTTCGGCCTGGGCGCCGCCTCCTTCGCCGTGGCCACGGCGGCCGGCGTCCTCTTCGCGAAGCTGATGAACGTCTTCGCGCGGGAGCCGATCAATCCCATCATCGGCGCCGCGGGCGTCTCGGCGGTGCCCGACGCGGCGCGCGTCTGCCAGATGGTGGGGGCGAAGGAGGATCCGTCCAACTTCCTGATCATGCACGCCATGGCGCCCAACGTGGCCGGGGTCATCGGCTCGGCCGTGGCGGCCGGCGTGCTCCTGGCCACCCTCGGCCACTAGGCGCTCCCGCCGCCCCCGCCTCGCGGCTATACTCGTTGTGACCGCGCCGGCGTCGAGGCTGGCGCGGATGCGGCTGGAGGTGGCTCATGGCACGACGCGCGATCCCGATCATCGCCTGCTCGCTCGCCATTCTGCTCCACGCGCCGGGTGCCGGCGCCACGGAGCTGTCCGGTCCCCTGAGCGGGATCCTGGCCAGCGACGGCAATCCCTACGAGGTGGTGGCGGACATCGAGGTGGCCGCCGGGGACAGCCTGCTGGTGCAGTCCGGCTGCCACCTGCTCTTCGCCGCCGGCACGGCCTTCGACATCTACGGGCACCTCGCCGTGCAGGGCGGCGCCGGGGCGGACTCCGTCCGCTTCGAGGCCCAGGCGCCCGGCGGCGCCGGCGCCTGGCGCGGCCTGCGCCTGCACGCGGGCGGCGAGGCGCTTCTCGCCGGTTTCCTGATCGCCGAGGCCGAGACGGGCTTCCAGGTCTTCGCCGGGCGCGCCCGCCTCGCCGACGGCGCCGTCCGCGCCACGAGCCAGTACGGCCTGCGCCTGGACGACGACGACATCGAGGCGCGGCGGGTGCGCGTCAGCGACGCGCGGAATCCCGGCTACCCCGGAGTCTTCGCCTACCAGGCCTCGCCGCTCGTCGAGGACTGCGTCGTCGCGGATTGCGCGGGCTCGGGCGTCGGCTTCTGGGGCCCCGCCGCCCCGCGCCTCGCCGGCTGCGAGGTGACCGCCTGCCGCACGGGCGTCACCTGCGTTGGCGCCAGCGCCGTCATCGAGCGGGCCTGGATCCACGACAACGGCACGCCCGGGGACTTCGAGTCCGGCGCCGGGCTCTACGCGGGCTACGCGTCCGGCACGCCGGTGGTCACCGACTCCCGCTTCGAGGGCAACTGCTTCGGCGTGGCCGTCGTGCTGGACGGCAGCGTGAACCTGGGCGACCTGATCAACGACGATCCGGCGGACGACGGCCGCAACCGCTTCGCGGCCAACGACCGCTACGACGGCGCCAACCGCCACGTGTGGAACGAGCCGGCGGGCACGCTTCTCGCCCAGAACTGCTGGTGGGCGGGCAGCGACGGCGTCTACGTCACGGACACCGCCCTCATCGACGGCTGGATCTTCGACGACGAGGAGCTGGCGGGCGCGGGGCCGGTCCTGTTCGAGCCCCTGGCCCCCGTGACGGCGGCCGGCCCGGCGCCGGCGGTCTCCGCGGCGCGCTGGCTCGCGCACCCGAATCCGGCCAATCCCGTCTTCACGCTGCGCGGCGAGGCCCCGAGGGCGGGGCGGCTCGCCGTCGACCTGCTGGACGCCGCCGGCCGCCTGGCCGCCCGCGCCTGGCGGGGGGACGTGGACGCCGGCCCGGTGGCCCTGGCCCTCGACGCCGGCGGCCTGGCCAGCGGCGTCTACCTGGCGCGTGTCCGTCTGGACGGGCGGGACCTGGGCGGCGCGCGCCTGGTGCTGCTCCGCTAGGACCGTAGCTTCACGCCCTGTCCTGGTTTTCGTAGCAGGCCGCGGTGAAGGGCGGCGTGCAGAGGCAGTAGAAGACCAGGTCGTCCTCGCCCGTGTTGCGGATGCGCTGCGCGACGCCGGCGGGGATGGCGACGAGGTCACCGGGGCCCACGGCGCGCCAGCCCTCCAGGCCCGCCACCTCCACCTCGCCGCGTCCCGCGGCGACCAGATAGCGCTCGGCCACGCCGGCGAGGGAGTGGCGGACGGTGACGCCGCCCGGCGCCACGCGGGCGCGGGCCACCGTCAGGTCGGCGTCCCGCCAGAGCTCCAGGATGTGGCAGCCCTCATCGGTGAAGAACTCGTCCCCCTCATCCGGATGCACGACGGCGGCTTCCTGCATGACATCCTCCTCGCGGGTTCCGGCGGGCGGTCGCGACGCCGCCGGCGGCTGTATGCCAGTCCAGCGCGACGGCGGCTGGACGCCAGTCTAGCACGGTGATGGCTGTACGCCAGTCAAGCATGGGGGACGGGGCCCACCAGTCCAGCACGCGACGGCGGGCGGCCGCGATGGGCAACGAAAACGGCGCCGGCGGCAGGGCCGCCGACGCCGTCTGGATGGGACTCGCTACGGAGTTACTTGAGCATCGTCATCTTGCGGACCTGGCGGTAATCGCCGGCCTGCATCTGGTAGAAGTAGACGCCGGAGGGCATCGGCTGGGCGTTCGCGTCGCGGCCGTCCCAGACCACGGTGTGCGTGCCCGCCGTGAAGGCCTGGTCGCTGCTGAGCTCGCGCACCAGGCGGCCGGTGACGTCGTAGACCTTCAGGGTGACCGAAGCCGCGTCAGGCAGGCTGAAGCTGATCTCGGTCTTCGGGTTGAAGGGATTGGGGAAGTTGCCGTGCAGGCGGGTGGCCACCGGGGTGCCCTCGGGGGCGGCCGTCTGCGCGTTGTAGTACTGCGGGTTGAAGTTGGTCCAGCCCGCCGTCCACTGCTGGTCCATGGGCACGCCGGGCGCGAAGGCGCCGCGGTAGGTGACCGGCGTGAAGTAGGGATCCTGCAGATCGGCGTAGGTGAAGTCCGCCGAGTTATCCAGCTCGGAGCCCGGGACGGGCGCCGGGTTGGGGGCGATCAGGCTGGTCATGTTGGTGAAGCCGACCGTGCTGGGCAGCCGCGGCGTCGAGCCGATGTTGCCGAAGCCCGGGGTGTCGAACCAGGCGGTGACGCCGGCCCAGCGGCTCTCGTCGTGAGTGCTGGTCGAGCCGGTGGGGATCAGGCTGGCGGTGACGCTGACGTTGCGCATCATCAGCGTGTTGTTCAGGCAGAACTGGATCGTGAACGGATCGCGGATGCTGAAGCCCCAGGGGTAGCCCGCGATGACCGAGTTGTAGATGCTGGTCTGCGTCGAACGGCGCAGGACGCCGCTGAACTGGAAGGTCTCGGCGCCGGGGATGGGCAGGGCGTCGGTGCGCTGGGGGCCGATCAGGGTGACGTTGCTGAAGACGGGCCGCGTGTGCGGATCGGCGGTGGAGGAGCTGGAGCCCTCGTTGTCCGACTCGAAGCCGTTGCTCTGACCCGTGGGATCGGAGTACTCCGGATCGCGCAGGCCGAAGCAGAACTGCAGGCGGCCCTGGTAGCCGAAGTCGGTGTCGAACTCGTCGTCGGTGCCGCCCAGGGCGACCAGGTGGTGCGCGTCGACGGTGCCGCCGAACCACTCGTAGCTGTCGTCGAAGGCGTAGCTGACCTGGATGTGGTGCAGCTCGGTGCCGCGGCCCACGCCGCCCATGGTCAGGCCGTTGATCTCGTTGTTGAGCTGGAAGCGGTAGCCCGGGTACTGGATGCGGACGTAGCGGAGGATGCCGCTGCTATCGTCCGGATCGCCCACGCCCGCAGCGCCGCCGCCGTAGGTCCCCTCCAGGAGGCCGCCCTCGATGACGGGATAGCCGTCCTGGTTGGTGGGCGCGTTGCCCAGGAGCACGATGCCGCCCCAGTCGCCTGGCTCGCGCTCGCCGGGCGCCTTGAGGCTCGTGAAGACGATGGGCTGATCGGCCGTGCCGGTCGCGAAGATCTGCGCGTCGGGCTTGACGATCAGCGTCGCCGCGGTGTCGCCCTGGCAGATGGTGCCGGCCGGGATCTCGATCTGATAGCCGGGCTCGATGTAGTACAGGCCGGTCAGGATGTAGAGGGTGTCGGCCGACAGAGTGCGGTTCCACGTCTGATAGTACGGGGTGCGGCCGGAATCGAGGCCGGGGCCGAGGATGAACGTCGGCTTGACGTCAGCCTGGGCCGCAACGCTCATGGCCATGAGAGCCAGGAGCAGCAGGACGAAGCTCTTCCTCATGTGGAGTCTCCTTCGGAGCAAGGGGTATCAGGGATCGTTGGTTGTTGGGACATCGTCGGCTCGCCTTCCTTGGCCTGAATGCCCCCGTCGCAGTCCTCGCCAGCCTCCCTCCAAGATGCTCGCGAGGAGTGATAGTCTAGGTGGTCAATGGAAATCTCCGATAAAGACCGGATGGAAATCAGGCAAATGAACAGCGGCGGGCGACCGTGTGTCACCCGCCGCTTGCGGTTTCGGAGCCGGCGCGTTTCGCGCTGTGTCGGCGCCGGCTGCTAGAAGTTCATGCCCAGCGTGAAGGACCAGCCGATGTCGCCGGAGTACTCGGAGTAGAACGATTCGTCCGGATCGCCGTTGGGGCCCATGGTGTAGACCCGGTCCTCGCCCAGAGCGTTCTTGACGGTCAGCTTGGCGCTCCAGCGGTCGCCGAAGCGCTGACTGACGGCGAGGTCCAGGAT
>Ga0272442_10001710_pt1 | contig 32775 bp, 20 predicted proteins | sample SSMForm2O_FD_200262 | JGI IMG/M metagenome (GOLD analysis project Ga0272442, IMG submission 200262) | Marine sediment archaeal communities from Little Sippewissett salt marsh, Falmouth, MA, United States - SSM-Form-2O | ecosystem: Environmental > Aquatic > Marine > Wetlands > Sediment ... | reverse complement strand
GACGACGAGCCCTCTCCGGGGCCTATGACAAAACCGTGCGGTTGTGGGAGGTCGAGTCCGGACGATGCCTGCGCATGCTTGAAGGACATACCGCAGGCGTCTATAGCGTGGCGTTCAGTCCGGATGGACGACGAGCCCTCTCTGGGGCCGTTGACAACACCGTACGCCTGTGGGAAGTGGAGTGTGGAAGATGCCTGCGCGTGCTCGAAGGACACACCGCCGGTGTCTATAGCGTGGCGTTCAGTCCGGACGGACGGCGCGCCCTCTCCGGGGCCTATGACAAAACCGTACGGCTGTGGGAGGTCGAGTCGGGACGATGCCTGCGCGTGCTCGAAGGACACACCAACAGAGTCTATAGCGTGGCGTTCAGTCCGGATGGACGACGCGCGCTCTCTGGGGCCTATGACAAAACCGTACGGCTGTGGAAGGTCGAGTCGGGACGATGCCTGCGCGTGCTCGAAGGACACACCGCCTATGTCTTGAGCGTCGCGTGGAGCCCCGACGGACGCCACGCCCTCTCCGGGGCCTATGACAAAACCGTACGGCTGTGGGAGGTCGAGTCGGGACAATGCCTACGCGTGCTCGAAGGACACACCGCCTGCGTCAATAGCGTGGCGTTCAGTCCGGACGGACGGCACGCCCTCTCCGGGGCCAAGGACAACACCGTACGGCTGTGGGAGGTCGAGTCGGGACGATGCCTGCGCGTGCTCGAAGGACACACCGCCAGCGTCTTGAGCGTCGCGTGGAGCCCCGACGGACGCCGCGCCCTGTCCGGGGCCGCGGACAACACGGTGCGCCTGTGGGACCTGGACACCGGACGATGCCTGCGCGTGCTCGAAGGACACACCGCCAGAGTCTTGAGTGTGGCGTTCAGTCCGGATGGACGACGCGCCCTCTCCGGAGCCTATGACAACACCGTGCGGCTGTGGGAGGTCGAGTCGGGACTATGCCTGCGCGTGCTCGAAGGACACACCGCCAGAGTCTTGAGTGTGGCGTTCAGTCCGGACGGACGACGCGCCCTCTCCGGGACCTGGAACGGCGTAATGCGTCTGTGGAACCTCGCCGGGATCTCTACCTCAGCCGTCCGTGCGGAAATGCCGGTCGGCCAACCTTTCCCCTCCGAAAATGGGGTTCAATACACCAACGCCAAAGTCCTACTCGTCGGTGAGAGCGGGGCAGGCAAGACGGGGCTTTCAAATTATCTCGCTCACCACATCAAAGTCGAAGATGACAAGCCGCTTGCATCCACGGTCGGTACATGGGCTACGCAATGGCCTCTGCACGTGGACTCAGAAGGCGACGTCGAGCGGGAAATCTGGCTGTGGGATTTCGGCGGCCAGGCAGACCAGCGATTAATCCACCAGCTTTACATGGACGATACGGTGCTTGCGGTGTTGGTTTTCGATGGCCAGAAGGAGGATCTCTTCGAGACGTTAGGTCAGTGGGACCACGATATGGCGCGCGCATCGCGCAAGGAATTCGCCAAGCTGCTGGTCGCCGGGCGCATCGATGCCGGCGGTCTGCGATGCAGCCCGCGCCAGCTAGAAGCCTTTGCGAAAGAACGCGGCTACCCTGGCTTTATCGAAACCAGCGCCAAGACAGGTACAGGTTGTGAGGCGTTGAAACAGGCCATTCTGGATAGTATTCGTTGGGAGAACATCCCGTGGCGGACCTCGCCGCGGATATTCAAACGCTTGAAAGAGGAGATCATTCGACTCAAGGACGAGGACCGTGTATTGATGCGATTCAATGAACTACGCGACGCCTTGCGTCTGCGGTTGACCGGAGAGGATGTGCAGTTCAAGGACGAGGAGTTGAAGGCCGTGGTGGGCCTGCTGGCCGGTCCTGGCGCGGTTTGGGAGCTAAAGTTCGGAAGCTGGGTGCTGTTGCAGCCGGAACGGATCAACGCCTATGCCCAGGCGGTCATCCAAACGCTGCGCGAAGACCGGTTGGAGCGCGGGTGTATTTCTGAGGAGAAAGTGCTCGCCGGCGACCTGACGTATCAGTCGTCAATCCCACGGCTGACGGAGGAGGAGGAACGCATCGTCCTGCTGGCCATGCATCAGGCGCTGGTCGAACGGGCACTGTGCCTGCGCGAACACACGCCGGAAGGAACGCTGCTGATCTTTCCGAGCTATTATCGCCGGGAACGCAAGGAACTGACCGGGCATCCGGCCGTGCAGGTCAGTTATCGCTTCCATGGTTTCCTGGATGACATCTACGCCACACTGATTGTCCGGCTACACCATACCCAGACTATTGAAAACGATGAGCTCTGGCGTTATGCGGCTGACTTCAAGACGTTGACGGGCAGACAGCTTGGCGTCAAATTGACGCGCCTCGGCGAAGGTGCGGGCGAGCTGGAAGTGTATTTCGATCCCACTATCCCGTTTGAGGAGAAAGTCCTTTTTAGTAGATATGTGCACGAGCACATGATGCAGAAAGGCCAAGATGTCGTGCGACTTCGGCACTATATCTGTCCGCACTGCGGCACAGAGGCAGGCAATCGCCAGGTGGCCATGAAGCGCTTGAATGACTGGCTGGAAAGTGGGAGCAGCGGAGATGTGCCGACGATGCTTTGCGTCGCATGTGAAGACCGCTTTCCGCTCTGGGACGAGATGGAGCAATATTTCGCCAGCCCCGAAGCGCAGCAAAGGGTTCGGGAGCTTCAGGAACAGTCCGAGATTTTCCTCGACAACGAGAGCAAGGAGCGGGCGCTGGTTGGCGAGGTCATTTCGACTGTAGCGCTTGCGGGACAACTCTGCCGGGAATTCAGCGTGAGCGACTACGGCATCGACATGGAAATCGAGTTTAACGATGACGCAGATGAGGCAACCGGCGAAAAGCTCTACCTCCAACTCAAGTCGGGCGACTTCTATCTCCGTGAGTGGAAGAGCGATGGTGCTGAAGTCTTCAGGATAGAAGATGAGCGCCATGCCCGTTACTGGATGGCGCAGAAATTCCCCGTGCTGCTGGTGATCTGGACGGCGGACGGCGAGGTTCGCTGGATGGAGATTCGCGACTATCTCAAACGCGAGAGCGGTGACGGCAAGAAGGCGGTCAAGCACATTGTGTTCGAGGGGGAACGGTTCGATGTGATGAGCGTTCGCCGCTGGCGAGATAAGGTGTTGGGCAAGGATCCGCCATAGCGCCTCCGCCGGCACATGGGGGGTGGGTAAAAAAAGCGGCGTGATTCAAGGTTCACAGTTGAAGGAAGAAACTGTTTCACAGCATTTAACCATGAACCGTGAACGGTGAACCCAAAATTCCCAATAGGGCACATAGCTTACGGATTAGAGAGACGCTAAAGTGTTGCCGGAGTGTTACCCCTCATTGAACCCTGTCAAAAAATCTGTTGCAAAACTTTGCGGCTTGACTATAATACCTGTTTTGTTTGTTGTGCGAGGTGCGTGATGCGTCGTGCGCGACGCAATACGATATACGCCATACGATATACGAAAGAAAAAATGGGAGAACATTTTAATGGAATCGATTACGGAACCTGGCATCGACTTATTTGCCGATGAATCGCTGTCGATGGATGAGATCAAGCGGCTTTCAGCCTACGTTCACTCCAGCGAACGGAACATGATCAGTTTCGGCGAGCAGGTGGAATCCAATATGTCCAAGACCGGCCAGAAAGCCAATCTGGACGTTGGAATCGGCCTTTTTATTCTCGGCCGGAACGACGAAGCCGCCCAAAAGCTCGCCAAAGCGAAGGACTGCATGGAGAAATATATGTATTTGGCCTTCGCGCTTCGCCGGATGGGTGAGTTTGATCGGGCCATCAAGAACCTGCAAAAAAGCCTCGATTTCGAGGCCGATAAGATCGACGTGGCGATGGAAAAAACAGCCACGTATCGCTATGCAGGGAATTTCGAGGCCGCGGCCAAGGAACTTAAGGGGTGCGCCAATTTTGAAAACGTCAGCGCCGAATACCACTATCAGCTTGGTCGCCTTCAGGAAGTTCAAGGGCTTTATGAAAAGGCCATGGACCATTACGAAACGGCGCTGGAATTGTCGCCGGATCATCAAAGGGCCCTTTTCCACCTGGGATTCCGCTGCGATTTATCCGGCGACGAAGAAGCCGCTATCGACCATTACAGGCAAATTGCTGTGAATTCACCGGTTTACGTCAGCGCCCTGCTGAATCTGGCTGTACTGTATGAAGACAGCAGCCAACTGGATAAGGCCACGCAATGTGTGGATATGGTTCTGGAGATGCATCCGAATCACCAGAGGGCCATCCTGTTCAAAAAGGACATCGAAAGCTCGAAAACGATGTTCTACGATGAGGAAAAGGAAAAGAAGAAAACCCGTAAGAATCAAATCCTGGAAACCCCCATCTCCGATTTCGAGCTGTCGGTGCGGAGCCGAAACTGCCTCAAGAAGATGAGGATCGATACGATCGGCGACCTTCTGAATATTAGTGAGGCCGAGCTGTTGTCCTATAAAAACTTCGGAGAGACGTCTCTTTCGGAAATCAAAGCCATCCTCGAGCCGAAGGGCCTGTATTTAGGCATGGCCCTGGAGGAAAAGGAGATCGCTTCAGGAGAGTCCCTTGACGAAGCCGACGCCATAAGCCAGGAAGAGGGGCTCGGCCACAAACAGGTGGACGATCTTCTGTTGTCCGTGCGCGCCCGGAAATGCCTGCAAAAGCTGAATATCCGGACAATCGGCGAACTGACGAGCCGAACCGACGCGGAGCTTCTCGGCTGCAAAAACTTCGGCGTCACAAGCTTAAATGAAGTCAAAAAATCCCTGACCGATCTGGGCTTATCGTTGCGAAACCTGGACTGAGAAGATCCGAAAAGTGCCTCAAGTTTGAAGTGACTAAAGTGCCTAAAATTCAGAAGAGGGCTGATATTCTATATAATCCACTTTAGTCATTTTAGCTCACATTAGGCACTTTAGCTCACTTTTGATACTTTACCCGATAATGCGTTATTTTCGAGATAAAGAGGCGATCCTCACGTGCTTGTTGCTCGTTCTGGGCGGCTGTAAAGACCGACAGCTTACGACGCCTACAACCCAGATGGACATCAAAGAGACGTTCTGGATCAGGGTCTTGCTGCTCAACGATGTCGAAAGCTGCACGCTAAAAACAATCTGTCCCTTTCGCGTTCTCGACGGTCGGACCGGTCATCGCATACAATCCTCGAAAACCCGTTTTGATCGGGTCGATGCCCCGATAAGCATCCAACCGACAAACGGTGGAATCTCCATCGGCGGTCAACGATTCGCAAACGACAATGTGATCATCCTGCCCGATGATCCGTACATTTTTAATCTGAACGGCAAGGACTACCGCGGCAAGCTCAGGCTCATCATTCGTTCCGACGGCCGCACGTTCGATGCGATCAATTGGATTCCGCCCGAGCCGTATTTAGCCGGCGTGGTCGGCGCCGAGATGCCCGATTATTGGGAAATAGAGGCCCTCCAGGCCCAGGCCATCGCGGCCAGAACCTATTGCTTTTACATCAAAAAACGGTTCGGCGCCAACCGGGATTGGGATGTGAAACAAACCGCGGCGCATCAGGTGTATCGCGGCCTCAGCGCCGAATCGGCTCAGGTCTGGCAAGCCGTCAATCAAACAAAGGGGCAGGTCCTAGTCTGTCAACAATCCGATGGCACGGAAGATATCTTTCCTGCCTACTACAGTTCCACCTGTGGCGGACACACCGAGAATAGCGAGAACGTTTTCGGCGACTCGTTTCAACCTCTGGTCGGCGTGGCCTGTCCGTATTGTCAAAACGTGGCGAAACCCCGATTTTTCTTTTGGCCCATGACTCAATTCGACAAAGACGACGTCATCACGAAGCTTGTGCACAAATATCCGACGTTAAAAAGGCTCGGAGATATTACAGACCTCAGCGTGGCCGAGGAGACGGACCACGGAGATTTTTCTCGACTGACGAAAATCAAACTTCTCGGTTCGACGGAAAAAAGTGATTTCGTCAGAGCCGAGGACTTTCGTCTGACCGTCGATCCGACGGGGAGGAAACTGCGAAGCACCATCTGCCAAATCATGGAACTGCACGATACATGGGCGTTTCTTTCCGGCCGAGGCTGGGGCCACGGCGTGGGAATGTGCCAATGCGGCGCCGAAGGGATGGCCCGACAAGGTCGTACAGCAAAGCAGATCCTCTCGCATTACTACCCGGGATCGAAGATATTGACAATTGATTATTGACCATTGACTATTTAAGACAAAAATCTGTCTAAATAAATGTTGTAGTAAAGTGTTGAAATGACCGGTTTTCAGATTCTCCATCAGGATTCCAGTTCTTCGGCCCGCCTGGGCTTGCTGACGACCGCCCACGGGCAGGTCGAGACACCTGTTTTTATGCCCGTCGGCACCGCCGGAGCGGTCAAAGGGATCACCCCCCAACAACTCGAAGAAACCGGCGCCGGCATCCTCCTGGCCAATACCTACCATCTGCTGCTTCGCCCCGGCGTCGAAACGATCGAGAAGCTCGGCGGGCTTCACACATTCATGGCCTGGCATCGCCCCATCCTGACGGACAGCGGCGGTTATCAGGTGTTTTCGTTAAGCCCACTGACCCGGATCGATGACGACGGTGTCGAATTCGCCAGCCACGTGGATGGGGCAAAAGTCTATTTGAACGCGGAAATTGCAACCAAACTTCAAAATCGACTGGGTGTCGATATCATCATGTGCTTCGATCAGTGCACGCCATACGGTATGGAGACACCACAACTCGAAGAGGCAGTGGAAAGAACCCTCCTCTGGGCCGAACGGGCCAGGCGGGCACATGACAATCCCAACCAGATGTTGTTCGGTATCGTCCAGGGCGGCACAAACCCCGATCTGCGAACGCACTGCGCCCGGGAGCTTGTCAAGACAGGCTTCGACGGGTACGCGCTCGGCGGGCTGAGCGTCGGTGAGGCGCATGACGATATGATCCGAACGGTGGCTCATACAACAACACTTCTCCCGGCGGACAAACCGCGTTACCTGATGGGTGTGGGCACGCCAAAGGATATCCTCGCCGCCGTGAGGGCCGGAGTTGATATGTTCGACTGCGTGCTGCCGACACGAAACGGACGCAATGCCTTTGTTTTTACCGAAAATGGGCCTTTGCGGCTGAGAAACAACGCCCACCTGAACGACACCCAGCCCATCGAGGCCCATTGTGACTGTTATGGCTGCCGGAATTTCAGCCGGGGCACATTAAGGCATTTTTTTAATACCGGCGAAATGCTGGGGCCGATTCTGGCTTCCATACATAACCTGACGTTTTATCAAAGACTTATGGCCGGAATACGACAGGCCGTCAAAAGTGGCGAGCTTGACGAATGGGCAAAAAGAATTGACTATTGATAAAACACAGAAAGTCGTTACTATTAACGATTCGGTTTATGTTGGACGCGGGCGAATAGTACGCGAAACGCGACGTTAAATAGAATAAAGGAAAATGATGATGGACAATATTTGGATATTAGCACAGGCAAACAACGACAGCGAGGGATCGGGGATCTCTTCGGCGCCGGTCACGTCCGAGGGCGAAGCCACGACGACGGCGCAGGATCCCGGGGCAACACAGGAGCAACAGCAGCAGACGGATCAACCGATGAGATCTCCGCTCATTCAATTTTTGCCGTTTATTTTGCTATTCGTCGTGATGTATATGATCCTCTTTCGCGGCCCACGGAAAAAACAGCAGCAGCACAAGCAGATGATGCAGGCGCTGGCCAAAAGCGATAAGGTCCAGACCATTGGAGGCATTATCGGAACCGTTATGGATATTAAAGATGACGAGATCACCCTGAAGATTGATGAGTCGAACAACACGAAAATGAAGATTCTCCGTTCAGCCATCAGCCGAAATTTGTCGAAAGATTAATAGAATGAAGCGCCTAAAGTTACAAATGGCTAAAGTGCCTAAAGTTTGGGACGATTCAATGGCCTGAGGTGATCCTGTAACTTTAGTTCACTTTCGGCACTTTCGTTTACTTTTTTAATGAGGACCGTTATGCAGAAAAACCTGACGTTGAAAATCGTTTTCATTCTTATCCTGGTGGCGCTGGCCGGCTGGACGTTGTTTCCACCCAGCCAAACTCTCAAGCCGGGGATCGATCTGGCGGGCGGAACCAGCCTGATCTATGAGATTGACACGCACGGTCTCGAAGAATCGGACAAACAAGACCTGGCACAGAGAATGATCACCGTATTGAGAAGGCGCATCGACCCGGCGAATATCCAGAACCTCGTATGGCGGCCTCAGGGCAGCACCCGCTTCGAGATACAAATGCCCCTGGCCAGCGCCGAAGCGCGTCAGGAACGGGAGGCCTACGAGCAAGCCGAAGCGAGGCTGCTGGCTAAAAACGTCCGGCCCGCCCGAATTCTCCGCTCCCTCGATATGCCGGCGGATGAACGAACGGCGTTCTTCAATGAGCTTGCCCTGGACGATCCCAACCGATTATCGATTCTTGAAACGCTCGCTTCAACCTATGATGAACGTCAGGCCCTCAAAAATAAAAGAGACGAACTCTTTGGCCGATTAGAAACGGCCGAAGAGAAGATATCCTCGGCCGGACTCGACCTCGACACGATCAATCAGAACAGAAATGAATGGGTCGGTCTGAACGATCAGAGCCTCCAGGCGGCGCTGAAGAAATTCACGGATGCCAATGATACCCTCGTACTGCTCACCGAATATACCAAGACGTATGCCGAGTGGTCCACCGTCGCCGAGGACTATCTGGAAAAGGACACCCAATACAAAGAAGCCCGAGCCGCGATCGACAAACTCAACCTGAGCGAAGATCAGTTGAACTACGCGCTCGAGCTTCCCGAAAAATCAAAAGACCGGCCCGAGCAGATCGAGAAGCTCAAGTCCGATTTTCCGGACCGCATCGAAGAAATCAACGAGGTCGCCGCGGCCTTCGGCGCATACCGTCCGTTCCGGGGCCGACTCGACGATCCGAAGGACCTCCAGCGCATGCTCCAAGGCGCCGGGATCCTGGAATATCGCATCCTGCCCACCCAGGGACACCCTGAGGTGAACATGGACCAAATGGCCGGCTACCTCGAACGCCTCCAGGAAAAAGGCCCCGGATACGCCTCGGATACCGCGTATGTCTGGTGCGAGATTGAGAATATCGATGAGTTCAACGCGGTCGATCGAGAGCAGCGACCTTCCGTCGTCGGAACATTCGGCGGCAAATCCTACGTCCTCGCGAGCAACCAAACGAATGAAGTCATGTTGCACGGCGCCAGTGCGAAGGAATGGAAGCTGGAGAAATCGTTTCCCACAACGGACCGGATAGGACGACGGGCGATTGGTTTCCTTCTGGATGACAAGGGAGGCATGCAGTTCGCGAATGTGACCGGAAAGAACATCGACCGGCCGTTGTGCATCCTGCTCGATGGCATCGCCATATCCGCACCGAACATCGAAGATCGCATCTACAAACAGGGCGTCATCACGGGCAGCTTCAGTCAGACGCAAGTCGAGGATATGGTCAATAAACTGAACGCCGGCTCGTTGCCGGCCCGGCTGATCGAACAACCGATCTCCGTCAATACGATCGGCCCGTCCATCGGCGCCGACAATCGCGACAAGGGTATTGTCGCCGGCCTGATCGGTCTGGTGGCAGTGATGGCTTGTATGCTCATCTACTATATTCTTTCCGGCTCGATCGCCGATGTGGCCCTGTTGATGAACATCCTGTTTGTCCTGGCCATTATGGCGGGCTTGCGGGCAACGTTCACCTTGCCCGGCATCGCCGGCATCATTCTGACGATCGGTATGAGCGTGGACGCCAACGTTCTGGTTTTCGAGAGAATTCGCGAGGAACAGCTCCGCGGTTCATCCCTGAGAATCGCCATCGCCAACGGCTACCAAAGGGCCTTCAGAACCATTTTTGATGCGAACCTGACGACCTTTATCACCGCCGCGATTCTCTACTGGCGGGCATCGGAGGAGGTCAAAGGCTTTGCCATTGTGCTGATGCTCGGTATTGCCTCCAGTATGTTTACGGCGCTGTTTGTCACGCGCGCCGTATTCGATTTCCTCTTATTCTCAAAGCCTGACAAACGTACAGTCCGCTTGACTTTCATTTTTGCTGGGATTGTTATCTGCTTATTAAGCTTACTCGTATATCCTTCGCTCTATCCTTCCCTACTTTTTACCAAACCCTGGATTAATTTGCTTATGCGCTTCGTACTCTCCATAGCAAGCGGATTATTGGGTGGGTTGGTTTTTTCAGTACTTGTTTGGTTACTTCCATTTTTGGTCCAGCGATTCATTAAACATCCTTTATTGATGTTGCGTCTTATCCACAAACCGAACATTAACTGGATGAAATCCAGGCCGATTTTCTTCGCGATATCAACGGTCCTGATCGCCGGCGGATTATTGATTTACTTCACCAGAGACGATGCGGAGAATAACAAATTCGATATCGAATTCACCGGCGGGACCAATGTCCAGATCAGTCTGAAAGAGGCCATGGACCGTCAGGACGTGGAGGATAAAATCCAGCAAATCGGGAACGAACGGAACAACCCCGCTCTGGCGGCGGCGAGTGTGTATCGCATCGGGGAATCCGACAAAGAATACGAAATCAGCACAACGGAAACCAACAAAATCACCATGACGGTCACGCTCTCCCAAGCCGGTCCGCCGTCGATGGAGGAGCTCACCCCAAAAATCAGAAAGGCACAAGCGCAATTCGCCGGCAAGCTCAGCAATTTGATTGTGACGCCGGACCCGGGCGATCCGGCGAAAATCATCGTCTCGACCAGCCAAATGAATCAATCCCTGGTCAAAGACGTTCTGACCACAGCTTTTCCCGAGGCCGAGCTTTCAGAGCCCCAGGTCGATGAAGTGGTGAACGACGCCATCCGGACCGCCTTTGCCGGGCAACTGCAAATCCAGGAAAATCTCCAGCCGACCATCGCTTCCGAAGAAAAGGTCTCCGAGGAACTGATCAATTCCTATCCCGAGCTGATTGATTTTCTGGGCGGGATCAAAATGGAATGTCAAATCCAAAGAGAGGCCACTGGCGAAGAAATCATCCAGCGATTCAAGGACCTGGCGTTCAAGCCGGACATGCGAGACCTTCAGCGCTACCCTTATGCGATCCTGGAACCGAGCCTGAACGCCATTGCCGATCCGAATCAGCCCATAACATCCTTCGTTTACGTCAGCGCCATACCGGAAGCGGGCTTTCGCGAGCTTTCCGAGGACGAATGGACACGATTTGTCGACAATGAAAAGGCCAAAGTGCTCGGCGCCACCACACTCGAAACCTCACTGCCGCGTATCAGACAATTTGATCCGTCCGTCGGCGCCGAGCAAAAAACGCGGGCCTTGATCGCCATCGTCCTGTCACTGTTTGCAATCGTCACGTACATCTGGGTGCGATTTGGAAACGTCCGCTACGGTATCGCGGCCATTACGGCGCTCGTCCATGACGTGTGCATCACGCTGGGCGCCGTGACCGCCTGCACCTATATCGCCTCGACAGCCATCGGCGAGGCGCTGCTGATCGGCGATTTCAAAATCAATCTCGCCATGATCGCCGCGTTCCTCACCCTCATCGGATACTCGCTCAACGATACGATCGTCGTCTTCGACCGCATCCGCGAGAATCGCGGCAAGAACCGGCTGCTCAACCCGCAGACCATCACCGACAGCATTAACCAGACCGTCTCCAGAACGATTATGACGTCATTCACGACGTTTATCGTGGTGCTGATCATGTATATCTTCGGCGGCCCCGGATTAAGAGGTTTTACCTTCGCCATCGGTTTCGGTGTCATCATCGGCACGTACTCGTCGATTGCCATCGCTGCTCCGATCCTGTTGATTGGCGCAAAAACAAAGAAGGAAAAAGGCAAATAAATAGAGACTCGATGCTTGATATTCGATGCTCTGGCCGTTAAGGTGTCTCTTCGGAAGATAAACGAGAATCGAGCTGTGTAAGATGCCAAAGGATTTGAAAATAGGACTGGCCGTGGGTCTGGGATTGGTCTTTGTGGCCGTGCTCTGGCTGGCCACACGCCCGAGTCTAACGCCGCAAGCCCGTCTGGCCGCTGCGCCACCCCGGCGGGCCGGAATTCAAAACCTCCTCAAGGCCGATACCCCCAAGCAGCAAACCAGCGCCCAAACGGATCCCGAAAACTCGACGAACGAGAATCAACAAGCGAGAATCGAAAAACGGGAATCAGACATCCAAAAGACGGTATCGAGCAACCAGAATCCGGTAACGAGCATCGAGACTCCAGAAACTCCCACAAGTCCCGCAGGGGACGCCTTACAGCAAAGTATTCAGAACGAGCCAACCGAGCCAGAGCGCATTCAAACTGAAAAATTCTACATCGTGCGCAAGAATGACACGCTCTCTTCGATCTCACAAAAATATTACGGCACCGCAAGACAATGGCCGAAAATCTTCAACGCCAATCGCAACATCATCCCCGACGCGAACAAACTCGCCATCGGAACAAAACTCATCATTCCCGATTGAAGTGACTAAAGTGAGCTAAAAAGCTTCGGTGTCTTTCTCAACTTTAGGCACTTTTTAAAGCTGCTGCGCTGCCGCCTCATCCACGAGCCAGGTGACTTTGTTGAGAACCGGCCAGAGGGCGTGAATCGGATACCGCACGTCGTCCGGCTCGCTGGTGAGGACTTCCTTGAAAATCGCCGCCTTTTCCCGACCGCAAACCAGGACGATCAAATGAGACGCGGCACATAACACCGGATGTGTCAAGGTGATTCGATTCAGCTTTTCATCCAGGATATAGACCACGCACGCCAAATCTTCCGTGTCGAAAGCCGCATAGGAATTTGGGAATAAAGACCCGGTGTGCCCGTCCACCCCCATACCCAGCACGATCAGATCGAACGCGGGAATCTGTCCCTTTTTCAGTCGGAAAACCTCACGAATCGTTTGTTCGTACTGGTGAGCGGCGCTTTTGAAATCACCATACTCGGTCGGGATACGATGAACGTTCCGATCCGGAATCGCCACTTCTCGAAGAAAGGTATCCGCCGCCAGCTTGTAGTTGCTCAAATGAGATTCGACGCCGACGATCCGCTCATCCACCCAGAACAAATGGACCTTCTCCCAGGGCACGGACCGGGCCTGGGGCATGGTTCCGAGCAGCTCAAAAAATCGCCTGGGGGTATGTCCGCCGGAGATAGCCACACGGAACGCATCTCTTGCTTCAATGGCCTTTCGAGCGCCGGCCACAAAAACCTCGACACTTCGTTGAGCAAGACGCTCCGAATCGGAAACCACTTCAACAATCGGCTTGTATTTCGTTAGAGCCTCCATGACTCCCCCACTTTCGCGTCCATACGAAAAAGGATACCCCCACGTGAAACCATACTCCCACCTCATTCCGTCGCCACCCTCCTTCACTCAAACAGCCCTGGCCCCGGCGCTTGAACCGCTTTGAAGCGTCGGCGACGTTCTTCGCTCACATCTCAACGATCCTTATTATCCCCTCTCGCGGACGGTTTGGCCAGAGAATCTTTCAAAAAAACCCGGCTTTTTCTCTAACTCACTTAAAGAAAAAAAGTTATAAAACACTCATCCGCCGATTATCCGGTGAAAATCCGACTTTTAAGGTCTTCAAGGATCATATAAAGCGAGGGAACCAGCACGAGGGTGATACACGTGGCGAACATCACCCCGAAGGCGAGGCTGATCGCCATCGGCACGAGGAACCGGGCTTGCAAACTTCGCTCGGTAATCATCGGCAGCAACCCGCAGAACGTCGTCAGCGTCGTCAGCATGATCGGCCGGAATCGACGCGTCGCACAATGACGAAGGACCTGAGTCAATTCAAGACCGCTGCCTCGCTCGCGATTAATCAAGTCAATCATGATCAGCGAATCGTTCACAACCACACCCGAGAGGGCCACAATACCGAACAACGAAAGGATGCTGAGGTTGAATCCCATGACCAAATGCCCGATAGCCGCTCCGACGATGCCGAACGGAATCGCCGACATGACAATCGCCGGCTGCGAGTAGCTTCGGAACTGGACCGCCAACAGGGCATAGATCGCCATCATGGCAATCGTAAAATTCGGGATGAGGCTGCCGAGGGACTCGTTGCGCTCGCGCTGCTCGCCGGCGAAACGCCACTGCAAACCGGGAAACTCGCGCATCAAATCCGGCAGCACCTTCGCCTGCAACTCCGCGTTGATCTTGCCCGCGCCCGTCACGGACTCATCGACGTCCGCCGAGACGCTGACGACACGTCGCCGATCGACCCGTCCGATCGTGGAGTAGCCCCTTCCATAGTCCACCGCGGCCACCGTCTTGAAAGGAATCTCCGTTCCATCGGGCAGTCGAATTCTCATATTCTCCACGTCCGCCAGACTTTTTCGTTCCTCCTCCGGATAGCGTATCATCACCCGAATATCGTCCCGGCCTCGCTGGATACGCTGCGCTTCGTCCCCGTAAAAGCCCTGCCTGATCTGTCGGGCCAAATCGGAAAGGGTCAGCCCCAGGGTGCGCCCGGTGTCCTTGAGCTTCAGCTTCAACTCCGCTTTGCCCGGCTCGAAATTATCCTTGATGTCACTAACGCCCTGGTAATCGCGGAGGAGGCCCTTGAGCTTCTCCGAGGCCGGCAGGAGTACGGCGTAATCCCGATGGGACAATTCCACCTCGACGGGATTGCCCATATCCACCCACTCGGCGATAAACGTTAGAGAGGAAACACCCGGGATCTCGCCGACCAATTCGCGCCAACGGTTCCGAATGGCAATACTGGAGACGTCGCGCTCTTCGGCGCCGAGCAGCTCGACGTTGATCTCGGCCAGATGGGACTGCCCCCCAGTGCCGAGATCCACCTGGACCGGTCCTGCGCGAGCCAATGTCGGCTGAGCGCCCACGGTGGTCGCGATATGCTTTCGCAGCGAGGGCGCGCCCGGACGTTGACGATCGAATTCCTCGAGGGCCTGGAACGCTGCTTTCTCGATGTCCTCGATCACCTCGCGCGTCTGCTCGACGGGCGTGCCGAGCGGCATGGTCAACAGCGCGAGCATGTTGTCCGCCTCGACGGCATCGAAGAACACAAACTTGATATACCCCCCGATGATAAAGCTCATCGTTATCATAAAGATCGCCAGGCCCGCGGTTAACGTGACATAGCGCCACTTGACGGCGCGCTCGACGAACCAGGCAAAAGGCCCCTCAACGAACCAGGACATCGCTTTTTGCGTCCGTTGATTGATCGGATCGGTCAGACGGACGAAGAAGAAATGCTTCCACGCTCTTTTGCTCGATAAATGGGCGGGCAGGATCAGCAAGGCCTCGACCAGCGAAACACCCAAAACGCTGACGACGACAATGGGCAACACGCGGAGGATTTTACCCATAATCCCGAGCGTGTAGGCCAGCGGAATAAAGGCAAACATCGTGGTCAGGACCGCTAAAGTGACCGGCATCGCCATCTCTTTGACACCTTTGATCGCCGCCGCGGTCCGCTCCAGGCCCTGCTGACGATAGGCAAAGATATTCTCGCCGATGACAATCGCATCGTCCACGACCAGCCCCAGCGACATGATGAAAGCGAAAAGGCTGATCATGTTAATCGAGACGTCAAAGTGAGGAATCAACCAGAACGCCCCAAGAAAAGAGATCGGGATGCCCATCGTCGTCCAGAAAGCCAGACGCATGTTGAGAAACAAGGTCAGGCATAGAAATACGAGGACAAGGCCGAGATACGCATTCCGCGTCAGGAGGCTGATTCGGGCCTTGAGATATTCGGTATCATCTTCCCACAGATCCAGGGAAATCCCTTCCGGTAAAAAGGCCCTTTTCTGGTTGATATATTCCTTGATGGCACGGACGATCTCCAGCGCATCCTGCTCGCCGGTCCGCGTGACCTGGATCAGAGCCGCCCGTCTGCCGTCGAATCGGGCATATAGATCGACATCCTCGAACGCGTCTCTCACGGCAGCAATATCACCGAGCCGTATTTGCGTCCCGTCATTTCGAGTGACGACGATAATCCGTTCAAATTCGGGGCCGTAATACATCTGGCCCTTGGTGCGCACCAGGATTTCTCCGCCGGAGGTCTTGACCGAGCCGGCGGGCGTATCGAGCGAGGAATTACGAACCGCCCGCGTGACCTGATCGAAACTTAGGTTATACCGGCGAAGGCTTTCCTCGGAGACCTCAATCGAAATTTCATAGGGCCGAACGCCCGCGATAGCCACCTGGCTGATATTCGGTTTGGCCGTCAGATCATCCCGAATCTGCTCGGCCAGGATACGCAAGGTTTTCTCCGAAACGTCGCCGGAGACGACGATCGTGACCACCTTGTGAACCGTTTTAATCTCGGCGATGGTCGGCTTTTCGGTTTCTTCGGGAAACGTGATGATCGTATCGATCTCCGCTTTAATATCGTCGAGCACCTCCGTCGTATCGGCATATTCCTCGACCTCGACGAGGGTCAATCCGGCGCCTTCACTGGCCGTTGAGGTCATTCGCTTGACACCGTCAACGGCCGCTATCGTTTCCTCGACGCGAAGACAGACGCCCTCCTCCACGTCTTCCGGCGAAGCGCCGAGATACGGCACGACGATGCTGATCATATCGAGGCTCATCTCGGGGAACACTTCCATCTTCGCCCCAAAAATCGCCATGAGGCCCGCCACGACAATCAATAGCATCAGCAAGTTGGCGGCGACGTGGTTCGATGCGAACCAGCCGAGAACGCCTTTTCTTTCCTTTGCGTCGTCCACTTAACTTCCCTCCGGTTTGTCCGGCTCATTACGATCCTGTTCCGCCAGTTCCGTCTGACTTTCCATCTGGGTATCCATCCGCACTTCCATGCCGCTGACCACGGCATCCAGAGAGCTTACAACGACATGCGCCCCGTCCTGCAGGTCCGAGACCACGTAAGCAAAGTCCTTGTCGGCCCGAACGACGTCCAGCGGCTGGATATGCAAACGGCCGCCGTTCACCAGCCAGACGTGATTGCCCTCGCGGACCGCATCCCGGGGCACGGCAACCGCATTGACAAGCGTCTTGCCCTGAATTAAAACTTCGGCGAACACGCCCGGCAGCAAGGGGGGCCGACTGTCAGAAATCCTGAACGGATCGAGGACTTCCACGATGACCCATACCATTCGGGACATCTTATCGACCTGCCCCGTTGTGCGAACTACGCGCCCCTGCCATGTATGTACGGCCCCGGCGAAGTCGGCCCGGACTTCAACCGGCGTTTTCTTCTGTGGGTTTGGATCGTCGTTGGCTAAAATCGAATTGGTAAAGACATCGAACCAGGCCAGCTCATCATCTTCGAGCGGTACTTCGATCTCCACGGCATCCATCCCAAAAGCCGTCCCTAAAGATTGCCCGGTAACGACGTACTGGCCGAGATCGACCCTCTCACTCGTGATCAGGGCATCAAACGGCAAAGACAAACTCGTTCGTTCGAGCCGTAATTGGGCCGTCGCCAGTTGAGCCTCCGCCGATTCGAGCGTCGCCTGGGCCCGGCGAATCTGAGGCTCACGCAAAACCAGGGGCGAAGCCGGCTCCGTATCCGGGTGCAGTGCGTCCCATTCCCTTCGAGCGACCTGGGCCTCCGCCTGTTCCGTCTCCAGTCGCACTCTGGCATCGGCTACAGCCGCGTCGGCCTGACGGACGGCCAATTCGTAGTCCCGGGGGTCGATTTGCAATATCCGTTCATTCCCGCGAATGAAGCCGCCGACCTTGAGTTCCGGATGAACGAAGACGACCTTTCCGGGCACTTCCGGGATAAGATCGACCACGACCTTGGGATTGACCGACCCATACCCGCGAATCACCATCGGGATATCTCTGACGTGAAGCGGCTCGACTTTGACCAGCGGCGCCAGCACATCCTGCTGAGTACGCTCGGGCGGCTTGCGCAACTTGATGAGAACGTATGCTCCGATTATCCCCGAGGCGAGAATAACCAGCGCAATGAACGATTGCACGAAAACGCGGATCCCGCGAGACTGTTTAGCCTTTTGCCTGCGTTTCGGACTGTGTATTCTGTTTTCTGTCATCTGTCATCTGCCTTCCGTCTTCTGTCGTCTCTTGATCGACCCAATCCCCCCCCAGCGCCAGGTAGAGATTAACACGCGTCGTCCAGATTTGACCTTTGAGCACGGTTAACTGTTCTTCGGCTACTCGTCGGCTTCGCTCAGAAACAAGAACCGTCAGGATACCCGTAATGCCCTGCTGATAACGCTGCCTTGAAAGTGCCTCGGCCGCTTTGGCCTCGGTCAATCTTTGCTGGACGTGCTTCAATTGCTTTTGAAGCGACTGCTCACTGGCCAGGGCATCCTCGACCTCTTTCATAGCCGTCAAAACGGTGCTGTTATAGTTCGCCGCCAATTCCGCGTAACGTGCCTTGGCCGCTTTGATTTGAGCGCGAATCTGCCCACCCCGGAAGATCGGCTGAGCCAAACCCATCGATAGCGAGTAGGTCTCAGAGAAATGCTCCCATATATCCCGCCATCGGTTGGCGCTGGCGCCGTAGTTTCCCGTAAGCGTCAAGTCCGGATACAACTGGGCGATACTCACACCAATCATCTCGTTCGCCGAGCGTAAGGCCAATTCCGCCATCCTGACGTCGGGCCGCCGATCCAAAAGTGAGGCGGGCACGCCAATCGGAACCGGGGCTAAATTCGGCAAATCACTCAACGTTTCAGGGAGAGCCTTCGACGATCCCGGCGGGCGCGCCAAAAGTACGTCCAGCACGTGACGAGCCTGTATGAGCGATAGTTCAATCGCCGGTTCACCCGCCTTCGATGCGGCTAACTGCTCACGCGCCAACCGGGTATCGACCGGCCCAACGAGTCCCAGTTCGTACCGTCGCTCGACGATCTCCAGGGTTTTCTGAAGGCTTTCCGTATTGGCCTTAGCGAGGGCTAATTGACGTTGAATCGTCGCAATATTGGTTCTGGCGCTGATGACACTGGCAATCATGGCATTCGTCAAAACCTGTTCACTCGCCCGGCTTCCAAGCACATCCGCCCAGGCGGCGCGCTCGGCGCGTTTGAGCTTGCCGAAAACATCAAGAATATAGGCGACGGAAAGATTTTGCTGCCAGGTCTCGCTAATAAAAGACAATCGTCCACCGCCGGCGAAATCACCCAAGTCGAAGGACACCTTACTTCTGTCGCGCCCCAGGGCGTAGGACACATCCGGCCACCGTCGCCCATGCGCTTGAGCCATCGCCGCCTCGGCCTGCAAGACCCGCGCTGCCGCCGCTTTGAGATCATAGTTCTTCTCAAGGGCCTCGCGAACCAATGTTTCCGTGATCGGATCGCCGAACTGCTCCCACCACCGGTCCATGTCGTTCACATCGTTGACATCCTGATTGTGATCTCCGGAATGGACAAAACGATCGGACGTCTCAGCGACCGTCTCGGGCCTGGAATAGTTCGGCCCGATCATACAGCCCGTAGAACCAACAAAAATGACGACAAGTGACAACCAACAAACAAAAAAGGATCGTTTTTTCATGTTATCTTCCCCTCGGCGTAAGCCCGAATCCCGGCTGCGGAAAATTTGACAATATGGTCGATCGCTTTCGCGACATCAATCATGGGTATATCCAAATCTTTCCCCCCTCGCTCAAACATTGCCCGTAAATGAACGACATGGATGAGTTGTCCGACAAGGGAGAATATAATCAGTGGAATCCTGGATTCCTCCAGATCAGGACATGTTTGCAGCAGTGCCGTGCGCATTGTATTCATTGTCGGCTTCATGACTTCATCGGCAAACATACGAATCGGCAGATGCTGTTCGATACATTCCCTGGCCGTCAATCTGCTCAGACGGGACGCCCGACTGGCCTCGACCAGCGGTCCAATCAATGTCTCGGCAAATGTTTTGAGCAGGTCATCGAGAGTATATTGACCTTCACCCCGCGAAAAGATCTTGTCAATACCTGCAATCCGGGCATCTCGCAAGGGGATCAGATGACGGCGCCAGACCTCTTCGTAGAGTTTATCCTTACCCCCAAAGTAGTAGTTGACCGCAGCAACATTGCACCCGGCGGAAGCGGCAATATCGCGGACACTGGTGCCTTCAAAGCCCCTTTCGCAGAAAAGCTCTTCCGCGGAGTCCAGAAGCCGATCCTGAACGCCCTTTTCAGTGCCGCAAGCTGCACTTTTCCCTTTTGAAATCATCATTAAAACTCCAAAACAATTGTTTTATACAACAGCTTAAAACAACCGTTTAAAAAATCAAGCTATTTTTCACTTTTTTTATCTTTTTCCTCATATCGTCTCTCAGAACGGGCCAAGGATTCAGACTGTAGAACAAATTTATCTTGACAGAACAACCTGAATTTTGGTAAAAATTGTTATACTGGACATCTATGGCTATTCATATTGATTCTTTGGAAGGAGGATTATCATGTGCAGAAGGCTATCTTATCTGTTCTCACTCTTTGCGATATTCTGCTTTTTCAGCAACACCCTGGCGGATGATATAACATGGGACAACAGCAGCGGAGATTCCCTCTGGCGCACTCCGGAGAACTGGGACCTCAATCGCCTTCCCGCCGTTGAGGACGGAATTTATGTCGATTGGCTGCGCGATCCTACGGAGGTCATTATTGATACGGATACCGAGGCCCTATGTAACAGTATCACTCTCAGTAATGATAACGTCTGGGGTCAGGATTATGTCCATTTGCACATGACCGGCGGCAGCCTGCTGGCCGGCAATCTAATCAGGGTCGGCCGGAAGGAATTGGGGATGTTCACCATCGATGACGGTACCGTCACGTGCAGCGCGTTCCAACTCGGTCGAAAAGATCCCAGCAAAGGCGTGGTCCATATCAACGGCGGCACGGTGACCGTGGAAACCAATACGAGGGTTCCCCGCGGCGGCTCCGAAGGCAGCGAATTGCATCTAAACGGTGGAACGCTCTATACGAATGGCCTGGTCATGAATGATCCGGATGATCCATTATCAGGGACGAACGGGAGCATGGACATCACTGAAGGGATCATGATCCTCACCAGCGGGGAGGATGAAACGGAGAAGATCAAGCATTACGTTCAGAATGGCTGGATCACCGCCTTCGGTGTCAAGAGCGGCGAGCTGCTCGAAGACGGTCGCCTGGCCTTAATCCAGATAGACTACAACCTCACCAATCCCGGGATGACCACCGTATGGGCCACGGCCAGCAATCCGATTCAGGCACGGGCCCCACAGCCGGAAGATGGAGCCACCGTGCAATGGGTCGATGCGAAAGCCCTCATCTGGACGCCGGGAGCCTTTGCAACGTCGCATGATGTGTATTTCGGCGCCGACGAAATCGCCGTCACGAATGCCGATATTTCCGATACAACGGGCGTTTACCGAGGCCGCCAAAGTGCGAACGGCTATATTCTGCCTGAGGCACTCGAATGGGGCGCTACGTACTTCTGGCGGATCGATGCAATTGAGGCCGATGGTACAGTTCACAAAGGCCCAATCTGGACTTTCACGGTTGCCAACTATCTTCTCGTGGACGATTTCGAAAGTTATACCGACGACGAGGCGTCTGGCGAGGCGATTTGGCAGACCTGGATTGACGGTTTCGGAATGGACGAAAACGGTTCGCAAGCAGGCTATCTGGCTCCGCCTTATGCCGAGCAAGAGGTCGTCCATGAAGGCGCTCAGTCGATGCCGCTCTCTTTCGACAATGACGTAGAGGGCCCAACATATTCAGAGGCGATCAAGACGTTGAGTTATCCGCGCGATTGGACCGAACAGGGCGTCGGGGAATTGTCGTTGTGGTTCAGAGGCTATCCGACGTATGTGGGCAGCTTCACGGAGGAGCCGGCCGGGACCTATACCATGACGGGCGCCGGCATTGATATCTGGGATGCCTCCGACCAGTTCCACTTTGCTTACAAGCAGATTTCCGGCGCCGGCACGATTCAGGCGCAGGTTCTCAGTGTCGGCCATACGGACGACTGGGTCAAGGCCGGCGTGATGATTCGCGATACCCTGGATGGAGATTCGGCGCACGCGATGGTGGCGGTAACACCGAGCAACGGCGCCTGGTTCGGATTCCGCGCGTCGGCCGGGCAGAGCAGCACGAGCGTCAAGGCGGAGAATATCACGGCGCCCCAATGGGTGAAGCTGGAGCGAAGCGTGGGGGGGCTTGTCAGGGCCTATTATTCGGCGGACGGCAGCACGTGGACCGCGCTCGGCTCGCCGGAAGCAATCTCCATGAACGCACCAATATATATCGGCCTGGCGCTAACCAGCCACAATCCCGAGGCAACGGGCGAGGCTAAATTCTCCAACATCAGCTTCCCCGATACAACGGTTGAACCACAATGGAACGATCAGGACGTCGGCATATCGGCCAACGCCCCCGAGCCGATGTATGTGACGATAACCGACAGTGCCGGCGCCTCCGCCGTCGTGTATCATGATGATCCCGACGCCGCCGTGATCGACACCTGGACGGAGTGGGTGATTCTGTTACAAACTTTCACCGATCTGGGCATCGATCTAACCGATATCGACCGAATCGCAATCGGCCTCGGCGGCAAAGCGGATATGACAACGAATGGCGGCTCAGGGAAGATGTACTTCGATAGCATCCGTCTCTATCGGCCAAGAATGATACCCGCTGAATAAGTCGTGCCTCCGGCCAGGGGATAAGATTAAGCCTCAAATCAGGGCCTATATCGACTAACTCGTTATAGGCCCTTTCTCTTATTCACTGGACGATATCCTTCCAATCGCGTATCATAATCCGTGGTTTCAGCCTGTCGCATAGCGCTTGAAATGACAAAGCTATATTACATTTGGATTGTGAGGATAACTTTGATGGTCAGCAGAAGACATTTCCTTCGTTATATGGCAGGTGGCGCTTTGACGATGGCTTTACCCCGAGCTCTCTTTTCAGCAACAAGCACAAACAAGCCAAATATCATTCTCTGTATGGCCGACGATCTGGGCTGGGGCGATCCGGGCTTCAACGGCAACTCGATGATTAAAACGCCCCATCTGGACAGAATGGCAAAGGCCGGAATGCGATTTACACGCTTTTATTCCGGCGCGCCGGTTTGCTCGCCGACGCGAGGAAGTTGCCTGACGGGCCGGCATCCGTATCGATACGGCATCTTTTTCGCCAATTCCGGACATATGCGTCAGGAGGAGATAACCTTAGCGGAAGCCCTGAAAACGCAGGGCTATACAACCGGGCACTTTGGCAAGTGGCACCTGGGAACGTTACTGCCGGATTACTCGGGAAAAGGTTCCGGTCGAAAGCCTCGTGAAAATTATATGACGCCGGCCATGAGCGGTTTCGATGAATGGTTTTCCACGGAGTACGCCGTGGCGACGTGGAACCCTTACGATCCGGTGGTGTTTCACGGCAAGAAAAAAGACTATGACGTCCGGGCGCTGTATTGGCATAACGGCAAAAACATCACCGAGGGCCTCAAGGGCGACGACTCGCGCATCATCATGGACCGGGCGATTCCTTTCATTCGCAAAGCCGTTGAGAGGGCTCAACCTTTTCTGGCGGTTATCTGGTTTCACGCTCCCCACGCCCCGGTCGTCGCCGGGCCGCGATATCGAGCGATGTATTCTCAGTATAGCGAAGATGAACAGCATTATTACGGATGTATTACCGCCCTGGACGAGCAGGTCGGCCGGCTCCGCAACGAACTGCGCGCCCTTGGCATCGCCGACGATACGATGCTCTGGTTTTGCAGCGATAATGGCCCCGAAGGCAAAGACGGCAAGCAGGGCCGCTATCGAGGTTCGGCCGGGCCGTTTCGCGGCCGAAAGCGCAGCCTGTTGGAAGGCGGCGTTCGCGTGCCCGGTCTGCTCGAATGGCCTACGCATATCCGGGCCGGACGCGTGACGGATGTTCCATGCTCGACATCCGATTATTTCCCGACCGTTCTGGATGTGCTGGGATTCAAGATGAAGGGCCGGCCGGAGCCGATTGACGGCGTTAGCCTCATGCCATTGATTGAAGGCCAAATGACCCAACGCCCCCGCCCCATTGGCTTTGAATCCAGGAATCAGGTCTCCCTCACAGACAACCGGTACAAGATTTACAGCAGTGACAAAGGCAACAGTTATGCGCTCTTTGACCTGCTATCAGACCCCGGTGAAACGAAAGACCTGGCGGGGGAAAAACCGCAGATACTCAACGCCATGAAAACAAAGCTCGAGACGTGGCGAGCTTCCTGCAAAAACAGCCTTGCCGGAAGAGATTATCAATAGCTGTAATAAACTTTCGAAAGAGAACATGATGGCCAAAAAAAGAACCATTGTCGGCTCGCCTTTGACGCCGGCATTACTGAAAGAACTTGGAGCCGTGGATGCTCTTCCATCGACGTCGCGAGATTTTAATCCGGCCGACGCATGGGTGAACGCCTACCGTCTCTGGACGTGTCACGGCTACCGCGAGAGCGGCAACCAAAACGTCGGATTCCTACGGATCGAGCGCGTTCGCGATTCGGATGCGGCATTCACGCTAAAAGTGCACGAGGAGGTTCTCCAAACGGATGCGATGGTGGGCATCATCGACGGTGCTATATCATGTCGGAACGATCCGCTGGCGTCCCCGATTCGATGGAACCTGTCGAGCCGGTCCATCGGCGCCGATGGCGAGGACATCCCGGAGCTGCGCAATACGAACAACGGTGTTCCGACTAAAGGAATGGACAGAATCACGGGCGATTGGTGTTTGTTGGAAGCCGTCCAGCGCCTCGCATTTGATAAACAAACGTCTATGAGCTTCAACCTGCTTGAAGGAATGAGCCTCTCAAAACCGGATCACCGATTATCCTACGGCGGCGTCCACTCGGTAAACATGGGCGCCGGAGATACCCGCCTGCACCGTTTCGTTCAATTCGGAAGCGGGATCTTGCCCTACGAGTATTGGCTCGATGCTCGCCATCGCTTGTTGATCGTGACTTCGATGAACAAGGCCTATCTTCTGGATGACCGGGCGGGGGACATCTTTGCCCGAGACGTCGAGCAAGCGCGGACGTCCTATCGAAAGAAACAATCGCAAAGGAAATAACAGCCATGAAACCAAACACGACAGCAAAACATTCAAGCCGGGATATCAACCGGCGAGACTTCATCAAGATAGGCAGCGGGGCCGTGGCGCTATTGGCTCATGCCCCCATCACAGGCAATGCATTTGCAAAGCGACGGCGTCGCCGGCCAAAGCCGAAGAACATCGTCTTGATTATTACCGACCAGCAACACATGGATACGATCGCCGCCGGGGGCTGCCGGCACGTGCGAACACCGGCGCTCGACCGGCTCATGAAAAGCGGCGTCAGCTTCACGCAATCCTATTCGGCCAATCCCCTGTGCAGCCCGGCCCGAAGCGCGGTCTTCACCGGGCGGACGAGCAGCGAATGCGCCGTGCACGTCAACGGCCGGCCGATTCGATCCGACATTCCAAACCTCGGCCAATGGCTTTCCGAACAGACCGACTACGAAACCTTCTACGCCGGCAAATGGCACCTGCCAAGGACCTACACGAGCGATATCCCCGGTTTTGAGGTTATCAACACGGGGATCGGCGGATTCGGCTATCTCTGCGACACGGTCATGTCACGAGCATGTGAGGGCTTCCTGCGAAACCGGAATCGGGCGAAACCGTTTTTTCTGGTCGCCTCATTCATGCAGCCCCACGATATCTGTGAGTGGCTCCGGCTGAATATGAACAATACAGGAAAACTACGCTATCCCGAGCTGGCCGGCGCGCTGCCGGAACTGCCGAATAATTTCGACTACGATAGAAATGAGCCGGACTCGATCAAGCAGAGGAGACGGGGTAACGAGCCTTTTAAGGGCCGGTGGGACAAAGAGCACTGGCGATATTACCGCTGGAGCTACTATCGCCACATCGAATATGTGGACGCCGAGATCGGGCGCGTGCTTCAGGCGATTGAAGATTCCGGGCACGTTGACGATACGCTCATTGTGATGATCGCCGATCACGGAGAGGGGATGGGACATCATCAGATGGTGCGAAAGAGCAGCTTCTACAACGAGTCGGCGAGGGTTCCGCTATTGTTCTCTTGGCCGGGCCATGTCGCCGAGAATAAAACCGACACACATCACGTCGTCTCCGGGCTGGACATCACACCGACGCTGTGCGACTATGCGGGGATCCGGCCGCCGGCACATATGCGAGGGGTGAGTCTGCGAGGAATCCTTGAAGCCAGTGAACGTTTATCCCGGGACTTCATCGTTTCGGAAGTCAGCACCAATACCGGCAGGATGGTTCGAACGGAAGACTATAAGTATATCACCTACAAAGACAATCTCGTCGAGCAGCTTTTCGACATGAAAACCGATCCGGGCGAAACGAAAAATCTTGCCACACTCTCGCGGAACGCCTCAGTACTGGTCGAACACCGAAAGCTGCTCAAAGAATGGGAGAACCAACTCGATGTGCCGTCGAACGTACCCAATGGGGAAGTATGGCGGCATAAGGGATAACTGGAATATGACAAAGGAGCCAAAAAATGAATCAAACCCGAAGAGAATTCCTGAAACGGCTGGGTTATATGGCCGGCTCGGCGGCCGCCCTGTCGATTGTACCGAGCTGCAATAGTATCGGCCAAATCGGAGGACAAAAACAACCGAATATCATCTATATTATGACGGACGACCACGCCTCCCACGCCATGAGCTGTTACAACAGCAAAATCAATAAGACGCCGAACCTCGACCGGATCGCCAACGAAGGCATGCGCTTCACCAACAGCTTTTGCACCAATTCCATCTGCGCCCCCTGCCGGGCAGTGGTCCTGACGGGCAAGTACAGCCACATCAACGGTAAGATCGACAACAGCCGGCAAGCCTTTGACGGCAGCCAGCAGACCTTCCCCAAGCTGTTGCAGAAGGCCGGCTACCAGACCGCGATGATCGGCAAATGGCACCTGCGCAGCGACCCGACGGGATTCGACTACTGGAACGTCCTGCCGGGCCAGGGACTCTATTACAACCCGGTGATGATCGAGATGGGCGAGCGGAAGAAATACACGGGGTACGTCACGGACATTATCACCGACCATGCGCTGAAGTGGATCAAGGAACGCGACCCGGACAAACCCTTCTGCCTGATGTATCACCATAAGGCCCCGCACCGCAATTGGCAGCCGAGCCCGAAACATCTGACGATGTATGACGATGTGACGATGCCGGAGCCGGACAATTTATTCGACGATTACGCCAACCGCGGTAGAGCCGCCAAAGAGCAGGACATGACCATCTCAAAAACTATGAACGAAAATGACCTCAAGCTCGTAGCGCCAAAAAATCTGACCCCCGAACAGAAAAAACTCTGGGACGCGGCATACAATCCGAAAAACGAAGCCTTCCGTAAGGCCAATCTCCAGGGCAAAGATTTGATTCGCTGGAAATACCAAAGATACATCAAGGATTACCTCAGATGCATTGCCTCGGTGGATGACAACGTCGGCCGGGTTCTCGATTACCTCGATGAAACGGGTCTGGCGAAGAACACCGTCGTCGTTTATACCTCCGATCAGGGCTTTTACCTGGGCGATCACGGCTGGTTCGATAAGCGGTTCATGTACGAAGAATCGTTGAGGATGCCGCTGCTGGCGCGCTATCCGAGGGAAATCAAGCCTGGCTCGGTGAGCGACGCCATCGTGCTGAATCTCGATTTCGCCGCGACGTTCCTGGACTATGCCGGCGTTCCGGTGCCCGACGATATCCAGGGCGAGTCCATGCGCGCCGTGCTGCGCGGCAAGACGCCCGGGAATTGGCGGAAATCCATGTACTACCACTACTACGAATATCCGGCGGTCCACAGCGTCAAGCGACACTACGGCGTGCGAACCCAGCGTTACAAGCTCATCCACTTCTATCACGACATCGACGAGTGGGAATTGTACGACCTGAAGAAAGATCCGAGAGAAATGAAGAACGTCTATAACGATCCGGCTTACGCCGATATCGTTCAAGAGCTCACGGCCGAGCTCAAGCAACTCCGTCAAAAATACAAGGACACGACCGGTACGCCGGTATAGCGAATATCAAAAAGAACAAAGGGTGGCAGCCTCCGCCGTAAGGCGTCCCTAAGGGAAAGCGTAGCTTGGGGATGGCTTTTCCCAACCATCCCCATCCCTGAGGGATGAGGTTGCCACCCGATCAGTATAACGGATATCAACAGGTTCGATTACTCGTCCAGCAACTCACCCGTTGCTCTGTTCCACCGTACGGACCGGACGTTGATACGATGCTCCTTAGCGTGGCACGTCGTGCAATACAGCTTGGTCGTTTCGGAATCCGCGTCAAAGACCGTCTTCGCACCGGCGAGCAGCACCTCGTGGCTTTTTTCATGCTTGATCTCATGCCGGGGATGACACATCATACAGGTCGGATTGATTTTGGCCTTGGGGTACATGATCTCGGGCGGTGTTATATTGGCCTCATCGCTGCGATGACGCTCGGATTCCCCGTGACATCGTTCACACCCAATACCCGCCAATCGGTGTGTGCGGGCAAGCTCTTCACCTTCGAAACCATAGTGACAGGCGCTGCAGAACACGTTGGCGACAAAGGTTTCTTTCTCAACCTCCGGCTCAACGCATTCCTCTTTAGTTCTCCGTTCAATAATGACTTCTTCGACCTGTTTCTCTTTTGAATTCACTGCGGTGCGTTTCTCAAGTGAGCAGCTTGCTGCAAATAAAAACAGCAAGCTGCTCACACTGAATCCGACCACAGTCACGACGTGCTGTCTCGTGACCTTCATCGATTACATCCCTGCCCTTAATAACACTGTTGAACTACAAAGAAACGCCCTCTATTGATTACACGTACTCCCAGTCCTTGAGCCACTGGTAATCCGCCGGAAGCTTCGCCCAAGCCTGGTCCATCGCCTCGGCCAGCTCCTTCGCCTCGGCCACGTCGAGCTCGTGGCGTTCCTTGACGGCATCGGCGACATTATCCACCTGTTGGGGGTTGATGATGCCGGGGATGGGAGCGGTGATCGCCGGGTTGCAGAGAATATAGCGGATCGCCATACGAGCCAGCCGATCATCTTCCTCGCGCGTCGGACTATCGGGCGAGCTATCGCCCTTGAACAGGGAGTTGCTTGCAAACGGCTTGATGCCGAACCAGCCGACGCCGTGTTTGGTCATCGAAGCCCACAGGCCGGTTTCGTCCGTGACCATCTTGCTCTTGGCAGTATAAGGTGTTACAACCACTTGAACGACCTCGGGATAGGTCTCGATCATCTTTTTGATGTGCGGGCGATCGTGCGAGGAAAAACCAGTCAAGCGGACCTTACCCTGTTTCCGCGCCTTTTCAAGAGCTCTCATCATCTCATCCACTTCCACATCAGTATGCCGGCCGCTCTGCTCGTGCATGGTAATCCGCCAGAGGTCCACGTAATCGAGCTTCGCTTCACGCATGCCCTTGTCGAGGGCGGCCATGAGTCGCTCGGTGATCCAGCCCGTCGGCTTCGGCTTGCCCTTCTTATTGGCCTCCTGCCGCTGGCGGCTCAGGCTGCGCATCTCCTCCTGATACCATGAGAAACCGAAGTACATCGCATCGCGCCTGCCTTTAAGGGCTCTCGCATAGGTGACGACCTCCTGCATCGTACAGGCATCGATATAGTTAATACCGTGTTCGATGCATCGCGTCACCACGTCGCGACGGTTCTTCTTGAAGTCGTCGCTGTCGAGGTCGGCGGTTAACCAGCTCCTGGACTTGAAAACACCCGGCACCATCTTATCGACGCGCTTCCAGTGGCCTCCGAGGCAAACCTCCGAGATCCAAAGGCCGGTCTTTCCGAGCGGTCGGTACTTCATGTCCCGATTGTAGCTGCGCGTCTTGGTGACATCCGATTCGGCATACACATTTTGTATGCCTCCGACCGTCAGCCCGGCCGCCGCCACGGCCCCGCTTCGCATCAGGTCGCGCCGACTCAAATCGCCGACCTTATGGGCTTTGGGTTGTTTGTGATCCATACGATTCTCCTTTATTCTTAATTATAGTAGCTTCTGAAAAATTGAAGGTTAGGCATATATTATTTTCTTGTAGCAATCCTTGAGATAGTCACGCGATTTGGCCAGGTTGTTTTCCATCACATCGGACACCGGATGCCCGTGCATAAAGGGATTGACGTATCCGCGATACCGAATGTCCGCCAAAGCCTGCATCCAGGGCGTCATATCCGTCGGGCCGATCCCCGGAAGCTGCTTGGCGTCCGGGAAATGTTGCCAGGCGTAGAAGAAGAAAAGCTGCTTGCCACAAATGCGTATGGCCTGTGGCACCGACGCCTTGAGCGTCTGGATATGATAGGGCGCCAGGGCGATGCCCAGCCTCGGCGATGTGTTGATATCCACGAAGGCCTTGAGCGAATCCGGCGAGCACAACAGCGCGTTGCCGTGGTTTTCAATCGCAAGATATGAATTGTATTTTTCAGCCAGCTCGATCAAGGGCTTCAGACCGTCGATAAACTCCCGCATCCGGGTCGTGAGCTCTTCCGGCTTACAGGCTTTCGTACTCCCACGGATTGCCACGCCGCCGCCGGCCTTTCCCAGCAATTCCGCATAGCGTTCATAGCCGCCCCGATAAACCGAAAAGGCGAAGAGCTTGAGCTGATGCTTCGCCAGCAGTTTCTTCAGACCGTCCGATCCTAAACGTTTGGCGATGTCGTCGAGATGAGGACACCCCTGGTGGGCCGACCAGATATCAATCGCCTCAAAACCCAACCGTGCGATGCGCTCGCAGGCCTGCTCGATGGGCAATTCCATAAAATGAATCGAGGACGTGGACAGCCGCATTCGCCACTTTTCACTGGCCGCGGCCTCTTGCGACCCTGTCGAAAGCACCGACGACGTCATCGCCGCCGCCCCACCCAAGCCTATCGCTCTTAAAAAACTACGTCGATTCAGACTTTCACCCATAGCACGACTTGCTTATCTTGACTATATTCTGCAAACCACCTGTTTTGCAGCCCTCACAGCCTACCATAACCACCGCCACGTGTCAAATGCAATCCCAGACACCCGAAAAGTTCTTTATGGCCTTTGAAAATGGCCGCACTTTTGCTCTTGACCTTGTTGTTAAAGAATTTATAGTTCTCTTTAGGATACTTTTATGACAGACAAGATAGAAAGGGATTCAATATGAACCAGATACATCAATCCAATCAAAATAAGCAAAAGACCATTAATCGACGACATATGCTTCAAATGGCCGCCGGAACCGCTGCGGCCGCCGTGGGCCTTGCGTCCTGCTCATCGCTTGAAAGGCTCGGCAGACCGGTCGCGGCCAAAGGACGGATCAACCATTCCATCGCCCACTGGTGCTTCGCCCCGCACTGGGAGCTTGAAAAGATGTGCAAGGTGGCGAACATTCTGGGCTGCAAGAGCATCGAGCTGGTCGGCCCCAATGATTTTGCGACACTCAAAAAAAACGGCTTGGTCTGCGCGCTGGCGCCCAACGGCACACCCGATCCCCCGTTCGTCAAAGGCTTTAACAATCCCAAATACCACGACATGGTGATTACGAAAACCCAAGAGACCATCGACGCCTGCGCCGAGTACAACTTTCCCAGCGTGATCGCCTTTACCGGCTTTCGCGAGGACATCCCCGACGACGTCGGGATCGAGAACTGCGTGACGGGCCTGAAAAAAATCGCCGGCTATGCCGAGAAAAAGAAAGTCACCCTCTGTCTGGAGGTCCTTAACAGCCGGGTCGCCGAGGAGATGAAAGGCCATCCCGGCTACCAGGGCGATCACACCGACTATTGTATGGAGATTATCAAGAAGGTTGGATCGCCGCGCGTCAAGCTGCTTTTCGACATCTACCACATACAGATCATGGACGGGGACATCATCAGCCGCATCCGTCAGTACAAAGACTACATCGGTCACTACCACACCGCCGGTAATCCCGGCCGCAACGAAATCGGCGATACACAGGAAATCAACTACAGACCGATTATGCAGGAGATTGTCAAGACCGGCTATGCCGGATACGTCGGCCACGAATTCATCCCGACCCGCGACCCGTACGAAAGCCTCCGGCAAGCCGTCCTGACTTGCGACGTGTAATTCGCAATTAGTTCACTATTGCAATTGAATTTGTTGGCCGATTGAAAAACGCCGATAGCATCAAGAGCAATAGTTACGCGGCAGTTCCCTCGGCCCCGCTCGTCACAGGCTTGGCCGTGTTTCCATCCCAAAAAATCAGGAGAAACCCGTGCTACGATTGGGGAGTTCTTCCATATGACCTCCTTCCCCCCCCTACCTTCACAAGAAAATAGAAATCCGGTAATTCGCTGTTAAAGAAGTTCTGTTTTTGAGCCGATAGAACGTTTGCGTAAAAAGTCTATTATGGGCAGGCGAAAAGGACCTCACAACATCTGATACACATCATTTCGCCAAAAGGAAAGTATATGAACAATAAATCTATTCCATATTCCAGTTAGGAGATTAATGGATGGCACTTAAACAATGTAGCGAATGTGATAATATGGTTAGCGATCAAGCCGAGAAATGTCCACATTGCGGAGCAAGTATTAAACTTTTAAAGACAAAACAATATAAGCATAAAAAATGGTACGAGCAGAGTTCTATTACTCTGTGTATTGCAGCCATACTTATAATATTAGGTTTTGGATTCGTACATATTATTACTGGAATAACATCACCTCTAGCCTGGATAATTCATGAAACTCATAGTTTAACGTACTGCAGAAGAAAAAAAACGATAAACACGTAAAGTGACACACAGGCTTGATACAAGGCCACAAAA
>Ga0272442_10001708_pt1 | contig 32781 bp, 23 predicted proteins | sample SSMForm2O_FD_200262 | JGI IMG/M metagenome (GOLD analysis project Ga0272442, IMG submission 200262) | Marine sediment archaeal communities from Little Sippewissett salt marsh, Falmouth, MA, United States - SSM-Form-2O | ecosystem: Environmental > Aquatic > Marine > Wetlands > Sediment ... | reverse complement strand
GGCCCATCGCGCGCTTGTCTTGTTTGGCGCGTTGGGTTGAGGAAAAGGGGGTGGCGGGGGTTATTGTGCTGGGCGCGGGGGGGCCGGGAGCGTATTGTCGGGAGGTTGCATGGTGATGATGACGCGGCGAGGCCTTCGGGGGGCTCATGGCGGACGGATTCGGTGACTGGCGATTGGGTGGTGTTCCCGGCGAAGATAAGGAGATCTATGAGCTTGATTGAGAATAGCCGTTTAGGTGTGGAGGGCGAGGCGTTCGGGGGCGAGGTTCCTGTTACGCGGCAAGAGCGCTTTGTCATGGAGGTTTATGCCGCCGTGGATGAAGCGACGGCCGACGAGTTGGATCGGCTGCGGCGTGACGAGGGCATTGTGGCGAGCTGCACGGTGGGGTGCTGCCATTGTTGCCGGTATCATATCCTGACGAACGTTGCGGAGGTGCATGCGCTGGCGCAGTACGTCAAGCGGGAGTTGGGGGCCGAGGAGATAAGCGCGTTGCGGGCGCGGACGCGCCAGTGGCATGCGTGGGACAATTCGCGGCCGGGGCGGTATCCTGGGACCAACACCGACGGGCAGACCGACATTTCCGAGTACGATCCATGCTGTCCTCTATTGGTGGATGGCGTGTGCAGCGTGTATCCCGTGCGGCCGCTGGCGTGTCGAACGCATTTCGTCAGTTCGGACCCGCTGGCCTGTCTGGCGGCGAGCGATCCGACGTCTACCGAAGAGGCTCCGGCGGTGCTGGCGTCCGTCATGGCAGCGGCGAGTCCATTTTCGGAGGCAATGCGGGAGCACGTCGAAGAGGCGGATTCGGATGTCTCGCGGTCGACCGTGCTTTTGCCGCATGGGCTGGCGATCGAGATGGGTTGGGATTTCGCCTTATCGCTTTGAGTTCGCCAGGGCTGCGGGGCGGAGGTGGACGGTGACTTCGAGGGTGCCTTGGGTGGCTGGTTTGCGGATGGCGATGCGGGTGTATGTGGCGCCGTCGGCGAGGGGTGGGTGGTCGAGGCGGAGGGTGCAATCCGGCGGGCATGAGAGGGTGGCGATGCCTTTGTCGCCCCGGATGGTGAGTCCGGCGCTGGTCTTCTCGACGGGCAGGCGTGTTTGCCAGTAGAACTCGACGGCGTTGCCTTTGGCCAGTTCGTATTCGTCGCGAATGATGAGAGTATCGGGTGAGGGGGAATCCCAGGTGCGAAGCCATTTCTTGTAGTATCCATTCCAGCCGGGGGTGGCGTCGATACGGGCGCCGAAGGTGCGCTCGTCGCCTCGGCCGGTGGGTTTGACGTTGAATGGCAGCGGGTTTTGGGGGCGCGGGCGCTCGGCGGTGCCGACGGGGACGAGCATGTTGTGGCGTTGGCAGTGTTTGTAGGCGAGCTGGGCCGGGTCGCTGTAGTCTTCGATGCCGAGGTCCATGGCGAAGGCCTGGCCGGCGTATTCGAGGACGAAGCTGCCCTTGTCCTCGTGGGTGTGTCCGGCATTGGCCTTGTTGCCCATGATGAAGACCTTGACGCGGTGGTCGCCGAGCGAGCGGGTCGAGGCGATGTAGCCGATTTCGGGCAAGGCGATGTAGGGCGGCAGAGGGGGTCCTGGACTCACGGAGGGGGAAAGATTCTGAGCGGCCTGCTTTTTGTGGAAGAGGGTGGTCCAGTAGCTGCGCGGTATCAACTCGGTCAGGATGGTGAGCGTGTCGGTGCGGAAGGTCGCGTCGGAATCGCAGACGGCAATGACATCGTCGGGTGTGGTGGAGGCGACGACGGCGGCGTAGTCTGCGGTTCGCTTGACGATTGGCGGGATCAGTTCGGTGAGGTTGAGGCCGCGGGCCCGGGCGTAGTGCTTCAGGGCGTTGTAGTTCTCGCGGATCGTAGGGTTTAGATAGCCCGGCCCTTCGAGGGCGCCGCCGTCGGGCTCGATGACGGTCTCGAGGTTGTCGATGGCGTCGCGGTAGGCGAGATCGGTGTAGGGCTTGACGCGGGGCCACTGCCGTTCGAGAACGAGGTAGGCGTACATGCGACCGGTGTTGAAGTAGGCGAGCTGATTGCAGTGGAAGATGTACTCGTGGCGCCAGGCGACGTAGTTGATGGGTCCGATGCCTTCTTCGGCGAGGCGTCGCATGAGGTAGTTGCGTCCGGCGTCGGTGAAGATCTCGCCGGCGAGGTCGAGGATCATGGCGACGTCGGTAGCGGCGTATGAGCGACGGAAGGCGCGGTCTTCCCAGGCGCTGCCCGAGAGGACGGACATGAAGCCCGTGTCCCAATGCTCGCTCATGGCCAGGGAGAGGGCGAAGCGGGCGGCCATGCGCAGGGCTTCGGGGTCGCGGAGTACGAGGCCGGCGACGGCCAGGTCGGGACTGCCGGGCAGAGGCGTGAGGAATTCGTCACGGACGCGGCTGTGCGCGCTGGTTCGGCCACCGCTTTCAGAGAACTCATGGATGCCCTTCTCGGGCTCGTAGTTGCGTGCCGTGGCGGCGCGGCTTGTGTACTCGGACTGGCCGTGCTTCTTGACGGTCTGTTCGTGCTTGGCGCGCAAGGCGGCCAGTTCCTCGGGCGTTAGGAAGATGCCGTAGCGGGGCTCGAAGCGCAGGGGCGTGTCGGCGGGTTTGATGTAGGCGTCCCACTGCATGTTCGAGAAGTCCCAGTGCGCCGCGTAGTGCTTCAGCAGGTCGGTGTTTTGCAGGCCGATCCAGCGCAGCCAGCCGGTGGCGGCGCCTTCGGCGCGAGCGTCGATTTCGATTGTGATGGAGTCGATGCGCCGGGCCCCTTCGAGGTCGAGGGGGTATTCGGCGCGTTTCACGGCGGCCGGTTCTGAGACGAAGGTGCGTTTGCCTTTGTCCGTCTGGGCGATGACGCGGGTGACAGAACCTCTCGGGGGGGCCAGGCGAAGGAGCAGGCGGTCGTAGGCCGAGCAATCGAGGTGGAACTTGCGGCTCATGCGGAGGGCCGGGCCGGTCTTGGGTTTGGAGGCCCACTCGAAATCGACGGTGCTCCAGTTCTGGCCGATCCGCAATCCATGATCGCGTCCGGGCTCGACGTTCCACTTGGGGAACCCGCTTAGATCGGGGGTCCAGAACGGCTCGATGATCGCCTCGGCCATGTTGATGGGGACCGGCTTGGCGAGAGCGGGCGAGGGTTCGGATTGTGCCCAGGCGCTGTCGGCGACGAGCAGGGGCAGCAAGAAGAGCGGGGAGACAGAGAGGAAAAAGCGAACTGCAACACGTGCGGGAAATCCCATTAATTCGTACCTCGCGCATATCTCATACGGCTTGTGGTGTCACGATATTGTCTGGCGATCATACGGAGGCGGGCGCTATATTGCAAGAGATCAGGGGACGGCGAGCAGCGCGAGGGCAGCCTGGAGGATCGGATCGGCTGTCTTGAGTTCGGTCGCTGTGGCGCTGATGGACAGGTCGGGGGCGATGCCCTGGCCTTCGAAACAGGTGCCGTCCGGGCGCATGGCCTTCCAGGAGGGCAGGAACACGGTGACGCCGTTTCCGAGGTCGACGGGTTTGGGGTTTCCCGAGCTGCCGTATGAGGTCGCGCCGATGAGCTTGCCGTTGGGCACCTGCTTCATCATGAGCAGGAAGGCCTCACAACTACTCATGTTGGCTTGTCCGGTCAGGACGGCGACCTTGCCACGATACTTGGGGCGGCGTTTGTTGGGCTTGAGGATTCGCTCTCTGGGCAGGCCGAATCCGCTCGGATCGTCAGGAGAACGATAGACGTGTTTGGCATAAAGGACGGGCTTATCGATGAAGCAGCCGGCGAATTCCTGGGCGAGGGGTTCGGCGCCGCCGCCGTTGGGGCGCACGTCGACGATCAGGCCCGGGGCCTCGGAGGATTCCCAGATGGCGACGTATGCCTGCTCCAGCGCTTCGGCGTGCTGGCGGCTCCAACTGTCGATCAGAATGTAGCCCACGCCGTTGTCGAACTGGCCCGTGTAGACGGCGGCGCTGCGTTTGGCGAATCCGGGGACAACCTTGGCGAGTGTGTCGCGATTGTAGTTGCGCGCGATGTCGCGTTTGAAGGGGTAGACTGTGGTGTCGTTGACCTTGAGCCAGATGTGCATGTCGCGTGCGTTCGCCAACAGCTTGGCGGCGGTTTCGGCGAATGCGGTGGCGTTCTTGGCGCTGCTCAAAGCGGGCGTATGCCTGGCGAACAGTTCGGGCCAGTCGAGTCCGTGCAGGTCCCTGTACGAATACTGCTTGTCGATCGCTTCGCGCAAGGTTGCGACTGCGCGGGCGTTGGCCTGCGGGCCCGATGGTGCGGTGGGAGTTGGACCGCCAGTTCCGGCTGTTCTGAACGTCACCGGATACGGTACGGCCGGCTCACCGCGAGCGCTGCGGCAGTTCTGGGCCGACGGGCAATTGACGCTGAGGCGGTACTCGTGGTCGGAGGAAAGCTGCACGCGCGCGACGAGGGTTCGACTGTCAGCCCAGCGTGGTCTGCCGACGATCTTGGGGAACATGGGTCCGCCGCCGCAGATGGAGTATCCGCTCCTGCGCATGTCCTGGTCGAAGACGAAGCGCATTTCGCGCAGTTTGGGATCAACGTTGAGGTCGCCGTTGCGCGGGACGGTTTCAACGACCTTCGGGGGGACGGCCAGGACGGTGGCCGTCGGCAAGAGGAAGAGGATTGTCAGCAACAGCACTGTCTTCGGCCTGTAGAGTCTCATCGCGTCACCTCGCTTTATGACCGGGACTTTCCGCACGGACCTGTCAAAAAGAAAAACCGCTATGTCCGATCTCTAACAGATGGGCATAGCGGTGTCAAGAATTCGCGTGAGCGAACACCCGAACTACTCGGGCAGGTCTTTGGGGGCGACGTCCTCGACGCGGAGGTCGCCGTAGATGACGCGGTACGTCTCGGATTCCTTGGGCTGATACCAGAAGATGGGGGTCTCGGCGTCGCCCAGGGTGACGCCCTGGCCTCGGTAGGTCCATTGGCCGTCGCTCTGGACACCGAAGACGCGAATGAACAATAGGTGCTTGCCCAGTTTCATCCCGAGTTCGGTTTCCTCCTCGTCGGAAAGGTCGAGCGCTTTGAATTTCTCGACCATCTCGCCGGCCTGCTTGAGGTAGGCCTCGACGGAGACATCGTCAGGAAACTGCCCGTCGCCGAGGATTTCGGCCCGGACGCGCAGCCCTTCGATGAAGTCTTCTTCGGTCGAGCCGAGCAGATCGAGCTGATGCTCCTTCACCGTGTAGCCTTGAGGGGCCTCCATGCTGAACAATGATTCATCCATAGGAACATCGAACTGGAGGTTCTTGCAGATGACAACCATCTGGCCACCGCTCTGTTCGATGCGCACCGGTAAAGCGGTATCCGGGTCGGCCCAAATGGCGATCTCCACCTTGGGGTGTGTCGCGCGAAAACCGATTACGTCGCGTCCGTCGATCTGCTGTTCGCCGAGCTGCTCGACGTCGAAGTCCGGACTGTCCTGGAGCATGGTGATGACGTTGCGGAGATGGTCCATGTAGTTGGGTATGGAGGGGAGGCCCTCGAGGTCAATATACTCAGCCTCTTGTTTCTCTTCGGTCAGCGAGAGGATTCTGCCCGCCTCCAAATCAATGACGCTGACGACCCCCTCGATACCCGACATGGTCCGCCTGATGCGTGAGCCCATAATCATATCGTGGATAACCGGTGTGTCGTCTGTCTCGGCGCCGATGATGATGTCCAGTTCCGCCGTGTCGGCCTTGAAGATGGGCTCCACCACGTCCGCCCAGGTCACACTGGAGCCGAGGGGCCCGCCGACGAACTGCATGCCGATGAGTACTGCGATCACGATGGCCGCCGCCGCGGCCAGCTTACCTGTCTTGCTTGTCATGATGATTCTCCACAAGGCCGGGCGCGGACTTGCGTCAGCGGCCGGTCGTCGTTTGTCCAACTGGTCCAGGGCGTCACCGAGGATACGGGCGTCGGCCCCGGGACCGGCGGCGACTTGCGATTCGTGTATCAGTTGTCTTATCTGATCATCTGGTTGCATGTGTTGCCTCACCGTTAAGCAGCGACCGCAGTTTGTCGAGTCCGTAGCGGTAGCGGCTTTTGGCCGTGTTGGCGGAGATCGTCTGCATCCGGGCGATGGCCTGGAAGGTCATCGCGCCTTGTAGATGCAGCATGATCACTTCGCGCTGTTCGAAAGGAAGCTCGGCCAGGACGCTGCCGAGTCGCTGGAGCTGCTCGTTGCAATGCAATGTTTCGGCCGGATCGGTCCATCCAGCGCCCGGCTGTTCACTCGGGCTTTCTGCGCCCCCAGCGCGCCGGCGCTGGGCCTTGTTGACGTTTCTGGCGTGGTTGGCCACGCAGGTCAGCAGGAAGCCCTTGAGACTACCGGTCAGGCGAAAGCCGTCCAGTCCTTGAACGAAGGAGACGAACACGTCGTGAACGACATCCTCGGCCGCACTGCGGTCGTTCAGCAGCGCCATCGCCAAGAGCAACAAGTCCGCCTTGTACTTGTTGTAGATCTGCGTCAGCGCGTCGCGACTACCGCGTTTGCAGCGAAGAACAAGCTGCTTGTCTACCATAAGCTGAGTCCAATCGGTACCGATCCGAACGTTCGTCGCCAATATAACAACGCGCGAGGGGTTTTGGGTCTATCCGACGTGCGCAATTCTCGGCACTTTCTGTGCGTCATGGGGTTCGGGAGCGCACGAAAAAGGGCCGGGGGTCTGGTCCCGGCCCGGTAAGCGGCTTTGCGAATCGGTGTGGAATCGTCTATTGGGTCGCCAGGGCCTCGGTGATCGTCCGCGCGAACTCTGCCACGGCGAGCGGGCCAGTGGAGGTGATTAGCAGGTCGTCTTTCTCGACTGCGGCGCCGGTATAGACGGCTCCGGCCATGACGAGCAAGGTCTGCTGGGTGGCCATTCCCGTGACTCGGGCGCTCTTCAGCAATCCGGCGTTGGCGAGGATGAGCGGGCCTGTGCCACTGGCGGCGACGATCTTCTTGAGCGTCACGGCCTGCTTGGCGATTTCCTGGACCCGGGCATTGCTGGCAAAGGTGCCGACACCAGCGCCTCCGATGAACACGACGGCATCGAACTGCTCGACGTTTACGTCCGCGAGGCCCAGATCGGCCTGGCCCACGGTGCCGGCGGTGCCGATGATCCTGCCACTTCTGGAACTGGCGACGAGGACTTCGACGGAAGCCGCTTCGAGGTTGAACTTCGTCTGAAAGAGTTCCTCGTCCTGGAAGTCGCGCTGGGGGGTGATGATCACCGCCTTCTTGGCGACGGGCCGGGGGACTTCCTGGGCAGGCGTGCCCGTGACCCGGGAGGCGGGATAGCCGGCCATGATCATGTAGAGTGGCATCTGGGTGCGGTCGAGTCGGCAGATCCGTCTGACACCAACCGTGTCGATGTTGTTGACGGCGATGTAGGTCAGATCGAGGCTCACGGCCTGGAGTTGAATGCTCTGTGCCATCTGTCCAGCGAGGAGAAGCATGGCGTTCTTGGCGCTTTTGCCATAGCGGGTGGAGAAATCTCCCGTGGTACCGGTCAGGAGGATCTGGCAACCTCCGACGGGCACGCCCTGCTGGTTCAGGACGGCTGTGGCCAACGGCGCGCGGATGTCAACGTCACGAAGCTGCTGGAGGGCGTGCGTGTTCGGGCTGTAGAGATAGGCGCCGTCCGGCAGCATGACGTAGACCTTCATGGGGATCATGTCGTCGGGGATCATGGTGGCGCCGCTCTGAGGGATGGCCACACCCTGGGCGGCCCAGACCAATTGTCCGATCTCGGCGAACGTGAGTCGCCAATCAGTGGGCGCCTGGAGGTTCTGCTGTCTGGTCAGCAGTTCCTCGAAGCTGGCGGCGCTGGCTCTGACGGGAGCGGGCAACTGAATGATCTTCTGTTGGGCCGGCCGCCGCGAGCGTCCCGTGCTGGTGGTTCGCCTTTGCTGGCCCCAGCAGACGACCGCGAGACCGAGAATGATTGCCACATACAGAGGCCACCGGTGTCGGGTGGGTCCGCGCCACTGGCGAAAGCGTGTCGGGCCTTTCATCGTTTAGTCCTCCCAAAAAGTCTCAGCACTTGGATGGGTTGGTTTGTCTGACTATACAGTACCGCATTGCCCGGTGGGTCGCCAAGCGTATTTCGCGGGGTCGGGTACTGGCGGCGAGCCCGGGCAGGCGGGTGCGAAACTAACGCTTACGGTGGGGATCGGGGTCTGCTACAATCCGCCGGCCGGGCCCAGGCTGTCGCTTGTGGCCTGGGACGAGAGCAGAACTCTGATAGGACGGATTGTATGGCAATGTTGCGACGGCAGAAGGCAACGATTGTGGCCTTGGCGCTGTACTGGCCGACGCTTTTCGTACTGGCGCATATTCCGGTGCCGGAGGTCGTCCGGCGGGCTGGCATGTCAGATAAGAGCCTTCACGTGCTGATGTACCTGATTTTGACGTTTCTGCTCTGGTCGGCCTTGAAGCCGCAATCGAAGCTCGACTGGCGACGCCTTGCCCCCTGGCTGACGCTGGCTATCGTGCTGGGTTACGCGGCGTGCGACGAATATCTGCAGCGTTTCGTGGCGGGGCGTTCGATGGATGCCCGCGACCTCGTGGCTGATGCGATCGGGGCGGCGGCCGCCTTGGGGGTGGTCTCTGTCTTCTCCTTCTGGCCGGCAGCGTTGATTATCACGGGGGCGACGATCTACACGTTGACGGTCTTTACGCGCGCGAACCTGACCGAACTGCTTCCGGTGACGACGACGGTCTTTCATCTGGGCACTTATGGTTTCTTCACGCTGCTATGGATCGCCTGCCTGGGCCGACGATTCGCCGTGGGCCGAGGCGATCGGCGGTGGCTGGGGGCGTCTATGATTGCGCCGCTGGGTATGTTGCTTGTGACGAAAGCCAGCGCCTTGATCTCGGGCAAGGCTTTCGAAGGTTGGGACGTTGTGGCGGGTGTGGCCGGCATCTTCGGCACAATTGCCATCTACTGTTTCCTGGCGCGGCTCCGCGAGAGGGCCGCCAAGGGTCCCGCACTGTCCGGCGCGGAGGCCTAGTCCTTGGGGAACGGGGTGTACAGTGGATCGCCAACGAGGATCATCTGCCAGGAGTTGAACGGTTTGGTGCGGTAGTACGCCTCGATCAGGCAGCGTCCGTCGAACAGTTCGGCGAAGAAGTTCTTCGGCTCAGGAAAGGCGGCCAAGTAGGGCTCGCCGACGGGGCCCAGAGTGGCGGTGATTCCCTTTGCGAGCAGGTTGGGGCACCACTGCCCGCTGTTTGGGTCGCGGAGGCTGACGGCCTCCAAGCTGGCGATGTGGTAGCCGACCGCTCCGGGTACAAACTCGAAGGCGTCGACGTAGCTTGCGACACTGTACCACCCGCAGTACAGGGCAGTCTGGGGGCAATCGCCGGGCTGGAACAGTTCCTGCGTGCGCTGCTCCTTGACGGGCAAGGAGGTCCGCAATTGCGTCACGAAGGCCAAGGCCCGCAGCGACTGGTCGTAGTATCCGTATCCGTCTTTGTCGAAGAGGCCGCGTGAGTCGATGTAGGCGGTCCCGGCCAGACCGTTGGTCTCGGCGGCGATCGCCTTGTCAACGAGTCCCTGGGCGATTTCGTAGGTCGGTCCGTCGAGCCGAGAGACCATCAGTGTTTTGAAGGGCTGCGGGGCGGTCCCGCGCAGTGCATTGGGCCGCCATCGATACAACTCGTAGGCGCCCCACATCACGAGGGACAGTTCGCTGTCCACGGAAGCGTTGGTTTCCACGCCCGTGATGCGGTTGATGTCCATCTCCAACTCGGCTACGTTGCGGGCGTGCTCGGCGCGCTCGACGGCGTCGGGTTGTTCTTCTGCCTCGAGAGCCGCGATGGCGTCTTTCTCTTGTTGCAGGCGTTGGCGAAGTTGCTCCAACCGCTGCTCGGAACCAGGCAGTGGGCCTCTTCCACCGACCCTGTAGGGGACTCCGTACGTCGTCACCAGGCACTTGATGTTCCGCATGTCGTCCCGCGTAGAGAAGATCTGTCGCAGGGGCCGGGCCAGGCGCCTTTCATAGTCGGCCCGGCTGATTGTGCCACCCAGCGTCGCGCCCAACCTCACAGGGACGACGTAGCCTGACGGCAGGCCGCGCTTCTGGCAGTAGTATCGCGCGAGGCGCAGGGAGGGAGGGAAGTCGACGTTGGCGATCACGAGGATCTCGTTCGGCTCGAGCGCGCCGAGCGGGGTGGTGCACAGCGCGATGGCGCAGAGGCAGATGATCTTGCTGCATGGCATATGCCGAGAAACCTCCATCAACGCGCCGGCGCATGGCGTTCGAGAATTGGTGGCGTCGACCCCTGGGTTAGTCCGGGCCATGGGACCGGTAGGGAAGACTCGCCGGGTAGTCGCAGATCACTTCTTCGTAGTCGTCGAACCAGCAGGCATTGGGATTGCTGGCAAAGACCATGATGCGGCCGCTGTCGGCATCCTCGGCGGCGCGATGGTATTTGAAATACACATGGTCGGCCAGTCTGCCGATGACTTCGATCTTTCCGGTGGCGTGGGACATGGTGTAGCGGACGCGTTTGGCCAGGCCGGAGACGCGTGACTTGGCCTGCTCAATGATTTCATAGCCCTCTTCGATGGGGACGGTGTAGGCTTTGTTTCCCATCGCGGGACGGCACTGGAAGATGTAGTACGGCACATCGCCGATGGCGGACAGTTTGTCGAGCAGGTCGGCGAGTGTCTCGGGAGCGTCGTTGACGCCGCGGATGAGCGGTGTCTGATTGGCTGTGATGGCGCCGGCTCCCTGGAAGAGTCCGACGGCGCGGATCGCGACGTCCGTTAGTTCGCGCGGATGGATGAAGTGCGTCATCACGTAGATGCGCTTCTCGGGCGTGCTGTACTTACCGATCATCTCAAGCAGCGCGGGGTCTTCCGTGATGCGATGTGGATTGAACGCGGGAATCCTTGTCCCGATGCGGATGATCTGCACGTGGTCAATTTGACGCAACTGACGGATGATCTCCGCCAGGTCCGCGGTGGGTAGCACGAGGGGGTCGCCGCCGGTTAGAAGGACGTTGGTGACCTCGTCGTGCTGCCTGACGTAGTCGATTGCCGCCGGGATGTCGCGCAGGTATTCGGTCTTCGGTGTGATGAAGACGCGTTTGCGAAAGCAGTACCGGCAAATGGCCGCACAGACGTTGCTGACCAGAAAGAGGACGGTGGACGGATACTTGTGCTCGAGGCCGGGCATTACGGTGAACGTCTTCTCATCCGAGGGATCGAGGCGACCCCACTCATCCAGCTCTCGGACGTGCGGCACGACGATGCGTCTGATCGGGTCGTCGGGATCAGCCCAGTCGATGAGGGAAAGATAGTATTCGCTGCAGCGGAAGGCGTACTGCTGCGTCACCTTTTCAAGAGCCGCTTTGTCGTCGTCAGATAGTTGGTTTATCTGATCTATTTTCGTGAGATATTGGTTGCGATGTGCTGGGTTCATCGCCATTGGCGCTACTCCACTTGTCTGTCGTTTTCTTTCTGTCTCGATTTCGTCTCTCCTCTTGTGCGCTCGGTCTGCGAGTACTGCTTCTCGTATATGTTGCTGCGCCCGAACACTTGGGCGACGGTGGCGGCCAGAATCGCGGCATCTAAGCGTATACCGCGCTGCTCGACGTACCTGACGTCCAGTTCAAGCTTCTTCTCGCGTGTTAGCGTCCCTCGCCCCGATACTTGTGCCAGTCCTGTCAGACCGGGCCTGACGAGCAAGCGCATCTTTTGCCGTTCATCCCATTCGGTGATCTGGGAAACATACAGCGGCCGAGGACCAACGAGACTCATATCGCCTTTGACTATGTTAACCAACTGCGGCAGTTCGTCAAGCGAATACTCGCGGAGCCATTTGCCGATGCGGGTCAGTCGCGGATCGGCGCCGGATCTCGGACTCGGTCCGAAGGGATCGGCATCAAGCTGCATGGTGCGAAACTTGTGGAAGGCGAAGGGCTTTCCGTGTTTACCCGCCCTTTCCTGCGTGAAGATGACCGGTCCTCTGCCACTTACCTTGATCGCCACGGCAATGGCCAGCAAGACCGGCGACAATACCACCAGTAACGCGGCGGCTATCACCACATCGAACGTGCGTTTCGGTAGAGATTGTATCATGATGCTCAGGATCGCGCGGTTGTTTCGGCGGCGCGCCGGGCGCGGTTTTAGAACAGATGCGCGTAGCGCTCGGCGAGATGGTCGTATGTGTGGGCGCAGCGCACATGATCCTGGCCTCGCGCGCCCATTTCGTCCAGCTGCTGCTTGGGTATTTGCCCGATCCGGCGCAGCAGCGCGGCCAAAGCAACGGGGTCTTCAGCGGCGATTGAGAATCCGCATTGGGCCTGTGCCACCTCGTCGTAGCGTGTCTCGATGGCGAAGATCACGGGCAGGCCGGCGGCCATGTATTCGAAGAGTTTGTTGGGGCTGATCCCGTATTGAAAGAGGTTCTTCTTTTGCAGGCCGACGTAGCCTATATCGACAGCGTTCATCACGGCCGGCATCTGCGCTCGGGCTACGGGAGGCAAGAACGTAAGGTTGCTCAACGGCGCCTGCTGCGCTTGCGTCTGCAGGCGCTGCTTTTCGGGGCCCTGACCGACCAACAAAAGATGGATAGGCTGATCGTCTTCCAGTAGCCGGGCTGCGTCGATCAGGTTGTCCAGTGCGTTGGCGGGGCCGTGATGGCCGCTGTAGAGTACGATCCGTTTGCCTTGCTCTTTCAGATTCTCGAGCGTTTGGCGATGCTCATCGGGCAGTGGTTCGCTTTTGTCCTCAGGACTCTGGGTGTCGAAGCCGTTGGGGATGCAGACGAATTTGTCGGCATCCAACCCGTGCGCAACCATGTAGTCCTTGGCGCCTTCCATGAGAGACACGGTGTAGTCACACCGCTCGTAGCCAGTCCGTTCGGCCCAGGCCATCGCGCGAACGAGCGGGTGGCGCGGCGAGTGTCCCCCGATTTCCAGCAACGTCAGAGGCCAAAGATCCCGGACTTCGAAGATGAATTTGGCCTGATGCTTTTTGGCGATGCGAGCGCCGCTTGCGGCAACGAACGGATGGGGCGACGAAGCGATGACCACATCGGGCGCCGGCACGTGTCTCAGGCGCTTCGACGTGAGCCGCCAGGAGTACTGGAGCATGTTCATCACGCGACCAAGGTGGTTGCCCCGGTAACGACAGGTCTTGATCCACTCGTAGGGTATGCCGTCGATTTCGTCACGTGCGCGCTTTGGTGGCTCGGTCATCAAATGATGAAACGAGGCGCCCACAATGACCGGCCTATGACCCATCCGCTTGAAGTGCCTGGCCAGGCAATAATGGCGGTACTCCATCCCATGGACGGGCGAGCCGGCGTAGTGATTGAGAATCCAGATGACGTTGCCGGCGCTCGCGGTGCGTTCCTTTAGAATGGTGGCGCGTCGTGCTGGACGACGGGGACATTCACAAGTCCGTTGCTGACAAACGGGTGCTGCGTGACGCGGCTATCCGAGAAATTGGAGAATCGCTGCGGCGACGGCGTCCTGCATTTCGTTGGTCAGTTCGGGATAGACCGGCAGCGCCATGATCTCGCGGGACGCTTGCTCGGATACAGGGAAGTCACCGTCCCGGTGGCCCAGCGAGGCAAAGCACTTCTGAAGATGGGCGGGCACGGGATAGTAGATCTCGCAGCCGATGTTGTTGGCGTGCAGATGGGCGACCACCTCATCGCGTCGCGGGACGCGAATGCAGTATTGATTGTAGATGGTTCGACAGTCCGGGCTGATGTACGGTGTCTGGACGACCGTCCCGGCGAACTTCTTGTTGTAGTAGGCGGCGTTGTCCCGCCGGCCTTGCGACCAGGCGTCGAGGTGGGGCAACTTCACTAGCAGCGCCACGGCCTGGATGGGATCGAGTCGGAAGTTGGCCCCGACGTATTTGTGGTAGTACTTCGGCTCCATCCCGTGGTTGCGCATTTGCACGAGGCGTTTGTAGAGGGTCTCGTCGTTGGTGACGACCATGCCGCCGTCGCCGATGCCGCCGAGATTCTTGCTGGGGAAGAAACTGAAACACCCGGCCGTGCCGATGCTGCCGGCCTTCTTGTCCTTGTACGTGCTGGTGATGCACTGAGCGGCGTCCTCGATCACCGCCAGGTTATGCTCTTTCGCCACGGCCATGATCGGGTCCATGTCCGCCATCTGGCCGAACAGGTGCACGGGCATGATCGCCTTGGTTTTGGGGGTAACGGCGGCCGCGACCAGAGCGGGATCGATGTTGTAGGTCTTCGGATCGATGTCCACAAAGACCGGCTTGGCCCCGACCCGCGCTATGCAGCCGACGGTCGCAAAGAACGTGAACGGTGTTGTGATGACTTCATCGCCCGGACCGATCTCGAGGCTCATCAAACAGTTGAGCAGCGCATCGGTGCCGCTCGAAACGCCGACGCCAAACTTGCAGTCGCTAACGGCGGCGATTTTCTTCTCCAGTTCTTCGACCTTCGGACCGCCGATACAGCGCTGCGTCTCCAACACTTCGGCTACGCCGGCGAGAACCTCGTCCTTGATCGTCGCGTACTGGGCCTTCAAATCCAACAGTGGTACTTGCATTACGACTTCCTTGATAAGCAATGGCTTCAGTTTCGTTTTCTGGTTCACCCTCGTGCACAACTCAACGTCGCTCTGCACGCGAGCATTATGGCCTATGGGCGCGCGTCTGGCAACCCGGAGGTATTGAACGTGTTTTCAGGCACGGTCAACGGCTTCGCAGAGTACTGCTTCAAGGCGCTCGGCCAGCAGATGGCGGTCGAATTCCCGCTTTGCCAGGGCGCGGGCGTTTTGGCCCATGGTTTCGCACAGCGCAGGATCGCCTGCCAGTTCCATCAGGGCATCGGCCAACGCTTCCGGGCGATCGGGCGCCAGGGACCGGCCGCACTGGTTGTCTTCGATCGTCTCGCCCAGCCAGCCGGCGACGTTGATCAGGACGGGTTTGCCGGCTGCCAGGGAATCGAACATTTTGTTGGGCGACCATGTGTGCTCTTTGGCCGCGCGGTAGATCGTCATGCACACGTCGCAACCCGCGACGAGGCGCGCGACCTCGCTCTTGTCGGGCACGAGATCGCTGAAGACGACATTGCGAAGCTGGTATCGTTTGGCCAGCGCTTGCAGCTCGTCGCGCTTGCCTCCCCCGCCGTGCAGAACGAGTACGATGTGGTCGGCCTTGCGTTCGGTGAGAATCCGCCCTGCTTCTACGACATAGTCCAAGCCATTGGCCAGACCCATGGCACCGAAGTAGACACCTGCGAAGCGATCGCCCAGTCCCAGGCGTTTGCGCGCGGCGCTGCCGTCCAGGTTCGGGCGGAACAGATCCAGATCGCTACCGTTTGGGATCACCGTTACCTTGTCGGACGCGATGCCCGTCCGCACGATGCCTTCCTTCATGCCGGGCGACAGCGCTACGATATGGTCAGCCTTGCGATAGATCTTTCGCGCCATGCGCCGCAGCCACCAGATGGCGGCCGGGTTGTTCAAGGCGCCGACATTGACCAGCGCCTCGGGCCAGAGGTCTCGCACCTCGAAGACGAAAGGAATACCGAAATGCCGTTGCAGCGCGATGCCGGCCAGGCCGACCGTCAAGGGTGTATGCGTCGCGAAGACCACGTCGGGTTTGGCGAGGGTCTTGCCGACTCGGGTCGCAGCCCGCGCGAATGCGTAGAACTGGAGCATGCGCTGCCAGCCCTTCAGGCCGGTGCCCATGTGAGGATTGTTGTAGGCCGCGGCGACGGACACGACACGGATGCCGTCTACCTCGTGCTCAGCGTGTGTCTTGCCTTCGGGGACGGGGAACTCGGCGTTGGCCAGGCCCGACGTGATCATCGTCACGTCGTGGCCTCTGCCGGCGAGGTGTCGCCCGAACTCGTACGAGCGCGTTCCGGTGCGGCCTTTGCGCGACGCGAAATACTGATGGATGTAGAGAATGTGCATGTCAGCCGCTTACCAGTAGAGACCTTCATATCCGGGCGTCTGCGCATCGATACCCTCGATGCCCACAGTGTCGAGGACTCGCACACCGGCGTCGAGCCAGCGGCCCACACATTCGGTATCCACCGTGCGGTGGTTCACCACGATCAGCGCGGCCTGAGCAAGGTCCCCGGCCGAGTCCACCAACAATCCTTCGAGGTGGCGCAGCGCCGCCTGAACCTGCTTGCGGTTGCTGCCAATCAGTTGCTCCGGATGGACTGTCGGATCGTAGATGCGCAGGTCGATCCCTTCGCCGATGAGTCGCTTGGCCACCGTGACGTAGGGGCTCTCGCGCATGTCATCGGTCTGGGACTTGAAGGCCAGTCCGACCATGCCCACCGTTTCAGGCTGGTGCTTGAGTATCCGCCTGACGAGAAGATCGATCTGAGCCTCGTTGCTTTCGAGGACCTTCTCAAGCATGGGAAGGCGAAGGGACTGGACCGAGGCGAATCGCAGAACAGCGCGCAGATCCTTCGGCAGGCACGATCCCCCGAACGGCGCGCCCGGGCGCAGGTAACGCGGGCTGATGTTCAACTTCGTATCGGCACAAAAGACTTCGGCGACCTTGCGGGCGTCGACGCCCACCGATTGGGCCAGGGCTCCGACCTCGTTGGCGAAGGTGATCTTCAGGGCGTGAAAGAGGTTGTCGCAATACTTGACCATCTCGGCCTGGCTCCAGTCCAGGCGGAACACCGGCGCGTCGTAGCTTTCGTAGAGGCGCACCAGCGTGTCGGCCGCGCCGGGATGTCCCTGGCCGACAACGATCTTGGGCGGTTCGAAGAAGTCGCTCACCGCTGTGCCCTCGCGGAGGAATTCGGGGTGAAAGACGACGTGGATGTCTTCGCCAACCTTCAGGCCGGAGGCCTGCCCCAGCAGCGGCGCGACACGCTCGGCGGTCGTGCCGGGCAGACAGGTGCTTCGCAGCACGATGAGGGGCCGGTCCGGACAGGTCCGCAACAGACGCCCGATCTGCCCGAAGACCGTTTCAACCGCTGTCAGATCGATTGCCCCATCGGGGCCGGACGGTGTGCCCACGCAGATCCATACCATGTCACTGCCCGCGACGCCTGCGGCCGGGTCGGTCGTCGCCTTGAGCCTGCCCGCCTCGTGGCCCGCAGCGAGCAGCTCGGCTACGCCTGCCTCCTGGATGGGCGAACGCCCTGCCGCCAGATCCGCCACCTTGGCGGCTACCGTATCGACGCCCACCACCTCATGGCCGTCCCGTAGGAGACAGGCCCCGCTGACGAGGCCGACGTATCCCATGCCAAATATGCTGATCTTCATGCTCTTTCCTTACTGGCTTGCCCGGGGATTCGATCTGAGTCCGGACGCCTCTGGCTGACCTTGCGAAAGGTCCGATATGCGAAACAAACCCAATCCGCCAGGCCAACCTTGCCTATCTTAACACGCTCGGGTATAATAGGGTTTAGGTCTCGAAACAGGGCGGACCGTCTGGCCCGGCCCTGTGGTTGGATCGCATTGACAGATGGGGGATGATCGCTTTATGAATTCACGCCCTCTTAACTTGGGCCGTTCGTCGCGAAGCTTCGGGATAGCCGGCTTCGTTTGCGCCCTGGCTCTTCTCTGGCCGGCTCTGGCGTGGTCGCAGAAGCGCGATCCGAACTTCCCAGAGACCTGTTTCGAAGACGAAACCCAGACATTTGAGCGGCTGGTGGTGGGTTTCGATCAGGCGTATGCCGACCACACCACCGAGAACCAGGACCGAATGCTCAACGACGGCATGACCGTCTACTACCTGCAACGCGAACTCCAGGGGCTCGTCGATATGTGGCGGGCCACCGGGGACACGACGTATCTCGGGTTCGCCAAGAGCCTGACGTTGCAGGCGATCGACGAGGCGACGGCCAACCCGCATCCGCTGATCTGGCACGAAGAGTATCGCGGCGACTGGCCTTGCTTCTATCTATCGACCGTCGAGGAGGCGACGGGCGGGCACAACCAGCTTTGCGACTTCCAGGGCAGCGTCGGCTTCCTGATGGTCGCGCGGGCACTGCGCGAAGTCCGCGACCCGGCGGCCCGCGATATCACCGCCTTCGTCGAACGGCAAGTCGTCGAGAAGTGGCTCTACTACAATCCCTCGACCACAACGTGGCAGATGCAGGGTCCGGAGTCATTCCCGAACGTCCTGGCCATTCTCAATACGGGGCGGGACGTCCGCGAGCACTTCGCCTGCGTGTGCCTGGATCTGTACGGTCTGCGGTCGCGGCGGTACGACTATCGCGGATGGGCGGAGCGTCTGATCGATCTCTACCTGGCCGTGCGGTACGATCCGAACGAGCGTGCGCCCGAGTCCGAGGGAATCGAGCACCTCATCGCCGAGACGTGGGGGCTTCTGCCGCAAGTGGCCGACGAGGGGTACACGTGGCTGCTGGTGCCGAACTACGAACCCGACAAGTCGGTCCCTGCCATCGATACGTCGCACGGCAATCGCACCGCGTGGCTGGCGGCGCGGGCTTATGCGGAAGGTCTCATCGACGAGACGGTTCTCGACGGCTTACTCAACACGCTGGAATTCCGGATCTGGGCACCCGAAAAGGGGCCGTTCTATTTCAACAACTACGCCAACGGCAGCGACGACGAACTCAACGGGCTGGGGCCGGGCCGCGGAGGCAATGTCTGGTTTGGGTGGCACCGGCTCGCGGCGTACGATCCGGAGCTTGAGGCGCTGTTTCTCTGTCTCGCGCGGGACCTGACTGACGGCGGTCCCAACCTTCCCGACAGGGCCCAGAACAAGACGATGGCCAATGCGCCTCTCTGTCTGGAGGCGTGGGGCGCCAGACTGCTTGCTCCGGAAGAACAGGCGTATAGCTTTCCGTAATGGCTGGCAGGCTCAGGGCCGGGACGCTGTGAACTCGCTGATGGCCTCGACGATCCGGCCGGCCGTTTTGCCATCCCAGAGCGCGGGGACGCTGCCCTGTTTCCAATCGCCCGCGAGAATTCGTTCTGACTGCTTGCCCACAGTGGCCATGTCCACCAATTCGTTCGTTCCCTGCGTCACGGTGATGGGGCGTTCCGTGTTGGGCCGCAGGGTCAGGCACGGCAACTTCAGATAGGTCGTTTCTTCCTGGATGCCCCCCGAATCGGTCAGGACGAACCGGGCGTTCTTCTGGAGCGTGATGAACTCGCGGTATCGCACCGGGTCGATGATGCGAAAGGCGTCGTTGAACTTCGTCTCGATGGCAAATCGTTCGATGTTCTTCTTCGTGCGCGGATGCATGGGAAAGACCACCGTGGCCTTCTCGGAGAGCTTGTTGAGGTAGGTCAGGATGTCCGAGAGGCTGTCGGCCGCATCGACGTTCGAGGGGCGGTGAAGTGTGACCAGGACGTAATCGTTCTGCTGCAAGTCAAGGCCATCGAGCGTTTGGTCTTCCTGCGAGGCACTGATCCGCCCCAGGATGGTGACGAGCGAATCGATCATGATGTTGCCGACGCAGCGGACGCGGCCGTGGTCGACCCCTTCGGTGCGGAGGTTCTCGTCGCCATCGACTGACGGGGTGAACAGCAAGTCCGAGATGGCATCGGTTACCCGGCGGTTGATCTCCTCGGGCATCGTCTCGTCGAAGCTGCGCAGGCCCGCCTCGACGTGGGCGACGGGGATGAGCAGTTTCTTGGCCGTGAGACTGCAGGCCACGGTTGAGTTGACATCACCGAAGACGACGACCAGGTCGGGCTTGTCCTCGACGAGCACCTTCTCGAACTCGACCATGACCTTGCCCGTTTGCTCGGCGTGGGTGCCGGAGCCGACCTCGAGGTAGTGGTCGGGCTCGGGAAGCTCCAGGTCCTCGAAGAACGCTTGCGACATGGCGTAGTCGTAGTGTTGGCCTGTGTGGACGATCGCCGGGTCGAGATGCTCGGACTGGGTCAGAGCGAAATAGAGCGGGGCCATCTTCATGAAGTTCGGCCGCGCGCCGACAATGAGCAGTATCTTCGCCAAACTACCTCCTTCCGTTGGTATCAAGGACCGTCTCATAGATGCGCAGGAGCGCTTCACTCTCGCGCTGCCAGTTGTAGCGCTGCGCAACGGCCTGCCGCCCGTTCCGGCCCATTTGGCGTGCCTCGGCCGGGTGCTCGATAAGATGGGTCATCGCCTGGGCGATCTCCTCCGGATGCGCCGGGTCGACGATCAGCCCGCATCGATGCGGCTCCACGACCTCTCTGTAGAGCGGGAAATTCGACGCGATGACCGGCAGCCCAACCAGCATATAATCGAAGAGCTTGTTCGGCAAGCAACTGGTGTTATTGGCGTAGGGCAGGTAGGTGATGATGCCCATCGCGGCCTGGGACGAGAGCTTCTCTTTCTCCTCGTAAGGCACCCAAGGGACGAACTTCACGTTCTCGGCGACGCCGCGCTGCTTGGCCAAAGCTCGCAGTTCGTCCTCGAAGATCGCTGGTCGCGACGAGCCGACCAGCCAGAGCTGCCAGGTTGGGTAGCGTCTGGCCACGAGGCTGAACGCTTCGACCACCTCGACGAGCCCGCGAATGCGGGACATGCCCCCGAGGTAGATGATTGTCTCTTGCGGCTCGGGCTCGACGGCCTGTGACAGCTCGACGATCGGGTAGTTCTCGATGCGACCTGAGCGGACCTTGAGCTTCTCGTACCGGGCGCCGACGAAAGGCGTCGTGTAAATCACGTAGTCGAAGAAGCGCACGACGGCGCGCTCGAAGAGATCGAAGCACTTGCTGACGCACCGCCTCCAGGGCTTCCAGATCCAGAACTTGTCGAGGATGCTGTTGGGGTAGTGCTCGTGGACGTCCCAGATGACGCGTTTTCGGTAGAGCTTGAGAAGGAGTCCGACGGTCATCAGTTCCGGGTCGTGGAAATGATAGACGTCGGCGTCTTCTTTGACGGCCAGGCGGAACAGACGCCACAGGATCTTCGTCGCGCGATGGAGGCGATTGCGAGGCTCGGGCAAGGGCACGACGCGCACGCCGTCGACGACTTCGGCCTTGTCGTGCCTGGCGATGAGCACGACCTCGTAGCCGGCCCGGGCGAGACTCTTGGCCTCCTTGTGGAAGATACGCCCGTCGAAGGGGATATGGACGGAGGTCAGGATACAGACCTTCGTCCTTCGTGGCTGTGGCGAATCGCTCATGCGTTGCTCTGGGCTTCGGCGGGTTGGGTCTGGACCAGTGCTTTCAGGGCATCGGCGAATACCGCGGCGTTTCGCTCGGAGTCGAATACCGTTTGGGCTCGCTGGAGCCCCGCGCGTCCGGCCGCAGATCGGAACGGGGCGTCGGTGATCATGCGCTCGATGGCGTTGCGGAGCCCCTCGACGTCGCGGGCTTCGACCAGCAGGCCTGTTTCGCCATCGACGACGGCTTCGGGGACCCCGCCCACGTTCGTAGCAATGACGGGCAATCCGCAGTTCATGGCTTCCAGAACCGCTTGCGGCATGCCTTCGCTGTGGGAGGGCAGGACGAGGAAATCCGATCCCTGCAGCAAAAGCGGGACTTTCTCGGGTTCGACTCGCCCGGTCAGATGGAAGGCTCGCGGTCCAATGAGGACATCCCAGGCCGGGCCATCGCCGACGCAGACGAGTCTGAAGTTCTCATGCTGCCCGAGCAACGGTTCGCAGGCGTCCGCCAATTCGCGGATTCCCTTGCTCGTGACCAAGCCGCCTACATAGATGGCGATAACATCGCTCTTCCTCCAGCCAAGCTGCTTGCGAACCTGTGCCTTGTCGGCCGGCGGCGTGAACGCCTTGGTATCTCTGCCCAGGTAGACGCAGAGTGGGTCGCGGCGACACCGGCCGGTTTCGGCAAGCCTCGCGCAGACCGATTCGCTGACACCGACGGGCAGGTCCACCTGCTCCAGGGTCGTGCACAATCGGTCCCAGAGCACGGGCATGCGATCGGGGTAGATCATCACGTCACTGCCGACGGCCAGGGTCGCCACGGGCAGGGCGAGCTTCTTGCCGATCGCCACGGCGGCTTCTGCGTCCGGTAACATCGAGGCTCCCAACACCAGGTCAAAGGGACCCTCCTGGTGCCAGCGCTCGGCGGCACCCATCGCGCCCAGGGCCAGGGACTTGCCCTCGAACCGGCGAAAGCCAAAGCCGGGGGGTCGCAGATAGCTGACACGGCGGGCCTGGAGTCCGTCGGGTGGGGCCAGGGGATTGGCCCGGCCGTGGTCTCGCCAGCGCCCGATGCGCGAGAGCGGCCAGGGCGTCCAGGGCCGACCGACGAGGAAGTCGCATTCGATTCCGTGGGCGCGCAGAAACCGGGCTTCGCGACAGATGAAGATCCCATGTCGCTGCGAGCGCTGCGAGGGGAACATGTGGCTAATCGTCAGGATACGCAAGTTCTTCGTCCATCTCGTTGGTGAGGTCCTCTTCCTCTTCGGCGCGCCACCAACTAAGGCGCTCGGCGGCCAGGACAAAGGCCAGGAAGACCCAATAGTATTTGGCGGAGATCTGCTTGATGTTGAGCCCCATCACGAGCAAGAAGGTGAGAACCGCCCGCGCATAGAGCTTCTCCAGTGTCAGAGGCATGCGTTTGACCGTCAGCATGAGCAAGACCACAAACACGGTAAACAGGATGGCGCCGGGGATGCCGTAGACGCCGAGGGCAAAGAAGAAATCGTTGTGAGGCCAGATCTGGCTACCGGTGCGTTCGAACCAACTGTAGTACCCGCTGCCGGCCGGTCTTTCCGCTACCGCGGCGACCGCTTTTTTGATCGGTCTCATGCGGAAATCGATCGCCGTCTTGGCCCGCTCAACGTCGGTCAGACGCGCCGCTACGGAGCTTTCCAGTCCGCGCTGCTTGATCAGGAAACCAGCCGAGGCGGAGGCCAGCAGGACCATCAGGATCAACAGGACCGCCAGGGTGGGTCGGCGCAAGACCTGGCGCACGAAGAGCAGAGGCGAAAGCAGGGTGAAGGCCAGGGCCACCAGGCCACCACGGGAGCCGATCTTGATCATCATGACGGGTAGGAACAGGATCGCGATCAGGTAGACAATCCGCCAGAAGAGACGCTTGTCACGCGCGAAGAGGTAGACGGCCGAAATGAAGGCCAGCGCTGTCAGGGCCGCGAGCATGTTCGCATCGATGGCGTTCCCGAGCGTCGCGGTGTACCGCACGTCCTGCGTCTCCTGCATGGCGCGGATCGATGCCCCCGTCTTGATGGCCAGGACGGTCGTGCCCACCATGCCGATGACGTACGAGCGCAGGGCCCACAGAAAGGTCCGCTCGTAGTTGGTTTCGAGGATCCAGTAGACGATCAGGACCAGCGCGAGCAACTGGAACTGCGTAAAGGCGCGCATCACCTCCATCTTGAGGTAGGGCTGGGGCAGCGAGGCAAGGAATATCCAGAGACTGAGCCCCCCTGCCAGCCAGAGCGCTCGGTGGCGGACGCGCAATCCAGGGCGGGTCAGCATCGCGTTGAGCATGAAGCTGGCCGCCAGCGCCAGGCCGACCCCGCGGTCGAGGCTGAATGCCTGCCTGAATCCCACGCCGGCCCCGGTCGGCAGGACCAGCATGAGAATGCACAGGGCAAACGTGGGCTTGATCAGCATGCCAACGAATGTGGGCAGCGCGATGACGGCGGCCCCGGCGAGGGGACTCTTGGCCAGGAAGATGATGCCAAAGCCGACGGCGCAGACGAAGAGCCAGGCCGCCAGGAGGATGGTGTTCATGGCAGAGGAGAACTGCAAGTCCGAGGTCCGCTCCTGCGGTTCGAAGAGTAGACCGTCAGCATCTAGTTCGTTGAGATTGGTTGCGTACATACACATCGCGTGCACGGGGCGCACTGTCTCGATATCCTGGTTTTGGCAGTCCGGACGGCGTCGCCTAAGCCGGGCTGCTGTTCTTGTCTCGCTTGTTTCGCTTCAGTAAACGAGCTGCCTGAAAGAGCCTGCGGAGAATGGGCCTGTTGCCCGAGAGGGCGTAGCGCGCGACGTAGAACTTGATCATGTCGCGGTAGTCGCCGGCGATGGGCGGCAAAAGCCTCTGCCTGTACTTCGGGACGCGCTTGCCGGTCCAGCGGAACAGGGCCATTCTGGCGCTGAGCTTTCTCTTCTTGAAGACGGCACGACTCTGGGAGGTTGCCAGGTCGCGCGGGTCCAGATCCGATACTTCGACACACTCATCGGCGGCGGCCGCTTCGAGCAGCTCTTCGCCATCGGGCGTCCGGGTGAGCACGAACGAACTGCCCACCTTGTCGTCTTTCATCACGTCGGGGACCCACGCGTCGCCACAGGACAGGTCGCTCAGCTCGCCCAGCATGTCGCTGCAAAGGGTGCAACGGCGCAGCGAATAGGGGCTGAGTTTCTTGTAGTAATCCTTGAGCGGGATGAGGGTCTCGTCGCCGTCGTCCTGTCGAATATACATACTGCCTGGCCAGCCGCGACCGCGATACTCGAGCGTCTCGACCGACTGCGGCGGTATCTTGAGGCTGCGGAGAAGCTTCTCGGTGCCCTGGAAGCTATAATTGATGCTACAGGTGATGCTGATGCGGTAGCGGATTCGCTCTCTGAGTTTGGGCAGGTACTGCTCGGCCTTGCGGATTCCCTGGATGTGGCAAGGCAGCCCGACGACGGCGAACCTGCCCTCGGAAGCGAGGATCTTGCTGACAGCCGCACTGGCCGGGACGGGACAGTACTTGGACCGGGCCGCTACCATGATCTCTTCCTTGCTCCGGGCGATGAACGGCTTGGCCTCCAGCGGCTTGCCCGGCCGCATCCGAGTGACCAGCGCCCCATCGATCAGCCCTCGCTCCAGGGCACAGATCAGCAGTGCCGTCACCATTCCGCCCGAGGCACCGCTGTAGCGAACGTCCTCATCGGTCGCATGGCCCACGTAGCTGCAAAGGTACTTGCCCAGGGCAATGTCCTCGGGGATATCTCCCATGATCGCTCTGGAGAGCCCTTCGAAATCGACGCTGTGTCCGGGGCATGCGTCGAGGCAGAGACCGCATTGGGTGCAGTTGCGCTTGTCAAGGCGCGGGATGTACTGGCCCTCCTTGCGACTGACGACCATCGTCAGTGCGTCGTGGGGACAAATGCCGGCGCACGTGCCGCAGCCCGTACACAGGTGGTGCTTGACCACCCGCTTGATCGTCGGGCGCTTGCGCCTGACGGGCCGGGACAAACGTTGGCTGGGCCCTTGCCCCGGCGCGCGATCTCCGGCTACTGCTTCGACATTCGCGCTTACCCCTGCCTTCGCGTCGTCGGGATGGAGGCGCGCGACTCGTGGCGTTCCAGCACCCTGCGCGCGGCGGCTCGTCCGCCCCTGACGTCCCTGTCCACAATCTGACGTTCGCATTGGCATATCTCTCCGATGATGCCGTGTGTTCGTGCATCCCGGCGGTTCGTTCGCGCCACGAAGGACGCCGCCCCCCGACAGACCGCCGATCAACGAGCGTATCCGTTCGCCAACCACGAAATCACACTGACGAATTATACCCTTGAGCAACCGGGCTCGGCAATCTTCTTCGATAATTTTGCACCGGCCCGGTCCTGATTCGGCCCATGGCGCTGCGTGCCAAGCTTGGTCCTATAATAGGCCGCCCAGGCCGACAGGAAGAAGCTGGCTTTGACCTGAGACCGCCATCTAAGGGGCCCAACCGCGCCACGATCCGCCTGGATCATCTCCGGGACGTTGCCAAAGAGCCTTAACGCAACAGGCCTGCTGTCAGACGGCACGCCTGCGACCCCGCGAACCATGGCTTGCCCGCCCTCGTTCGCCTGTGACGTACCATGAGCCACGGGGATATCTAGAGTATCGTTCAACAAGGCCCCATAATGTTAAAAAAAGCCAAGATTCGGCCGCCACGACCGCTAAACGGACGGCATGCCATCGGTCTCCATCGCGGGCCCGACGGGTGGTCGTCCGGCGACTCTGAGCAGGCGGCGGCGCTCGACGGGCTCGAGGCTCAGGCACCATCCGCAGATGCCTGTGACGGCCGCGGCAGCGATAACAACCGCCGATAGCTCGAGCCAGGTGTCCGGGGGCGCGACCCACTTCCACAGGACCATCATGGCCACGGCAGGCAGACTGCCAAGAAGTGCCGGTCGCCACACGTATGTAAGACCCTGGCGCCAGGTGATCCCCATCTTTCGGTTGAAATAGGCCGGCAAAGCCAGACCTGAGATCAATGCCATGGGCACAGCGTTGCACCACGCGACACCGACCAGGCCCCAGTTGAGCTGCCCCAATGCGAGGATCGAGCCCAAGACGCACAGGCCGGCCGTGACGGCCGTCAGCAATCCGAAGACCCGGTGCTCGCCCCGGCCGACGAGGACCAGGAAGTTGCTGTGCTGGGTCAGCCGCAGACAGTGCCCCACCGTCAGTATAGCCAAGACCACGGCCAGGGAATCGACGACGGCCGGGTCCTCGAACTTGGGCCCGATCCAGACCGTCAGGAATTCCCTGCCCAGCACGGCCAGGAAGCACCCCGCCGGGATGATCAGGAGCAGGCTGTATTTCTGCGTCAGGAAGGTGATCTCCTTGACGGCCGAGTGCTCGTCTCGCGCGTCCAGATCGCTGACGGCCGGCATGATCGCCGCGGTGAAGGCCTGGAGAAACTGAGATAGCAGCAAAACGCCGGCGGTGGCGACAGCGAACCGGCTAACCGCCGAGCTGCCCAGGAACACAGCGATCACCAGGTCGCTGGCTTTGTAGATGACCAGCGCGCCGGTGGCGTACAAGAAGGTGTTGGTGCCGTAGAAAAGCATCTCCTTGAGCAGTGGCAGATCGATATTGCGCACGGACAGAGACACCGCGGGCAGCAGGCGCCGGGCGAAGAGGTATTGCATCGCGCGCGTCAGGATCTCGCTGAGACCGAAAACCAGCCCCATCGCCACCAGTCCGTGGCCGCCAAGCATGAGAACGACCACCAGCACGGTCCGGGCCACCAGCACCGCCAGCGTTGTCGCGCCCGTGACGTCGTACCGTTGCAGGCCGCTGAGTACCGCGGTCGTCAATTGCAGGGGGCTGGCCAGCGCGAAGCAGAGCCCGGTGACCAGGGCAAGCCGTCCCGCCGTGGCGACCAACTCGGGCTCAATCGTGAACCAGTCGCCCATCTTCGCCCAGAGCAGGACGCTCAGGAAAACCACAACCACAGCCAGCAACGAGTAGAAGAACAGGGCCGTGCTGACGACTTTGCCAATGCCCGGCGCGTCGTCGCTGGCCAGGCGGACGGGAATCTGCCGATTGACGGCGCTGTTCAGGCCCAGGCTCAGGATGCCGCGGTAGCGGAAAACCGAGCAGATCAGCACCCACACGCCGTAGCGGGCCTCGCCGAGCCGGCCCAGGAAGAACCGTATCAGGAAGAAGCCGATGACCGCGTTGCTCATCAACGTCGCGACATTGAAGAGCGTGTTGTGGATCAGCCGCTTCGAAGTTGTCAGTTGCTTGGCCATTGTCGTCTGTTCACCTGTCCAGGATCTGATTGGCCGATGGCGATGGCTTAACGACCTGCCAGAGCAGACCACTCTTGATAAGATCGTGTTTGCCCAGGATGAACGTCGGGGCGTAGCCCGGCCGATTGGACGTCACGTAGACCGGACGGTTGCCGATGCAACTGGCGAACGCTTCGGCCGTACACGGTGGGGCCCCTTCGCTGCGAACGATGCCCAAGATCCTCACGTCCGGCCGTTTGCCCTGGACTTCCTGCGCGTACAGAAGCGGCGCGATCGCGGTGATATCGGCGTAGATAACGGCGTCGGTCGCTGCCGTGGCCAGCACCTCGAACGCATAGCGCTCAGCCCCCCGGTACCCCGTCTTCCAGGGCTGTAGGAAGAACACGTAGTCGTCGCGATACGCCAAGTCGGCGCGCGTGCCGATGGTCAGGTCCGTCCGTGCCGCGAGCCTGGGGATGGCCGTGTAGACGGCTATCGGCAATAGCGCAAAGCCCGCGATGACAGCGAGAAGGGCCTTGTGTCGGACGCGCTGCTGGACAGCGCATGCACCCATTCCGACGACGGCCGAGGCCAGCGCGTAGAACGGGATGAAGAACGCGTAGCGGTCCGAGACGGTATAGCGAAAGGCGAAGGCAAAGAACAGCAACATCAGTGCCACGACGAGGTTGCGCAACAGATGCATCGATTGCGTCTTGAACAAGGCGACGCACCCGGCGAAGAACAGCAGCATGTTGGGCGTCGGGGAATTCAGAAGAAGATAGAGGGCGTTCTCTTTGGCGATCTGCCAGGACAGTGTTGTATTGAGTACGTCAGCCTGCCAGCGATCGCCGAAGGCGGCCGAGGCCAGGGTGCCGAGCACGTCGCCACTATGGATCATCTCCCTGACGATCAGGTACTCGAAGGGCAGCGCGCCGGCGATCCAGAGCAGGGCCACGAGGCCTGCCTCTCTGGCGCGGATGGTCTTGCGGGCCAGCAGGACAATCACAAGCACGAAGTAGCAGGCCAGGGGTATGCAGGCCAGCATGTGAACGGCCACGGCCAAGCCATTGAGCAGACCCAGACCATAGAGGTATTTGGCCCGCTCGGTCCTGGCATACTGGAGCAGAACGATCAGCTCGGCCAGGAATAGCGCGGTCCACAGGGTGTATGTCTCGGCGATGCTCGCATGGCGCCAGAACGTGTGCGAGACGGCCAGCGTCACGGCGGCGATGACGGCCGCAAAGTTCCTGCCCGACCAGAGGCGCACCAGAAGATAGAGATTCGCCACCGCCACGGCCCCGGCCAGAGCGGAGAAGAGGTTCACGCGATGGCCGAACTGCCCGAAAGGCAGGTACTTGGCACCCGTGGCCAGGATGTAGTACAGCGGGTGCGAGATGGCCAGGCCCAGGAAGCCCTGGATGTCGCCGTGCCAGAGACGATACTGAATCAGCCCGCTGTCCTGCCACAATGCCCCGGGCGCGCAACTGATCCCGTAGACCGTACCGGCGGCCACCAGTACCATCAGATAGAAAGAGGCTATGCGAGGTCGTGCGTTTTGCATGGGTCTGGCTGGCGTGCGGACCTGGCTTGTCAACTCACCGTGACGACAAGGCCCTCACTGCTGACGTTGTACTCGAAGAAGCGGGCGCGCTCGTTCGGTGGGTCGGCCTCAAGCATCTGGCGGATCGTCGCCGCATCCGCGTGCGACTTGCTGACCATCAGCAAGAATCCCCCACCGCCCGCCCCGAGGAGCTTGGCGCCGTAAATGTGAGGACGGACGCGGGTCAGCAGGGTCTCGATCTCCTCGTTGCTGCTGTTCGGATCGAGGCGCTTGTTGAGTTGCCAGGCTGTGTCGATCAGACAACCGAACTGAGCGATGTCCTTGCGAATGAAGCTGCTCATCACCTCGCGGGCGACCTGCTCGATGTGCGCCAGGGTCGCGACATTGGCCCGGTCCCGGCTCAGATAGCGACCGACGACCTGATGGAGAATGTTCTTGGCCAGTCGTGTGATACCGGTGTAGTAGAGCAGCGTCTGGCCGCTGTTGTATTGCGGATCTATAATATCTTGTGGAAGATAATGAATGTGCGCATCCGGGACCATTCCCGGTTCCGTGACGATCATCTTGACGCCGTCCACGACGCCACCGATCTGATCCTGCCAGCCTCCACCTGTGGTCAGCGCCTGTTCGAGCCTGAGGACCTGGTGAAACAGCTCTCGCTGAGACAGGTCTTTGCCTACGACACGCGCCAAGGCGGCGACGATGACAGCCCCCATAATACTAGATGTCCCCAGTCCACTTCCCTTTGGGATGGCCGCCAGCGTGGTCAATTCGACGCCCCCTCCGAAAGCCTTGAGCACCTTCTTCAGCGACGCCGCACCGCGCGCGCCGCCGTTCCTAGGCGCCACGCCGGCCAGCACGAGGGCGGCTTTGGCCAGAGCGAAACTGCTGGTAGCCTGCCGGTAGTCGAGCAGATCCTCGAACCGGCGAATCTCGATGCGGACGCCCAAATCGATCGAGCCGATCCGAATGACGGGCTCGTCGATGACGCGGACATAGGCCTGGATGGGTGGCTGACCGTTCAGGTCAACCGCAGCGTTGACGACGCAGCCGCCCCACTCCAGCGAATAGGGCGGGGTGTCCGTCCAGCCGCCACCGACGTCGAGGCGGGCCGGCGCCCGCGCCCAGACGATCTCGTCGCTGCGCAGGACGCTGCGCGGGCCAGCACGCCCCGCGGTTCCGCTGGCAACGATGGCCCCTTCCAGGGCCTCGAAAGCAACCTCCTGCGCGCGTCGCGACCATTGCGCGACGGTGGTCGCGGCGCGCGGCGCAAGCCCGCGCGATTTCAGCCAGTCACGTTGCATGCGACTGCCACCCTTGCCCAGTGAGGGCAACACGTCGGCGATGGGAACGCCGGTGTCTTGATGAAGGTGTTCGAGCGCCGTCCCGAGCGTGTGCATGATGCGCGGGAAGACCAATGATGCCATGCCCCGATCTTCCCGACTCTCGCAGTAGCGCTGGGCCTCCTTGAGCATCTCGCAGACCCAGGCGTCTGCATCGGCGCTGTCGCGCATCAGGAAAGCCAGCTCGCGTGCGGAGAACCCGCTGCCTGGTCGAAACACCTGTCGCAGCGACGCGCGTATGCGCTCCGCCCAGATGCGGCCGCGCCGCTCGGAGAACCCCTTATGGTTCGCCAGGGCGAGAATCTCCTGGAAGCTGTATCTGTCCGCGATTCGCCAGGCCGCGTGCTGATCGGCAGAGGCACTCGTCGGGTCGAACATCCAAAGCCAACGACGGTACTCCCGCCGATCGCGCACCGCCGGGAAAAGCCTCGCATTCCAGAGGCTCCGGTCGCCGGCGGCAATATCCGCCTCCCAGACATCGTCGGGCGCGGCACCGATGGTGTCCAGCCAGGTGAGGATGTCCTTGCCGCAGAACACGGCACCTTGCCCGGCGATCTCTTTGAACGTGTCGTCGATGCCGTAGCACCGAACAAACCACACCGATTCGCCGCCACGGTCGCGGCCCTCGATCACGTCAAGACATGCCCCGGCCCCCAGCGCCAGCGGCTCATCGATATCAGCGCCGACGACGACATTGCTTCCGCCCAGCTTCAGCGCTGACCCGATGCGACAACCCTCCACCCAGCCACCCGTTCCCTGCACGCCTCCGGCATCAGAGACTTCGTTGTTGATATCCAGATAACTCTGAAGGAACGAGACGCCCCGGTCCTCCTGGAGAAGGCGCGTGCCGCTGCTGAGAATCGCCCGGCTGGACCCAAAATCCAGGAAGTCACAGTGTTTGAGCAATTGGACGTTGAACGGTATCTCCGAGAGCGTGCTGAACAATCCGCGCAGCATACCATCAGGCCATTTTGAGCCACTGTCGCGTGCGGACCGGAGATAGGTATTCAGACGGGCCTGGCTACCCATCGCACAGCAAATCTCGCGATAGAAATCCAGCCCGCGCTCCACCACGGCCTTGCCCCGCGCCCCTTTCAGAGCCAGTCCCCCCCTACCGTCTGCCGCGACGCCGAACAATCGCATCAGGCGAACAGCCGTGCTCGCATCGAAGTGCATCACCCCAATGTCGAGACACGTCTGCTCATACGCATTAATGGCGCGCCGGCGCCGCTGCTCAGAAATCGATGGCTTCTGGAGATACACCCGTACTTCGTCGTGCCGCCCCTGGCAGAAAACCCCGTGCCGACTTGCCTGCTCCGGCTGAGCGTAGCACGCCAATCCCGTGACGCCCGGGCGCGTGAACTCCACCTCCGACGGATCGAACCTCAAGAGCACGTCCCCCGAGGCGATGACAATCTGACCTTCGCCTTCCCGCGGCTCGGGCAGAGAAAGATACACCGGCAACTGTCGGTCGAACAGCGTCAGACAGACCGCGCTATCGCTTTCCCCCGGCACCGGGATGAAGATCTTGCCACACGGGCCATAAGCAGGCAGACGGCGCGAGTCACCACCGGCATGGATGATGAGAATTCGCAAGTCGCGGAGAATCTCTTCCCAGAGGCCCGGCCTTCTACGCCCCGACCGCCCTGCCATTTGTCGACGCAGGACCTCCATAATACAACACAGCGTACTGCCTCCGCTGCCGACGCGCTGTCCGGCCGGATCGGCCACCACCACCGCCTCGCGCACCTCGCTGAGCAAGCCCAGCTCACGACGCACCGCCAACTGCGTTTCGTACGCCTTCGCCTGCGCCTCATTCGAGGCCGTGACAATCAGATAATCCCAGGCACGCACTCTAGCTTGCATGTCCTTAACCCCCTACCCTTCCTTTGCACTGCATTCGCCCAAACGCCACGGCCGCCCTCCAATTCCTTGCCACCCGCCCTGCCGAGTATACCCTGGCCGGCAATATCTCCATCAAAAGCTCACCGCCCTTCTCTGTCCGCAACATCCGCAACGCGCCTCAGACTACGAAACTACCTCATTCGCCTCGTCACCACAACCGCCATCCGCGCGGACTCCGCCCCCGTCGGGCGCACTGCACGCCACACAACGCGCACCTCACACACAAGTCACCGCGCGTCCTGATCGCCTCTCGGGAATCGACGCAGCGCGATGTTTGTCTCTCCCCCATAAGTATCGGAAAACACAGAACATAGCTTTAGGGCAAACCCCCCTCTCGCACCTGACCCCGACGACCGCCTCACCCCGACCCGCCTGGCCTCACCCCGCCGCAAGCCCACCTATTATCAGACGTCCCAGCTCGCCGCGGCCCCACCCCACCTTTACCGCCCAAGACTTCCCCGCAATCACTGACGACCAATGGAGACCTGCGACCCCTAGGCAGCTTACGTAACCGCCGGGCGGCCGCCCACTTTTCTCCCCCAAGTTGCCACCCCCCGCTCATGATCGCGCTTTCCCAGCGCCGACCCGCCCTGACCCGTTTCGGCCCGTCCTCGCAAAGACCCTTCTCGACTATCAGTATTGGCACCGCCGCCCTCGGACCACCCGGCGCCCGGTCCGC
>Ga0272442_10001706_pt1 | contig 32812 bp, 34 predicted proteins | sample SSMForm2O_FD_200262 | JGI IMG/M metagenome (GOLD analysis project Ga0272442, IMG submission 200262) | Marine sediment archaeal communities from Little Sippewissett salt marsh, Falmouth, MA, United States - SSM-Form-2O | ecosystem: Environmental > Aquatic > Marine > Wetlands > Sediment ... | reverse complement strand
AGAGATGCCATAAAAGAAATTGGCTATACAAAATCGGAGTATGGTATTGAATGGGAGACTTGTTCGGTTTGGGTTCAGATTACTGGGCAAAGTCCAGACATTTCTCAAGGAGTTTCCAAAGGAAAAGGTTTGCATAAAGAACAAGGTGCTGGTGATCAAGGAATGATGTACGGATATGCGTGTAACGAAACAAAAGAATTCATGCCACTACCAATTTCACTTGCACACAAACTCACAAAAAAATTATCGGAAGTTAGAAGAAGCGCAAGTATTACATATCTTAGACCAGATGGAAAATCTCAAGTTTCTATTGAGTACAATGAAAAAGGTAAACCTATTAGAGCAGATACGATTGTTGTTTCAACTCAACATGATAGTGGTATATCTCATGAAAGAATAAGAAAAGATGTAATAGAAAAGATAATAAAACCAGTATGTAAAGATTGGATTGACAAGGACACAGTATTCCATGTAAACCCAACAGGTGCCTTTGTTCGGGGGGGGCCATATGCAGATGCTGGTCTTACTGGTAGAAAAATTATCGTAGATACATATGGTGGCGTTGGTCGTCATGGTGGAGGCGCTTTTTCAGGAAAAGATCCAACGAAAGTTGACCGAAGTGCAGCTTATGCAACTCGTTATATTGCAAAAAATATTGTAGCTGCAGGCATTGCCGATAAATGTGAGATTCAGTTTGCATATGCTATAGGTGTTGCAGAGCCAGTCTCGATAGGTATCGATTGCTTTGGAACCAATAAGATTCCAATAGATATGATAGAGCATCTTGTGAGAGAGTTTTTCCCAATTAAACCAAGCGACATACTTGAAACACTTGATCTAAGGAGACCAATATTCAAGAAAACGGCCTCCTATGGCCACTTTGGCAGAGATGATCCTAATTTTACTTGGGAGAAAACAGATAAAGCGACATTAATAAGAAAAGAGGCGGGACTAAAGAAATAGCCCCTTTTTCTTTAAATTACTAAAACCGCAAAAGCTTAAATAAAGATAGATATACACTATAATAATTAATATAGCATAAATTCCTAAGATTTAAGGAGACGAGCATATGGTAGAATTTGAGACGTTAAAGGCTGAAGAAATAAAATTCGGAAAAAACAGCTTTATTGAAGTCTCCCGTAGAAAGGTAATTACTCCTAATGGTGAAAATGAGTTTGTTGCCATTTCACGAGGATACTATCTTCCAGATAACACAAAGAAATGGAGGTCATCTATTGCCTTGCCTAATGAGAAAGAAAAACGTGAAGAGATTGCAAAACTAATAACAAAACTGTAATAATACAATCTCGCCATTATTTCACTCATTGTTGGATCTTTGTTTATATTTTTTCATCTCTATTAGTTAGGTTAAAGTATAGGTGTAGATATTTATGTCTGTGACTCGAGATCGTGGTGCTGGAGAGACTAGAATCTATACTATTATTGCTATATTTGTTATTATTGTGATAATTTTCGCAGTCATTTTTTCCGGAACTTCGTTTTCTCATGCTTATATAGATGCTACAGTGCTTACCGACGGTTGGCACGAAAATCGAGCAGAAAGTGATGGAGTCTTGCAATGGTTTGGAGGTTGGCGTAGTATAACCTACACGACTGATGGGTCTTATCCAGCAAACCTTACAGTAACGACTTACAAGATGCTAGTTTTGATGAACGAGCAGGAACTTCAGCAAAAGACAACAGAGGCCATAGAAAATGCAATTCAGCAAGGCATCGTAGTTAATAATACTACAATGGTGGCCGGAGAGCGACTGTTACAAAATGAGCATGTTACTAGCTATGTTGTTTATGACGGCACAGACAACTCAAAGACGCCTCCTGAAAAAATTAAAATAATCGGCGAAGTGTGGAACTGTGGGACAGCTGGAGTATCTGTCGTTTGCATTGGCATCGCTCAAATAACTGACAACGAGCACAATAATTCAGTTATTGATACTACTTCTTGGTATAAGATCGTTAGTGATGCTGGAGGTACATTTGGTGACGATGCAGAAGGAACTTATGGATTAATCGACAACGTCATTTGTCATTAAAATCATCAGTCAGTAAGTTCTGCTTTTTTTAGTTCATATCCAAGTGGACAATCAATTGTTTCAAAAATCTTTTTTATGATATAATTCTTATCCTTTTGAATGGCAGGATTTTTGCAAAGGGCATAATGTATGCAGCCAATGTTGTTACAGTCTTTTTTCTCAATTTTCGAGTTACTTCCTTCTGAAAGTTTTTTATCTACGGTGGTGAAAATAGGCAGCTCCTGTAATTCTACAACAACGGCTGTTCCCTCATGAACATTACATACATGTCGTTTATCTCTTACTTTTGTTATTTTGTAACGTCTTCCTAACTTGAGGTTAAAACAGACCGTTTTAAGTTTACAGTTTCGACACTCACTGTTTGGTCCCATATAATAAAATTCAGCATCTTCATGTGCCAGATTTTCTCCTATAAGAGTAACCAGTGGCATGGTTATATTACTCCAGTTGTTTTAGCTAATTTTTTTGCCGCATCATACGTCAATCCTTGCTCTCCAAGAATTGTATATCGTTCTGGTCTTATTTCCTGTGCCCTATCAAGTGCTTCAATTATTTTTTTCTTTGATATGCCTAACTCTTCTGATGTAGTTGGGGCTCCGATCTTTTTTAACGCATCTCGTATCCCTTCCCAATTGCCGCCATGGAGATAGACCATCATAATGGCACCAACGCCACATTGTTCGCCGTGTAATGGTTTTCTACCTCGACCTTTCAGCATAATTCCGGGCCCAAGGTGATCAAGCATATGTGAAAACATGTGTTCCGACCCAGAGGCTGGTCTAGTATTTCCGGCGACACTCATTGCAACACCTGACACAATCATAGCTTTCACTGCAAGCCATGCCGATTCTTCTGTGTCCGGTTTTATTTCATCAGCATTATCAATAAGAAGTTGAGCTGCTGTTTTTGCAAGAACTGCAGCGTGACTACTAAACTCTTCGTTCTTTAATCTATGTGCAAGCTCCCAATCCATGACTGCAGACATATTAGATACAACGTCGGCACAGCCAGATGAAAGCATTCTATATGGTGCTTTTCTTATGATGGAGGTATCGGCAAGTATTGCCACAGGAGATACTGCTGTTTTTGATACAGATCCCGTTCTATGCTTCAACGATGCTCTAGGTGATGCAATTCCATCGTGGGCTGCAGATGTTGGCACACTGATAAATGGTTTAGAGAGTTCATAGGCTGCAAGCTTTGTAATGTCGATAACGCTTCCACCACCAACACCCATTAGGATTTCTATATCGTTTTTATGGGCGTAATTTATAACACCGTTTACTTCCCCCACTGTAGGTGCAGAAACTGTCCTTTCTTTTACTTTATAGCCTGCTTTTGAAAGAATTTTGGCTATTTCGTCTCCAGATAGTTTCTTTGTTATCTTATCAGATACTACTAATGCAGATTTGCCTACTCCTATTCTGTTACATAGTTCAGCGATTTGAGACGTTGCCTTATGCCCTACAATGATTTCTCTAGGAAATACCATTGTTTTTGATTTTTTAAATCGATCCATATCGGACTAGTGAACCACGGGTTTAATATATTATTTTTTCCTTTCAGGAATTTATACATGAACTTTATGGAGAGATGTCAGAAACATAAGACATTCATTTACCTGAGCATACCTCTACTAGTCATAGTGGCCATTATCGTTGGATATATAGTGGCACCGAGTTTAGTATATGATCAGTGTATATGGAAGTATTATTGGGGCCCTGTAGTAGCAGATGCAACTCCAAATTCAATGACTGCGACATATAACGGCATACAGGCAGAAGAGGGTTATACATTATTATCAGAGATAACCTATGGAATTATTCTTATTGCTGCTTTGTTTGTAATCTATAAACTTCTTAAGAAGCTTGAGATAACGATTGATTGGAGATTTTGTCTTGCGCTCATGCCATATATTTTATTTGGTCCAGTAACAAGAACTCTCGAAGACACAAATTATTTCAATGAACCGTTTGTCTATTGGTTTATTTCGCCGTTAATCTATCTCCAAATTGCAGCATATGCACTATTATTTTTGCTACTTGGCTACTACCTTGAAAAAAAATATAAAAAACGTAAATTGAATGTTAATAACGTTGTATTTTTAGGAGGTACAATTCTTTTACTTCCCTCCCTGTATTTAATTGCAAGATGGATTCTAGGCGATCAGTGGAGTACCTCCGCAGGTGTAAGGTTTGATGTATTTGCAATTGTCATAGGTCTTGTTGCTTTGATTGTTGGACTTGTTTATATTTTTGCTTATTTATATAGGCACAAAGAGATCATATCTGCATATAAAAATCCGTTAAATCTGGCAATGCTTACAGGTCATTTAATAGATGGGATTACAAGTTACATTAGTATAAAAGACCCTTTTTTAATGGGATTAAGTTACTCTGAAAAACACCCTGCATCTAATTTTTTGCTTGAAATATGGGGGCCTTTATTCCCTATAGCAAAGTTTGCTTTGATTATCGTTGTTATCTACGTATTCGATATTTTGTATAAGGAAGAACTTAAGGACTATCTCACTCTTGTAAATCTTCTCAAGATAGGAATTCTTATTCTAGGCTTCTCGCCAGGGCTACGTGACCTACTAAGGGTAACAATGGGTGTATAGGCATGAGACGTCATCCAGATTGGTTAAAGGTTAAGATCGGCGGTGGAGAGAAATATTCTAAAATCAAATCTATGTTGAGAAAAGCGAAACTTCATACTATCTGTGAAGAGGCAAAATGCCCCAATATGGCAGAATGTTTTGGCAATGGAACGGCTGTTTTTTTAATCATGGGGGACACCTGTTCAAGGAATTGTAGATATTGCAGTGTAAAACACGGAGAACCATTGCCAATCAATACAAACGAGCCAAAAGATGTTGCAGAAAGTATCAAAGAGTTAGAATTAAGTTATGCCGTTGTTACTTCTGTAACTAGAGATGATTTAGAAGACGGCGGGGCTAGTGTTTTTTCTGAAGTTGTAAAAGAAATCAAAGAACAAAATGACAGTTGTAAAATTGAGGTTCTTATCCCTGATTTTAAAGGCGATGAAGTAGCATTAAAAAAAGTTGTTGACTCTAAACCAGATGTTGTCAACCATAATATAGAAGTTTCCGAAGAGTTGTTTCCTACAATGCGGCCAGAGGGTAATTATAAAACAAGTCTTAATGTATTAAAGACAATCAAAAAATTTAACAGAAAGATGAAAACAAAATCTGGTTTTATGGTAGGTTTGGGTGAAGACAAAGAACAAATCATCAAAACAATGCAGGATTTAAGGAAAGTAGACGTCGATTTTTTGACTATTGGTCAGTATTTACAACCAACGAGGCAGCATGTTGAGATAAAAAAATATTACACGCCAGAGGAGTTTAATGAATTCAAAGTAATTGCCATGAATCTAGGTTTTAAATATGTCGAATCGGGCCCGTTAGTCAGAAGCTCTTATCATGCAGAAAAAGCGTTTTGTTGAGTATAAAGATGAAATTTATAAACGGATAGAGAATCTACCTACCAAATGCAATCCAAATCAGTTTACAAGGTTCCAAATGGAAAATTGCTGAAAATTATTCTTGATTATAATGAAAAAAATAATTTTATAAATAGTGTTAGAATTGCTGGAGATTTTTTTGCTTATCCTGAAGAATCAATAGAATTCATAGAAAACGAATTGAAGAATGCCTTATTGGAGCGAGAGGCTCTTCTTAAAAAAATACGGCATTTTGTTAAAGAGCACAAAATTCAATTTATTGGATTGAACGCCGAAGGATTGACTGAAGGGATATTGATGTGTAAAGCATGAAAGAACAATGGAGATTATTGCAAACCGGGTTCAATACTGCATCTACTAATATGGCAATTGATCGGGCTGTGCTTGTTGCAAATAGTGAAGGCAAAGTTCCACCTACGGTAAGGTTTTATGCCTGGAAACCTCCTGCCATCTCTATAGGATATTTTCAAAGTTTGGCAGAAGAGATTGATTTAGATGCATGCAAAACACACGGCGTCGATTATGTGAGACGGATTACTGGAGGCGGAGCGGTATTTCATGAATCAGAATTAACGTATAGTATTGTCATCCCAGAATCTCATTCACAAATTCCAAAGAATGTCTTAGAAAGCTATGGTAGGATTTGCGGGGCTGTTATGAAAGGGTTAAGTAATTTAGGAATTGAGAGTAAATATGCCCCCATCAATGACATTATTGCTTATGGTAAGAAGATATCAGGAAATGCTCAGACAAGAAAAGCGAGAACTGTTTTACAACATGGGACAGTTTTAACAGATGTTGATGTTGACAAAATGTTTTTACTGCTCAAGGTTCCAAATGAGAAGATAAAAGACAAATTAATTGCAGATGTAAAGCAACGTGTTACTTCAGTCAGAAACATTTTAGAAAAAGATTTGCCTTTTGAAAAAATTGCCCAGGCAATGAAGGCTGGTTTTGAAGAAGAATTTAATATTGAGTTGGTTGAGGGAGAACTAACTGAAGCAGAAATTGCTTTGACCCAAAAATTTGAAAAGGAATGTTTTGGAGCAAAAGATTGGAATCACAGAAGATGATTCGTCATGAAAATCAACGTTTTGAGAGTCAATGCATTTACCGAATCATTGGATGGTGGAAACCCTGCAGGTGTTTTACTTGATTCTCCAGAATTGACAGACGAACAGATGGCACATATTACAAAAGAGTTGGGCGTTTCTGAGACTGCTTTTGTTTATCCGAGTAAAAAAGCAGATTATAAAGTATTATTTTTTACCCCTGAGGTTGAAGTTGAACTCTGCGGACATGCCACAATAGCAACGTTCTTTGCTATAGCTTCAAAAGGAATATTTTCACGAGATTGTGTTATCTCCCAGGAGACAAAAGCAGGTATTTTGCCAGTTAACATCATGTTTTCTGATGACAAAACTGTTGATAGGGTTATGATGACTCAGAAAAGACCTATATATAAAGATATACATTTAGATACATTTAATATAGCTGATTCATTGAATATTTCAGTAGAAGATATTGACGATTCTTTTCCAAAACAGATTGTTTCTACAGGTTTGTTTACCTTGCCGTTGTGTATAAAATCTTTTGATGTTCTTAAGACGATCAAACCCAATTTTGAAAAGATAAAAGATATGTGCAAAAGATTGGCTGTAGGCAGCTTTCACCTTTTCACATTCGATACAATCGAACAAGAATCCAACTATCATGCACGGAATTTCTGTCCATTATATGGAATGAATGAGGACCCTGTAACCGGTACAGCAAATGGTGCTGTTTCAAGTTATTTAGTGAAAAACGATATAATAAAAGATAAAAAATTAATCTGTGAGCAAGGAGATATTATAGAAAGATCTGGCAGAGTCTTTGTTGAAGTAGATGGAGATATAGTAAAAGTCGGTGGAAAAGCTAGAATTGTTGAAGAAAGAGAAATAGAATGTTAAATTTATTTTTAGTTTGTTTGTATATTCTTTAATATAAGTATGATTTCCACATAGACACATAGTTTTAAACCTATTTTGTAGAGTTTTATTCGAAAAATTTCCAAAAATTCGAAGATCTTCCAATAATCTATTTATACGTTCAAATAAAAATAAGGGTTCAAAGACTTAGAAATGAAAATGGTGATAAATATGAAAAATAAAAAAATGAAAATCGTAATGATTGGGCTGGTTTCGATACTAATCTTCGGTGGACTTAGTACAACAGGAATATATAACGGCGTTACAGAAGCAATATATGCTAATAATGAAATTAATCAAGAACTTGCTGCAAAGTCAGAGAATGTTGAAGCAATATTTATTGATGAACCACTGACTTCTTCTTTTCATCTTGAAGGGAATCTTATTAAGGTTCATGTAATAGATCAAAATGGAAATAATGTTAAAAACGCATTGGTAGAAATTTTAGGTTATGATATTGAAGGTAGTACAGGTCTGTTTGGAAATGCTTGGTTAATTACTCCTTATGTTAATAAAGATACTCGAGTTACTATTCGTGCAGAAAAAAGGGAATTAAGTAAAGAAATTTCAATAGTAATAAGAAATAAGCAGCTTTATGTTTCAGCACCTTCTTCAATTGACGAATCTGAGACTTTTAATGTTTTTGTAAGAGACCAGGACGGCAAAAAAATAATTGGTGCGGAAGTAAAATTTGGTGATAAAACTAAATCTACAAATTTAGAGGGAAAAGTAGTATTTACTGCTCCGTTTGTTAAAAAAGATACTACCTATAAAATCATTGCATCTGCACCATTAAGATCATATGATGACGGTGAAAAGCAAATTAACATAATCAACAAAGGAGTTGTTGTTTGTGGAATTGTTGTTGGTGATGGCGGCGCAAATGGATGGGTCCCTGTACACAATGCAAAAATATCCATTAATAATGAAATCGTGGCTTCAACTGATAAAAATGGACGTTATTCCTTTTTTGTTGATGCTCCTACTCCAACCACTGCCAGTAGTTCAGATTACTACAAAACTATCATTGCATCACATTACCAGTATGGAAAGGACACATGGTCCGGTTCAATTTACGTAGCTGAAGAGGTAATCTATATTAACTTTGCCTTGAAATAAAGAGAAGTTGAGTCCGGCTTGCTCATCATCCGGTAATAATCAACTTCTCTTATTTTTTTATTCGAAAATCTTCCAATAATTTATATATATAAACCAATGAGAAACAGGATATTAAGATTTAAGTTAAAATGGTGATGAAAAGTGAATAAAAAAATAGGCATTTGTTGTTCCATATTTATGCTACTTTCATTCATGATTGGAGCGAGTATACCAATAACTGCGGTGAGTAACGATCCTTCTTCATCAGCTACTGTAAATTATGGAGGTATCTCGGGAGAGGTTCTTGGGACTACTAACCAGGGGTCTCTGAGTTTATCCTCTCCGACGCCAGTAGACAACGCTGTCGTATGCGCTTATGATCCAATCACACAAACTGTGTTAGCGTGTACAAGAACGGATGCATATGGACTATATGCCTTTTCAGTTGAAGCCGGTAATTATTCAGTATATGCCGATAAAGACGGATACTATAGGACGACCCATGTAAACGTAGAAGTAACAGCAGGAGATGTTGCAGAAATCGATTTAACATTGGAAAAAATTCCGGAAGAAGAATCTGGTTGGATATATGGGGAGACTTATACAACTAGTTCATCAACCGATTCATTTTATAAAATTCCATTACAAGGCGTAAGCATTTGCATAACTAGTATTTCAGATAGTTATCTTACTGCAGATGAGTCATGCACCCATTCCAACAGTAATGGTGATTTTAAAATTTATGCAGATGAAGGTAATTACAAGGTAACAGCCAGCAAGACGGGTTACTATCCATCCTCTTTATATGTGCCCGTAGAAGAAGGAAAAGGTGCAATGGTTGAATTTAATTTATTGAAGAGAGCAGAACCTCCAGCTAATCCCGATACAGGAAGTATTTATGGCAGGATTTTAGGAATTGATAGCGGATCAGGTGGCGCTTCTGCAGCTATATCGTTAAGTTCTGTTACTGTCTCTATTATGCAAATAGGTGGGCAGATAATAGAAAGTTCCAGTGGAGATTCCAGCGTTAAGGTGTATCGCATAACCTCTGAAGACGGAAAACTTGTATCTCTTGAGTCAAAGATTACGAATATGGCAGAGGTAAAAGCCACTCCACCATCTCTAAACCCCTCTTTATCTGAAGAATCCCTTACGTCGTCAGAGCCGATTACTCGTTCAATCTCATATAACTTTTGGCAAACAACTTTGACAGATGAAAACGGCGAATATAAGTTTACTTTAGTTGAACCTCAAGAGACATATTCAATTAGAGTAAGTAAATATGGATATGAAACATCAGCAAAAACTGTCACTCTAGAGGATATCGCTGAAGTTAATTTTGTATTAACAAAAAGATCAGATATAAGTACTACGCCAAGTGACCCAATTAAAATCACTGTTATCAATGAATCTTTAGTCGCAATTCGTGAAATTGGCGGTGAACAAAATACACAGAAAATAGACACAGCAATTTATGCGGGTTTTGTTGGTGGAGAGTTACTTATTGAGAATAATCTCGAAAGTGATATAGTTCTCTATGATGAACTCCTGTCGATAAGCACATTAAGCATAGACCATGGGAGCATATCCTTAGTGATAAATGGTGACGATGATCTGCCTGGAGGAAAAACCATTGTCATTAACGCAGAAAAAGGAGTTTTCGACGAGAATGGCAATATCATGTTGACTTACGATGGTGAAACAATCTTAACGGCTGACGATTTTACAGATATCTTAAACCCAAATGACGATAATTATCGTGCAGAATATCTTATTGTCGAAGGCTCAAACGGAATACAGATACTAGTAAGCATACCACATTTCAGCTCACATGCCATAAATATTTATTCCATGGTTGAAGCACTTGGAGGAACCACAGCTGTAATGTTCTATATTGTTACCTGCATTATTGCAGCTTCAATATTTACGGTTAGTGTTTTTGTTCGAAAGAAGGTATAGTTAAATATAACTCTCAAGATATTTCTTTTTTGAAGGAAGTGAGTTGGAATGGAGATTGAAAGTATTGTCATTAACGCCTGTATAACAATATTCTCGTTAGGACTATTAATCGTTTCATTAATGAGCTACCGAAGATATAAAAATGCAAAACTTCTGTTTGTAGGCATTGTTTTTTTTGTTTTTTTTGTAAAAGGCATATTTTTCAGCCTTAGCTTATTTAATGAGCAATTGGCCGCCTTGTCCTCTAATCCTTACGTTGGTTTATTTGATTTAACAATTCTCATTTTGTTGTTTATGACAACTCTCAAGAGATAGATCTATGAATGAAGTTCTGGAGCTAGAGACTCGGAGAAAGGTTTACGATTTGGTAGCCAAAAACCCGGGATTGCATCTTAGCAAAATTGCAGAACTTCTCAAAATGAGAGTGTCATTAGTAGAATACCATTTAACTTATCTGGAAAAATATCAATTAATTTATTCAGTTAAAGAATCAGGATATATTAGATATTATGTTAAGGGCGAGATAGCAACTAAGGATAAGAAGATTCTATCATTAATGCGGCAAGAAATTCCATTGAAAATAGTTCTCCTTCTTTTAAAACACGCTAACTTACAACATAAAGATATCCTTACCAACGTTGGTATATCGCCATCTACCCTTTCATATCATCTAAAAAAATTAGTGAAGCAAGAAATTATAGCCGTTCATTCATATGGTGAAGAAAAAGGATATTCCATTATTAATAGAGAAATGCTCGTTGGATTTCTAGTACAATATAAACCGTATAATTTGTTTGAAAGCTTCAAGGACATTTGGGTAGATTTGACAGTTGATTAAAAAATTAAACTATAGTAAAAATTAATTACTTTTTTTAGTTAACATTAAACCATGAACATTACCGAATATACCTATTATCTTGTTAGGCAAATACCCGCTGGAAGAGTATCAACATATGGTGCAGTTGCAGAAGCCCTAGGAAATAAAGGTTATGCAAGGGCAGTTGGAAAATATATGAATAAAAACCCAAATGCCGATACCATGCCTTGTTTTAAAATAGTCAAATCTGATGGAAGTCTAGGTGGTTTTGGGCTAGGAATTGAAAATAAGATAAGAAGATTGAATAACGATGGAATCCAAGTTAAAGATGGAAAAATTGTGAATTTTAAAAAAATGTTTTTTAATAATTTTAAAACAGAATATCCACTAAAGAAATAGTTACAGGTCTTCCAATTCTTTACTTGAAATTACAGGAACTCCTTTTTTTTCAAATATATTTTTAAATTCAGTCACTTGTGATTTTTTCATAGATTTCCTATGAATGTATACTCCTTTCACATTTGGTGTTTTAAGCAGTGCTTGTTCAAACATTTCATTATCAATATTTCCTGAATCTATCTGATAAATAGGAATCATGTGACCGAACGCTGCCTTCTTTTCTAAAGCAACATCTGTGAATCGCGGTGCATAGTGACCTCCACCAACCCCTAACAACACATCCATCTCATCAGAAAAATCTTTTTCATAATGGTACGAATCTAAAAGTTCAAGAACTGATTTAGCCACAACAGCTGCAGGTTCTTGTTTTGCCCATTCTTCTTCACTACTGCCCACTTCTATAAACAACGTTGGGATGCCTAGATATGGCCCATGGTGAGTTACTTCAAAGCAAACTTTATGGTATAGTTTCGCTTGTATAGCATTTTTCTTCAATAATCTAAGTAGGTAAGTCATCAATTGGGGAGATGTTTTAGTTAGAATCTTAGATTTTCCTCCAAATTCTGCCTTCCCATAGTTTCCTATTGGATGTACGGTTAATGTTGGTTTACCTGTCTTGCTTGTATGCCTAGAAATAAAAATGGCTTGTTTCGCCCCTATTCCAAGAACATCCTTTACTTCTTTGTCTAGATTTTCATGAAGTATCTTACTATCATTTATAGTAACAATCACGACATCCTTCATGCTAGAATGGCGGTAAACTATGTTGCCATTAAATATACCGCTTTCATCCCAGGTTGATTGATCTAAAAGACTTTTTTTGATATTAGTACTTGCAGGATCTGTGGTGGAAGAGATAATTAAAACGGTCATTCAAACTCACGATGGCAGATGAAACACCGATTATCTTTTTAAATTTACTCCTGAGGTTCTTTCTTGAGCATTTCTTTTAATCTGTTCATTCTAACTAGAAAATGTATCCTATCTTCCAAGGTACAGACCTTGGCAATGTATTTGATTTCTTCCGCTTCTTGTTGACTTGAGAGTAATCCAATGACTATCATAGTAACAATTTAGCGTTTTGCTTAGAGCGTATATAAATCATGTTGTACAATTAATACCAATAATATTTTTTATAAATTATAAAAATAAAACCTATTGAGCAAAAGATTTTGGGAAAATATAAGCGATGGTTGATGGAATGCTGGTTAGCTATATGTGCGGGTCTAAAAAAGATATTTAAAGATATATCTTTAAGTATGCCTTTTAAATTGATATGAAATGTCCAAAAACAAAATATATATACAAAAGAATACTCTTAAAAATACTTTTAAAGATATATATAAAATTAATACTCGTCCTTTTTTATCGGAGTATAATGTTCATCGCCATTGAATATTTCATTAAGTGGACATGTAGTAAATGCAATATTCATGTCCCCAGGTCGATATTTACCATCTTTTGTGTCCCAATAAATCTCCATGCGTTCATTATCTATTGCCAAGACAACACCCCTGTACTCTAAAGGATTGCCTTTCTCATCAGTATATGTTCTCTTGACTCGGTCACCTAGATTAAAAGCATCATATAAAGAAGGATAATCATCAACATTCCTTTTTTTGTTACTTTTCATTCCTAATCACCTGCCGTAAAGTTAAAGTTTATCGTTAATTATATATAAAGGTAATCTGCTAAAATGGCAAAATGGTAGATTGGCAATAGTGGAAAGGAGCATAAATATGCTTAATCTAAGTGGTTTTAATAGTCCCCAGAATCGGCTCGTAAATCAAGCCTTTGTCCATCAATGATGTTAAAGCCTCTTCGATAACGTCTTTGTCAAGTCCTGCCTTCTCGCATTTTTCAGTTATAGCATCCCAAGGTGCACCATCGTCTCCCTCAATCTTTTTGATGGTTTCCAACACCGTTTGTTCCGTTTCTTCAGAATTGTCATCGGCAGGCTCTTCTTTTTCTTTTGTCTTTTTGACTTCTTTTACCGGTTCTTCATGGCCAGCCTCATCAATTGTCGCCTCTTTTTTCTTTTCAACATTCAGATCCGGCAACGTGTCTTTACCTGGAATAAGATATTGAAGAGACTCTTGGATCAATGTAACATATTTGTTTACATCAACTGCTCCATAATTTTTTAATGCAGTGACAATCCCCTCAGAAAGTTCCTTACTGCATCCCAACTTCCGCAGATCATAGGCATTGGATTGATTCATCTTCATAGCTTCAGCCATTGCCTCTATCCTATCTTTTGTGTTTGAACAAGTTTCTAAGATCCATTGATCTCGTGCGTTGGAATCAACTTCCATTACCTTCTCTGGACGGATAGAAACATAGAGTGTCCCTTCCTCAGGTATATATGTCCTCGCTTTTCCAACAATAGCAACAAAGGCAGGAACTTCTATATTGGAAAGTGCCGTGGTAGCCTCCTGTTGATACTGTCCAGAATATAGAGTAAAAACCCCTGTAGGATCTGAAACATGTGCTCTTACAAACTCTCCACTTTCAGATACTTGCTCAACATCGGTGAGAACGCCTATTACAAACAGTCGATTTATTTTGGCACCCAATGGAGTAACAACATATGACGGGGTCATCTCTCCTTCCCCCTTGACCTCAACGGTGGTGTCATTGTACTCTCCAGCAAATACTCTCCATGCCGCTTCTCGTCTCATATCATCTCCTCCAATGTTTCATTTAACTTTGTTGCCTGCTCTCTGATATCAACATCAACAAGGTTTACGTTCTTTGCAATGATGGTTGTACCAAATTCATCGCCAAGAGCATTTCCCCTCATTTTAATCCTATGCGCAAATAGGGCACTATTCATTTCATCTAGAAGTGTCTTCTCATCCAATTTTTTACACTCTTCAAGCGTTTTTCCTAGCAATTTCTCCGTGATTTCTTTTCCAACTGTGCTGTTAACTGAACCTGCACCATCGTCTACAATTAGTTTGATTCTCAGATCCGGTTTACCAGTTACTTTTCCATGAATGGTACACTCGCTGTTAATTAATACCCGATTGCATTCTGGACATCTCATAATAAAGCCAGAACCTGGTCTGATTTCAATTACGGTTCCTTCTATTTCAATATCCAATGCACCCCGTTTTTCTACAAGCTGATAAATCGGTAGTTTTTGCCAGTCTGCTGTTTCTTTTGGTAGTTTACCCTTATCTAATTTTTTGACGGTCGCCTTTTCATCAAATGTTAATTGAGGTATGCCCTTCCAAGATTTTACATAACCTCCAGATATCTTTACAGTATCTCCTTGTTTTAATTTGAAATCATGCCAAGATGTAAATTGTGCCTTTGCGGTTTCATCACCTATAGAGCCTGAAAATACTTTCTTTTTTTCCCCATTTACCTCTGTTTCTCTCTCAGTTATATCCAGAATACGTGCAGTGATTTCTACGGATCCTAAGCCGGATCGTAAGTCCTTTATCTTATACTCTTTTGGTGCATAGGAGCTTTCAGGAAGTTTTTCAGCATCTGTCTTTTTGATTGTTACACGATCTCCAAGGTTTAACTGTGTTGCTCCCTGCCATTCTCTAGTATATGCATTGGACAGTTCGATAACGTCTCCTTTTTCAATTTTAAAATCGTTCCATGCAGTAAATTGAATTGTGCCGCTTTCATCTCCAAAAATTCCATAGAATATGATTTTTTGTTCGCCTTTTACCGTGATTTCTTTTTCATTAATGGCAATAACACGGCAAAGTAGATTTACGCTAGGTGTGTCGGGCTGCAGATCCGTTATAGGTGTCCGCTCAGATGAAGCTGGCCGAGGAGAAAACGATACACCTCCTCCAAACTTCTTAATAAGCGTTTGTTTTGCCTGTTCAACAGGAACACCATAATCTAAGAATTTTATAAATTCCTTCTCAAGTTCTTCTCTATCAACTTTTTTTTCTGTATTCTCACTGAGGACATCTAAAATATCCTCTATATGAGACTTAAGGTCATCAGTAGTCATGAAAGATAAACCTCCCGTAAAATGGATAGATTATTTGATATATCAATGTATCCTTATTTTTATCTTAATATAGGCCAATGGCTTTTCCGTTACTATCAACGTCAATTTTTTCTGAACTCGGCTTTGCAGGTAATCCCGGCATAGTAGTAATTTTTCCAGTCATTGGAACTAAAAAACCTGCGCCTGCTGAGAATTTAATTTTTCTTACCGTTATCTTAAATCCTTCAGGTTTTCCTAATAATTTTGAATCATCCGAAAGCGAATATTGTGTTTTTGCTATGCAAATCGGTAGTTTGTCTAAACCCAATTTTTTACAGAGTTCAATATCTTGCTCAGCGGTTACAGTATAAACTACACGTCCTGCACCATAAATTTTCTTTGCAATGGTTTCAATTTTTTCTTTAACTGAGACGTTTAAACCATATAAATAATTAAATTTTGAAGGATTGTTGTGTATTAGACTTACAAGTTTCCCTGCTAATTCAATACCGCCTTCTCCACCTTGGTCCCATATATCCGCGACTGCTACGAGGATGTTTTTTGATTTGCAATAGTTTTCTACAATCTCTATTTCTTCATCTTTATCGTCAAAAAAATGATTAATTGCAACAACTACTGGAACCCCAAAATAAGAAATGTTTTCAAGGTGCTTTTCAAGATTTGGGAGACCTTTTTTAAGATTTCCTTTTCCATTTCTTTTTAATGCCCGTATGCTTGCAACTAAAACTACAGCATCAGGTTTGAAATCACCTGTCATACACACGATATCAAAGAATTTTTCTGCACCGAGTTCTGAACCAAACCCTGCCTCTGTAACAAAGTAATCAGCAAGTTTTAATCCCATCCTAGTAGCAATAATGCTGCTTGTTCCATGAGCTATGTTCGCAAAAGGACCTCCATGAACAAATGCAGGAACGCCCTCCATCGTTTGTACAAGATTAGGTTTTATGGCATCCCTAAGAAGCAAAGTCATTGCTCCCACGGCCTTCAAATCCTTTGCCGTTATCGGTTTGTTGTTATATGTATATGCTACGATTATTCTGCCTAATCTTTTCTTTAAATCATTTAAATCCTTGGATAAGCAAAGGATAGCCATAATCTCAGATGCAGGAGTGATGGCAAATTCAACTTCATGCGGAACACCATCTTTAGACCCTCCAAGTCCAACAACCACGTTTCTAAGAGATCGGTCGCTTATATCTAAAACTCTGGGCCATACGATGTAACGTGGATCAATATGGAATGCGTCGCCATGATGAATATGATTGTCAAGAAGACTTGCAAGCAAATTATGGGCACTGGTCACTGCATGCATATCGCCCGTAAAATGAAGATTGATGTCTTCCATTGGTAGGACCTGAGAATATCCTCCACCAGTTGCGCCACCCTTTATCCCCATCATAGGGCCAAGAGACGGCTCTCTAATCCCAAGCATAGTTTTTTTATTGAGCTTTGCAAGTGCCTGTGATAATCCAATAGTAACAGTTGTTTTTCCTTCACCTTCTGAGGTGGGGTTTATGGTTGTTACTAAAATTAATTTTCCGTCCTTATTTTTCTTTACTCTTTCTAATAAGTTAAGAGCTACTTTGGCTTTGTAATCTCCCCAACAGCTAAATTCATCTTCATTGATTCCTGCTTTCTTTGCGATTTCTTGTATTGGTTTTAGTTTTATATCTCGAGCAATTTCAATGTCGGATTTCATAGTAAAAAACGAAAGTGAGCAAGATGTACTTATAAATTTGCAAATCTACATCTTGCTATTTACAATCCCTATAATATTTTCAGTTTTCTTAGCAGTATTCTTTTGTAAATTATCTATTTCTGATGAAATCTTTTTTACGAATTCCTCATCTTTTATTGAGCCAATATTGATTTTAACATTAAGAATAGCAGATTCAACACCTGCTTTCGCCATTAATGCAGATACAGCAGCATCAGTAATTGAGTTGACATTTCCTTTGTCAGCTATAACCAATGCAACATCCAATATCTTTTCACAAGTCTCTGCCGTTTTTAATGGAACCTTAGCAGCTGTTTTATATCCCTCTTGGATTGCTTTACTTCTTATTTTCTTCTGATCTTCGGTGTCCTTTGGTAACTTAAAAGCCTTCATAACATCATTAAAAGCTTCTGTATCTTTATCGATAAGCTTTGTCAACTCTTTGCGTAGTTTTTCACTTTTCTTTAGAGTATTTTTTATCTCACTTTGGACATCGATATATTTTTCCTTTCCAACTGTTAGATTACAGACCATTGACGAAAGAGCCGCTCCAAGACTTCCAGAAAGGGCTGCAGCACTACCACCACCAGGCGCAGGACTATTTGATGCAAGCTCAGAAAGAAAACTATCAATTTTCATAGATGCAAGAGCACCTTTTTCTTCAACCATGTAATCAATTACTTTTTCCTCGAGTTTAAATGGGTAAAGTTCAGACAGTCCTAATTTATCAATTGCAATTGCAACTAGTTCTTCTTCATCAGATATTTTAATACCTTCCTTTTTAGAATAGAACTTTCCAGCTAAAATAAAGGATTCCTTCGGAACAAGTCCAACAATTTCGCTACCTGTTGCTTTAACACCTAGCTTATCCCCTTCTTCTTTGACTGCTTCAAAAACATCATGAAGATTAACATCGCGGTAATTTAGTAGATTCATAGAAACCTGGGCCATGTTTTCGTCATACATCATTCCCCCTGCTTGAACCCCTTTGAATTTGCCAGGAATTCTCTCAGCTTTACCATTTGATCCAATTATTTTATTTCCATCCTTATCTTTTTTAATAACTCCGCTCGTCCTGATTTTACCAGAGATTTTTGATGCTATGGATTTATCGTTTGTGTTTAAATTGATGTTATATGCAAGAAGTATATCTCTGCAACCAGTTGCTGTCGCCCCGCTTTTTGGGACAAATTTAGCTTTACCAAAATCTGGTTTAAATGACGGATCTTTAAACTTCTCTTCAAGAGCTTCATACTCACCTTTTCTAATATCTGGGAGCCTTACTCTATCAGGTTTTGCAGCGGATTTGGCATAAAGAAACACCGGAACACCAAGTTCTTTTGCCATTCTTTCTCCAAACTCTCTTGAAAGTTTTATACAATCTTTGTCTGAAGCTCCTTTTATCGGAATGAATGGGCATACATCTAGTGCCCCCATTCTTGCATGCTCGCCCTTGTGTTTTGTCATATCAATAAGTGCAACGCCAACTCTTGCTGCTCTTAAAGCTGCTTCCAAAACCGGTGCTGGCTCCCCTACAAATGTGTAAACTGTTCTATTAAAATCAGCACCAGGATCTACATCAAGTAATTTTATGCCATCAACAGATTCAATGGCTGCGGATATTGCACTAATTATTGTCTTATCTTTACCCTCACTAAAATTTGGAACACATTCAACTATTTTATCCATTTTTACACCGCAAACCCTTAATCTAAGTTCTTCTTTTAACTGTTTGGTAAATCGACATGGAAACAGTAGATCTTCTCATCAAAAATGCTAACGAACTTATAACTTTAAAAGGACCAAATAAACCAAGAACAAAGAAACAAATGAGCAATTTAGGAATAATAAACAAAGGATCTATTGCAATCAAAGACGGGATTATTGTTGGCGTAGGGAAGGATTTAGGATATAAATCTGAAAATGTAATTGATGCAAAAGGAAAAACGGTCATGCCTGGCTTTGTTGACCCTCACACGCACTTAGTTTTTTCCGGCTCAAGAGAATTTGAACTTGATATGAAACTCAAGGGTTTATCATACATGGACATTTTGAAGAAAGGCGGCGGAATTTTTTATACGGTTAACGAAACGAGGAAAGCATCAAAAGAAAGTTTATTGCAACAAAGTAAGAAACGCCTTGATACAATGCTTTCATATGGGACAACAACCTGCGAGGCAAAAAGTGGATATGGTCTTGAAACCTCAACAGAACTTAAAATTTTAGAGATTCAAAAGAAACTGAACGAAGAACATCCCATAGATGTTGTTTCCACTTTTTTAGGGGCGCATGCCGTTCCAAAAGAACACGGTGTTGATGATTATGTTAACGTCGTTATTAATGAAATGCTTCCAAAAGTTAAAGGATTAGCAAAATATTGTGATGTGTTCTGCGAAAAAGGAGTTTTTACAGTTAATCAGTCAAAGAAAATTTTAGAAGCAGGTAAAGCCCATGGATTAACACCAAAAATACACGCTGATGAAATTGTTGACACGGGCGGTGCGAATCTTGCTGCCGAGGTGGGTGCCATTTCCGCAGACCATCTCTTAATGTCCAATGATAAAGGACTAAAAGAGATGGCAAAAAAAGGAACCATTGGTGTTATGCTACCTGGTACTCCATTTTCACTTATGATAAAAGGTTATGCTCCTGCAAGAAAAATGATAGATTTTGGGGTTCCAATTGCCCTTGCAACAGATCTAAATCCAAATTGTTGGATTGAAAACATACAATTTATAATTCAGCTTGCGTGTCTTAATATGAAATTAACTCCTGCAGAAGCAATTACCGCCTCTACTTTTAATGCATCATGTGCTATTGGATTAAATGATAAAATAGGAAGTATTGAGAGAGGAAAGCAGGCTGATATAATTATTCTTAGCATTCCTAATCATAAATTTTTATCATATCATTATGGAATTAATTTAGTTGAAATTGTTATTAAAAATGGTGTAAACATTATAAAAAATTCGAAGGAAATCTACAAATAGATTGTTTATATTATACCAATTGAGATGGGATTTAAGGAAAAAGACCTACATTTGAAAAGAGATCTAGGGCTATTTCATATTTTCTGTATTGCGTCAGGGGCAATGATTAGCTCAGGTCTTTTTATCTTGCCTAGCTTAGCTTATGCAAAAACAGGGTCATCTGTTGTAATTTCTTATTTAATTGCAAGCATCATTATCATTCCGACATTGTTATCCAAGGCTGAACTTGCGACAGCTATGCCAAAATGTGGTGGAGATTATTTTTTTATTGATAGAAGTATGGGTCCAATGATTGGAACTATTGGTGGCCTTGCATCATGGTTTGCATTAAGCTCAAAAACTGCTTTTGCATTATTTGGAATAGGAGCATTTGTTCAATTGTTTAATCCTGGTTTATCAGATTTAAATATAAAAACAATTGCAATATTTTTTTGTATTATATTTACTATAATAAATTTATTTGGCGTAAAGCATGCTGGTAAAACACAGGTAATATTTGTTTCAGGATTACTTAGCATCCTAATTTTATATATTGTCGCTGGTTTTTTTTATATTGATTCATCTAGATTTGAACCTTTTACAATTAATGGCATTGGTCCAATTTTTGCTACAGCTGGTTTTATTTTTGTTTCTTACATGGGACTTACAAAGGTGTGTAGTATTGCAGAAGAAGTCAAAAACCCTAAGAGGAATATACCTCTTGGTATGATTCTTTCATGGGGTATTATTTCACTTCTCTATGTTCTTGTCGTTTATGTTACAATTGGATTATTAGAACATAAAACTCTAACGAATTCATTAATGCCTATTTCTCTTGGAGCAGAAGTATTTTTAGGCGAAGTGGGTCTAATTGCTCTTGGAGTTGCAGCTGTTTTAGCATTTATTACAACTGCAAATGCAGGTTTGCTGTCAGCTTCTCGCTATCCTATGGCTATGAGTAAAGACCAACTTTTGCCAGCCTTTTTTTCAAAAATTTCTAAACGTGGAACGCCACTTATCTCCATATTTTTTACTTCAGGTTTCATGATTTCAATTATTCTATTTTTAGATTTAGAGGGTTTAGTTAAGACGGCTTCTACTTTAGTATTATTGCTGTTCATATTTGTAAATTTATCTCATATAATGATGCGTGAAAGTAAGATTAGACATTATAGACCTAGTTTCCATGCCCCCTTTTATCCCTTTTTTCAAATAGCTGGAATAATATGTTATGCCTTTTTGATATTTGAAATGGGAATTGTTCCAATAGCTTTGGTTGGAATATTCATAATATTTGGATTTGGTTGGTATTGTTTCTTTGCTCGAGATAAAATATGGAGGGAATATTCGCTCCTTCATGTAATTGAAAGAATAACCGGTCAAAAATCAACTGGTTACTTAGTGGACGAAGAATTGCGAGAAATTCTGATAGATCGAGACGATATTGATGAGAAACGATTTGAACGAGTCATTAAAAATTGTGATGTTGTTGATCTTCACAAATACCTGATGCCAGATCAATTTGCTCAATTGATGGCTCATAAATTGGCAAGTCGCTTGGATATAGATGAAAAGAAATTATATGAGCTCCTTAAGAAGAAAGAAACGGATTCTAACATTGTTGTTCACCCAGGGATTGCTGTTCTTTCTCATACAATTAAAGGGCGTGATAAATTTGAGATGATTCTGGTAAGGAGCAAGAAAGGACTTATCATTTCTGATGATATTGATCCAATTCACACATTCTTTTTGGTTGTTGCTTCTGAAGATCAACAGAGCTTTTATCTCCATTCATTAATGTGGATGATTCAGATTGTTGAGGAAACCGATTTTGAGGAAGAATGGATAAACGCACAAAATGTTAATGAGTTAAAAGAAATTATTCTTGCATCTTGGAAGAAACGAAGGCCGATATAGCACAATCCTTTAGTCCTTAGAATCTTCTAAGAGTTGGCATGTTTTTTCATATGCCTCTGCACGGTATTTCTTGTATTGTGGGTATTTTTTCATAAACGCTTTAATTATCTGATCAACGTTCTTTTTCTTTCTACGTTTGATAAATGGTTTCAATTTATTAGTCAGTTCTTCTTCTCTTGCTTCTTCTTTATGCGTCTCCATTATTTGACATGTAATGTGATAGATTTCATTTCTATGATTCTTGTAATGTGAATACATACCAATAAAATCTTCAACAATTTTTTTGACGTTTTTTTCTTTTTGTTGCAAGATAAAATCATCTAATCTAATTGTCAATAAACGATCAAATGTGCTACTTAAATAGTGCTCGTGAATCTCCCGCGAGACAAGTAGTATTTCAACAATTGATATAATGAGCAAAACCGTTGTTAGCTCAACGACCATTATATCGGGTACGTTTATGGTAAGTGCATGTGCAAGGAGCACGCCTTCAACAATAATGATGAGAAATGGAGGAATAAAAGAAATTTTTTCAGCTCTTGACGAGCCAGTGAACTCCCGTATATATCGTCGTAGCCTCCCCGATCGTGGCATTTGATACTGAATAAGATATATATGATTTAACTATTGTGCTTATTTCTTCTTATTTTTGGGTTTTACTATTTCACCGACAGCTTTTCCACCTTGCAAGTAAGCCTCAGATATATCCTTACTTCTTTCTATTGCTTTTTCCATCTGTTTTGTTTGAATCTTGTCTTGTTTATCCAGTTAATCAAAATAATTTTTTATGCGTTTAAAACACATTTTATCACCTCAGAGACTATAATAATATTCTCCTTCTTTCCTTTGTTTTCTATCCATGTATGAGTCTGGTTTGTTCACTCTAGGCCTTTGCGTTTCTTCATCTCTGCGAAAAGTAATATCAACATCTTTCAAAAATCGATTCATTCCTTCATGTAGGCCAAACGGTCCTCGCCCTCGACCACGTTTACCTGGCTCACCATCAAAAACAATTAATGCATCACTTATCATGTCTATTAAATAAACATCGTGATCGACAATCATTGCCGATCTTCCTGACTTTTCTATCACCCTTCTAACTGTTCTTGACGTAATCATTCTTTGCTCACTATCGAGATATGCAGACGGTTCATCTATGAGATAGATGTCTGCCTCTTGAACAAGACAGTTTGCAATGGCAACTCGCTGCAATTCACCGCCAGAAAGTGTTTCTAGTTGTTTATCAAGAAGATATTTCAAGTGCAATGGTTCAAAAATTTCTGCTTTGAAAAACGACGAGGTGAACAGCTGCTGAGCCTTCAACTCAAACAACTCTCTAACTGTTCCTTTGAAATCTGGTGAAATGTACTGGGGTTTGTAACTAACCTTAATATCATACTCTATTTTGCCAGTTGTCGGCTCCGTCGCACCAGCAAGCATCTTTACAAATGTTGTTTTTCCAATTGCATTAGGACCAACGATACCAATAATTTCCCCTTGTCTAATTATTCCTTTTTCAATCTCGAGTGAGAATTCCTTGAATGACTTTGTCAAATCATCAAAGGTAATCAGTATTCTCATATTCTGCCGCTGCTTAGGCGGATGGGCAAAAAATTCTATCTTCTCTCCAAAACGAATGTTTTCTTCTTTTAAATAGCCTGAAAGATAGGTGTTTATGGCATGACGTACGCCACGAGGATTAGTAACGACACCGTATGCACCTTCATCTCCATAAACAAGATGTACGTTATCACAAAGGAAATCCAATACAGCAATGTCATGTTCTATTACAATTACTTTCTTCTGTTCTGATAGCTCCTTAATAATGCGGGCGACCTTTAATCGCTGGTGTATATCGAGATATGAAGAAGGTTCATCAAAAAAATACAAATCAACATCTTTGAGTAGTGTTGCGGCTATCGCAACCAGCTGGAGCTCGCCACCAGAGATTGTACCTTTCTCTATCTGCTTGTCTAGGATGTTGCCTAACCCGAGTTTTTCCACGATAGTATCAAACGAGCCAGATGTATCGGCCTTCTTGAGAATATCTTTGATGGGTCCTTTCATTATTTTTGGAAGTTTGTCAACATACTGGGGTTTTGTAACACTATTTATTTCTTTTTTTACGATACGACTGAAATGATCATGCAATTCGGTTCCTGCATAATATTCAAGAACATCATCCCATGAGGTGGCACTTTTATATTCGCCTAGATTTGGTTTTAATTGCCCTGAGAGAATCTTGATTGCTGTTGTCTTCCCTATGCCATTTGGACCAAGTATTCCAATACAACTTCCTTTTTTTGGAATGGGTAATCTAAACAAACGAAAACCATTTTTGCTAAACTGGTGGATAAGATCCTCTTTTAGTTCTTCCGCAAGGCCAATGATTTTTATAGCGTCAAATGGGCATTTATGAACACAAATTCCGCAGCCTACACATAGTTCTTGAGAGATAATCGGCCTTCCTTCATCACCCATTATAATAGTTTCATCACCAGCTCTAACTCTGGGGCAAAACTTTATGCATTCTTTGGCGCAATTTTTTGGTTTGCACCGTTCTTTCATTAGAACTGCAATTCGCATAGACTCAGCAATGAGAAAATAAGAGGTTATTAAAAGGTTTTTACAAAAACACTATATTCCACTCTTTTTAGACTTTCTTATGAAGATTGCAAAATAAAAAACAAATGTTAAAACTAAAAAATCAGCAATCAAAAACATGCTCAATGAATTCCAAGTCATCTGTGCGACTAAACTGTTATTTGATGAAATAACCATTGGATAAAGTGCAAATACCACTAATAGAGATAATGCAATTCCTGAAATTGTCATTGACAGTAATAATGATTTCCATTCCACTTCCATACAATACTGAATCAATCTACAGGCATATTAATATTTTTGAAAAGTTCACTCTTAAAGATAAAATTTTATTGAGAACTATCGGCAATGTATTACACAAAAAGAAAACTATAAGTTCTATAAGTTGATTTACCTGGTTAGATAAGTGGTTGAGGATATAATGCAGAAAAATGAAAACATACACATAAGGCTTGAAATAAATAAAGATCCAGCGTCAGGTGAACTCTTTCTAATGACTCGATTTGACACCAATGCACCAAATTTTATCAAAGACGAAGCTGGTTTCAGATGGTGCCCAACTAACGAAGAGAGAGATTTTCTCAATGAAGCATTTGAAATGGTATTGAAGAAAAAATAGGATCTAAACTCTCAATATATTTCGATATTCTCTCGTTTTAAGACAATCAACTTGTCTAGATAGTGGCATACACGTTTTCTATATTGAGTATATGCATTAGTTCGTCTAGTCGTTCTTTGTTGACATCCTTCTCTAATTTATTCAGTAATTCATGTGCTCGATAGAAAATTTGCTCCTGTTCTATTACACCGCTCAATGTTTTCTCAATGGCACTTTGATAAATGTGTTTACATAGTAAAATACCATCTTCAAATGTTAGATCATCTTGCATTACTTATCTCCCCACGCTGGTAATAAAATATATACTTATAAAACTTTTTTAAAAAATAAATTTTTCAATATTTTAAACTATTTTCATACTGCAATTTTCTTGCATTGAACAGTTTTTACATCTAAAAGGATCTTTATGATTCCTGACGATTTTGCCTGTTTTAAGCTCCCTCCTCATCTTATTTATTGTAGACTCAAGTTCAAATCTTAGTTTTGGATCAAATGGCACCCGATATTGCTGGCCAGTATCGTTGTAAATCAACATGCCATAAGGTACCAAAATCCCATAAGCGTCTTCCAGAAGTTGGCAATAGGTTGCCAATTGAAATGTATGGTTTTTTTGCAATTCATAATGATGTCCTGTTTTCACCTCCACCGGAATGTGACGCTTGTCTTTCTTGATAATGTAGTCAGGCTTACCGGCAATTCGATATCGCTTTGAAAAAAGTGGTTTTGCCGGTATATTCAAATCTGAATAGGTTATTTTACCAAATGGTATGTTGTGTTTTATTTTTACCCTTCTTGCTTTTTGTTTTATTCTTCTAGATGCTAATAGGAGAAGAACAGCTAATCCAAAAGTGAGAACTATAATGAAAAGAGGAATCAAGATATCATCACCTCAAGCAAGAATAGTAATATTGCAATTGCTATCAACAAATAACCAGCAATAGCTAACAGTCTTGATTTTTTGGCATACTTTTGCGTAGAATCAACTATATTTCCAAGATCTTTATGTTTTTTTGTTCCAACTTCAAGCAAATTAGAATGCGGTTTGTATCCACATCGTTGAAGATACCATGCAACAGAGCAAAAATGATATTGTCCTATCTCTGATGCGCTAAGGACATCTCCTCCTTTGATTTTGATCTGTTTTGTGTTTCCCATTACTGGTGAACAAAATTGAATGAGTATTTATCCTTTCTTTAAAGGTCATTGAAAGTAAATCTTTCTGCAGAAAGACATAATAAATCATATTTGTTTTCTATGGCTGAGATTAATGAGTAAACAATTAGATGAAGTAATCAGAGAATTGTCAGAATTGTATGATGCAGATAGTGAAGATAGCTTCGTTAGTCTCTATATGAATAAAGACGACGATAGAAAATTCATCGAAAGAAGAATGAAGTCCTGCAAATCTGTTTTTAAAGGCAAATATTTAAAACATTTTGAAGACACAATGAATGACATTCTCGATGCTCTTAAACAAACTGCTTGGACATCCATTGCGGTTTTTGCCTCTCGTAAGCACAATTTTCTAAAAACAGTTTCCCTAACCGTAGAAGTTGAGAATGCATTGATTGTAGATTCTTCCCCATATCTTCGTCCACTTGCTCGCATACAAGATGAATGGGAATCCTTTACGTTGGTTTTAATAAGCTCGAACTATGCAAAGATATTTTCGATATCTCTTGGCAAGATGGATCGGGAAAAAACCCTTTCCAAAGATATAATGAATAAACATAAAAAAGGAGGGTGGTCCCAGGCTAGGTTTAATAGACTTAGAAGGGGCGCTATTCATGCCTTTTTAAAAGAAGTTGAAGAAGCTTTAAGAAAAATTTCAGATACACAAATAGTTCTTGCAGGTCCAGGAAATGCTAAATTGCAATTCAAAGATATGATTTCTAAGAATCTTAATGAGAGAATTGTCGAAATAATTGATGTCAGTATTGATGATGAAAAAGAGCTGATGAAGGAATCAATCGATTTGATTGCTGAGCGAGAGAGGAAACAAAGTTATGCAGCAGTGCAGCAATTAAAGAGTGAGATATTGAAAGATGGACTTGCGGCCTATGGAATCAAGGAAACATTACAAGCCGTTAAAAATGGGCAAGTAGAGTTACTGCTTATTGAAAAAGATTACAAGCCTCTTGGATGGATGTGTGAAAATTGTCAGGTGGTGGATGAAGGAGTAAAAACTACGTGTCCTTATTGCGGTAAGAGAGCGTCAGAAGTGGACGTCATTGAAGAGATTTTAGAATTTGCCGAACGAACTGATGCCGATATAGAATTCACTGACGATGAAGAGTTGGCAAACCTTGGTCATGTTGGAGCGATTCTAAGATTCAAATAAGTCATAACAACTTTTTTAAAATCATAAAAGATGAAGAGGCCTTGGAGAAGTTAGTATGGATTTTACGCTTGGTATCCGACGTGAAGATAAAAACAAGTGGGAGCGAAGAGTTCCGCTGATCCCTCAGCATTTGAAAGAATTGAAAGAAAAACACAATGTAGATTCAATAGTTCAAACATCACCCATTAGAATTTTTTCTGATAAAGAGTATGAGGATACTGGAACCAAGGTTCAAGAAAATCTTTCTTCATGTACTGTTGTATTTGCTGTAAAAGAAATACCTATTAATTTTTTTGAACCAAATAAAATATATGCATTTTTCTCTCATACGATAAAAGGCCAAAAATATAATATGCCGATGCTTAAGAAAATGATGGATCTAGGATGCACCTTGATAGATTACGAAAAAATTGTTGACAAGCATGGATACCGTCTGGTCTTTTTTGGACGATTTGCAGGTCTTGCAGGAATGGTTGACACACTTTGGGCTTTTGGACAACGTTTAAAATCCCGAAAAATAGACTCACCTTTAAATGAAATCAAACAAACAATACATTATAAAAATCATCTGGAAGAAATCAAAGAACAATTGGAGAAAATTGGCAAAGAAATAGAACAACAAGGACTCCCAGAATCTTTAACTCCCCTGATAGTTGGATTTGCTGGATACGGTAATGTATCAAAAGGCGCCCAAGAAATTCTTGACATTCTCCCAATAAAAGAGATTTCTCCTAAGGAAATTAAAATGGTTTATGAAAATCCGTCAAAAAATTGTATTTACAAAGTCATATTTAAAGAAGAAGATTTGGTGGAATCTATTTCATCAGATGATGGCTTTGATCTTCAAGATTATTACAACCATCCAGAAAAATATCAATCTATTTTTGATAGGTATGTTCCTGATTTAACAATACTCATGAATTGTATCTATTGGAGTAATAAATATCCGCGACTCATTACCAAGAATTTTGTGAAGAATTATGCAAAGGCCAAGTTAAGACTACAAGTCATAGGGGATATTAGCATCGATATCAATGGCGCTATCGAATTTACTGAAAAGTCAACTTCTCCTGGCAACCCTGTCTTTGTCTATAATCCTTCTTTGGACAGTATAATTGATGGATATGAAGGTGACGGTATTGTTATCATGGGTGTTGATAACCTTCCTTGTGAATTGCCAAAAGAGTCATCACAGGCTTTTAGCAAATCTCTTTTACCATTCGTACCTGCTATTGTAAAGGCTGATTTTTCTGTGAATTTTGAGAGCTTGGCATTACCGTCTGAGATCAAAAATGCTGTCGTTTTACATCGTGGAAAACTCACACCGAATTATAAGTATATCAACAAATTTTTATGAGGGATGCCGTTACCCAATTCTTGATGTTTTGTGGTTATGGGGTGAAGTGTTACATGAAAAATGTTTTAGTTCTTGGCGCAGGCATGGTTTCCCGTCCGTTAGTTCGATATCTTTTGGATCAAGATGATTTTGCTGTTACTATGGCAAGTCGAACAGTATGTAAAGCAGAACGCATTATTGATGGACACCCAAATGGGAAAGCACTATCTCTAGATGTTTCTAGTGATGTACAATTGGAACGGTTAGTTTCAGAAACAGATTTGGCGGTTAGTCTTCTCCCATATAATTATCATGTTAAAGTTGCGAAGCTATGTATTAAACATAAGAAGCAAATGGTTACCACTTCCTATGTAAGCGACGAAATGAAGGCATTAGATGATAAAGCAAAAGATGCGGGAATTCTCATTCTCAATGAATGCGGTCTTGATCCCGGCATTGATCACATGTCTGCTATGAGGATTATTCATGATGTTGAAGAAAAAAGTGGAAAAGTTGTAAGCTTTAGATCTACAACCGGAGCTCTTCCATCATACGAGGCGAATAACAATCCATTTGGGTATAAATTTTCGTGGGCACCTCGTGGAGTACTACTTGCTTCAAAAAATCCTTCAAAATGGTTGCAAGATGGAAAAATAGTATCTTATCCCGGAGAACAACTTTTTGAAAATTATTCAATTCAAGACGTTCCGAGTGTCGGATCATTTGAAAACTATCCAAATAGAGATTCTGTGCCATACAAAGATATCTATGGTTTGAAAGATGCAAAGACAGTGTACCGTGGAACGTTTAGAATGACGGGTTGGTGTGAAACCATGCGAAAAATCGTTGCGCTTGGTTGGCTTAGCGAAGAACCTTTGAAAGGTTTTTCAGGTAAAACATATGGTGATTTGACAAGACACCTAATTGGTGCAAAACCTGATGATGATTTGGCGATAACAACGGCAAAATTCCTCGGTATTGAAACCTATGCAACTGTCATTAAACGACTAGAATGGCTTGAACTCTTTAGCGATAAAAAACTACCCGAAGATAAAGATAACCCGCTTGACTATCTCAATGTTCTTACTCTTAGTAAAATGTTACTTGGTAAAGACGAAAGAGATATGATTGTCATGCATCACGAGTTTATTGCCGAATATCCATCAAAGAAAGAGTACATCACTTCAACGTTACTTGATTATGGTATTCCTAATAGCGATTCTTCCATCGCACGAACGGTTGCATTGCCTGCAGCTATCGCTGTTAAAATGATTTTACATGGGGCAATCGGCATAACTGGCGTTCACATTCCCGTAATTCCTGAAATTTATAATCCAATTCTTGATGAACTTGAAGGATTGAATATTGTATTTGATGAAAAAATAAAGGCACTATAATCATTTCTCCATCTCTTTTTGTAGCTATGTGTAAGTATTAGCTGTTCGGTTTTTCCCGAACATTTTCCAGGTTTTTATATACTTTTATGTAGATAAATAAGGCAAGGTGATAAAAAATGAACAAATTAAAAATGGCATCAACACTTTTGGCATGCATAATAATGGTTAGTACTTTGGCAGGCATGTCATTAATAATAAGACCAAGTACAGCATACGCTAGTGAGGCATTAATTGAATTTGGAGTAAATGAAACATTAAGAGAACCTGAAGCGCATGGGACGATTAGCATATCTGGAAATGCGTTTGCGGAAAGTGAACCAGATCGATTAGCAATTATTTTAAAAATTATTGAAAAAGATCTTGAATCAGCAGTAAAAGCAAGAGATGAAGCTTCAATAGTAATCGATCAAGTTTTAGAAGCTCTTAAAAACCTAGGGATTTCAGATAAAAACATAGGAACAAACAGTTTTAACATTGAACTAAAATATGAATGGGAAAATGGTAAAAATGTCTTCAAAGGATACGTAGCAACAGTAACAATCAAAGTAATATTAAAAGAAGATGAATTCGATAAAGCAGGAACGGTAATTGACACATCTGTTGATGCGGGTGCATTTGTCGACAGAATACAGTTTGAGCTATCCAGAGCAAAAAGAGATGACATACAGTTAAGGCTCCTAGCTGAGGCTGCAAAAGATGCTAGGCTTAAGGCTGAAACGATAGTCTCCGCACTTGGCGACGAGCTTGGAAATGTTAAATCAGTTAATATGAATAACTATGGATATCAACCACGTGTTCTTTGGAAAAATGAGTATCTTTCTTTTGATACTGAAGGCACAAATTCGGCTCCCCCGACAACAATTATGCCAACCGATTTAACAGTTTCAGCAAGTGTCAACATAGTCTTTGAAATACTATAAAAAGAGGTTTTCTAATATCTTTTTTTCTTTTTTCTACCTCCTACTCTCTTTTTATTTCTAATCTACCGATACCATTTTATAAGTATGAAAGATTCGCATCTAGAAGGCAAGTAGCCATAATTTTTGGGGATATGAACTATGACAATTGAACCAATAAACGTCCATAAAACACTTGGCAAGTATATTTTAACCGACGGTTTTGATCTTGTATTGGACTTGAAAAAAAGTAAGGGTTGTCGTATCTACAACTCACGAACCGGAAAATATATGCTTGACGGTTTTTCCTTTTTTGCATCGGCTCCACTAGGTTGTAATCATCCAAAACTTACTATGCCTGAATTTGTCAATAAATTAGGTGAATTGGCTGTAAACAAGCCTACGAACTCTGATTTGTATACAACTGAAATGGCAGAATTTGTTGATTCGTTTGCAAAGCATGTTGTTCCAGATTGCTTTAATCATCTCTTTTTTATCAGCGGCGGTGCACTTGCTGTAGAAAATGGATTAAAGACTGCATTTGACTGGAAAGTTCGAAAAAACATGGGGCAAGGTAAAAGTGAAAAGCTTGGAACACAGGCTATACACTTTAAAGAGGCGTTTCATGGGAGAACAGGATACACACTTTCAATGACCAATACATTCAACCTCAATAAAGTGAAATATTTCACCAAATTCAACTGGCCTCGCATTGTCAATCCAAAGATTACTTTCCCACTGAGTAAACATATCGTACAGGTTGAAGAATCGGAAAGACAAGCAGTCTCTGAAATAGAAAAAGCTGTTTCAGACAATCCAGATGATATTGCTGCGTTGATTATTGAACCGATTCAGGGAGAAGGCGGAGACAATCATTTCAGAAAAGAATTCTTTTTGGAACTGCGAAGGCTTTGTGATGAGCATGAAATTATGTTTATACTTGATGAGATACAAAGTGGTGTTGGATTAACTGGCAAGATGTGGGCGTATCAACATTATGATTTTGAACCAGATATTATTGCATTTGGAAAGAAAACACAAGTTTGCGGCATAATGGTTGGAAAAAGAGTCGATGAACTCAAAGACAACGTCTTCACAGTTTCAAGTAGATTGAATTCAACTTGGGGTGGGAATCTTATTGATATGGTTCGCTGTCAAAAATATCTTGAAGTTATAGATGAAGAAAATCTGGTAAAAAATGCAGAAATACAAGGCAAACGTCTAAGGGATGGTCTTGATGAAATATCTCAA